>Ga0207660_10001885_pt1 | contig 13980 bp, 17 predicted proteins | sample KBSC73BmetaG_FD_184335 | JGI IMG/M metagenome (GOLD analysis project Ga0207660, IMG submission 184335) | Corn rhizosphere microbial communities from Kellogg Biological Station, Michigan, USA - KBS C7-3B metaG (SPAdes) (version 2) | ecosystem: Host-associated > Plants > Roots > Rhizosphere ... | reverse complement strand
CGACCTGCTGATGACGCTCGAAAGCCTGGAGCGCGCCGTCGAGGCCGCCGCCCGCGACCTCGACCGCGACCGTGACTCCTCTACCCTGGCGACGCTGAAGACCGAGCGCGACACCCTGCGCAAGCTACTCAACAGCGACTGGTCCCACCCCGAAGAGCTCGCGACGCCAGTGCTGCCCCACTGAGGCGGAGCGATCAGCGCCGCTCGCGGACGTGGGTTATTCGGGTCACAAGCACGTCAGATCGACCAACGCGATAGCGCAGGACGTAGCCGTCGCGCCCGAACGGCACGGTCAACTCGCGGACATTGCGATGCACCGGACGCCCGCGATCCGACAATTCCGCCAGGGATGCGATCGCCTCGGTAAGCGCATCGGCCGCCAAGTCCGCCGCCCGCGGACTCTTCGGGGCAACCCAGGCGGCAAGCCGTGTGAGGTCACGATAGGCCGCGTCGGCCACTCGAACCCGCTTCACCGATCCTTCTTGACCCGCTTATGCAGCGCGGCGCGAAAGTGGCTCATCGCCTGTTCGACCGAATACGAGACGCCCGTCCGATCGTATTCCTCGGCGATTCGGACGTCCTCGGCCCAGTCGTCGTCCTCCAGGCTGTGCCGGATCAGGCCCCCTGCATAGTCGCCCACGCTCTGACCTGCCGCGTCGGCCGCGTCCTTCAGACGCGCGCCGTCTCGTCGTCGAGCTTGAGGGTCAGTTCGCCGTCGGCCATGCCCTTGAGAATCCCTCCGCGTCGGCCCGAGGTCAACCGCCGCACCCCGCGCCGCCTTGCCAAGAGCGCCCAGGGCGCACGCGACGGGTAGGCACGCCGACACTTCAGCGTTTCATGGGATCAGGATCTGAAGGTCGCGAGGCGGGCGCCGGCGGCGGCTGCGAACCACGCACACGCCTCCCGCCTTGACACGGACGCCCTTCGACGCCATCTGGCCCCCTGCGGATTTAGCGCGCTGTTGACAGGCATCGATCGGGCCGCCGCGATTTTATCGGGCGCGCCTCTCGTAGAGATCGAAGATGCCTCCCTCGATGCGTGGTGATCCCAGTGGTCGCGCCTCTTCGCGGGCTCTCTTCGGGAGCTGGCGGTCAAGGTCGACGCCACCGAGCCCAGGAGGGGAAAGCCTTCGGGGTGCTCGATGCATGGCGACGCAGTCCTTGATCCCGAGGTGACAGCGCGACGCACTGACGCACCTGATCAGAACGGGAACATTTGGGCGGTCGGCGGGTCGTAGAGATGCGGCCTCTCCCTGTCCAGCCGCCGTTAACCAGTTTCGGCCCGACCCTTGCATGGGGGTTCGGAGCCATTTCGGAGACCTCGATGAGCACGACCACCGCTGAAGCCGAAACGCCAGAAACCACCGGCGGCGACGGCCCGCTGCTCGATCTGACGGATGCGGCGGTCAAGAAGTTCATCAAGCAGGCCAAGACCCGCGGCTACGTCACCATGGACGAGCTGAACAAGGTGCTGCCGTCCGAGGAGGTCACCTCCGAGGCGATCGAGGACACCTTGGCGATGCTCAGCGAGATGGGCGTCAACGTCGTCGAGGCGGAAGAGGACGCGGAAACCGGCGGCGAGGTCGCGGTCCGCGAGGAATCGGCCGTCGTCGAAACCGCCAAGGAAGCCGCCTACGACCGCACGGACGATCCCGTCCGGATGTACCTGCGCGAGATGGGCTCGGTGGAGCTGCTCTCCCGCGAGGGCGAGATCGCCATCGCCAAGCGCATCGAGGCCGGCCGCGACACCATGATCCGCGGCCTGTGCGAGAGCGCGCTGACCTTCGAAGCCATCATGGTCTGGCGCGAGGAGCTGGGAAGCGGCCGCATCCTGCTGCGCGAGGTGATCGACCTGGAGCAGACCTACGGCGGGCTGAACGCCGGCGCCGAGGCCCTGCCGGTCGAGGCGGTGACCGAAGCCGAGGAAGAGAAGGAAGAGGCCGAGGCCGTCGAAGGCCAGCCGGAAGGCGAGAGCGACGACGACTTCGACGACGGCGCGGGCCCGACGATCAGCGCCATGGAGGCCGAGCTGCGCGAAGGGGTGATGGCCACCCTCGACGCCATCGCCGCCGAATTCGAAAGCTTCCGCCTGCTGCAGGAAAAGCTGGTGGGCCAGCGCCTCAAGGGCCAGGACCTGTCGGACAAGGACCGCGCCGCTTACCAGGCCGCCACGGGCGCCATCGTCCAGCACCTCAAGACGCTGAAGCTGAACAACAACCGCATCGAGGCGCTGGTCGAGCAGCTCTATGCGATCAACAAGCGCCTGATGGGCCTGGAAGGCCGCCTGCTGCGCCTGGCCGACAGCTACGGCATCAGCCGCGGCGAGTTCCTGAAGGCCTACTTCGGCTCCGAAATGCGCCCCGACTGGACCGACCAGGTCAAGGCCCTGGGCGTGCGCTGGACCAAGTTCGCCGAGAACGACAACGGCCAGATCGGCGACATCCGCACCGAGATCGCAGCGCTGGCCACCGAGACCGGCGTCCCGATCGACGACTACCGCCGCATCGTCCAGACCGTGCAGAAGGGCGAGCGCGAGGCGCGCCAGGCCAAGAAGGAAATGGTCGAGGCCAACCTCCGCCTGGTGATCTCGATCGCCAAGAAATACACCAACCGCGGCCTGCAGTTCCTGGACCTCATCCAGGAGGGCAACATCGGCCTGATGAAGGCGGTCGACAAATTCGAGTACCGCCGCGGCTACAAGTTCTCGACCTACGCGACCTGGTGGATCCGCCAGGCGATCACCCGCTCGATCGCCGACCAGGCAAGGACGATCCGCATCCCGGTCCACATGATCGAGACGATCAACAAGATCGTCCGCACGTCGCGCCAGATGCTGCACGAGATCGGCCGCGAGCCGACGCCGGAGGAACTGGCCGAGAAGCTGGCCATGCCGCTGGAGAAGGTGCGCAAGGTCCTGAAGATCGCCAAGGAGCCGATCAGCCTCGAGACGCCGATCGGCGACGAGGAAGACAGCCACCTGGGCGACTTCATCGAGGACAAGAACGCGGTGCTGCCGATCGACGCGGCGATCCAGAGCAATCTTCGCGAAACAACGACGCGAGTGCTCGCGTCGTTGACCCCGCGCGAGGAACGCGTGCTGCGCATGCGCTTCGGCATCGGCATGAACACCGACCACACGCTTGAGGAAGTCGGCCAGCAGTTCAGCGTCACCCGCGAGCGCATCCGCCAGATCGAGGCCAAGGCCCTGCGCAAGCTGAAGCACCCCTCGCGCTCTCGGAAGCTCCGCAGCTTCCTCGACAGCTGAGGCGCCGGCCGCCTTAACTGGCGGCTGTACAGTTTCAGGAGCTTCGCCGTGCTTTCCGTCCTTATGGCAGCCATGCTGATGGCCGCCGCCGAACCGTCCGCCTCCGCGGCCGCCGATGCGCCCGCCCCGGCCGGCGCGCCGGCCACCCAGGCCAAGGCCGCGAAGCCCAAGGGCTCGGACAAGGTCTGCTGGGACGAGCGCCCGACCGGCAGCCACATCAGCAAGCACTTCTGCGCCACCCGCGACGAGCGCGAAAAGATGGAGCAGGACGCCCAGGCCGCCGTCACCTCGCGCGCCCGCGCCCAGCCGCCCGGCGGCCTCGGGCCATCGCGTTAGGCTGCGATGACCCAACCCAGATCCTCCCCCAGGGCGAAGCCCGCTTGACGGGGAGGTGTCGGCGAAGCCGACGGAGGGGGTTCTCGCCCACGGCCGCCTTCGGGCGGCGTCCGGACGAGCCTGAGGGCAGCGACCTGATGGATCTGCGGGCGTTCTGCACCTCGCTGTTCTAGCGCGTCCCACCCTTCGCGGACCTTCCGGAAGTTCGCTTTCTGACCGGACGCCCAAGACCCGCCTGACGCCACCTCGACGCCTTCGTCGCACCAGAAACTTGACTCTTGGCTTGACGTATGTTCTTGTTTTGTTCATGTCAAGCGCGACGGGCAAGCGGGAAAGGGCGGAGGCCATGCTGGGCGAGCTCGCGGAGCTCGGCCTGATGCTGGCGCGCGACCTGGCGGTGCAGGCCCGCGCGGCTGAGGACGCGGACGAGAAGGTGGCGCTGGCCGCCGCCTTCCAGAAGACCTCGCGCGCCGTGCGCCTGACGCTGGCGCTGGATTTCCAGCTCGAACGCCAGGCCGCGCGCGCTGACCGCGAGGCGGAGCTGCAATCGCGTGAAGACCTGGCTGTCGAGGATCGCGCCGCGCGCGAGGCCGCCTGGGCGTCCGAGCGCGCGGCTCGCCCCGCGGAACTCTCGCCGTCCCAGCGCCAGAAGGCGCGCGTGCGCGGCGTGCTGAACCGCCTGCTCTGGGCCGAGGCCGAGGGCGACCAGGAAGAGTTCGACATCCTCGTCGAAGACCTCAACGCTCGCCTCGACGAAGCCGCCCAGGCCGAGGGCTTCGCCGACCTGCCCATCGAGGCGCTCGCCCAGCGCCTGAAGTCCGACATGCAGATCGAAGGGCGCCTGGTGGTCACCACCGCGCGCAGCCTCGCCGCGGCGAACACTCCTGCACCCCCGCTCTCCGACACCGCCTAGATGTCGTTACCTCCCTTGCGAAGCGGGGAGGGGGGCGAGCCCCATCCACGACGCCGGAACGCGCCGCAATCTCTCGAAGGCGGGTCCTGGCAACAGGCCCGCGCAGCGGGCGCTCACAATTGGACGACCACCAAGACACCAGGCACGCCAAGGTCGCACCACCTCGGTGGCGGGCTTCTTGGTGTCCTTGGCGTTCTTGGTGGCTGGTTCATATGGCGTGCGCAGCGTCGCGGGCTTCGAGCCCCTTGCGCGCCGCCTCAGCGCCAGGCGTAGTTGAAGCTGATCGAGATGCGCTCGCTCCGCGCGCGGTTGGCCGGCACCTCGTGCCGCAGCCAGCTTTCCCACATCAGCACTGTGCCCGGCTCCGGCTTCAGATAGACGAAGGCTCGGGCGTCTTCCGGCGCGTCGGCCAGCCTTGGCGGCGCGGCCATCATCAGCGGCAGCCGCGGGTCCTCGAGCTTGAGCGCGCTCGCCCCCTTCGGCGTCGCCACATAGACCGTGCCGGAGATCACGCTATGCGGATGGATGTGGCCGGAATGGGCGGCGCCCGGCTTCAGGATATTGACCCACAGGCTGTCCAGCTTCAGCCGCCCGCCGCGCAGGTCGAAGGCCAGGTCGCCAGAGAAGGCCTTGGCGTGCCGGTCGAGCCTGGCCTTCAGCTCGCCGAACACGCTGGCCCGCGTCGGCAGGTCGTCCAGAGAGGCGTAGGAGGTGTAGCCTCCATAGCCGTGGGCCTTGCACCAGGCGCGCCCCGCCGCGTCCTCGGCCGCCAGCATGCGACATGCGGCTTCCAATTCGGCCCTGAAATTTTCGAAACTTCCGTCTGTGCTAAGCGAGCTTTCATAGACCGGAGTCGCGAAGAGGGGACGCAGCGCCATGTGACGGCGCTAGTCGCGCGGCGACGGAAAGTCAAAAGATTGGGGACGCTGGCGCTTCGTCCAAACGTCCGCTAGGTATTTGAGTAAGTCGACTCCGCACCATTGAGGCGGAGATTTGGGGAGCGAAGAATGATCAGGACTATGGTCGCGCTGGCCTTGGCGAGCGTGGTGATTGGCGGTCAGGCGCAGGCTGCGCCGGCCCATGCGACGAAAGCGAAGCCGGCGGCTGCGGCCAAGGCGTCTGCCTACCGGGCTCCGCGCGGGCCCGACGGCAAGCATCCGGACCTCAACGGCGTCTGGCAGGTGATGAACACCGCCAACTACAACATCGAGCCGCACGCCTCGAGCGCGGCCCTGCAGATGCGCCCCGGTCCCGTGGTGCCAGTGCCCGCCAAGGACGTCCTGGCGCTGGGCGCGGTGGGCGCGGTGCCGGCCGGCCTCGGCGTGGTCGAGGGCGGCACGATCCCCTACACGCCGGAAGCGCTGAAGCAGCGCGACGCCAACAAGGCCGACTGGATCCACAAGGATCCGGAAATCAAGTGCTACCTGCCGGGCGTGCCGCGGGCCAACTACATGGCCCTGCCGTTCCAGATCTTCCAATCCGAGAGCGCGACCCTGATCGCCTATGAATACGCCGGGGCGGTGCGCAACCTGCTGTTCAAGGATCCGGGCCCGGCGCCGGTCGACAGCTGGATGGGCCAGTCGGTGGCGCATTGGGAAGGCGACACCCTGGTGGTGGTCGTGACCGGCATGCTCGACTCCACCTGGTTCGACCGGGCGGGCAACTTCCACTCCGGCGACATGAAGGTCGTCGAGCGCTGGACGCCCACGGGCCCCGGCGTGATGCGCTACGAGGCCGAGATCACCGATCCCGCCACCTTCACGCGCCCCTGGAAGATGAGCATGAATCTCTACAAGCACGTCGGCGAAGACGCGCGCCTGCTGCAATTCAAGTGCGTCGAATTCGTCGAGGAATTGATGTACGGTCACCTGCGGAAAGAGCCGCTCAAGTGACGCCCAAATCCGCCCTGTCTTTCCCGGTCGCCTGATCGCGCCGGGGAGACGCCAGAAAGATCAGCATTGTCCGCTGGAGACGCCCAAATGAATTTCAATCGTTTCATTATCCCGGCCGCGATTTCCGCCGGCCTCATCGCCGCCGCCAGCGTCGGCGTGACGCAGGCCTTCGCCCACCACGCCTTCGCCGCCGAGTTCGACGGCAAGTCGCCGGTGCTGCTGCGCGGCAAGGTGACCAAGGTCGAATGGATCAACCCGCACGCCTGGGTGCACGTGGCCAACGTCAACCCTGACGGCACCACCACCGAGTGGATGGTCGAGGGCGGCACGCCCAACACCCTGCTGCGCGCGGGCATCGACCGGAACTCGCTGAAGGTCGGCACCGAGATCGTGGTCCGCGGCTACCAGTCGAAGGACAAGGCCTGCACCCCGATCTGCAAGGCCAACGGCCGCGACGTGACCTTCCCCGACGGCCGCAAGCTGTTCATGGGCTCGTCCGGCACGGGCGCGCCGAAGGACGGCGCCGACCCGACCGAGATGCCGAAGTAGCTTTCGGCAGAAGCTTCGAAGAAGAGGGGGCTTACCGGCCCCTTCTTTTTTGCCTGCTGCGTCGCCGCCCGCCAAGGGCGCGGCGCAGCGCCGCAGATTGCACGCCGCCGGCTGCAAATTGCTGATAATTCGTCGCTGTAACGGATGTGTAACGGCGGCGGAACCGTAAGCTGCTTGATTGGCGGGGCATGGCCGGTGTGAGTGCGGTGGCGCGTCGACACAGGGGGTGGGCGTGCTTTCAGAAGTCCGAACGGACGGGGATTAGGGCAGGGATGAACGGAAGACCGGAGCTGCGTCGATGATCGGCGCCTTCTTGAACTGGCTCGAGCATTCGCTCGGCAAGGGCCCGTCGCCGGACGCCCAGTCCTGGAGCGAGGCCCTGCTGGGGTCGCTGAATTTCTGGAGCCTGCTCGAGGGCACCCACCTCATCGTGCTGATGCTGTTCGCCGGCACGATCCTGGTCGTGGACCTGCGGCTCCTGGGCGTGACCTTCCGCAAGACCCGCGTCTCGGTGGTCAGCGACGCCATCCTGCCGCTCACCGTCTTCAGCTTCGTTCTGGTCGTGCTCAGCGGCCTGGGGCTGCTGTTCGCCAAGCCTTTGTTTTACTATCACAATGTCTGGTTTCGGGCGAAGATGATCTTCCTCGCCCTGGCGCTGCTCAACATCCTGATCTTCCACGGCCAGACCCAGCGGACGCTGGACTCCTGGGATTCCGACGCGCGGCCGCCGCGCGCCGCGCGCATCGCCGCGGCAGGGTCGCTGATCGCCTGGGTGCTGGTGATCACCTGCGGCCGCTTCATTCCCTACGACTGGTTCGAGTGCGGCAAGCCGCAGACCGCCTTCATCAACTGGGTCCAGGAGTGCAAGACCTCCGAGAAGGGCGAAGTCAACCTGGCGGGGCAGCACCTATGAAGATCGAGATCGAAGAGTTCCTGCCGCACATCCGTCCCTGGGTGGAGAGCCTCGCCAACACCTTTCCCGGCAAGCAGGTCAAGCCGCAGTTCGCCTTCTGGGAAGTGGGCCACATCCTGTCGCTGGTCCTGCTGGGCGGCACGACGATCCTGATGAACCTGCGCCTGCTGAACGCCGGCCTCACCGAGGAATCGCCGTCGGAGGTCTACCGCAACCTGCGGTTCTGGCAGAACGTCGGGGTGATCGGGATCGTCTTCACCGGGGTCCTGATCGGCGCCGCCAACGCCGAGCGCCTCTACGACAGCGCAGCCTTCATCGTGAAGATGCTGGCGCTGCTCGCCGGGATCATCCTGACCTATGGCGCGAGCCGGCCGGTGGCGGCGGCTGAGGGTGCGGTGAGCACCGCGTCCAAGGCCTGGTTCGCCCTCGGGACCGCGATCTTCCTGCTGGGGATCTGGGTCTTCGTGACCTCCGACCTGATCAATGTGGGCGTCTACCACGTCATCACCGGCGCGGCCTTGATCGTCCTGTTCGTCACGGCCGGGCGGCTGCGATGGATCTATCTGGGCGTGCTGCTCGCGATGATCGCCGCGCAGTTCGTCCACACGCACATCCTGATCAAGCCGGACGACTACGACCACCTGAACCCGGTCAACAAGATCTGGACGGTGGCGTTCTCGGCGTGGATCGCCGGGGTTGCGATCTACCAGCTGTTCCGGGCCGGGCGGGGCGAGGCCGGCGGCCCGCTCACCAAGGTGATCGCCTATGCGACGATCCTGGTGTGGGTGATGGGCGCTGCGGCCGGGCGCTGGATCGCCTTCGCCTGAGACGTACCCGTCAGGCGCTCTGCAGGTCGAGCAGCGATCGCCACATCTTGTCGGCGATCCGGATCACGCCGGCATTGGCGCTGAACGCCTGCCGGGCTTCGATCTGGGTGACCGCTTCGGCGGCGTAGTCGACGCCGGCGTCGCCGGCGATGCCCGCGACCCGGCTGGCCGAGCTTTCCAGGCTGCGGCTGGCGGCCATCATGCCGTAGCGGGCGGTGGAGATCGGGTCCATGGCCCCCAAGCCTGCGCTCGCTGCGGTTAAGCTATCGCGAGGTTTCGTGGTGAACCGACGGCTAAGCTTTGACGGCCGGTTTCCGCGATGCGTTGCGATTGACGGCGCGCAACGACGGGCCGCCAATAGGCGTTCGGGGGACCAGTTGGAGAACCGCCATGAGATCCCGCGTCCTGATATTCGCCGGCGCGCTCAGCCTCACCGCCGGGGCCGCCTTTGGCCAGTCACTGGCCGACAACCCGCCGAAGACCACGACCATCTGCCTCGACGTCGCGGGCAAGAGCCTGCCGGCCAGATGCAAGGTGCAAGCCAGCCGCATCGATGCGCGCGAGGATATCTGCCTCTGCCCGGCCGGCGGCGACCGCGTGACCGCGCCGGTCTGCCCCGCGGGTGTCCGCGCCCCGGCCGAGAGCGCCGCCTACGAGAAGGCCCGGCGCGCGGCGGTGAACCACGGCAGCCTGGTCGGGGCGATGTACAACGGCCAGCCCATGTGCGTGGCGCCGCGGAATGCGCTGAACCCGTAGGCGAAGTCGCCCGCTACTTGCCGAGCGCGGCGTAGACCGACTTCTGGAAGACCGGCAGGGCCGCGCGCCCGCCCATCCGCTGGCCGGTGGCGAGTTGGGCGGCGGCGTCCGGCCCCAGCGGCATGGAGTTCTGGATCAGGTAGATCAGCACCATGTCTTCCGCCGGATCGGCCTGCCACCAGGTGCCGAAAGCGCCTGGCCAGCCGAACGCGCCTTCGGACCCCGCGCCCATCCAGGCCTGCTTTTCCGGGTCGGTGATCACCGAGACCCCCAGCCCGAAGCCTTGGCCGAGCCAGAAGGGGATGCCCATGAAGGGGATCTGGCGCTGGTCGTCGGTCAGCCGGTTGCGGGTCATGGCCTCGACGGTCTCGGCCTTCACCAGCCGCATGCCATCGACCTCGCCCTTGCCCAGCATCATGCGCGCGAACTTCAGGTAGTCGTCGGCCGTGGAGATCAGGCCGCCGCCGCCGGCCTCGAAGGCGGGCTGGCTGTCCGCGTGCGGGAAGGAGACGTCCTGCAGCCGGTCGGTCTGCGGGTCGATCCGGTAGAGCTTGGCCATCCTCGAGCGCTTCTCCAGCGGGCACCAGAAATCGGTGTCGCGCATGCCCAGAGGGCCGAAGATGCGGTCCTTGAGCACCTGGCCGAGCGGCTTGCCCTCGATCCGCGCGACGAGGAAGCCCAGCACCTCCGTCGCGTGGCTGTAATGGAACCGCTCACCTGGCGGGTAGGAGAGCGGCAGGCTGCCCAGCGCCGCCAGCCACTGGTCCGGGCTGAGCGGGGTGCCGAGCGGCGGGCCGAGGCGATCTTCGTGGGCCTGGGCGATCGGACCCACCGAGGTGAACGCGTAAGCGAGGCCGGCGCGATGCGTCATCAGGTCTTCGACCGTGATCTCGCGCGGCGTCGGATAGGTGTCGTCTACGGGCCCGGCGGCGTCCTTCAGCACCCGCATGTCCGAGAATTCGGGCAGCCATCTGGTGATCGGGTCTTCGAGGCGCAGCTTGCCTTCCTCCAGCAGCATCAGGGCCGCGATGGAGGTCACGGGCTTGGTCATGGAGGCGATGCGGAAGAGGGTGTCGCGGGTCATCGGCGCCCCGGCCTCGACGTCGCGATGGCCGATCGCGTTGACCTGGACCACCTCGCCCTTGCGCCAGACCAGGGTGACGAAGCCGGAAAGGTCGCCCGCGTCGACCACCGCCTGCAGGGCCTGCGGGATCTGCGCCAGGCCCGCCTCGAGGAACCCGCCGTTCGCCTGGTCGCCGTCCATGATCCAACTCCCTTGCCGCTGCTGTCGGCGCTTGCCGCACCCATAGCGCAGGGCGCGCGGAACGGCGTCAAGCCTCACCCAACGGCAGCCTATTGCGCGGCCGGCGCCTCATAGGTCGCGACCATCTCGCCGCTCGCCAGCGTGCGGGCCTTCAAGGCGTTGAGCAACTCCGGCAGCGGCGTCTCCGGACCCATGTCGATCATGTCGTCGAGGGCGAAGACCTGGAAATAGTAGTGGTGCAGCCCGTGCCCGGCCGGCGGCCGCGGCCCGAAATAGCCGTGCCCGTGCATGCTGTTGCGGCCCTGCACCGCGCCTTGCGGTGTCATCAGCTCCGCGGCGTTGGGCAGGCCTTCCGGCAGTCCGCGCGCCGCGCCGGGGATGTTCCAGATCATCCAGTGGACGAAAGGCTGGTCCTGGGGCGCATCGGGATCCTCGACGATCAGCGCCCAGGACCTGGCGTCGGGAACCGCCGTCCAGGAGAGCGGCGGGGAGATATTGTCGTGGTAGGCGGAGTGGCGGTCATCCAGCCTGCCGTCCGGGTGCTGGCTTGCGGTGGTCACCACGACGCCCGTGTTCAGGATCGGCTCGACCTTCAGGATCGCGATGGCTTCGCCGGAGTGTTCGGGGTGGTGCGGCGTCTCGCTCATGGCATGTCTCCGGGGTTGGGGCGGCGTGCAGACACAACCGGGAGCCGCCGCGATTGTTGCGCGACCGCCGGCCCTGGCGCGTTGAACGCGTGGGCCTTCCTGCGTATTGGGAGCAGATGACCGCGCTCCGCCCAGCCGTCTTCTGCCTCGCAGCCCTGGCGCTTTGCGCCTGCTCGCCGGGCGCGCCGAAGGGGGTCGACAAGGACGAGCTGGACTCGGCGGTGTCGCGGGCCATCGGCGACCCGGCCTCCTGCCTGCTGATCGCCGAACAGGCCACGGGAAAGCTCGTGTACCGCTACAACACCCATACCGCCTGCGCCCGTACGCTGCCGTCCTGCGACCCCGCCACGCCGGGGGGGACGCAGACCCTCGACGCCCTGTTGAAGGCGACGCTGAAGGACGGCCAGCCGCGCACGCTGAGCTGCAGTTCCACAGCCGACGCCTCGCGCGGCGTCGGCTGGGCGGCGGGGCCGATCCCCGGCAAGGGGCTGGTCTACGCAGCCATGATGGAGGGCGACCGCGCCTTCCCGGGCCGGATGATGGCCGAGCGCCTGTCCCGCGCCTTCACCAGCGCCGGGCTCTAGCGGATCAACTCGTAGAAACCGCTGACGTCGATCCGCACCTTCAGCTCGCCGGGTTCGACGCGCGAGGCGCTGACCGCCATGTCACGCTTGGCGAAGCCCGCCATCGGCATCGGCGGCGCCGGGGCATAGCCGCCGCCCTCGCTCAGCGAGACCAGCCGCCCGACCCGATAACCGGCCGCCTTGGCGTAGAGCTCCGCCTTGGCCTGCAGCGCCTTCACCGCCTCCAGGCGCGCCGCGTCCTCCGCCGCCGTCGGATCGTTCAGGCCGAAGCTGATCCCGTTCACCTGGTTGGCGCCGGCGTTCACCGTGGCGTCCACCGCCGCCCCCAGGCGCGCGAGATCGTGGACCGTGACGCTCACCTGGTTCGAGGCCTGGTAGCCGGTGAGGCGGGGCGGCTGGTTCTGGGCGTAGACGTACTGGGGGGCGAGATTGAGGTTCGAGGTCTGGATGTCCTTGGCCGCGACCCCGGCCTTGGCGAGCGCCGCCAGCATCTGGCTCATCTGCCGTGAGTTCGCCGTCATGGCCTCGGCGGCGGTTTTGGCCTCGGTGGTCACGCCCAGGTTGATGGTCGCCATGTCCGGCGCGATCCGTGTCTCGCCATAGGCCGCCAGGTTCAGGGTGGTGGCGCGGAACACGCTGTCGCTCGCCGACGGCGGCGCCTCGGCAAGGGCCGGCGCGGCCGCGCCGCTGGCGGCGAGCAGCAGGCTCAGGGACGCGGCGCGCAAGGCGGTCTTCATGATGGTCTCCTCCGGTGGGCTGCTCACAGCGTCGCAGACCCTACCTGAACGCCCGCTTTAAGGCCCGTGCAGCCCGTGGTAACCGCCATGACGCGTCGCTGCTGGGGCCTGTAGCTCAATGGTTAGAGCCGGCCGCTCATAACGGTCTGGTTGCAGGTTCGAGTCCTGCCGGGCCCACCAGCGAGGCTTCCAGGGGTGTCCGCCGCCGGCCAAGGCGGTTCCATGTTCGATGACTCAACCTGCGGGTCGGGGCCTGCCGGCGCCGCGGCGACGAGCGCAGAAGGGGGTGCGCGCCAGGCGATGGATATGGTAACGCGCGTTAGGTTTTGAGGAAATGGTACGGTCATGGCGCGTCAGGCTGACCACAACGAGCGCCGCAAGCTGTTCGCCGCCGCGGCCCTGGCGGTGATCGCCCGCGAAGGCCTTGAAGGCCTGACGATGCGGGTGGTGGCCAAGGAGGCCGGGTTCACCACCGGGGCGCTCACCCATTATTTCCAGTCGAAGGACGAACTGCTGATCGCGGCCTCCGAAGCAGGGGCGGACGTGGTGCGCCCGGAGATGGATGACGCCGCGACGGGCGCATCGGCGCGCGCTGCGCTCCGCGACCTGCTCTACACCGTGCTGCCGACCAGCCCCGCGATGAAGGCCCAGTGGCGGTTCTGGGTGGCCTTCTGGGAGCGCGCGGCCCACAGCCCGCAGGTGCAACGGGTCATGCGCGAGCGCTACTTCGAGTACACCAACCGCGTCGCCACCGTTATCCGTCGGTCCCAGGAGCAGGGCGAGACCCCCCGCGACGTCGATGCGGAAGCGGTGGCGCGCGAAGTCATCGCCCTGATCGACGGCATCGGCGTTCAGGTGATGATCGGTTCGCGCAAGTTCACCGTCGCCGTCCAGCGGCAGTACGTCGACGCCCTGCTGGAGATGCGTCTCGGCCCGGTCCGCGAGGCGCCGCGCCGCAAGCGGGCGTCAATGTAACAAGCGTTACGCAATCTGCGGTCGTTCCAGAACGATCGTTATAATATCCTTTGCGAAGATCGCAGAACCAGCGTTATGGTTTGCGCCGGTGAGCGGTCACGCGGAGGCGCAGGGTGTCCGGAGCGGATTGGGGGCTGACCCGTTTCTACCATACGGTGGTGAACTGCCGGGACCTGGACGAATCGGTGGCCTTCTACCGGCTGCTGGGGTTCGAGATCCTCAACGATCGCCGCAACGTCGACTGGCCGGAGTTCGTGGCCGGCATCTTCGGCCTGACCCGCGCCAAGGGGCGCGGCGTGCTGATGGTCCTGCCGGCGGACCTG
>Ga0207660_10001876_pt1 | contig 14007 bp, 16 predicted proteins | sample KBSC73BmetaG_FD_184335 | JGI IMG/M metagenome (GOLD analysis project Ga0207660, IMG submission 184335) | Corn rhizosphere microbial communities from Kellogg Biological Station, Michigan, USA - KBS C7-3B metaG (SPAdes) (version 2) | ecosystem: Host-associated > Plants > Roots > Rhizosphere ... | reverse complement strand
CGAGGTAGGGCGTAATGTCGGGATCATGACCGGTGAATGAGCGATACATCTCGCCATAATCTTCGGTGTTGCCGCGCGAGAGTACCAGGTCGCGGAAGCGCTCGCCGTTTGCGCGGGTCAGCCCGCCGTGGCCTTCGAACCAGGCGAACGCATCCTGTGCGAGCATCCGGGTCCACGGATAGGCGTAATAGCCTGCTGCATAGTCATTGCTCCAGATGTGGAGGAAATAGCTCGAGCGGTAACGCGGCGGCACGTCGGCGGTATCGTAGCCGCTGCTCGCGAGCGCCTGGGCCTCGAACTTGTCGACGTCCTGCCGCGGGGCGTCGGCGGCCAGCGAATGCCAGTCGAGGTCGAGGCGAGCGGCCTCGAGCACCTCACCATTCTCATAGCCCTGGTTGAAGGTGCGCGAGCGCTTGATCTTGTCGACCAGCTCCTGCGGGATCGGCTGCCCCGTCTGGTAATTGACCGCGTAATGGGCAAGCACCTTGGGATCGAGCGCCCAATTCTCGTTGAACTGCGACGGGAACTCGACGAAGTCGCGTGCCACGTTCGTCCCCGACAGGGTCGGATAGGTCTGCGCCGCAAACAGCCCGTGGAGCGCGTGGCCGAATTCGTGGAACATCGTCGTCACGTCGTCGAAGCTGACCAGCGCCGGCTGGCCGGGGGCCGGCTTAGTGAAGTTCTGAACGTTGTAGACGACGGGAAGCGTGCCACGCAGATACGACTGGTTGACGAGATTGCTCATCCACGCGCCGCCCTGCTTGTTATCGCGTTTCCACGGATCGGCCAGGAAAAGGCCGAGCGGCTTGCCGTTGGCGTCGTTCACCTGGAACACCAGCATGTCCGGGTTCCAGGTCGGGATGTCGTGGCGCTCGGTAAATGTTAGGCCGTAGAGCTGGTTCGCCGCATAGAAGACGCCGTCGGTCAGCACCTTCTTGTACAGGAAGTAAGGCTTCAGCTCGTCCTGGTTGAGGTCGTAGCGCTGCTTGCGGATCTGCTCGGCGTAGAAGTTCCAGTCGGCCGCGGTGGGCTGGAAGTTCGCGCCCTGCGACTTGGCGAGCGCGACGATGTCGGACCATTCCTGCCGCTCCTTAGCGGCGGTCGGCGCCGCGAGCCGGTCGAGGAAGCCGACCGCGGTCGCGCGGTTTTTCGCCATCTGGTCGTAGAGCGTGTAGTCGGCATAGTCGGGATAGCCGAGCAGCGCGGCCTTCTTGGCGCGAAGCTGCGCGATTTCGCTGATGATGTTGCGGGTGTCGTTCGCGTCGCCATGCTCGGCGCGGTTGAGGCTCGCGTCCATCAGCTGCTGACGGGTCGCGTGACTGGTGAGGTCCGACAGGGCCGGCTGCTGCGTCGTGTTCTGGAGCGGGATCACATAGCCGGATAGCTGTCGGCCCTTCGCATCCTCCTGCGCCGCGGCGAGCTGTTGCGGGGACAAGCCGGCCAGCGCCGCCGGGTCGTCAACGTGGAGAGCACCCGCCTTGGCCGCGGCCAGCAGCTTCTGGTTGAACTCGGTCTGGAGCGTGCTCAGCCGTTCGTTCGTGGCCTTGAGCTGCGCTTGCTGCGCGGCCGGGAGCTCGGCGCCCGAATGGACGAACTGCTTGTAATAGACGTCGAGAAGCTTTGCCTGCTCGGGAGTGAGGTTCAGCGCCACCTGGTGGTCGTGAAGGGTCTTGAACCGCTGGAACAGCTTCGAATTGAGATAGATGAAGTCGCTGTGCGCGGCGAGCAAAGGCGCCGTCTTCGTGTCCGTCGCCTGCAGCGTGTCGTTGGTGTCCGCGCCGTTCACCGCCGAGAAGGCCAGCTCTGCCCGCTCGAGCAGCAGACCCGATCGTTCCATGGCCACGACCGTGTTTGCAAATGTCGGAGGCGCCGGGCTGTTCGCGATCGCCATCACTTCGCGCTTCTGTTGCGCCATTCCGGCGAGCAGCGCGGGCAAATAATCGCTGTCTTTGATCTTGGAGAAATCCGGCGTCTGGAAGGGCAGAGTGCTCGGCTTGGCGAAGGGATTCGAGGCCGGAAGCGCCGAAGAGGCCGTAGCGGCGGGCTTGGCTGGAGCAGCGAGCGCGGGTTGCGCGGCGGAGGTCATTGCAATTGCGGCGGACGCGAACAGGAGATTGCGGATCATGTCTTTTCCCAAATATCAATCACTTAGGTCGTAGGCGGCGAGTCTTTGCGCTGGGCTGAATGGTTCAGCGAGCGGACTCGACCGCAGCGAGCATGGCGTCCCCATAGCGCTCGAGCTTGGTTCGGCCAACGCCGTTCACTTGCGCAAGCTCGGCAAGGGTCGTTGGCCGGGCAGCCGCGATCTCCCGAAGAGTGGAATCGTGGAAGATGACATAAGCGGGTACGCCGGCCTCGGCGGCGAGCGCGCGGCGGGCTTGCCGAAGTGCGTCGAACAGCGGGTCGGCCGCGGCCATCTCGTGCCGTCGCTGCCGCTTGGTCTTCGGAGGGATCGCGATCACGACTTGCTGCTCGCCCTTCAGGATCGGCCGCGCGCCCGGACCGAACGACAGGCCGCCGTAGGCGTCGGCGCGCAACGCATCGCGGGCGATCAGCGCTCGCGCCGTCGGGCGCACCAGCGCGACTTCCTCCGGCGACGCGATTCCGAAAACGCTCAACCGATGATGCCCGAAGCTGCGCACCTTCTCATTGTCGTTGCCGGCAAGCACGTCGGCGAGATGCCCGACGCCGAACCGCATCTCGGTGCGGAAGGCCGCCGACAGCAGCTTGCGCGCGACTTCCGTCGTATCGATCGTCGCTGGGGGGTTCAGGCAATTGTCGCAATTGCCGCAATGCTCGGGCGGGTCCTCGCCGAAGTGGCGAAGCAGGATCGCGCGGCGGCAGCCGGGAGTTTCGACCAGCGCCGCGAGGGCGTTCAACCGCTCGCGCTCGGCCGGGCGGCGTTCGGGCTCGACCTCCTGCTCGATCCGCTGCCTCGCAAGCGCGAAATCCTGCGCCGCCCAGAACAGCCAAGCTTCGGCGGGCTCGCCGTCGCGCCCCGCGCGCCCGGTCTCCTGGTAATAAGCCTCTATGCTCTTCGGGATCGCGGCATGGGCCACGGTCCGCACGTCGGGCTTGTCGATGCCCATGCCGAAGGCGACCGTCGCCGCGATCACCATGTCCTCGGAATGGACGAATGCAGCCTGGTTGCGTGCTCGCACCTGCGGCTCCAGGCCTGCGTGATATGGCAGCGCCGGACGGCCGTCCCGCCCGACCTGCTCGGCGATCTTCTCGGCTTTCGTCCGGCTCGGGGCGTAGATAATCGCCGGGCCAGGCTGCGCTGCCAGAAGTTCCCGCAGCTGCTTGCCCGTCTGCTCGCGGTGCCGGACATTGTACCGGATGTTGGGCCGGTCGAACCCGGCCACGATCAGCCCGTCGTCGGGTATTCCGAGTTGCGCGAGAATGTCGGCGCGGGTGCGGCGATCGGCGGTTGCGGTCAGCGCGAGGCGCGGGACTTCGGCATGGTCGTCGAGGAGCGGCCTCAGCTTGCGATAGTCGGGGCGGAAGTCGTGCCCCCATTCGCTGACGCAATGCGCCTCGTCGATCGCGATCAGCGAAAGGTCGACCCGGTCGATCAGCCGTCGAAAGCCGTCGAGCGTCGCCCGCTCGGGAGCGACGTAGAGCAGATCGAGATCGCCGTTGCGGAATCGCTCGACCGTCCGGTCGCGATCACTATCGGCGGAGGTCAGCGAAGCGGCGCGGATGCCGATCGCCTCCGCGCTTCGGATCTGGTCGTGCATCAGCGCGATCAACGGCGAGATGACAAGCGCGGTCCCTTCCAGCGCCAGCGCCGGAAGCTGGTAGCAGAGCGACTTGCCGGCGCCGGTTGGCATTACCGCCAAGGTATGCTGGCCGGCGAGAACGCGCCCGACGACCATTTCCTGCACGCCGCGGAAGTGGTCGAAGCCGAACGTCTGTTTGAGGATGGTGTGCGGGTCGGTCATTTTATTCGAATGTCTTTCGACCGAGCGTGGCTCCGCAGTAGCGTCGCGGACCCGGCGCCGCTAGCGTCCTGCGCATGTTTCGTCTTCGCCGCCGATCATTTCTAAGCGCCGGGGGCTCGGCCTTGCTACTTTCCACGGCGGGCAATGCTCGCGCGCGGAAGAGCGACTGGCACGCGCTCGGCGAAGACGTGAAGCGCGAGATGCGCTGGGCGTGGGGCCTGTATCGCGACCGTGCCTGGGGCAAGGACCAGATCAAGCCGTTGAGCGGCGGTTTCGAAAGCTTCCCGCTCAAGAAGCACCATCTCGGCCTGTCGCTGATCGAGGCGCTCGACACGCTTTGGGTGATGGGCCTCGACGAGCAATTCCGCGACGGCGTGGACTGGGTGAAGCGCAATCTCGACTTCGATGTCGACGGCGAAGTCTCGGTGTTCGAGACATCCATCCGCCTCGTGGGCGGCCTCCTTTCCGCCTATCATGCCTGCGGCGATCCGGTGCTGCTGGCGAAAGCGCGGGATTGCGCCGACCGGCTGATGCCGAGCTTTGCTGCCTCGCCGCTCGGCATCCCGCACCGCTTCGTCAACCTCAAGACCGGCGCCGTTCGCGACCCGATCACCAATCCCGCGGAGACGGGAACCTTCATCCCCGAGTTCGGATTCCTCAGCCAAGCGACGGGCGACGACCGCTATCGCGCTGCGGCCAAGAGGGCACAGGTGGCGATGTTCGAACGGCGGTCGAAGATCGGTCTGCTCGCCGACGCGGTGGACTGCATGACGGGCGAGTGGAAAAGCCGCCGCGCGACGATTGGCCCTCCTTCGGACAGTTTCTACGAATATCTGTGGGACGGCTGGGACCTGCTCGGCGACCGCGAATGCCTCGCCATGTACCACACCTGCACGGCCGCGATCCTGAAACATCAGCCGCGAACTTCAGGCGGCCATCTCTGGTTCGTCGATGTCGACTTCGAAACAGGCAAGCGGATCAAGTGGGACCAGGACGAGCTTGCTTCATTCTACGGCGGTCTTCTCGGCCAGGGCGGCGCCATGCACCGGGGCGCCGCCTACACGCGCAGCTGGGCCCGGGTTCAGAAGCGCTTCGGCATTCTTCCGGAAGGCTATGACCCGGAAACCGGCAAGGTGCTCAGCGCCAGCAACTCTCTCCGACCCGAGCTGGCCGATGCCGCGTTCAACCTGTGGCTGCTCGACCGCCGCGACGAATGGCGGATGATCGCGCGCGATCACTATCTCGCGATGAAGCGCTGGAACAAGGCGCGTTACGGCTACGCCGACCTTTCCGACGTCACGACCAAGACGAAAAGCGACCATTGCCCCGGCTACTGGTGGTCGGAGCAGATGAAATATTATTATCTGATCTTCTCGGACACGCCGCGCTTCGACTATCGCCGCAATTATCTCAGCACCGAAGGAAACGTGCTCCGCGGGTTCAGGCGCGGCTGATCATTCGGCCGCTTCCGCCGTTTCCTCCTCGAGTCGCTCCGCCGCCTGGCGATACCAGAGGTCGGCGTAGAGGCCGTTCTTCTCCAGCAACTCCTCGTGCGTGCCCCGCTCGGCAACGCGGCCGTCGTCGAGGACGACGATCTGGTCCGCGTTGACGATCGTCGACAAGCGGTGGGCGATCATGATCGTCGTTCGGCTCTTGGCCACGCGGTCGAGCGTATTCTGGATCTCTTCCTCCGTGCGGCTGTCGAGCGCGCTGGTGGCCTCGTCGAGTACCAGGATCGGGGGGTTCTTGAGCAGAGTACGGGCAATGGCCACACGCTGCTTCTCGCCACCCGAGAGCTTCAGCCCCCGCTCGCCGACCATCGATTCATATCCCTCAGGAAGCGCCTCGATGAACCGGTCGATCGCCGCGCCGTGTGCCGCGCCCTCGATCTGCTGCTGGTCCGCGTGCTCCCGACCGTAGCCGATGTTGTAGCCGATCGTGTCGTTGAACAGCACCGTGTCCTGGGGAACGATCCCAATCGATGCACGAAGGCTCTTCTGGGTGGCCTTCGCGATGTCCTGGCCATCGATCAGGATGCGGCCGGAGGTCGGATCGTAGAAGCGGTAGAGAAGCCGCGCGATGGTCGACTTTCCGGCCCCCGACGGTCCCACGATCGCGCAATTCGTCCCCGCTGGAATGTCGAAATTCAGGCCCTTCAGAATCTCGCGCGTGGGCTCGTAGCCGAAATGCAAATCTTCGAACCGGACATTGCCGCGGCTGACCTCCAGCGGCTTGGCGTCGGGCGCGTCGGTCACCTCGGCCGGCGTATCGACCAGGTTCCACATCGCCTCCATGTCGATCAACCCCTGGCGGATCGTCCGATAAACCCACCCGAGCATGTCGAGCGGGCGAAAGAGGCCGAGCAACATGGTGTTGATGAATACGACGTCGCCCGGGGTGTACCGGCCCTTGCTCCATCCCCACACGGTGTAGATCATGGCGCCGGCCATCATCAGGTTGGTGATCAGCGCCTGGCCGATGTTCAGCCATGCGAGCGAGACCTCGTTGCGGACCGTCGCTCGCGCGAACGCCGCGATTGCCTCGTTATAGCGGCTCGTCTCCCGCTCCTCGGCGTTGAAATATTTGACCGTCTCGTAGTTCAGCAGCGAATCCACGGCGCGGCCGATCGCCTTGTTGTCGACATCGTTGAGCTCCCGCTGAAGCTCCGCCCGCCATTCCGTCACGCGGCGCGTAAAGGCGATGTAGATCGCCATCATCACCAAAGTCGCGACCACCAGTCCGGGCCCGAACTTCACGAAGAAGATGATGCAGGCGGCGGTCAGCTCGATCAGCGTCGGGCCGATGTTGAACAAGAGGAAATAGAGCATCATGTCGATGCTCTTGGTACCGCGCTCGACGATCTTGGTGAGCGATCCCGTGCGGCGCTCGAGATGGAAGCGGAGCGACAGGTCGTGGACGTGTCGGAACACCGTTCCGGCAAGCCGCCGCGCAGCGTCCTGCCCGACCTTCTCGAACAAGGCGTTGCGCAGATTGTCGGAAAGCACGCCCGCGAATCGCGCTGTCGCATAAGCGGCGACCAGGCCGGCGACGATCGCGAATGCCGTCTCGTGGTTCGACATCCGATCGATCACCGCCTTGTAGGCGAACGGCATCAGAAGCACCGCGGCCTTGCCGGCGAGGACCAGCGCCATCGCCGCCACGACCCTGAGCTTGAGCTCGAGCTGACCCTTCGGCCACAGCATCGGCAGGAATCGCCACAGCGCGGCGAAGCCGGCGCTGCGCTTTCCCATTCGCTGCTGTGCGCCCGCTGCTGCCATCGCGCCTAGGTAGGATTGCGGATCGCAGACGGCAAACACGAGCTTTTAAAAGGCTTCGGAACCGGGAGTAAATTGAGCGGTTAAAACAGCATCTTAGGGGATGTTCGCATGGGTCCGGCCTATTTCGTCATCGCAATCCTGGGCTGTGCCGACGGGGGCACCGCCTGCACGCCGGTCGCAACTCTCCAGACGCGCTATGCGACGGAAGCGCAGTGCACCGCGGCCGAAGGCGCGGCACTGATCGACAACAGCAATTTTGATTTTCCCACCCTGGTCGCGCGTTGCAGCCCCGGACAGGTCAAGTCGGCCGAGGAGCAGAAGCCGAACGCGGCGAAGCGCCGCCGCGGCTGAACGTCGCGACGAACACCGGAACCGCGCCGCACCGCGGCGGTTCGAGAAGGGGCACGGCGATGAAGAAGCGATCATCATCCAAGCAATCGACTGCGAAGGTGCCGCGCGGGCGGCGTTCGACGAACGCCCCCGCCGACGAGATGAACCAGGCCACCGGCGACGAGTTCGAGCGCGAAGGGATGGGGATCGCGCCAAAGGAGTAAGGCGATGCAGCACCAGTCCGATGTCATGGAGCCGATGGTTCACCAGGACCGGGAACCCGGCCATGAAAGCAAGCTCGAGCCCAAGCCGGACTGTGAACCGCGGTACAAGGGATCCGACCGACTCAAAGGCAAGGTCGCGCTAATCACCGGGGCCGACAGCGGAATCGGCCGCGCCGTCGCGGCGCTGTTCGCTCGCGAAGGCGCCGACATCGCGATCGTCTACCTTTGCGAGCACGACGACGCCGACAAGACGAAGCAGATTGTCGGGCAGGAAGGCCGCCGTGCGATCGCCATTGCGGGCGACATCGGGGAAAAGCAGTTCTGCGAGAAAGCGGTCCGGAAGACGATCGACGAGCTCGGAGGGCTCGACATCCTGGTCAATAACGCGGGGGAGCAGCATCCGGACGAGAAGGTGACTGAGATCGACGAGCACCAGCTTCGTCGCACCTTCCAGACAAACATTTTCGGCATGTTCTTCATGACGCAGGCCGCTCGGCCGCACCTCAAGAAGGGCGCGGCGATCGTCAACACGACCTCGGAAACGAGCTACAAGGGTTCGCCCGACCTGCTCGACTACAGCTCGACCAAGGGAGCGATTGTAGGCTTCACCCGCGCGCTCGCGAAGAACCTGGTCAAGGACGGCATACGCGTGAACGCCGTCGCGCCCGGCCCGATCTGGACTCCGCTCAATCCGTTCGGCGGACAGCCGAAGGAGGATCTTCCCGAATTCGGCAAGGACACGCCGATGGGCCGTCCCGGTCAGCCGAATGAGGTTGCACCGAGTTTCCTGTTCCTTGCGTGCGAGGACGCGAGCTACATGACCGGGCAGGTGCTGCACCCCGATGGCGGAAGCACGACCTCGAGCTGAAACGGCGCCGGATACGAACACTTCCGCGGCCGATGGGGCGGGCTGACTGGTGAAATTTACCAAGTTACGGCGGAATAAGCGGTACTTCCTGCGGCTTTGAAGCCGCGTCGCTCTGAAAAATAACAACTTTTTCGAATTGGCACGCTCTCTGCATTGTTATTGGCAGCGGGGCCGACGGGGCTCCGCCAGAAAATGAAAAAGGGTTTGACCAATGTTCAATGCACTCTCTTCCGCGCGCCAGACCGCCACCGTGTTCGCCGGCGCCTTCATCACCGCGCTTCTTCTGGTTTCGGCGGCGACTTCGCTTCCGATTGCCTGACACAACCACCCAAATTCGAAGGACAAGCAAGATGAACGGACGTTTCCTGATCAACCGCAGCGACGGCAAGATCATGGGAGTCGCGGCGGGCCTTGCCGACTACACGGGCGTCGATCCGACGATCATTCGCCTCGGCTTCGTCGCCGCGACGCTGCTGACCGGACCGGTGATGATCCTGTTCTACATTCTCGCAGGGCTGCTGACGCCCGCCGCATAGGCGCCAGCGCCCCTTCCACGCCGCCCGGCCGAAGGCCATGATGCGGGCGTGGCTCAACCGAACTCCTACAATCTCCAACGTTTCGTCGACGCCCAGAACGGCGTGATCGACAGGGCTCTGTCCGAGCTTCGCGCCGGATTGAAGCAGAGCCACTGGATGTGGTTCGTCTTCCCTCAGCTCGACGGACTGGGGAGAAGCGCGACAGCGAAATTCTACAGCATCCATTCGATCGACGAGGCGCGGGCTTACCTCGAACATCCTTCATTGGGACCGCGACTTCGCGAATGCGTCGCCGCGCTGCAGTTGTGGGCCGGAAGGCGTTCGGCGGAAGAAATCCTTGGGCCAGTCGATTTGATGAAGCTCAAGTCCAGCCTCACATTATTCGACCTGGCTGAGCCGCGATCCATTTTTGGAGCGGCACTGCTGAACTTCTTCGCCGGTCAGAGGGACGAACAGAGTCTCGCACTTTTGCATCGCCAGCGGTAATGGACCGCTTCAAATAAGGAGACTCGCCATGCGTAAGCTTCTCTTCGCCGTTGCTGCTGTCAGCCTGATCGCCTCGCCCGCGATTGCCGCACTCAAAGTCGGCGAAAAGGCTCCCGATTTCTCCACCACGGGCGCCGTCGGCGGCAAGGATTTCAAGATCCATCTCGCCGACATGCTGAAGAAGGGGCCGGTCGTCCTGTATTTCTTCCCGAAGGCGTTCACCAGCGGCTGCACCGCGGAGGCGCATGCGTTCAGCTCCGCGATCGGCGACTTCAAGAAAGAAGGCGCGCAGGTCATCGGAATGTCCGGCGACAATCTGGCGACGCTGCACGAATTCTCGACCAGGGAATGCCGCAGTGCCTTCCCGGTCGCGACGGCGACTCCCGAGATCCAGAAGGAGTATGACGTGGCCTGGGCGAAATATCCCGGCTGGACCACGCGCACCTCCTACGTCATCGACAAGAGCGGCAAGATCGTGATGGTCCACGACGACCTCGATTTCAGCCAGCATGTCGCCAAGACGCTCGCGGCGGTGACGGCGCTCAAGCACTAAGTTCATGCAGCTTCCATGTGTCGGACAGGCTTCGGCACTACTAGTCCGCGGCCCCGTCACGGGGACAAAACGAGGGGAAAGCGTATGAAGATCAGCACGACCTTGGTCCTTGGTGCGGCATTCGTCGCGCTTGCGGGCTGCAAGAAGAACTACGCCGAGAACAACGCCGCTTCGCAGATCGAAGCCAATGCCGAGAACCGCGCCGAGAATGTCACCGCCGCCTCCAACAACGAAGCGGCGAACATCATGAATTCAGCGAAGAACGAAGCGGCGGCCGTTAAGAACGAAGGCGAGAACAAGGCTGCGGCGATCAAGAACGCGGCCGAGAACAAGGCTGCGGCGATTAACAACGCGGCCGAAAACAAGACGTCGAACACGTCTGAAAAGAAGACCAAGTAGCTTCCCGTGCGGGGGGCAATCATCGCGGCGGCCGTGTCCCTTGCCGGGGGCGCGGCCGAGCAGCCTTCGAGCTTCGCTTACAGCCCGCAGCCGCGCTGGGCCGAGGACCCGGACACTGAGGTCGTATGTGCCGCAATTCGCGCCGAGTGCACTGGGATGCTCAAGAAGGGCGCGATCGACGCGGAGTGGAGCTATGCGGAAATCTACGACACCGACGGCATGCTCGTCGGCATGAGGTCGCTGCAATCCACCGGATGCAAGCCGCTCGACGAGCATCTCCTGCTCGACCATCGCCATTTCGCGACGGAGTTCAGCGAGGCGGGGAAGCCTGATCTCGACGATATTACGGTGGAGCTTGCGCCGGGTACGCCCAAGCAATCGGTCCGGCTGGTCAAGCGCGGAACCACACAGGTATCGATGGGCTGCTGAGCGCTCGCCGCCAGCATCGCAACGGCGACGGTTCCGGCACTTCCGAAACCGATATGCGCCGAGCGACGGAACGTTTTTGCACTCCCGTTCGCTGTGCCCGCGGCCGACCAAACTGGAGGGAGCCACGATGAAGACCCGGATTACTCTGACCGCCGCGGCGCTTGCGGCCCTGACGGCGTGCGGCAGCAACAACAATGCGAACAATGCCGCCGCGACCAATGCCGCCACCAATGCGGCGACAAATCTGAACGCCGGCGCGACGATGAACGCGACCGACATGAATGCGACGGACATGAACGCGACCACGACCAACAGTGGTGCGATGGACGTCAACGCGACCGGCAACGCGACGACCAACTACTGATCCGGCAGGTGCACGCACCGGAAGGGCGTCTGCGGTCGCGGGCGCCCTTTCGCTTTTGCGGTCAGTCCCGCGCGAACGGCGAGATCTTGGCGACGAGCCGGTTGCGGCTCCACAGCTCGCAAGAAACAGGAAGCTTCATTGCGCGCGCTTTCGCAAGGGCGTCCGAATCGTCGGCAGCTTCGATCTCGTGCGCTTTGGAGAAACTGCCGCGCTCGTTGATACAATAAAGCCTGTACTCGGACATGGACGCACACCCCTAGGCGGCCATTTGTAAGACAATTGCGCAGGTGAAATGAAATAACTCAGGTTAATCGCCGGCCGGCTCACTTTCGCGGCTGGTGCGCCAGGTCGTCGCTCATGCCTTTCTCGATCGCCGAGCGCTGCGCTGAGGTCCGAAGATCGCGCTTGGCATTGTAGAAGCTCGACAGGAAGTCATAGTCCCATTTGGTCATCGTGACCGGCGCCTCGCCCCCGATCGGGACGTCGAGCACATGAAGGATCGTCGGAGCGCCCGAATTGCCGAGCCGCGCCGGATCTGCGCCGGTGAGCGCGCGCACGGCAGTGTAGTCGGCGAGTTGCGTGGTGGTGAGGCCGAGCAGCGCCCGCCGCTCGACCACGACGACCGAAGCATCGAACTGCGGGTGGACCAACTCGGTGATCCGCGACGAAGGGTCGACGGTGCGGTTGACGACCACCCCCTGCGTCGTGTCCTCGCTGAGCTCGACGCCGTCGGCGGTCATCATCGGCCCCTGGACCTGCCAGGCGGCTGCATGTCCGGGTGCCCGCTCCATATCCCGAAACTGGCGGTCGCTGACGCCGTAATCATTCGAGGCGTGCCGCTGAAGCTCCTGGAGGAACTCCTTCTTGTCCGAGGTGACGAGGAGCAGGACGTTGGGCGTGCAATGCGCTCCGCCGACCACGATCCCGACACTCCCGGCGACCTGGCGGATGCGCTGCTCCACGACCTCGGCCTGGGGCGGTGCAAGGCCGAACACGGCCGGGCAGACCTCATGCTCGAACCGGCTGATCTGCCCGTGCTCTTCGACCGGCGTCAGTGCGCGGACGAATTCCTCGACTGCCTTGTGCGGGTCCTTCTGGCCGGTGACGACGATCGGCTGGTCGGCGCCAGGAGCCGACCCCTGCGGCGCCGCCGGGGAAGCGGGCGCCATCATTGCGGCCGCGAACGCGAACAATATCATCATATTGCGGATCCCATGATTGCCGATGTTCGACCACAGATCGCCGCCCGGCGGAAAGGCTTTTCGACGAGCGCCTATCGCTGGCAGACCTCCTGATGCCCCGGCGCAGAGGAAAGGCGGGTCGCGCCTTCGGAATCGAGGTTGATCGTCACCGAATCGTCGCAATGCCGCAGCTGGAACCGGACCCTGCGCGAGCGGAAGTCGAGCGAAATCCGGCGGAAGTTCTCCAATATGTCGGTACCGAGAAGCAGCGCCGGCTGGTGCGAAAGCCCGAACATCTCGAACGGCGGAACATCGGCGAAGGCCATCGGCACGTCGCGCAGAATCACGGGTCCAAGCTGGAGCTCGCCGACGCGGGCAACCTCCAGCTTTTCAACCGCGCCCGTCACGCCGATGATCGACACCGTCTGGAACTTGTCACGGTTGTGGCGGATCAGCTGGTTGCGGAGCGCGAGATTGCCGATGGTGACTTCGGACCCGGTGTCGATGATCGCGTCGAGGTCGTAGCCGGCGGCCTTGACGTGGGTGAGGATCAGCTGCCCTCGGCGCCGGCGGGCGACGACGACGATCTCGCCCGGCTCGTGCGGTTCGGGGATGGTCGCGTCCTCGACCTTGATCAGGTGCTTTTCGAAATCGAGCATCAGCCGCTGCTCGGACAGCGCGTCGATGCCGATCAGGCCGTCGCCGCCGACATCCGTCTCCCGCAACGCAGGGAGCTCGAGGTTATCGACCGTGCTCGAGCCTACCGTCAGCTGCGCGACCTTCACCCGGTCGACGATATTGCGGTTGGTCATTCCATCCAGGATCACCGGCGTTCCGAGCGGCAGCTGCAGCTCCCGAGCGACGCGCAGGCCGACAACGGACGTGTCGGCGCCGCTGTCAACGATGAATTTGAACGGGCCGCGGCCGTTGACCATCACGTCGACGCTGAGCCGGGTCTCGATCTCCCGCGCTTTCACGTCCTTGCCGCCGACGGCGAGCGTTGGGTCGAACACCGCCGGCGGCAGCGGCGGGACGTTCGGCGGAGTCGCCGGGGCCGGCCTCGGCTTGCCGATCTTCGGCGGTTCGGCGTCCGAAGCGGCGGCGGCGTTGCGCGCTGTTCCTGCGACCAGCAGGCCGAGGGCGAGGATCATGGGCCAGCGACGCTTCAACAGTCGATCCTCCGCTCGAGCGGACAGGTTAGTGCGTTATCCGCCGGCAATGGGTTCACCGCCAGTCCCTATTAGGCGCACGGCGGTCCTGAACGACGAGCGAACGAAATGCTTCGGCGAGTGCCGAACTAACGCCTGCCGTCGCCAGGAGCCGGAACGGGACCGCTTGTCGCCGCTCCGCCCCGCTCCTCACTTCTTTGGTGGAGTCGCCGGCGCGGCGGGCGGCGGGCCGCCGAGGCTGTTGAT
>Ga0207660_10001864_pt1 | contig 14043 bp, 11 predicted proteins | sample KBSC73BmetaG_FD_184335 | JGI IMG/M metagenome (GOLD analysis project Ga0207660, IMG submission 184335) | Corn rhizosphere microbial communities from Kellogg Biological Station, Michigan, USA - KBS C7-3B metaG (SPAdes) (version 2) | ecosystem: Host-associated > Plants > Roots > Rhizosphere ... | reverse complement strand
GTTGCTCTCCCAGCCGAGGTCGCGCGTCACGAGCGCAATCTCCGCCTCCGCCAGGATGCAGCGCGCGCGCGGCACCGCATCGCGAGGTCCGAATGCGCGCGCCGCGCGGTGGAGCAGCACGCGCGCGCGTTCGAGATCGCCGAGTTGCGCCATGGCAATGCCGCGCAACGCGAGCGCGGGCGCGTCGTCGCGCAGCGCGACGCGATTCAGCGCGGCAAATGGATCGCCCGCAGCCAACGCGCGGGCAGCGGCGGCGATCATCGAGTCCATCGGAATCCCGTCACACTTGTTACTCACACCCACGGATCGTCGAGGCCTAATCTACCGCCGTTCGCCGGCCGCCCGTGATACGCCGCCGCGCAACATGCAACGACCCACTCACTCACGCATTCCAGCGAGGAACGACAATGACGACGGCGAAGACGGCGAAGACGGCGAAGACGGCGAAGACGACCGGCACGCGTGACGAATGGCTGGCCGCGCGGCTCGAGCTCCTGGAGGCGGAGAAGGAGCTCACGCGGCGCGGCGATGAGGTTGCGCGTCAGCGCCAGGCGCTGCCCTGGGTCCGGGTGGAGAAGGACTATCAGTTCGATACCGACAACGGCCGCGCATCGCTCGCGGATCTGTTCCGGGGACGTTCGCAGCTGCTCGTCTACCATTTCATGTTCGGCCCGGACTACACGGCAGGGTGCCCCTCCTGCTCGAGCATCGCCGACGGGTTCAACGGCATCGCCGTGCATCTCGAGAACCACGACGTTTCGCTGTACGCGATTTCCCGCGCGCCGCTGACAAAGCTGCAGGCGTACAAGCAGCGGATGGGTTGGACGTTCCCGTGGGCATCGGCATTTGGCGGTGACTTCAACTTCGATCACAGCGTCGCGTTCACCGAACTGGAACAGCGCGGCGGCGGCATCGAGTACAACTATCGGCGCGAACCGGCGATGGCCGAGTCGGTGGCGAACCGAACACTCGAGGAATGGAAGCAGCTCGGCAGCGAGGTGCCCGTCGGCCAGATTGCGGCCTCCGCCGGCACCGACGTCGCGACGTTTCTGCGTGAGCGGCCGGGTCTGAGCGCGTTTGTGCTTCGCGACGGCGTCGTGTATCACACCTACTCGACGTTCGCGCGCGGGCTGGACGGCCTGTGGGGCATGTATCAATGGCTCGACCGCGCGCCGCTCGGACGCAACGAGCAGGGCGTGTGGCTGCGTCACCGGGACAAGTACCCGACGCGTTGAATCCGATGCCGGATCACGCCGCAATGATGGCGTCGATGGGTCACGGCACGAGCATGAGCAGCGTGCCGTGGTCCAGCGCGGCGGGCGCGTTTGTGGCGATGTGGACCATGATGATGGTGGCGATGATGCTCCCATCACTCTGGCCGACGCTCCGGCGCTATCACCGCGCGCTCGAGGCGCTCGGCATTCCACGATCCGGGCTGCAAACGCTAATCGTCGGCGTCGCGTACACCGGCGTGTGGGCCGCGATCGGGATATTGGCGTTCGTGCTCACCGTGATCTTGGGTGCGCCCGCCCTGCGGTCATCTGCCATCGCTCACATCGCGCCGCTCGTCACTGGCGGAGTGATCGTGGGTGCAGGCGCCTTGCAACTCACACGTTGGAAGGCGCATCATCTCGCGCACTGCCGCGACGTTATGTCGACGCATGAAATGAGTTCGGTGACCGCTCGCTCCCGGTGGTGCGACGGTGTGCGGCTCGGCGTGCACTGCACCATGAGCTGTCTCGGCCCGATGGCCACGCTGCTCGCCGTCGGCATGATGGACGTGCGGGCCATGGCAGTCGTGACCGCGGCCATCACCGCTGAACGAGTTGTGCCGAGCGGTGCGCGGGTCGCGCGCGCCACGGGCGCCGTCGCGCTCGGAGCAGGGGTCCTCGTGCTCGCGAGAGCAATCGGGCTCGCCGGACTGCGATAGCCGGAAGCCGAGGCGAATCGATCGGACAACCGCTGCATTGTAGCCGGGCGTCAGGGTGCCTATCGTTTCGAGCATCATGATGAACGGATCGCCGGACGCGCTCGATCGCGTCACGATCGTCGGCCCCGGGCGCGTAGGGCGCGCACTCGCTCACGCACTGTCGACAGCCGGCGTCGCGGTGCGCGGGCCACTCGCGCGCGGCCAGTGGGAAAATTTGATTCAGGCTGGCGACGTCGTGCTACTCTGTGTGCCGGACGGCGAGATCGCCCGCGCGTCCGAACACGTAAGAACCGACGCCTTCGTCGGACACTGTTCGGGCACGCTGCAGCCCAACATCCTCGGATCCCGCAGCGCATTCTCGATGCATCCGTTGCTGGCCATCACCGGTCCGGGCGCGCGCTTCGACGGCGCGGCGGCCGCCGTCGCCGGCACGGACGACGGTGCGCGCGGCATTGCGCGGTCGATTGCCGGCCGACTCGGCATGACGGCGATCGACGTGTCGAATCGAACGCTCTATCACGCGGCCGCCGTGATCGCGTCGAACTACCTCGTTGCCCTCGAGGAAACCGCCGCAATGCTCGGCACCGACGTTGGGCTCGAGCGGCGACACCTGGCTCGGCTCGCTGAATCCGCGCTTGAGAACTGGTCGCGCGACGGCGCGGCGGCGCTCACCGGCCCGATCGCTCGCGGTGATGAGGATGTGGTCGCGCGGCAACGGTCGGAGATCGCGCGCGTTCATCCCGAGCTGCTGGACTTCTGGGACGCGCTGACCGCGCGCACGCGTGAGGTCGCGGCCGAGATGAAACACTAATGCAGATTTTTCGAACGCCGCGGGAGATGCAGGACTTTGTGCGCGAGTCGCGACGCGCGGGCAAGACCATTGGCTTCGTGCCGACGATGGGCGCATTCCACGCCGGCCATCTCTCGCTGATGCAGCGCGCAGCTTCGGAGAACGACGTCGCCGTAGTCTCGCTGTTCGTGAACCCGACCCAGTTCAACGAGGCAGCGGATCTGGCAGCGTATCCACGAGACGAGGCAGCTGACGCGCGGCTCGCCGAGAGCGCCGGGATCCAGGTGATGTATGCGCCGGACGCGAGCGCCATGTATCCGCCCGGCTTCGCGACGACGGTCAGCGTGGCCGGTGTGTCGGAAGTGCTCGAAGGCGCGACCCGCGGGCCCGGCCACTTTCAAGGCGTGGCCACGGTCGTGGCCAAGTTGCTGAACGCCGTAGCGTGCGACCGTGTGTACCTCGGTCAGAAGGACGCACAGCAGGTCGCCGTGCTCCACCGCATGATTCGCGACCTGGATTTCGATGTCGACGTTGTCGTGTGCGCGACGGTCCGCGAGCCGGACGGCCTGGCGATGTCGAGTCGCAATGCACGACTTCGCGGAGATGATCGCACTCGCGCGCTGGCGCTCCGCCACGGTCTCGAAGCGGCACTCGGCGAGATCGCGCGGGGCGAGCGCGTTGCGGAGCGCGTGCAGATGGCCGGCGTGCGAGCGATGCGCAAGGAAGGCGTCGATCCCGAGTATTTCGCGATCGTCGACTCCACGTCGTTCACGCCGCCCACGCACCTGAATGGTGACGTGCTGATCGCCGTCGCCGCGCGGGTCGGCCCGGTGCGCCTGATCGACAACGAGCTGGTACACGTCTCGTGAACGGCCTGGCAGCGCTGGCCGAGAAGAAGCAGCGGGGTGAACGAATCGTGATGATCACCGCGTACGACTATCCGTCGGCGCGGATCGTCGAGAGCGCAGGCGTCGACGTCGTGCTGGCCGGCGATTCTGCGGCCACGACGGTGCTCGGCTACGAGACGACGCGCGCGGTGTCGATCGACGAGATGCTGATGCTGACGCGCGCCGTGCGCCGTGGGCTGCACGCGACGCTGTTGATCGGCGACCTGCCGTTCGGGACGTACGAAGATGCCGACGAGCACGCGGTGGAATCGGCGCGCCGCTTCATGGAGGCCGGCTGCGATGCCGTAAAGCTCGAGGGCGGGCACGAGATCGCGTCCCGTGCCGCGGCAATCGTGCGCGCCGGCATACCCGTGATGGGGCACCTCGGACTGACGCCGCAGCAGGTCGTGACGCCCGACGGCTATCGAGCGCAGGGACGCGATGCAGCGTCCGCGCGCGCGATCGTCGAGCAAGCCGTCGCGTTCGAGCGCGCGGGGTGCACAGCACTCGTGGTCGAGGCTGTGCCGCCGAGTGTGACCGAGGTCGTGATGTCGCGCGTGCACGTTCCGGTGATCGGCATCGGCGCGGGCCCGGAGACTGACGGGCAGGTACTCGTGTACCATGACCTCCTCGGCCTGCTCGACGCCCGGCCGGCAAAGTTCGTGAAGCGCTACGGCCAGTTCGCCCCCGAGATCACCCGGGCTGTGCGATCGTATGCGGATGAAGTGCGAGCGGCCAGCTATCCTGGAGCCGAGCATACGTACTCGATGCCGCCGGACGAGCTGGCGCGGTTCCGGGACTTCGTCAGGCGGGGCGCTTAACCAGAACTGTCGATTCCGGACCTTCTTCGACATAAGGGAAGGCAGGCGATCGAGAGCGACCGTACGATGTCTTCAGGTCGCTTCCAGTCGGTCGTTTTACGGTCATTCGTGTCCACGTGCCTGTCGCCTGAATCACGATGTGGTTCTGGATGCCGTACGAGAAGAGCACCGCGGCCGAACCAGTGCAGGCGCGGTCGGTAGCGACGATGACAGCGGCCGTGCGCACGCACGCGGATGAGGTGCGGCGGGGCGAATACCCCGCCGCAAACCACACGTATGTCATGCCGCCGCCCGAGATCGAGCGGCTGCGGTCACTCGTCGGTGACGTGCAAGAGTGACGGCGGAAGCGTCCCCGGTCTGGGGCGCGGCGACGAAATGTCTGTCGTCAGCTCGGGAAAGAGCCCGCCTGGCGTGCAGCAACCGTTGAGGCAGGCAATCCAGCCGGTTCCCGGAGCTCGTGTTGTATCCTGTTCGCCGGTCGAAATCTGTCGGCCAGTCACACCCGGGTGAACCCACAGTGCCTTGGCGTGCTTCGGCTTGCGATTGTTCTTTGTGTACGGCATGGGTGTCCAGTCGCCATTGCTGGCTAGGAGTACGACCTTGTCGCTGGGGTCGTACGTGAACAGCACGGCTTTCTTATCCTTGCTCAGCCATACGAGTGCGTCTTGTTGCGGGTCCAGAGTCCCACTCCAAACGGCGTTGGAGGGTGTCGCTGTTGTGCCGGTATTGCGCACCATCGCCACCACCATCCCCTTGTCGTTGTCCGGCGGATCGCTGGCCGGATCCGTCTGAAGCATTCGGTGTTCGGGCATGATCCACAGTTCCACTCCACCGACGGTCGTCTTCTTCCTGTCGGACCATTCGGGCTTGTCACCGGGCTTGTCGTAAGCGAAGCACAGGTTGTCGCGGTACACGGAGAAGTCATCGCCGGCACTGGGCTCGCGCACCACGAATGGGTGAACACCGGTGCCCGTCGATTCGGTGCATGGCGTATCGCCGGTTGACGCGGGGCCGTGGGAACGCTGCCCCTTCTGTGCGCGCAGAGTCATTGCGCCAGAAACTGCGGTATCAGTTGGCTGCTGCTCCGCGTTGGTGCAGCTGCTCATCAAAGCGGCAATCACGACAGCCGCGACTGCACAACACATCGCCCGGGTGGGTCGTTCAGCGGGAAGCAGCACGTCTCCTCCTTTGGCAAAGGTGGCTGACCACTACGTTCCAACTCTTCTAATGTGGACGCAACTCCGGGTCGGCGTTGCGCCGTAGCAGACGGACGGCGGTGCGCCACCGTTGTGCTGTCGCGCTATCCCCTCGTCGTTGTGCGAGGACGGATCGCAGGGACATCGCCGGCGCTACTGCTCCTGCCTCGGACATCTCCGTCAACACCGAGGTCGGCGCAGTCGGCAATGCTTCAAGGCTGGCATCGAGCTGCCGTATCGCCCTGACGGTGTCCCCGATCGCAAGGCGCAGCAAGCTCTCCTGATATGCTTCGTCGATGTGGAGCGCGCCAGGATACTGTGAACGCCGGAGTCGCTCGAGTGAGTCCAACATGCGACGTACGCCGGGCGCGTCGGCCCGCGCGACCGATTGCCATGCCGCCACGAGCGTTGTCGTACGCGCTGGCAGCCGCTCGACGACCTGTGCTCCGAGGACGGGAGCGGCGAGGCTGAGCGCCGGCCCGATCATGCCGGCGCGAACGGAGTCGCGCCTGCCCGGTTCCACCCGGCTCTCCAGCAACTGATCAAAGATCCTCAGCGATGACCGGACACTGTCAATCGGTGCGCCGGCGGCGGCGAAGACCGCGAAGGTCCTGGCAGCGGTCGCGAGATCAGCGACCGGTCGATAGATGGAACCGTCAGGCAATTGAAACAGTGCGCTGTCGGCGGTCGGACGAGACAGGATCACCGCCCGTTGAAGCCTGCCGGTCAACAGCGCCAGCGTTGCCAACGCGTCACGATCCTCCACATTCACCGGTTGAGGAAGGTTCAGCGTCGAGTCGGCAAGCGCCGCCGCGCGCGGAAAATCGAAGGCCTTTACCAGCAAGCGGACTTCGTCGCGCGCATATGAGACTCTGCGGTGCTCGTCGGAACTCAGTCGTCTCGCGACCCGGATCTCTGTCAGTGCGGAAGGTTCGTCTGGCCGCGTCGATTCGATGGCTCCGAGCAATTCCAGCACGCGACTCAGAATCAGGTGTCCCCTCGGGTCGGACGGAAACTCGTGGGTCCAACGCTGCGCAATCGCCCTGAGCTGGTGGCGCTCCTCCTCGATCGCATCGGCGGTATTGCGCAGCGCTTCTCCACCGGGCCGAGCGACGGCGAGCTCCGACAGCAAGTACGGAACGAATGTCACTCGCTCCCCCGACGAATCGCGCTCGAGGGCTGGCCAACCGCCGAATTGGACAGCGTGGTCGTTGAGAGCCACTCCGAGTCGATACTGTCCCCAATCGAAGGAAACGAGTCGCACGAGATAGGGAAACATCTGCTGATGAAGCGCGCGCGCGGCGGGAAATGCATCGAGCACGCTCTCGTACGTTCGCAGGGCCTCATCGTAGCTGCTGCGAAACCGCCAACCGGACGGGCTCGACGAATCCGGAACAACCACCGGATCCTCTTTAATGCAGCGCCCCAGCCCGACGGCCGCAGCGATATCAGCTGGATGGTCAGCGCGCAGTTTCCGAAACAGGTCGCACGCCTGGCCATACCGTTGATCGAGCAGCGCACCAAACGCTTCGGCCCGAGGGCGGTCAGCCGCCGACAACGTCGCCTGCCCTGCCGCAGCGAGGCGCACCGCGCTGCGCCACTCAGCCGTCGTGTCGCTCGCCGCGAGCAACAACGACTGCGCGAGACCGAGCTGTGACACCGCGTTCCGTGGATCAAGCCGAACCGCTCGGCGATACGACGCCACGGCTCTGTCGACATTGCCCTCCGACAATGCGATCGCGCCGCGATCGACGGAGCTCGCCGCGGATGGCAACGGATTGTACCGCGCGAAAACGAGAGCACCAAGGACGAGGATTCCGACGGCACACCCCACCACCGCGAGGGTGCGGGCACGAACGCGCGAACGCCCGTTCAGGCGATACGTGCCGGCGGGCGGCGTCGCGTTGCGGGCGACGCCAAGCGCGGTCGCGAAGTCATTCGACGAGACGAATCGATCCGCCGGCGTCGTGAGCAACGCGCGCGAAACCGCAAGCTCGACTTCGCGCGAGGCCGTAATTCGATAATAGCGCAGCGGCCGCGGCGGCCCACGAAAACGTTGCGCGATCACCGATTCCGCAGTCGGTCCGACGAACGGCGCCACGCCGGCAATCATTTCATAGATCACACAGCCGAGACTGTAGACGTCCGTCGGCGGACCAAGTGTGCGGTCGCCCAGCGCCTGTTCGGGACTGACGTACGCCGGCGTCCCGACGGCAATTCCGGACGACGTCAGCCGATCGCCACCGGCTCTGACGAGCGCCTGCGCCAGGCCGAAATCGGCCACTATCGCATCGCTCCCGGAGATGAGTACGTTCTCGGGCTTGATGTCCCGATGAAGAATGCCTCGCTCGTGGGCGTAGGCCAAAGCCGACGCGACATCGGCCGCGATGCCTAGCGCTTCGCCGAGCGGAAGCTGCCGCTCCCGGCTCAGCCGATCACGAAGGGAGCCGCCGGTGATGTACGGGCTCACGTAGTACGGCAGGCCGCGCACCTCTCCCGAGTCGAGCAGGGGAAGGATATGAGGATGCTGAAGCGACGCGGTTATTCGAACTTCCTGAAGAAACCGCTGCGTAGCGACCAGGCCCGCCAGCTCGGGCTTGAGCACCTTGATCGCCACTTCGCGGTCGTAGCGCCGGTCGCGCGCGAGGAGAACGATCGCGGCACCGCCGCGGCCAACCACGCGTGTGATCTCGTAGCGGTCGTCGAGCACCCCCGACGGCGCCAGCCACGCGGAATCGAATTCCGTCGAGACCCGGATATCGCCCACCGAACATCCTCCCCGTAGGCGCCCGCAAACTTACGTTGTCTCCAACAGGTCAACCAGTGCTCATGTCGTCATCGGATTCCTACGACGTCCTGGCCGCGTCGATCGAACGTGCGCTGCGTAGCGGAATGCGGCAAGCCCCTGAAGAGGGCCTATCGGCGGCGATTCAGCGTGCGTTGCTCGAGGAAGCGCGCCTGGGCGAGCTCTCGATCGCAGCGTTCCGAATTCCGGTGGTCGTCTTCTGCGGCCTGTTTGGCGTTGCGATCGGCACGCGTGGCGGTTCGCTCACCAACGACGGCCTCCTCGTCGTCGTCGTCGCACTGGTATGGGCGGTCTGGTCGGTAGGCCTCCTCGTGGCATTGCGCGGCGGGTGGTACCGCCTCTGGCTGCGCCATGCCGTACCGATCGTCGACGCGACGGCGATCGCGATCATGGTCGCCGTGCAGTCGCTCTCGCTCGCACCGGTGCCGCGTCGCGGCGTATTCGGATTCGTCGTCGCACTCTGCGCCTTTCTCGCCGGCACGGGTGGACCGCGTTTGTCTCGATCGTCGGCCCAGCTCAGCGGGGTTCTCGCCGTGGCGATCGTCCTCGCCGCCGCCCATGCCGTCGAGCTCAACCTCGCCGTGGCCCTGCTCATCGCCGCCCTCATCGGCATCACCGGGCTGGTCGTCGGCCGGTCGCCCACGCTGATCCGTCAAGTCGTCACGCACGGCATCGGCCAGATGCACATCACGCGTCGCTACGAGGAGGCGCAGGAGGCGATCGCGGCACGTGAGGATGTACTCAAGATCGTATCGCACGACCTGCGCAATCCACTGAGCACGATTGCCATGGCTTCGTCGCTCATGCTCGACGAGGAGCTCACGCCCGACGTTCGCGCGCGTCAATTGCGGGCGATCAAACGCGCCGGCGAACGCATGAATCGCCTTGTGCAGGACTTGTTGGACGTCGCAAAACTCGAGGCGGGACGACTCGCCCTCAAGACACAACAGGTCGACGTCGCAACAATCGCCGCCGAAGCGCAAGACACGCTCGGTCCCATAGCCGACGCCAAGTCGATCCGACTGACGACCGATGTGGCGCCCGGCCTGACGGCTGTCCAGGTCGACTCGGGACGCGTGCAGCAGATTCTATCGAATCTCGTCGGCAATGCCGTCAAGTTTACGCCAGCGGGCGGCCGCATCAGCATCAGCGCCGCGAGCGGGGATGGTGCGGTGCAAATTGCCGTATCAGACACGGGGCCGGGAATTCCCGCCGATCGCCTCGATCAGGTGTTCGGCCGGTTCTGGCAGGCGGATCGAGCCGACCGTCGCGGGCTCGGTTTGGGCTTGGCGATCGCGAAGGCGATCGTCGACGCCCATGGCGGGCGGATCTGGGTGGAGAGCGAAGAGGGCAAGGGCACGACCTTCTACTTCACCCTTCCGCCGGCGGTTGCCGTGTCCGAGAGGCAACAGGGCTCGTCTTGACGGCGATCGCCGGCTACAACCTCGAGCCTTCTGGCGACCGCCATCGCCGGAATGTCGATTTCCGACACCTTTGTTCGACGTAAGCGTAAGGAGACGACCCGAACAGGTCGATCTCCTCGGTTCATGAAGGCGTAGCGCCCCAGTTCCACTTCAACCGGTGTGGTCCCATGCTGATGTCCGATCTTCGCTTCGCATTGCGCAGCCTGTCACGCTCGCGCGGCTTCGCCCTCGCCGTGATCGTCACGCTCGGTCTCGGCATCGGCGCGAACACGGCGATCTTCAGCGTCGTGCGCGGCGTGATGCTGCGCCCGCTGCCGAATCGCGACGGCGATCGCCTGATGTACCTGCGGCAGTCGATGAATGGACCGGGCGGCGAAAACATCGCCTTCTCCGTTCCCGAGATCAACGACTTCAGAGAATCGTCGAAGACGCTCGGCGGCATCGCCGAATATTCGCCGTTCACGCTCACGCTCCTCCGCGGGCAGTCAGCCGAGCGGCTCTCGGTCGGACTCGTGACGGGCAACTACTTCAGCGTCATGGGCCTCTCGCCCGTGCTCGGCCGCGCCTTCGGTCCGCAGGACGACGGCCGCGCGGCCGCGCCGGTCATGATCCTCACGCACGAATATTGGGAGAAGAAGTTCGGCGGCGATCCGTCGATCGTCGGGCAGACCCTGCGCGCCGGCGGCCATGCAGTGACCGTCGTCGGCGTGCTGCAAGCCGCACCGTACTTTCCGGCCAAGATCGACGCATTCATGAACATGGTGAACAGCGAGCATCACCTGAGCGCGACGATGATCACCGGGCGTACGCACCGCATGACGGAGATGATCGCGCGCCTCGCGCCGGGCGCCACGCTGCAGCAGGCGCGGGCCGAAGTCGCCGGCATCACCAATCGCGTCCACAAGCAATATCCGGAATCGTACGACGCGGCCTCCAACTATCACGTGACGGTCACGCCGTACAAGGAAGTGCTCGGGCAAAAGGCCGAGCTGACGCTCTGGCTGTTGATGGGCGCCGCGGCGTTCGTGCTCATCATCGCCTGCGCCAACGTTGCGAACCTCACGCTCATGCGTGGCGTGCGTCGCGAGCACGAGCTGGTGATCCGCGCGGCGCTCGGTGCCGGCGTGGCGCGACTGCGTAAGCTGCTGCTCGTCGAGAATCTGCTGCTCGCGCTGTCGGGCAGCGTGCTCGGACTGGCGATCGCATTCGGCGGCGTGCGCATGTTGACGGCGCTCGCCGCGCGCTACAGCCCGCGCGCCGACGAGATTCGCATCGACGGCGTGGTGCTCGCCTTTACACTGCTGCTCGCCATCGTCGTGTCGATCATCCTGTCGTTCGCGCCGAGCCTGGCCAGCGAAGCGACGCTCGGCGCGTCGCTCTCGGCCGGCGCGCGGCGGTCGACGAATGTCCGTCGCCAGCGCCTGCAGCAGACGCTGGTCGTCGCACAGGTCGCGGTGTCGGTGATGCTGCTGACCGGCGCGGGGCTGCTGATGCGGACGATGCAACAATTGTCGGAAGTGAATACCGGCCTCACGAGCGACAACATGCTGACGATGGAAGTGCCGAAGGACTTCAACGGTGTGAAGAAGGACGAGATGATCGCCGACTACGAGCGGATGCGGCGGCAGCTCGCCTCCCTGCCCGGCGTGCAGGAAGTGGGACTCGGCTCGACGATGCCGCTGCGCTCGGCGGGAATTCTGCTCGACGTCAAGGCCGAGTCGCATCCGGTCGCACCGGGCGAAGCACAGCCGCATGGCGAATACCGGACGGCCGCGCCGGACTACTTTCATGCGTCAGGCATTCCACTGCTGAAGGGACGCGTGTTCACCGACAATGACGACGCGAAGTCGGCGCCCGTCGTGATCCTCAACAAGACGCTGGCCGAGCGGTTGTTCGGCAACAAGGATCCGATCGGCCAGCACGTGGCGTGGACGGGCGACGTGCTGCGATTCATCGGTGTGTCTGACGAGTGGCGCACCGTCGTCGGCGTCGTCGGCGACACGAAGGACGGCGGCCTGGACGCCGTGCCGCTGCCGGTGGTGTTCACGCCGTTCGCGCAGAGCGACTTTCCGATCGGCGGGTTCGTGCTTCGCGCAAAGGGCGATCCCGCTTCACTCGCGCCGGCGGCAACGAAGGCCGTGCGTCAGGTTGCGCCTGATCAACCGATCGAGCACGTGATGACGGTGGCGCAAATTGCCGACGAGAGTGTCGCGCCGCGCCGGCTCAACGCGATGTTGGTATCGTCGTTCGGCGGACTCGCGCTGCTCGTCGCAGCCGTCGGCATCGCGGGCGTGCTGGCGTTCTCGGTAGGCGCGCGCACGAACGAGATCGGCATTCGCATGAGTCTCGGCGCGGACGCCGGACGCGTGCAGCGCATGATCATCTCCGAGGGCGGACTGCTCGTCGTGCTCGGCCTGACGATCGGCGTGATCGGCGCGCTGTCGTTGTCGCGGCTGATGCAGGGACTGCTGTTCGGCGTGCAGCCGCACGATCCGGTGACGCTCGCCGGTGTGTCGGTGGTAATGGCGATCGTTGGCGTGCTCGCGTGCTGGATTCCGGCGCGGAGCGCGGCGCGGATCGATCCGGCGGTGGCGCTGCGGAGTTAGCCTCAGCGCCGACTCGGGATGAGCAGCGTGTCGCCCGGCTGAATCAGCGAGCCGTCCAGGTCGTTCGCGAGCTTGATTGCGTGAACGCTCGTGTCGTGCTCTCGCGCGATGTCCCACAGCGTGTCGCCTTCGCGCACGCGATAGCGCTCGAGGTCGACCTCGCCATTCGACGCGAGCCGCACCGCCGACGCATCCGTCCGCTTCGCGACGTAGCGGGTGTACGGTGCCGGGTAGACGGCGACGTGGAAATGCGGCGGGGAGAACTCCTCGGTCGCTTCCAGAACGCCGGTGCGTTCCAGCTCGAGCAGCGTCTCGCGCAGCCACGCTCGGCACGCGCGATTGCTCGACTTGTGCAGATCCACCGCCATGCCGGTCGGATGCACGGTCCGCGCGACGCTGTTCGGCAACTGGAGGCTCGCCGGCCGAACGGCGCTCGTGATCTCGAGCGTCTCGCCGCACGCGTTCCGATACTCGGTGCCGAGCCGGTCGACGAACGTGAGCACCGCCGGCCGCACGAACGGGTAGCTCACATCGTGCAGCGTGAAATTGCCGTCCGGCACGAGGCGCACCAGATAGCCCGCCGCCACAGCCTTGCGCACGCTGCTCGGCGTCGAGAAGAAGGTGAATCCTTCCCTGCGTGCCTCGTGGTACATGTGCTTGACGCTGGCGAGCGATCCATGCAGCGACTGGGCGGCGCAGGGAGCGGCGGACAGGGCCGCGCAGCCGATGAGCGCGGCGAGTGTGGAGAATTGGCGAGCGTGCATGATCGAGTGACTCGGTGGGACGTGCAGACGGGTCCGCGGTGTCGCGGAGAGGTCACCTTTTCCAATAAAACGGCGGGACGGCGATTATGTAACCGCCCGCGCCGCCCGGCAGCGATCTACCTGGCCACCTCCGGTCGCAGATTTTGCCTGAAGAACGCGTCCACCCGATGCCACGCGTCGCGCAGCACGAACCCGCGGTCGAAGTAGTGGTACTCTCCCGGATACACCATGAAGCTCACGAGGTCCCCCTTCCCCGCCTTGAGCAGATGGTCCACCAACAGCACCGAGTGAATGAACGGCACGTTCACGTCCGCGGTGCCGTGCAGGATCAGCAGCGGATGCTGGATCTGATCGACATGTGACATCGGCGCCGCCTTGGCGTACACGTCCGGATGCTCTTCGGGCGTCCCGATGCGGCTCGTCGTCCAGCCGCCGTGATATGGATCGTCATAATAGAGCTTGTAATCGGCGACGCCGGCGACGTCGACCGCGGCGCGGAACCACGTCGGCTCCTGCGTGATGGCGAGCAGCGTGAAGAAGCCGCCGTAGCTCAGCCCCCACACGCCAATGCGATCGGGATCGACGTAGCCGAGTGATTTCAGGTACGTCGCAGCCATACGGGCGTCCTTTGCATCCTTGCCGCCGACGTCCATGTAGACGTCGTTGCGCCACTCGCGGCCGTACCCAATGCTGCCGCGATAGTCCGGCGCGATGACGACGTAGCCTTGCTGCAGCAGGTATTGATGAAACTCGTAATAGACGGCTTCGTTGCGGTCGGGATGCCAGCCGTCGTAGTTCTGGTTCACGCCGTCCGGATGA
>Ga0207660_10001863_pt1 | contig 14044 bp, 14 predicted proteins | sample KBSC73BmetaG_FD_184335 | JGI IMG/M metagenome (GOLD analysis project Ga0207660, IMG submission 184335) | Corn rhizosphere microbial communities from Kellogg Biological Station, Michigan, USA - KBS C7-3B metaG (SPAdes) (version 2) | ecosystem: Host-associated > Plants > Roots > Rhizosphere ... | reverse complement strand
CACCACCGTCGCCCGCGACCGGCGGCAGGTCACGCGTGTCGTGACTCATGGCTGCTTGTAGACCACGCCGCCCTTCATCACGAACGGCACGTGCTCGATCGCGGTGATGTCTTTCGTCGGATCGCCCTGCACCGCAATGATGTCGGCATCGAGGCCCGGCTTCAGTTGGCCGAACTTGTCCTGCTGGCGCAGGATTTCCGCGTCCACCGCGGTGGCGGCGAGCAGCGCCTGCGCGGGGCGCATGCCGTCCTTCACCATCAGTTCGACTTCCTTGTAGTTGGTGCCGTGCTTGAACACGCCCACGTCGCTGCCGCAGCCGATGGTGACGCCGGCCTGCATCGCCAGTTTGAACGCGTTTTGCGAGGCCTTCATTTCGTCGGTCGGCGGATCGCCCGGTTTCCAACCCTTGAAGTATTCGGCATACGCGACCACCGCTTCCAGCGTCGGCAGATACGCGACGTGATGTTTGGCCATCATCTCGAATGCTTCACGCGTGCCGTAGAAGCCGTGTTCGATGGTGTCCACGCCGGCCAGGATCGAACGACGCATGCCTTCGGGCGTGGTCGAGTGCACCGACACCGGCAGGCCCAGCGAATGCGCGGCTTCCACGCCCGCGTTCAATTCTTCCTGCGTGAACGTCGGCACCGAACCGTGCGACTTGCCGCAGTGGTAGTCGGCGTAAATCTTGATCCAGTCCGCGCCATGTCCGGCCTGGTCGCGCACCGCCGCGATCATTTCCGGCACGCCTGCAACCGGAATGCCGCCCTGCGGAATCACCATGTCGGTGCGAAAGCCCATCGGGCCGGGGCCGTAGCAATCCTTCGCCACCGTCGCGCGCGTGGCGACGAACAGGTGCGGGCCGGGAATCAGACCGTCGTCGATCGCCTTCTGCACCTGCACATCGGCATAACCCGCACCCTCGGTGCCGAGGTCGCGCAACGCGGTGAAGCCCGCCATCAGCGTGTCGCGCACGTGGTTGACTGCTTCGATGGTGCGGTACGGCAACGGCTCCTTCAGCACCTGGTCGTTCCACAACGTCTCGTTGTAGGGGTGCAGGAAGATGTGCGAGTGCGCGTCGATCATGCCGGGCATCAGGGTGGTACCGGGCAGATTGATGGTTTGCGCGTCAGCGGGTACCTTGATCGAATCGCGCGGCCCGACCGCCGCGATCTCGTCGCCCTCCACCAGCACCGCCCAATCCGCGTGCGTGGCTTCGCTGCCCGCATCGAACACCCGGTCCGCGGTGAGCAGGAATACGCCAGTGGCTGACCTCGTGCCGGATGTTTGCGCGGGCGTCGCCGCGCAGGACAGCGTCGCGACGATCGACGCCACCAGCGCAATCAGGATTTTCCGCATGGACATGGCACCCCCTCCGGTCCGCACAAAGCGTGGAGCCTACACCGGACGCGGCACTTGTGCGCCCCGCCCGCGCGGCGAATACTCGGCCCACATCGCACCCCACACCACGCAACCCCAGGAGGGAAAGTCATGATCAGGGCATTACTGGCCATCGCGGTCGGCGTCTTGCTGGCTGCACCGGCCTTCGCGGGCGATACACACGCGTCGAGCAAATCGATCAAGCACGGCGAGTTCCTGGTGAACTACGGCGGCTGCCAGGACTGCCACACACCCGGTTGGTCCGAGCACGGTGGACAGGCGCCGAAGGACATGCTGCTGACGGGCAGCGGCATGAATTTCCAGGGACCGTGGGGCACGACGTACGCGCCCAATCTGCGGCTGTACGTGCAGAAGCTGACAGCGAAGGAATGGATCGCAAAATTGCGTTCCCTGAAGGCGCGCCCGGCGATGCCGTATTGGACGTTCCGCTATCTGTCGGACAAGGATCTCACCGACATGTACGCGTACATCCATTCGCTGGGCCCCATGGGCAAACCCGCGCATGATTGGGTCGCGCCCGGACAGGATGCGCCTGCGCCGTATCTGAAACTGGTGCTGCCCGCACCGCCGGCGATTGCACACGAAGGGCATTGATGCCGCACCGGCCATGGATCGACGCCCTTGGTCGCCGACCAGACGTTGAGCGCCGGGCCTCTCCCCACTCAAGGAAGGGGCGGGGGAGGGGAATGGGTGGAAAAAAGGTGCAAGCCCTGGTTTTTAAGAACCTGACAGTGCTCAACCCGTCCCACTCTGCCCTCCCCTTGAAGGGGAGGGTTGAACAGGCGAGCCGATCGCGCATTCGCGCCGGTTGTCTCATCCACGCTCACCGCCGATACTTGCAATCTTTCGCGCGAAGGGGCAAGCGATGATCGGTGAATGGTATGCGGGTGTGCGCGTGCTGCACATCCTGTTCGCAGCATTCTGGGTAGGCTCGGCGGTGTTCTTCACCTTGTACGTGACCCCGGCCATCCGGGCGACCGGACCGCACGGCGCGCCGGTGATGGCGGAATTGATGCGACGGCGGATGGGCGGGTTCATCGCCGCGGCGGCCACGCTTACGGTGCTGTCGGGCATGTGGATGTACTGGATATTCACCAACGGCTTCGATGCCGCCATCTTAGGGCACGGAGCCGGACTGGCGCTGGGCATCGGCGGCTTGTGCGGAATCACCGCGGCGGTGATCGGCGGCGCCGTGATCAGCCGCGCGGTGGAGCGTGCCGGCGCGTTGTCGCGGCAGGTGGCGCAACTGCCGGAAGGCGGAGAACGCGAGGCGACCATGCAATCGGTCGAAGCGTTGCAGCGCCGCGTCGCGAAGTTCAGCCGCCTCGCCGTGGTGCTGCTGGTGGCGGCGCTGGTGGCGATGGCGAGCGCGCACGCACTGTAGAGGCGGGGCGCGTCAAATCCCCACAAGACCGGCAAGTTCGGCTTCGCCGAACCCCGCCGCGCGGCGCGCATCGAGGTTGAACGGCCCGCGCAAACCGGTCGGCACGTAGTCGCGCAGCAGTCCGGCGAAGACCGCATCGGGATCGCGGCCCTCGCGTTCGCAGCAATACCGGAACCAGCGCGTACCCGCCGCGACATGCGGCACTTCTTCGCGCAGGATCATTTCGAGAATGTCGGCGGTGGCGCCGTCGCCGGCCGTGCGCAGCCGCGCGATCATGCCGGGCGTCACATCCAGTCCGCGCGCTTCCAGCACGCGCGGCACCAGCGCCATTCGCGCGAGACATGAATGCGCGGTCTTCAGCGCCATTTCCCACAAGCCGTTGTGGGCGTCGAAGTCGCCATAGGCGCGGCCGAGTTGCGCGAGGCGCGCCGACAGCATCGTGAAATGGCGGGACTCGTCATGCGCAACGGATACCCAATCGCGGTAATAGCCGTCGGGCATGCCGCGGAAGCGATACACCGCATCCCAGGCGAGATTGATCGCGTTGAACTCGATGTGCGCGACCGCATGCACCAGTGCCGCGCGGCCTTCCTCGCTGCCGAGTCCGCGTTGCGGCACGTCGCGTGGCATCACGAGGCGCGGCTTCGCCGGACGTCCCGGCGCGCCGATCGGTGCAGGCGGCACGCCATCATCGCGCAGCGTCAAACGGCCTTCATGCAGCGCGTCGAAGGTTCCGCGCGTCAACGCGACTTTGGTTTCGGGTTCCGCGCAATCGATGCAGCGTCTGGCAGCTTCGAACAATCCGCTCATGCGATTTGCGTCGACCCCAGTTCGATGCGATCGGCGAGCATCGCCGTTTCGACAGACTGCGGGCGGTATTCGGATTGCGCGTACCACTTCAGCCACACCGACGAATCGACGGTTTCGTTGATGCCGCCGCCGATCACGCGCTGGAACGGCTGCTTGAAGACCCTGTAGATGCCGCCCATGAACCCACCATAGGAATCGTTGGGAACGTCGAGCTCGGCGCCTGCGGAGGGCACGTAATCCTGGCTAAAGGCGAGCCCCGCACCTTTCGCCTTGGCCTGCATCCAGGCCAGCGTGATCTCCGGCAGCGTATCCGGCTTGTGTCCCGCGCCATCGGTTTGTTCGCCACCACCGATGTCGGAGTGCGCGCCCACGAACCAGCGTTGCTCCACTTCGATCTGCTCCGGCTTCCAGGCAGAGGCCGATTCGCCGGGCTGCCGAGTCGCATCGGGTCGCGTCCACTTGGTGGGTTCGAAATCGGAGCGATGCTCGTCCAGCGCCAGTGCCTGGTAGGCGTATTGCACGATCTTGCTCAAGTCCGTGTCGTGGAATGCATAGCGGCTGCGCGCAAACGGGAACCACGACGCGACGCCCGGAATACCGAGCGCGCCAACGGTATCCCACACGCCGATGAAGCGGATCTGCACTTCGCGCGAATGCGCGGCGCGGAACGCCTGCATCGCCGGATCGTCCGGGTGCAGATCGTTGCGATAAAGCTTGTAGGCCGCGTCGACCTCGTCGGAAGTGATCTCGCCCTTTTCGTCGGGCCTCAACAGTCCGCATTTGCGGATCAGGCCACCGAGGCTGCGCGCGGTGTAGGCGCCGCGACTGAAACCCAGCAACCAGATTTCGTCACCCTCGCGCCACGTCTTCGACAGCCACTGGAAGCCCTCCTCGACGTTGCCGGAAAGCCCCAGTCCGAATGCGCCACCCAGCAGGTGCTCGATGCCGGGTTTCACGCCAACGCCGGCGACGTATTTGCAGATCTGTTCGTTGCCGGCGGCATCGGCGGGTGCGATCAGCCGCCAGAAGCGTTCCACGTTGGTGCGGGTCTGCACCTTGTTCCAGGTGCCGTCGAACAATGCGATGAGGCGGCGCGGCATACAGACTCCCCAATCGTGGGGCGGGAGCAACGCTGAATCCCGCCGATCAATGCCGAAACGGAATCAACCCTTCTGCAATATTGGACGACCGTGATGGCGGGATGCGCTTCGCTGCTCCCGCCCTACGTTATTTTCTTACGCGCTTCTTCGCTGCGCCTTGGCCTCGTCCGAACGCATGAACTCCAGTTGGCGCAGGTACTCGGTGTCCACGCCCGTGACGTAGCGGCCGGAGAAGCATGAATCGTCGAAGTGCTTCAGGTTGTCGTTGCCCTCGGCGACGGCATCGATGAGGTCGTCGAGATCCTGATACACCAGCCAGTCGGCGCCGATGGTCTCGCGGATTTCCTCGACGGTGCGGCCGTGCGCGACCAGTTCCGCCGGCGCCGGCATGTCGATGCCGTACACGTTCGGATAGCGGACCGGCGGCGCGGCCGAGGCGAAGTACACCTTCCTGGCACCGGCTTCGCGCGCCATCTGCACGATCTGGCGCGAAGTGGTGCCGCGCACGATGGAATCGTCCACCAGCAGCACGTTCTTGTTGCGGAATTCCAGCGGAATCGGATTGAGCTTGCGGCGCACCGAACGCACGCGCTGGCCCTGCCCCGGCATGATGAAGGTGCGTCCGATGTAGCGGTTCTTGACGAAGCCCTCGCGGAACGGCACGCCGAGTGCCGCGGCCAGCGTGGACCCCGAGGTGCGCGAGGTGTCGGGAATCGGAATCACCGCATCGATGTCGTGGTCGGGCCGCTCGCGCAGGATTTTCGCGGCGAGTTTCTCGCCCATGCGCAGGCGCGCCTTGTACACCGAGACGTCCTCGATCATCGAATCGGGCCGTGCCAGGTACACGTATTCGAAGATGCATGGCGCGTGCACCGCGCCTTCCGCGCAACGGCGCGTGGACAACTTGCCGTCGAGGCCGATGAACACCGCCTCGCCCGGCGCAATGTCGCGCACGCGCTTGAACCCCAGGATGTCGAACGCGACCGACTCGGACGCGCACGCGTATTCCTTGCCTTCGGGCGTGTCGCGTTCGCCCAGCACCAGCGGGCGGATGCCGTGCGGATCGCGAAACGCCAGCAGGCCATAGCCGAGGATCAGTGCGACGCAGGCGTAACCGCCCTTGGCGCGGGCATGCACCGCGGCGACGGCCTTGAACAATTCATCCGCCGTCAGCGCGTGGCGTTCCTGGATCTGCAGTTCGTGCGCCAGGATGTTCAGCAGGATTTCGGAATCGGAATCGGTGTTGATGTGGCGGCGGTCGTTCTCGAACATCTCGCGCCGCAATTGTTCCGTGTTGATCAGGTTGCCGTTGTGCGCAAAGGCGATGCCGTACGGCGAGTTCACGTAGAACGGCTGCGCCTCTTCCGAATCCTCGGCGCCCGCGGTGGGATAACGGCAATGGCCGATGCCGGCGTGGCCCCGAAGTTCCTGCATGTCGCGCGTGTGGAACACATCGCGTACCAGCCCCGGTCCGCGCCGCATGTGCAGCTTGTGGCCATCATAGGTGGCGATGCCGGCGGCATCCTGTCCGCGATGCTGCAATACCGTCAGCGCGTCATACAACGCGGTGGCGACTTCGGTCTTGCCGACGATGCCGATGATTCCGCACATGGGAAACTATGCCTCAAAGAGCCCTGACGTTTGCGGTTCGCACGAACAGGGTCATGTTTCCACAACCCCATTGAACCCGCACGAAGCGCGGGTCCGATCGCCTCCTTGCCTCAAGGGGGCAGCATAAGCGTCCGACCGCATATTGCTGCAGACGGACGTTATTGTCCCACATCATCGCGCTACCGGCCGTGTCCGGGTGCACGACCCGACGCGCCTGAAGCGGGGGTGGCGGCCGATCCTGCCACGGCGGGATCGGCCACTTGCCGCGCCACGCGCTGCATCGCCGATATGGGGACATCCGACAGCGCGGGCAAGGACTGCCGGCCGATTCCGACGTAGCGATTCACCTCCGGCGGAAGCTGCCGGGCAAACCAGCCGGCGCCGTTCGAGAAGGCCGGCAACAACGCGGATTCACGCCACCAGCCGGCATCCCGTGGGGCGGTGGTGAAGCCGAGCATCAGCACCGCGAAGGTGACCAGCAGCAGGCCACGCGCCAACCCGAACAGCATCCCCAAAACGCGGTCGCCACCACTCAAGCCGCTGACCTTCACCAGCATGCGCAGCATCCAGCCGACCAGCGCCCCCACGATCAGCACGCCCGCGAAACAGGTGACGTAGCCGGCAACGATGCGCGCGGTGGGATCGGCGAGCCAGCCGCCATAAAGCTGCGCGATCCCGGCGCCGAACGCCCACGCGACCCAGAACGCGGCGATCCAGCAGACCAGCGACAGCACTTCGCTGATGAAGCCGCGCATCAACCCGAACAGGGTCGAAAGCACGAGGACCGCAAGGATGACGATATCGGCGGTGTTCATGGTCTTCGCGCAACCAAGCGAGATCCCTCGTCAGGCCATGGAAGGCCGTTCCTGTTTGCAGGCTGGAATTGTCTCCAGCCATCGATCCGTCGTTGTCGTGCAGCGATCAGGACGATCGGGTCATTCAGCCACGATATTCCCGCTGATCTTCAGCTTGTCCGCGATCTGACCGCGGGTGCTTTCCGCCACGTTGCGCGAAGCGAACGGGCCGGCGCGCACGCGCCACAGTTTGCCCTTGGACGTTTTCACGCTGTCGACGTAGCCGTCGAAGCCCTGCCCGCGCAGCCGGTCGCGCAGCTTGTCGGCGGAAGACTCATCGCTGAACGCGGCAAGCTGCACTGCCCACGCGCCCGCCTGGGCGGCGGCGATCGCGGACGAAGGTGCATCGCCGGCCTGGTTGACCGTGCCGGATTCGACCGTCATCGAGACGTGTTCGATGTCCTTCAGTTTCAGGCGCGCGGCTTCAGCCTCGGCGCGGCTGCGGAACGGCCCCACGCGCACGCGCATCACCGGTTTCCCCTGCCAGGTTTCCGGCGTGGCCAGCGCGGTGAAACCGTTCCGTTTGGCCTTAGCGACCAGCGTGTTGGCGCTCCCATGGTTGGCGTAGACGCCCAGGTTCACTGTATAGGTCACGCCGGCCGCCGCGCCGGCTCCGCCGGGAAGCGGCTCGGCGTTGGCCGAAGCCGCGGGCGGTGCCTTGGCCACCTCGGGCGCCGATCCGGTACTCGATGCAGTCTGGACCGGCGCGCCGGAAACAGGCGCCGAGGCCGACGCGGAAGCCACGGGCGCCGAAACGACCGGCGCGTTGGTCGCAGCGATCGGAAGGCTCGCCGTGCCCGCCGGCGCCGGCTGCGTCGTGCGATGGCCCAGATCGAGCGTCGCGACGCGATCGGGATCGACGAGGGTCGCGTTTGCACTGGAGCCGGCGCTGGCGGCATCCGGCCCGACCTGCAGGATGCGCGTCTGCAATTCACCACTCGGTTCCGGCGGGATTTTCATGCTGACCGACTGCGACCCCGAATCGGAATGGCCGGGCAACAGCATCGGCACGAAGATCACCGCCAGCGCGATCAACACCACCGCGCCGAGCAGACGTTTTTTCAAACCTGAATCCATATCTGCGACACCACTATGCGAGGCACCGGCGCTGAACTGCGCGCCGCAGGCGCGTGAGCGCGAACGCCCAAATCGCGGGCGGAGGAATTATACGCGGTGGCATTCACGCAACACTGGCGCGACCACGTGGAAGCTGCCGAACGCGATGATGCGATCTTCAGGCGAAGCCTCCGCGCGCGCCGCGGCCAACGCGGCGGGAATGCCCGGGTGGTCGCTCCAGACAGCCTTGGGCAACACGGCGCGCACGCGTTGCGCCAGTCGCGCGATCGTCTCGCCACGTGGCGATTCGTCGTCGAGACCGGCGAGGTACCAATGATCGATGCGCGCCCCGAGCGCGACCACCACGCTTTCGATGTCCTTGTCGGCGAGCGCGCCAAACACCGCGCGGGTAACGCCCGCGACCGCATGGCGATCCAGCCAGCGCGCCAATTCGCGCGCCGCCTGCGGATTGTGGCCGACGTCGACCACGAGGTCGGGATGCTCCGCCAGATGCTGCAGACGGCCGGCGAGCAAGGGCGTGCTCGCGTCGCGCCCACTCGATTTTCCCAGCGCGCATGCATCCCAGCGGATGCGATCCCCCAACGCATGCAGCGCCGCGATCGCGGCCGCGGCGTTGCGATACTGGAACGCGCCCTCCAGCGCCAGTTCGCCGCGCAAGGCGATATCGCTTGTACCATCGGCCGGCGCGACATGGCGCGGCTGCGCGGGATCGCGATGCCACCACGCCAGCACATCCACTTGCGGTTCCCAGCCGAAGTCGCGCCCCAGCACCTCCACGTCGGCACCGATCGTGCGCGCGTGTTCCAGCAGCGACTGCGGCGGATCGGTTTCGCCGATGATCGCGGGCTTGCCGGCGCGAAAAATGCCCGCTTTTTCGCGCCCGATCGCCTCGCGGTCGGGACCCAGGTATTCCATATGGTCCAGGTCGACGGTGACGACCACCGCGCAGTCCGCGTCCACGATGTTCACCGCGTCCAGCCGCCCGCCCAATCCGACTTCCAGCAGCGCCACGTCGAGATTCGATCGCGCGAAAATATCGAAGGCAGCCAGCGTGCCGAATTCGAAATACGTCAACGTGGTCCCGCCACGCGCGGCTTCGACGCGCTCGAACGCATCGATCAATGCGGCGTCTTCGGCTTCGACGCCTTCCGCGCGCACGCGCTCGTTGTAGCGCAGGATGTGCGGCGAGGTGTAGGCACCCACGCGCATGCCGCCCGCGCGCAGCATCGACTCCAGAAATGCGACGGTGGAACCTTTGCCATTGGTACCGCCAATCGTGATCACCGTCGGCGCGAGCCGTGGTGCACCCATGCGTTTCCACACTTCACGCACCCGATCGAGACCCATGTCGATGCCGCGCGCGTGAATCTGCTGCTGATACGCCAGCCACTCTTCGAGATTGCGTCGCATGAACCGTCCGAATCCGCGTCGAACGCGTATTGTCGCATCGGGGCCGCCCGCCCCGCCCGTTTCCGCCCGCCAGACAAAATGGGCGCCCGAAGGCGCCCATCACGTGTCAGGATTTTCGCGGCGTGCGATCAGGCGCCCGCGACGACGTGCACCTTCACAGGCGTCTTCACGTCGGCGTGCAGCGACACTTCGACGTCGTAATCGCCGGTGTTGTGGATCGCGCCTTCCGGCATGATCACTTCGCTCTTTTCCAGCGCGAGACCCTGCGCGGTGAACGCTTCGGCAATGTCGCGCGGACCGATCGACCCGAACAATTTGCCTTCGGGGCTGGCGTTGGCGTTGATGGTGGTTTCGGCGTTCTCGAACTTGGCGGCGCGCGCCTGCGCGTCGGCCAGCAGCTTGTCCGCCTTGGCCTGGTATTCGGCGCGCTTGGCCTCGAAGGACTCGAGGTTGGCCTTGGTGGCCGGCACGGCCTTGCCCTGGGGCACAAGGTAATTGCGGCCGTAGCCCGGCTTCACCTTGACCTTTTCGCCGAGGGCACCGAGGTTTTTCACTTTTTCAAGCAGGATGAGTTCCATGAGGTTCTCCGATTCGTTAGCGCCGCTTCACGGCGCAGCCAGTGGACGGGTGTCCGAAGGATGCAAGACAGCCGCTTCGTTCGAAGCGGCTTTTGATGAAAAGTCAGGGCAGGACGCCCTTTCCAGAGTCCCCAATCGCCGAATCTCTTCCGTACCTCGACGATTGGTTACGCAGCGATCAGGGATGATCGCTATACAAAATGGTTGTCGCTGTAGGGCAGCAACGCCAGGAACCGCGCCCGCTGCACCGCCGTGGACAACTGGCGCTGGTAACGCGCCTTGGTGCCGGTGATGCGGCTGGGGACGATCTTGCCGGTTTCGGTGACGTACTGCTTAAGGGTGGCGAGATCCTTGTAGTCGATGTGCTCGACGCCCTCTGCGGTGAAGCGGCAGAACTTGCGGCGGCGGAAAAACTTGGACATGTGCGTGTCTCCGGACTTCTTGTTTCTGGTCGGGCGAGGCATCAGGCGGCCTCACGGTCGTCGCGATCGTCGTTGTCGTCATCGCGGTGGCGGGACGGCTTGTCGTCCTTGCCGGCCTTCATGATCAGCGACGGCTCGGTTTCGGCCTGATGCCACGCCACGATCAGGTGGCGCAACACCGCATCGTTGAAACGGAAGCCCGCTTTCAGCTCGGCAACGGCCTTGGGCCCGCACTCGATGTTCATCAGAACATAGTGGGCCTTGGCGAGATGCTGGATCGGATAGGCGAGTGGGCGACGACCCCAGTCTTCGAGACGATGGATCTTGCCGCCTTCGGCTTCGACCAGCGCCCTGTAGCGCTCGATCATGCCGGGCACCTGCTCGCTCTGGTCCGGATGGACCAGGAACACGACTTCATAGTGACGCATTGTGGTTTTCCTCATGGGTGTCGCCAAGGCATGGTGCCGTGGCGGGGCAGCCTCCCGACCCGAACGATTCGGCGGTGAGGCGAGGGTCTTCGGCCGCGTAAACCGCTGACCGAAGAGCGGAAATGGTACGGGAAACGCCGTTATGGCGCAAGGAGGAACGGGAGGGGATCGTTTGCGGGACGCGCTTGCAGGGCCGGCACGCGGCTCGGGAATGGCGAAGGACCAGAAACCCTGCCGCTAACCTATCCGGCCCCGATCCCCTGTTCTGCCACGGTGAAGCTTTCTCCGCAGCCGCACGCGCCGGTCGCGTTGGGATTGTGGAACACGAACGCGGCGTTCAGGCCCTCGCGCGCGTAGTCGATGCGCGTGCCTTCCACGAACGGCAGCGCCTTGGCATCCACCACCAGCTTGATGCCGTCGAGCTCGAACACCTTGTCATCGCCGGTCACTTCACGGGCCAGGTCGACGGTGTAGCCGAAACCCGAGCAGCCCGTGCGCTTGATGCCGAAGCGCACACCCGGCGCGGACGGATGCTTGCCGAGGAAATCGCGCATGCGCGCGGAAGCGGCGGGTGTCAGTTCGATGGCCATGGCGGATATCGGTTGCCTGTACGAGTCGGTTATTATCGCGCGTTCGTCTTTCCAATACATGGCCCAGCGAGGGCACGGATTCAAGCCATGGCAACCTTGAGCGTGAAACAGGCACTCGCCGGCGGCATGCCGGCCAGCGAAACCGTCGAAGTGCGCGGATGGGTGCGCACGCGCCGCGATTCGAAGGCTGGCTTGTCATTCGTGAATGTGTCCGACGGCTCCTGCTTCGCGCCGCTGCAGGTCGTGGCGCCCGCCGCGCTGCCGAACTACACGCGCGACGTGCAGAAACTCTCGGCCGGTTGCGCGATCATGGCGCGCGGCAAGCTGGTGCCGTCGCAGGGCAAGGGGCAGGCGTTCGAATTGCAGGCCGACGCCATCGAGGTACTCGGCTTCGTGGAAGATCCGGAAACCTACCCGATCCAGCCCAAGCAGCACTCGCCGGAATTCCTGCGCGAAGTCGCGCACCTGCGGCCCCGCACCAACCTGTTCGGCGCGATCTCGCGCGTGCGCCACACCATGATGACCGCGATCCACCGGCACCTGACGGCGGAAGGGTTTTACTGGGTCAACACGCCCATCATCACCACGTCCGACGCCGAGGGCGCAGGCGACATGTTCCGGGTATCGACGCTGGACTTCGCCAACCTGCCGCGCGACGACAAGGGCGCGATCGATTTCAAGCATGATTTCTTCGCGCGCGAGGCGTTCCTGACCGTCTCCGGGCAACTGAACGTCGAGGCTTATTGCCTGGCGCTCTCGAAGGTCTACACCTTCGGCCCGACTTTCCGCGCCGAAAACTCCAACACGCCGCGGCACCTCGCCGAGTTCTGGATGTGCGAACCCGAGATCGCATTCGCGGACCTCGCCGATGATGCCGATTGCGCCGAGAAATTCCTGAAGGCCATCTTCAAGGCGGTGCTGGAGGAGCGCGCGGACGACATGGCGTTCTTCGCCGAACGCGTCCAGAAGGACGCCATAACCCGTCTCGAAAAATTCATCGCCGCGCCCTTCGAGCGTATCGACTACACCGATGCAATTGCGGCTTTGCAAAAGTCCGGACAGAAATTCGAGTTCCCGGTCGAATGGGGCGTGGACCTGCAAACCGAGCACGAACGCTGGCTGGCCGAAACCCACATCGGCCGCCCGGTGGTGGTGATGAACTACCCCGAGAAGATCAAGGCGTTCTACATGCGCCTGAACGAGGATGGCAAGACCGTCGCCGCGATGGACGTGCTGGCGCCCGGCATCGGCGAGATCATCGGCGGCTCCCAGCGCGAGGAACGGCTCGACTGCCTGGATCGCCGCATGCAGCAGTTCGGGCTCGACCCTGCCCACTACCGGTGGTATCGGGATCTGCGCCGCTACGGCACGGTGCCGCACGCCGGCTTCGGGCTGGGCTTCGAGCGCCTGCTGGTGTACGTGTGCGGGCTCTCGAATATCCGCGACGCGATTCCCTACCCGCGCGCGCCGGGCCACGCGGAATTCTGACGGGCAACGGGAAACTCCGCGGTCCCGCGCCGGTCCAATCCTCGACGACCGGAACGGGCGCCCCAGATCCCGAAAGCACGACTTTCGACCCGTTTTCGGCCGCGTCGCAGCCTGTACACTGCCTGAATCGCCATCCTCGGCGTCGCCGGGACGCGCATCCCGCGGCGCCTCCGTACTCCGTTCCGAAACAATCGCCGTGATCTGTTTTCTCCGTCTCGCCGCCTTTGCGGGCATCGCCTTTCTGTTGACTGCGTGCAGCCACGCGGTCAGGTTGCCATTGCTCGGGGGACTCGACAGCAGCCCGCCACCTTCGCGCGACGCGGCCCTGCAGGATCTCAAGGATGCGACGCCGTGCTGCCATGCGTGGGCGGACCTGCCCTACCACGATGCATTGCCCGACGAACCGCGCGAATTCGCGCTCGACAAGTTCAGCCCGATCGCGGACATCGAGGGCGACCGCACGCATTTCCTCACCTTCGTGCTGCCCAAGTTCGAGAAGCCGTATCGGGTGGTGTTCCAGACCCAGCCCAGCGCGCGGCATCTCGGCAACAGTTTCCTGCTGGCGCCCACCGCGACGCTGTTGAACGCCAACTACCAGCCGCTCTCCAGCACCGACGTTTCGTTATGCGTGTACATCAACTGGCGACCCAGCATGTCGGGCGCGTTCGGTGCGGTGCAGGTCGACAACCCCAATGCCCAGTACCTGGTGGTGACCACGTCGCAAAAGCAACTCGCGTCGACCACCTACTGGGCGCAATCGCCGACCAGCTTCAGCAACATCAACGTGCCGTCGGCCTCGGCCTTCGCCAGCATCAAGTCCGCGGCGCCCGTTACCAGCGGCAGCTTCAACGTGCCGCACGGCCCCGAAGGCACGCTGACGCTGGGCAAGATGAC
>Ga0207660_10001856_pt1 | contig 14069 bp, 11 predicted proteins | sample KBSC73BmetaG_FD_184335 | JGI IMG/M metagenome (GOLD analysis project Ga0207660, IMG submission 184335) | Corn rhizosphere microbial communities from Kellogg Biological Station, Michigan, USA - KBS C7-3B metaG (SPAdes) (version 2) | ecosystem: Host-associated > Plants > Roots > Rhizosphere ... | reverse complement strand
TGGACGGCGGGCGACCATTGCCGCACCGGCGCGAGGTCGTCGAGGATCCAGAACGCCCGCCCGTGCGTCGCCAGCGCGAGCGAATCGCCGTGCACGGCGAGATCGTGAACCGGCACCCGCGGCAGGTTGAGCTGCAGCGGCTGCCAGTTCGCTCCGTCGTCGTAGGAGACGAACACGCCCTTCTCCGTCCCCGCATAAAGCAGGCCCGCGCGCGCCGGGTCGACGCGCACGGCATGGACATAGGCGTCGTCCGGAATCCCGCCGGTGATCGGGACCCAGCTCCGCCCATAGTCCGCGGTCTTGAACGCATAGGGCCGGAAGTCGTCGAGCCGGTGCCGGTCGGCCGCGATATAGGCCGTGCCCGGCCGCGCGCGATCGACCTCGATCTGATCGACCGTCGCCCATTCGGGCATTTGCGGCGGCGTGATGTTGGCCCAGTGCGCGCCGCCGTCGCGAGTCAGCTGAATGAGGCCGTCGTCGGTCCCCACCCAGATCTCGTTCGCGTTCGCGCCGTCGGCGACCGAGAAGATCGTGTCGTAGATTTCGACGCTCGTATTGTCCTTGGTCAGCGGCCCGCCCGACGACAGCTGCTTCGACTTGTCATTGCGCGTGAGGTCGGGCGAGATGGCGGTCCAGCTCGCCCCCTGATCCGTCGATTTGAACAGGACCTCGGCGCCGAAATAGAGCGCGTGCGGCGCGTGGCGGGAGACCATGATCGGCGCGGTCCACTGGAAGCGATGTTCGAGATTCGCCGGCGCCCAGCCCATCGAGTTGCGCGGCCAGGGCGTGATCTCGCGAGTCATTCCGGTGCGGTGGTCGTAGCGGGTGATTTCGGCGTCGTAGCCGCCGGCGTAGACGATGTTCGGATCCGTCGGGTCGGGGACGATGTAACCGCTCTCGCCGCCGCCGACTTCGTAATAATTCTCGATTCCGACTCCGCCGTCGTCGCCGGCGCTGGCGATCGACACGGATGAATTGTCCTGCTGGTCGCCGTAGAGCCGGTACGGGAACTGGTTGTCGGTCGCGATATGGTAGAATTGCGCGGTCGGCTGGTTCATCTCGCTCGACCAGGTGTCGCCGCCGTCGACACTGATCGTCGCGCCGCCGTCGTTTCCGTTGATCATCCTCTTGGGGTCGGTCGGGTCGATCCACAATTCGTGGTCGTCGCCGTGCGGCGTGCGCAAATTCTTGAACGTCTTGCCCGCGTCGGTCGAGCGGTACAGCGCCGTGTTCAGCAAGTAGACCGTGTCCTTGTCCTTCGGATCGGCGAACACGGTGTTGAAGTACCAGGCGCGCTGCCGGTACTGGTTCTTGTCGTTGATCAGCTTCCAGCTCTTGCCGCCGTCGTCGGTGCGGTAAAGCCCGCCCTTCTTCGCCTCGATCATCGCATAGACGCGGTTCGGATCGGTCGTCGGCGCGACGTTTACCCGGCCGAGGATGCCGTCGGGAAGGCCGTTGCCGCTGAGCCGAGTCCAGGTCGATCCGCCGTCGGTCGACTTGTAGAAGCCGCTGCCCGGGCCGCCGCTCTCCATGATCCACGGCTTGCGGTAGGCCTGCCACATGCCGGCATACATCACCTGCGGATTGCCGGGCTGGAACGCGACGTCGGACGCGCCGGTCTTGTCGTCGACGTAGAGCACCTTGGTCCAGCTCCTGCCGCCGTCGGTCGACCGATAGAGACCGCGCTCGCTGTTCGGCCCGAACGGATGGCCGAGCGCGGCGACGAACAGCCGGTTTGGGTCCCTGGGATCGACGATGATCCGGCCGATGATCTGCGTGTCGCGAAGCCCCGCGTAGCTCCAGGTCTTCCCGGCGTCGGTCGACTTATAAAGGCCGTTCCCGGTGACGACGTTGCCGCGGATGTTGATCTCGCCGGTGCCGACATAGAGGATGTCGGGGTTCGACGGCGCCACCGCGATCGCGCCCACAGCCGGCGATGCCTCGGGGAACTTGTCCCACAAGGGCTTCCACGTCATCCCGCCGTCGGTCGTCTTCCACAGCCCGCCCGACGCCGCGCCGAAATAGAAGGTGTTTGGATCGCCCGGGACTCCGGCGACTCCGGTGGCGCGCCCGCCGCGGAACGGGCCGACCAGCCGGTACTTGAGGCCCTCCAGCGGCTTCACCTGGGCCGCAGTTGCGGCGGTCCTGGCCGCCGCCGAAGCATGAACAGGAACAAGCGCGCTGCACGCAAGGAGCGCCAGCGCGAGCCGCAAAGGAGAGTTCATCGATTGAGCCCCTGACCGGAATATAGCCGAGCCAGGGGCTTAACATTCGATAGTGCGGCTGAACAGCGGGTCAGGCGGCGAGACGCACGGTCTCGCCAAGCGCCGATTTGATCGACCGGTCGCGCTGCTCGGGGCTGACCGCCAGCCCGTCGGCGGCGACGAATTCCGGCTCGATCCCGATGAAGTTGAAGATTCCCCGCAAGTAGGTCTCGAGATGCTCGAGCGCGCTCGCCGGCGACCCTGCGTCGTAAAAGCCGCCGCGCGCCAGCGCCACGATCACGCGCTTGCCCTTCGCCAGCCCTTCCGGCCCGGTCTCGGTGTAGCGGAAGGTCTTCCCCGCGATCACGATCCGGTCGATCCATGCCTTGAGCTGGGTCGGAAGCGTGAAATTGTACATCGGCGCGCCGATCACCACCGTGTCGGCGGCCGAGAACTGGTCGAGCACCGACGTGTCCGCGAACGCATCGAGCGTCAGGTGTGGAAGCGGCTCGGCGGCGAGGTCGCGATGGATGACGTCGGCGCCGCCGCGCTCGATCGTCAGCTGGTCGACGATCGACCGGCTGATGGCGCGGCTGGCGCTGTTTGCGCCGTTGATGCTGGCGTCGATGTGCAGGATGGTCACTATTGCCTCCTTGGTATGGATTTGTTACCGAGGCACGCTAAATAACTGCCATGGGATAGCCCGCAAGAACGCACTTTATTGTGCGGGAAGAACAAATTTGTGAGACAGGAACATTGAGGTGACCGCGATGAAAGACCCGACGAGCCCCGTCTGCCGCACGATCAGCACCCTGCTGTCTCGCATCGGCGACAAATGGACCGTCCTCGTCGTCCAGACCCTCGCCGACGGCCCGCGCCGCTTCAACGAGCTCCGGCGCGAGATCCCGAGTGTGTCGCAGCGCATGCTGACGCTCACCCTGCGCAACCTCGAGCGCGACGGGCTCGTCAGCCGAACCGTCACGCCGACCATTCCGCCGCGCGTCGATTATGAGCTGACCGAGCTCGGCCAGTCGCTCCAGAAACCGATCTGCGGCCTCGCCACCTGGGCGATGGACCATGTCGAATCCATCCACGCGGCGCAGGCGCGCTTCGATCGCGAGCGGGAGGCTGAAGCCGCGTGAGCATCGCGCCGCGTCCGCCGACCGTCCAGGCGCTGCTCGACCGCGCCGACGAATTCGCCCGCGCCGGCGACCCCAAGGCGGCGATGTCCTTCTACCAGGCGGCGCTGAAGGGGGCGAAGGCCGGCTATGCGGAGCTTGGAACGATGGAGCGGCTGCGCGGCGCGCAGGCGTTCGTCCAGCGCCGCGCGGACGAGTTCCAGCAGTCGCTCGATCGCGCGGTGGCCGACTTCCGGCCGACGGATACGGCGGCGCAAACCCGCCTCACCCACGCGCTCGAGATGCTGAAGGGCGAGCGCTCGATCTACCCGCAGCAGCCCGCGGTCTTCTATTATCCCTATCTCGCGCAGCGGCAGTTCTTCGAGCGCGAGGAGTTCGATTGGGTGCCGCAGATCGAGGCGGCAACGCCGGTCATCCGCGAGGAGCTGCTCGCGCTGCTCGACGCAGGGGCCGATTTCCGCCCCTATGTCGAGGATCACCCGAACCGCCCGCGCCGCGAGTTCCACCACCTGAACAACGATCCGAGCTGGACCGCGCTCTACCTGTGGCGCGACGGCAAGCTCGTCCCCGAGGTCGCCGATCGCTGCCCGCGCACCGTCGAAGCGCTGGCGAAGACACCGTTAAGCCATATCGGCCATCGCACGCCCGCCGCCCTCTTCTCACGCCTCGAGCCCGGCGCGCACATCCCGCCCCACAGCGGCATGCTCAACTGCCGCCTTATCTGCCACCTGCCGCTGATCGTGCCCAAGGGCTGCTGGCTGCGCGTCGGCAACGAGGCGCGCGAGTGGAAGGAAGGGGAGCTGCTGATCTTCGACGACAGCATCGAGCACGAGGCGAAGAACCCGTCCGGCGAGCTGCGCATCGTCCTGCTGTTCGACATCTGGCGCCCCGAGCTGACCGAAACCGAGCGCCAGGCCATCTCCGCCATCTTCAACGCCATCGACAATTTCCAGGCGCTTCCCGACGCCTAACCCGTCATCCCGGCCTTGAGCCGGGACCCGCCTTCACTTCAGCGGCACTGCAGGAAAGCCGAAATCCTCGGCAAGATCGCGCCACGTCGGGTTGAACTCATGAATGAGGTCGTATTTCCACGCGCGAGGCCATCGTTTGATGCGCTTCTCGCGGAGAATTGCGGAGTCCATTGTCTCATGACGCTCGAACGACGCGAGACGCTTGATTCCATACCGGCCCGCGAACCCGCGGATGAGGCCCTCGCGATGCTGCCAAACGCGTGAGGTCTGCCCCGATGCAAGCAGAGGCTTCGTCGAACTTACCGAATCAATCGGTGCGTTCGACCGATGAAATGCGGTTTTCCCTGGAAATAAGCTCGTAGCGGACCACGCGCCCCTCCTTGCGAAAGAACTGGGCGCGGTCGCCGGTGGCTTCAATCTCGAACAAATCGCCACCGAGGTAAGTCATGTCATAGGCCGGAGCGCCGTCGCGCTGATAGACGAGCTTGCCCTTTTCGACGCGAATGGTGCGCTGGCCGAAGCGGCCGGCGAAGTCCGACCACGTTGGCTTTTCACTTGCCGGATCGAGAACCCAGGTACGTTTGTTCGCCGGGTCTAAGACGATCGTAAGGTGACGGATCACCGGAAAGCCGACATTGATGACCGTGTCGAAGAATGCGACCGAAGGATCTTTCAGGCTATAAGGGCCGATATCGACCGAGCCCGCGAGATCACCTCCCAACACTTCTTGCGAAGCGAGCGCCGACACCGCCTTTCCGACAATCTTGGCCGGCGCCTTGAGTGGAACCGAATTTACCGCATCGGCGGGAAGGGAAAGAGCCCTGTCGTGGCCCGTGTCCAGGACGGCGTCATACAATTTGCCTGCGATGCGGATCTGCGTTGCGGGAATGTTCTCCACATAGGGATGGCCCGGGCCGGGCGGGACGAAACCGCTGTCCTTGGGAATGATCCTCAGGCGATTGAGGCCCGCCTCGATGACGACGTAGCGGTTCCCGAAACTGTAAGGGCCGATGATGCCCACTTCGTCGCCGAAACGATAATCCGCGAGCCGAATAATCTTGCTGTCGAGAGGCACACCGCTCAGTCGCGCGTCGGGCATCGCCGCCGTCGGCACTTCGACCGACTTGCCGCTGACGTCGTCTACAAGCTTGAAACGGCCAATCACTTTAAGCCGGATGAGCTTGCCGAGTGGGACATCGAGGCTGTTCTCGGTGGTTCCGGTGTCGAAGACAACCGGCATCGGGGCACTGTCGCCGATCGTCAACATCACCAATGGCCGGTTAGTCGCTATGTACACCGGCACGATCTCCGTTGGCGGCGGAGCGGCGAGCGCGGGCATTGCATTGGCGGCGGCGAGCACTGAAAGATAGAACCGCAGTCGCAGAGCCCTCATAACTGTCTCTCCGCAATTATGATACGATTCGTACCAAATATTCGGAAACTCGGCAATGATCGCTAAACGCCAGTTGACCGAACTCGAAGGCGCGGTCCTGACCGAGATCGCGCACCGCAGCGCCGACACGGCCTATAAGGTGCGCCGGGCGTTCCAGCTTTCGGTCAACGTGCACTGGCGCGGAAGCGCCGGGGCGGTCTCACCCGCGATCAGGCGCCTGAAGGCCGCAGGACTGATTGCGGCTGCGCCGCACCCCAAGCGCAAGGGTCAAATTCTTTCGCTTACGGTCGCCGGTAAAGCCGCGCTGGAGCGATGGGCGACGTCGATCGAAGCGACGACCAGTCTTGGCCTCGACCCCTTTCGGCTACGCTCGGTCGCCTGGGAGTTCCTGAGCCCAGCGAAACGGCGAGCCTTGTTCGCAAAGCTCCGTCAGGCGTCGCTCGCTGACCTTTCTGCGCTTCGCGCCCGAACCGAGAGCGACCCTGTCGGACGGCGGCAAACGAAATTGGCCATCGCAGTAGTCGAAGGACGCATTGCATGGCTTGAGACTCGTTCTCGGGAACAGGATTGATAGTCGTCGTGGTGGGTAGATCGACCGCGAACCACCGCCCGGAAGACGCGGCGCTTTTCGTGTGACCGCCTGATGGTCTAGGGCCCGCGCGATGCTGAAGCCGCTGACAACCGACATCGACGCTTTGAAGACGCTCGACGAGCGGCTGCGGTGGCTGTCCGCTTGGACCATCCACCACGCCAACCACATCCGCGAGAACAGCGATGGGCTGAAGGTCGGCGGGCACCAGGCGAGCTGCGCGTCGATGACCGCGATCATGGCCGCGCTTTATTTCCATGCGCTCGGCCCCAACGACCGGATCGCGGTCAAGCCGCACGCCGGCCCGGTGCTCCACGCGATCCACTATTTGCTCGGCAGCCAGAGCCGCGAGGCGCTCGAGAATTTCCGCGGCTTCGGCGGCGCGCAAAGCTATCCGAGCCGGACCAAGGACAGGATCCCGGTCGATTTCTCGACGGGGTCCGTCGGCCTCGGAGTCGCCATCACGCTCTTCGCCAGCCTGATTCAGGATTATCTCACCGCCCACGGCTGGCTCGAAGAGGCCGACCGCGGCCGCTTCGTCGCTTTGATCGGCGACGCCGAGCTCGACGAGGGCAATGTCTACGAGGCGATCATCGAGGGCGCGAAGCATGACGTTCGCAACCTGTGGTGGATCGTCGACTACAACCGCCAGAGCCTCGACGCGACCAGCGCCGACCGTATGTTCGAGCGCTTCGACGAGATTTTCCGGAGCTGCGGCTGGCGCGTAGTCGAGCTCCGCTATGGCAAGCGCCTGCAACGCGCGCTCGACGGCAATAAGGCGCTGAAGAATTGGTTCGAGACGCTGTCCAATGCCGAGCTGTCCGCGCTTCACTACCAGGGCGGCGCTGCGTGGCGTGCGCGGATCGAAACCGATGTCGGGAAGAACGCGGCGGCGTTCCTCAACGAACATGACGACGACGCCCTCGCCTCGCTGTTCACCGACCTCGGCGGCCACTGCATGGAGACTTTGGTCGAAGCGTTCGACGCGGCGCAGGATGACGTCCCGACCCTCTTCATCGCCTGGACGATCAAGGGCTTCGGCCTGCCCTTCGCCGGGCACAAGGACAATCACGCCGGCCTCATGAACCCGACGCAGATGGCCGCGCTTCGGGAAAGCATGGGCGTGCGCGAAGGCCATGAGTGGGATCCGCTGGAGGCGATCGGCGACAATGCGCGCCCGGGCGTCGAAGCGCTGCTCGAGCGCACCCGCATCGCCCGCGAGAAGCGGAAGCGGGCGTTCGGCAAGGTCGGCGTCCCGGCGATTCCGGCGCCCGCCGGCGAGGAACAATCGACCCAGGCCGCCTTCGGCCGGATCCTGCTCGACCTCTCGAAAGCCGGCGGCGACCTGGCGGACCGGATCGTCACCACCTCGCCCGACGTCACCGTGTCGACCAACCTCGGCGCCTGGGTGAACCAGCGCGGCCTCTTCCGCCGAAGCGCCGTCCCCGATGTCTTTGCGCAGGCAAAGATTGCTTCGGCGCAAAAATGGGGCGCGAACAACAATGGACAGCATATCGAGCTCGGCATCGCCGAATCGAACCTGTTCCTGATGCTCGCGGCGGCCGGCTTGTCGGGTGACCTGTTCGGCGAGCGGCTTTTCCCGATCGGAACCCTCTACGACCCGTTCATCGCGCGAGGCCTCGATGCGCTCAACTACGCCTGCTACCAGGACGCGCGCTTCCTGCTCGTCGCGACTCCGAGCGGGATCACGCTCGGCCCCGAAGGCGGCGCGCACCAGTCGATCAACCCGCCGCTGATCGCGCTCGGCCAGCCGGGCCTGCGCCACTACGAACCCGCCTTCGCCGATGAGCTCGCGGCGATGATGGAGCACGCCGTCCGGCTGATCGACGACCCCGCCGGCGAAAGCACCTACCTGCGCCTCTCCACGCGAAACATCCGCCAGGTCGAGCGCTCCGACGACAGCTGGCGCGACGGCGCGCTGAACGGCGGCTACTGGCTGTGCGAGCCGGCGCCGAACGCCGAAGCGGCGATCGTCGCCATGGGCGCGGTGATGCCCGAAGCGCTCGCCGCCTGGGAGGAGCTGCGCGAGGACGTGCCGGGCCTGGGACTGCTCGCGATCACTTCGCCCGACCTCCTCCACCGCGGCTGGACCGCGGCCCAGGCAGGGCGCTGGGGCGGGGAACGCAAGCCGAGCCATGTCGAGCAGCTGCTGTCGCGCCTTTCGCCGCGCGCGGGCCTCGTCACCATCGCCGACTCCGCGCCCGCCGCCCTCTCCTGGCTGGGCGGAGTCCTCGGCCAGCGCGTCGCTCCTCTCGGGGTCGAGAAGTTCGGCCAGACCGGCAATCTTGCTGACCTCTACGCCGCCTATCGCATCGACGGAGACGCCATCACCGAGGCCGCGGCGGAAATCCTGCTTCCATTCAATGCCTAAAATCTTTTCTTTACCGTGATCGTTTATTGCCCCGCGCGTGTCCGATTATCGAGACGATGAGGAGCTTCGGCTGCGCCTCGCGCGGGAGCTCGAGCATGTGCGCCACATGCTCGACGAGATGGGCGAGGAGCTCTCGGCCGATCTCGAGGTCCTCATGCGCCATGGAGTCTCGCTCCAGACGGTCGATATCGCCGGCCAGATCCTCGGCCACATCGCCAACATCGTGCGCGCCGACGATTCGGACGCCGCGGTCGAACGCATCGGCATGTGCGAGCTTCGGGCGCGGCTGGAGAAACAGGCCGTCGGCTGACTTGGCAATGACGGCGGCGCTCGCCTAAGGCGGTCTGATGGCTGGGCGCTATTTCGAAGAATGGCAGGTCGGCGACCGCGTGCAGCACCAGCTGACGCGCACCGTGACCGAGACCGACAACCTGCTGATCACCACGCTGACTCACAACCCGCAGCCGCTGCATCTCGACTACGAGGCCGCGGCGAAGACGGAATTCAAGAAACCGCTAGTCAACAGCTGCTTCACTTTCAGCCTGCTGGTCGGCGTCAGCGTTCACGATACGACGTTCGGAACGCTCGTCGCCAACCTCTCCTACGACAAGGTGGTGTTCCCCAAGCCGGTGTTCGCCGGCGACACGCTGCATTGCGAAAGCGAGTGCGTTGCGCTCCGCGAAAGCAAGTCGCGACCGAACGCCGGCATCGTCACCTGGGCGCTGCGCGCCTTCAACCAGCGCGATGAGCTGGTGTGCGAGATGACGCGCACGGCGCTGATCCAGAAGCGCCCCGCCTGATGCAGCCGCGCTCCTGGCTCTTCGTTCCCGCGGACAGCGAGAAGAAGATCGCCAAGGCCCTCGACAGCGATTCCGACGCAATCATCTTCGATCTCGAGGACAGCGTCGCTCCGGCGAACAAGGGCGCGGCGCGCGACATCCTCAAGAACCTGCCCCAGCGGACCGAACGCCCGCAATTGTGGGTCCGCATCAATCCGCTCGGCAGCGAATTCCACCGCGAGGACCTGCACCTCATCGGCCTTGCCGACTTGCACGGGATCGTCCTCCCCAAGGCCGAAAGCGGCGCGGACGTCGTCCAGCTCGCGCACCGCACCGGGAATATCCCCATCCACGCGATCGTGACCGAGACTCCGGCGAGCCTGTTCGGAATGCTTTCCTACCGCGACCCGAAGTCGCCGCTCGTCGCGATGAGCTGGGGCGCGGAGGACCTGTCGGCGGCGCTCGGCGCCTCGTCCAAATATGATCCGGACGGCAGCCTCAGCTTCACCTACAGGCTCGCCCGCTCGCTCTGTCTCGCCGCAGCCGTCGCCGCTGGCGCGCAGCCGGTCGACGGGATCTTCGCGGACTTCAAGGACGAAAGAGGACTGCGCGCCGAAGCGGACGCTGCGCGGCGCGAGGGCTTCACCGGCAAGCTCGCGATCCACCCGGCGCAGGTCCCCATCATCAACGCCGCGTTCACGCCCTCTCGCGAAGACGTGCGCTACGCCGAGGAGATCGTCGCCGCATTCGAAGCGCATCCCGATGCCGGCGTGCTGTCGGTCGGCGGCCGGATGGTCGATCGGCCGCATCTCGTTCAGGCGCGGCGCGTTCTGGAAAGAGCAGCCAGGGAGTAAAGCTGAAAATGGCCGAAGCCGTGCACCCAGTTCCGACGGACTTTCACGCACGCATCGGCCCGACACAGCTCGCCGAGCTCAACGACCTCGCCGCTTCCGATACCGACCACTTCTGGCTCGACCAGGCGCGCCGGCTGACCTGGAACACGATCCCGCAGAAAGCCGGCGACTGGTCGTTCGACGAAGCCGATTTCCACATCCGGTGGTACGGCGACGGCGAACTCAACCTCTCGGTCAATTGCCTGGACCGGCATCTCGCCGAGCACGGCGACCGGACTGCGCTCATCTTCGAACCCGACGAGCCTGGCCACGGTCACCGCTGGACCTATCGCGAGCTGTACGAGGAGACGTGCCGCTTCGCGAACCTGCTCAAGCAGCGCGGCGTCGAGCGCGGCGACCGGGTGATGATCTACATGCCGATGATCCCCGAGGCGGCGGCGGCGATGCTCGCCTGCGCCCGGATCGGCGCCATTCACTCCGTCGTGTTCGGCGGCTTCTCGCCCGAGAGCCTGCACGGCCGGATCGTCGATTGCGACGCCCGCGCGGTGATCACCGCCGACGAAGGCGTGCGCGGCGGCAAGAAGATCCCGCTGAAGCGCAACGTCGACGCGGCGCTGGAGGAGCGCGACGTCGAAACGGTGATCGTCGTCACCCGGACGGGCGCTGACGTTCCGATGAAGGACGGCCGCGACATCCGTTTTTCAGATCATCGCGACCGGCTTTCGACCGATTGCAACCCCGAGATCATGAAGGCGGAAGACCCGCTGTTCATCCTCTACACATCGGGATCGACCGGGAAACCCAAGGGCGTCGTCCACACCACCGGCGGATATGCAGTCTGGGCCGCGACCACGTTCGACTGGATCTTCGATTATCGTCGGGACGATATCTTCTGGTGCACCGCCGACATCGGCTGGATCACCGGGCACAGCTATGTCGTCTACGGGCCGCTCGCGATGGGCGCGACGAGCGTGATGTTCGACGGCGTCCCCAATTACCCGGACTTCAGCCGCTTCTGGGAGACGGTCGACCGCCTGGGCGTGACGATCTTCTACACGGCGCCGACCGCGATCCGGGCCCTGATGCGCGAAGGCGAGGAACCGGTGAAGCGCTGTAGCCGCAAGTCTATCCGCCTGCTCGGAACCGTGGGCGAACCGATCAACCCCGAAGCGTGGGAATGGTATTGGCGGGTGGTCGGCGACGGCCGCTGCCCGGTGGTCGACACCTGGTGGCAGACGGAGACAGGCGGGATTCTCATCTCCCCCTTTCCCGGCGCGACCGAGATGAAGCCGGGCTCGGCGACCAAACCGCTGCCGGGCATCGTGCCGGTGCTGGTCGACCCCAATCACAACGTCCTTGAAGGACCCGCGAGCGGCAATCTCTGCCTCGCCTCGTCGTGGCCGGGGCAGATGCGCGCGGTCTGGGGCGACGAACAGCGCTTCTTCGAGACCTATTTCAAGGCCTATCCCGGCCGCTATTTCACCGGCGACGGCTGCCGCCGTGACGAGGACGGCTATTACTGGATCACCGGCCGGGTCGACGACGTCATCAACGTCTCCGGTCACCGGATCGGCACGGCCGAAGTCGAAAGCGCGCTCGTCGCCCACCCCAAGGTCGCCGAAGCGGCGGTCGTCGCGTTTCCGCACGACATCAAGGGGCAGGCGATCTATGCGTTCGTTACGCTGGTCGCGGGCGAAGAAGGAAACGATGCGCTCGCGAACGAATTGAAGCAGACCGTCCGCAAGGAAATCGGAGCGCTCGCGGTGCCTGACAAAATCCACTTCACGCCTGCGCTTCCCAAGACCCGCTCGGGCAAGATCATGCGCCGGATTCTGCGCAAGATCGCCGAGGGCGCGACCGACGGTTTCGGCGATGTCTCCACGCTCGCCGATCCGACGATCGTGGATGCGTTGCTCGCGGGCCGCCAGTGAAGGGGGTGACAGCGCTTCTTGCGCTCTCGATCGCCGGCGCCGCACCCGCGGCGGACCCGAAGCTCGACGTGCTCGCCTTCTTCACCGGCCACACGCATGCCGACAATGTCATCAAGATCGCACTCCACGGGCCGCACAAGCTGATCGTCGACAGTGTCGGCGGGCGCAACAAGGAAGGCCAGTTCGTGCTGATCGACACGGTGCAGGAAGAGGGCAAGCCGGTGCGCAAGCGCACATGGGTCATGCACCCGGACGGGCCGAACCATTTCACCGGCAGCCTCAGCGATGCGAGCAGCCCCGTCGACGTGACTGTCAGCGGCAACAGCGCGACGATCCGCTACGTGATGAAGGATGGCGGGATGAAGGTGGAGCAGGACATCCAGCTGCGGCCCGACGGAACGGTCGCCAATCACGTGATCGCGAAAAAGTTCGGCCTTAAGTTCGCGCAGGTCGACGGCACCATCCGCAAGCTGGACTGATGCGCGAGCGCTGCTAGGCTCGGCAGCGGGAGGGGCGGCATGGCGACGGTCGCGAAGGTCCACGAGCACAGGCCCTGGTCGATGGCGCGGGTCGTCATCGCATCGTCGGCGGGCACGGCCTTCGAATGGTACGACTTCTTCATCTTCGGAAGCCTGGCGCCGGTCATCGGCAAGATCTTCTTCGCCGGGCTCGACCCCACCCCTGCGCTGATCGCCGCGCTTGCGCTGTTCGCCGCCGGCTTCGCGTTCCGCCCGCTCGGCGCCCTGATCTTCGGAGTTGTCGGCGACCGCCTCGGCCGCAAGGGCGCATTCCTGATCACGGTTAGCCTGATGGGCCTTTCGACGTTCCTGATCGGCTTCCTTCCGACTTATGCGCAGGCCGGGACCCTTGGGCCCACGTTGCTGATCGTGCTTCGAATCCTCCAGGGAATCGCGCTCGGCGGCGAATATGGCGGCGCTGCGATCTACGTCGCCGAACATGCGCCGAACGACAAGCGCGGCGCATCGACCGGGTGGATCCAATCGTCCGCCTCGTTCGGGCTGCTTGCCGCGCTGCTGGTGATCTACTGGACTCGCGCGGCGGTCGGCGAGGACGCATTCGCGACCTGGGGCTGGCGCATCCCCTTTCTCGTCTCGGCGGTGCTGCTCGCGGCTTCGGTGTGGATGCGCGCCAAGCTCGCGGAAAGCCCGCATTTCGCGCGGCTTCAGGAAGAAGGAGACGTCAGCCGAACCCCGCTGCGCGAATCCTTCACCCGCTGGCGCAGCGTCAAGAAGGTGCTGATCGCCTTCTTCGGGATCATGTGCGCGCAGGGCGCCGTCTGGTATTTCACCTTCTTCTATTTGCAGGTGTTCCTCGAAAAATCGCTCGGCGTTCCGGCGGCCACCAAGGACCTGCTGCTCATCGTCATGACCGTGGTCAGCGCGCCGCTCTACGTCTTCTTCGGCTGGCTGAGCGACCGCAATGGACGCAAGTTCGTGATGGTCGGCGGAATGCTGCTTGCGCTCGTCCTTTATTTCCCCGCGTCGCACTGGATAGCGGCAGCCGCCAACCCGGCGCTGGTCGAGGCGCAGCGCGACACGCCGGTAATCGTCGTCACGGACCCAAGCACCTGCTCGCTCCAGTTCGATCCCGTAGGAACGGCGAAGTTCACCAGCGCCTGCGACATCGCCAAGAGCACGTTGGTGACGAGGGGAATCTCGTTCACCACGCGCCCGTCGCCGGGCGGCGCGACAGCAGTCATCATCGGCACCGAGGCGGTGCCCGTCCCGAGCGGCAACGCTCTTTCGGGGGCTGATCTGAAGGCGCTGAAAACGAAGACCGCCGCCGCTATCGGCTCG
>Ga0207660_10001855_pt1 | contig 14078 bp, 7 predicted proteins | sample KBSC73BmetaG_FD_184335 | JGI IMG/M metagenome (GOLD analysis project Ga0207660, IMG submission 184335) | Corn rhizosphere microbial communities from Kellogg Biological Station, Michigan, USA - KBS C7-3B metaG (SPAdes) (version 2) | ecosystem: Host-associated > Plants > Roots > Rhizosphere ... | reverse complement strand
AGGTGTCAGCGGCAGTCGACCGGATGGGCCTTACGTGGGGATCGGTGCAGGTCCTGATCGCCAGCGCGGCGGTTCAGGGGCCGATCGGCCCGTTCGCGGAACAAAAGCCGCGGGACTGGCGCGAAGTCTTCGACACCAATGTGATCGGCGCGCTGAACTGCTGCCGCGCCGTTTTGCCGCAAATGATTCAGCGCCGCAGCGGGAAGATCATCGTGATCTCAGGCGGCGGGGCGACGGAAGCGCGGCCCGGGTTTGCCCTGTTCTCGGCCAGCAAAGCGGCCATGGTGCGGTTCGTGGAAACGGTGGCTCAGGAAGCACGCGATCACAACGTACAGATTAATTGCATGTTCCCGGGCGAATCCTACACGAGCATGACCGACGAGATTCTTCAGGCAGGCGAGCGCGCGGGCGCGGCGGAGATCGAAGCGGCCGAAAAGGTGCGGCTGACGGGCGGCGTCTCACCCGAGAAGCAGATTCAACTGGCGTTGTTTCTGGCTTCACAGCGTTCCAATCACGTAACCGGGAAACTGATTCACGTAAGCGACGACTGGAAGCGGCTCGAACACGAGAATGCCCGGCCCGAGGCGTTCACGCTGCGGCGTCATTTGAGATAGCGCGGCTCGATTGTTCGCAGAGCAAAAATGATCATAAGACTCCGAGGATTACAGCCCAGGGATGAAAAACCCATTGGCGGCCTTGAGATGATCGCTGAGTATAGAGCATGCGACGCCCATCGGGGATGAGCGCCGCATGTATTCACTACTGCTTGCTGAGCTTGCGGTAGTACTCGGCGACCGCGTCGGCGTAACCGGGCGGCGGATTCCGCGGATTTGCGCCACGCACGCTGCCGTCATTGGCCTGCGCTTTGCGACGCAGCATCAGCTCGACCTCATCGATTTGGCTGAGCACCTGGTTGTTGATCGTCTCGGCAAGTTGCGGACTGGTGGCCCACCGGTTGGGATCGAGCTGCCGCGAACGCTCGAGCAACTGCTGGTATTCGCGCGCCAGATCACGGTCGTTCCCGATATTGTTGCGCAGCCGGCCGAGATCGCGGATCAGGTTGTCGTAATCGACCTGGGCCTGCGCGGGAGTCGGAATCGCGGATCCGGATTGCGGGTCCACATGCCCGACGCCATCGAGTGTGCGGTTCTCCGCAGTTCCGGGACCTTCGAGGTTGCCGCCATTCCAGCCGCCTGCGTACCGGGCGCCACCCTGATTGGAGCCGCCTCCGCGCTGTCCACCGGCCTGCTGTCCGCCAGGTTGCTGACCACCGGCCTGTTGACCGCCAGGTTGCTGGCCGCCAGGCTGTTGGCCACCCTGCTGATTGCCACCCTGCTGGTTGCGGGCTTGTTGCTGACCACCAGGTTGCCGACCGCCTTGCTGGTTACCGCCCGGCTGCTGTCCCGGTTGTCCGCCGTTCGCCTGCTGTGAACCAGCCTGGCTGCCGTTCTGCTGGCCGGATTGAGAATTGCCCTGCCGGTCGCCGCGGCCATTGCCTGCCTGTTGCCGGCCCTGATTGCCCTGACCGCGCTCGCCGTTTCGCGCGGCCCTGGCCTGCTGGGCGCGGGCCAGTTGCTCAATTTCGCGCCGCACCCGCTCGGCCTGATTGAGGGCCTGCTGGGTGGCCATCGCCTGCTTGTCGTCGCCCGCCTGCGCTGATGCGCCGGCTTCGGCTTTCTTCAGGTCATCACGGAGCTGATTGAGCGAATTGGTGGTGAGTGCCTCGCGCATGACTGCATACTGACCCATGCCCTGGCGCAATGCGGCTTCCGCCCACTCCATACGGCTCTGCACTTCGGATTGTTCGCTGTGGCTTAATGCGTCGCGTACCTGCTTTGAAGCGTCGGGCTGCGTGCCCGCGAGATTGCGCGAAGTCTGCTGCATTCCCTTCTGCAATTGCATGTAGGAATCAAGCAGCTGTTGTTTCTCCTGGGCCATTTCACGGCCAGTACGTTCATCGCCATTGCCCTGGCCGAACGTGCGACGCATCTTCTGTTCGAATTCCTGCTGGCGTCCGGCAAGCTGCTCGGCCTGGTTTGCAAGACCCGCGACGTCGTTGCCGTTCTGCTGACGCTGCATCGCCTGAAGCATCTGCTGCGCCTGCTGGAGCCGCTGGGCTGCGCGCTCGGCATCGGACTGCGCCTGCGATGATCCCTGGCGCGCCTGCTGGCCGGGCTGCCGCGAGGAAGACGAATCCGACATATCGCGAGTGGCCTGCTCTATGGAGCGGATCGCCTGCTGCAGTTGCTCGTTGCTGGCCTGCTGGTTCCGTCCGCTCATGCCGTTCCGCGCCATGCTGCCGGACTGTTGTCCCTGTCGGCCCGCCTGCTGGCTGGATTGTTGGCCCGCCTGCTGGCCCGATTGCGACTGTTGACCGGACTGCTGGCCCGATTGCTGGCCGCTGTTTGAGGCGGACTGCTGGCCCTGCTGATTACCCTGCTGATCCTGATCGCCGCGCTGGAGCTGTTCCATCTCGCGGCGGAGCTGCTCGGCTTCTCGCCGCAGCATCTCCTGCTCGTAACGCTGTTGCGCAAGCTGCTGCGGATTCTGCCGGCGCTGCGCGAGCTCCTGCTGGCGGCGCGCCAGTTCCTGCAGCTTCTTCATTGCGTCTTCGATCTTCTGCTGACGCTGTTCGGAAGCGGCGTTCTGACTGGTTTCGTACTGGTTCTTGTCCTTATCCAGCTCGAGATCGAAGAGGTTCGCGAGATCGCGCGCGCCCCCGGCGGCTCCGCCGCCACCACCGCCCCGGCTGATGGATATCTGAATATCGCGGAACACCGATTCAGCGCGAAGCAGATGCTGGAGCGCCTGCTGCTCGGGCGTAAGAGCGTCATTGAAGGCGAGCGACTTCAGTTTGCCCGAGGCCGGCGACATGGACGCGACCGCCGCTTCCATTTCCTTCACGAACTGCTGGAATGCGGCCCCCGAACCATCGAGCTGGCGGGCCTTCATACGATTGGCGAGCGATTGCGCCTGATCGCGCAGCTTGGACTGAACTTCCGATAAATACCTGCCGTTTTCGGCCGCCGCGGCTTTGATCTTCGAGTCGCCCTTGATCTGGTTGAAGGTTGCGGCGATGATCTCCTTTTCCCTGTCGGAGATCTGCTGCTCCTGCTGATCCGCTCCGCCCCCGCCGCCCCCGGCCTGCTGGGATTGCGAGAAGTTGTACTCGAACGGCACGGCCTGGACGAAGAACATGTCCGTACGCGCCGAGCTTCTTCCGTCGCGCGCGGTGGCGTACATGCTGATGATGTCGCCGGGCACAAGCTTATAATCCTCGAGCGCCAGCATCGTTTTGCCGGTGATCTGCTTCGCGCCCTTCTGCTTGAGCATGGAGACAATTTTCTCAGGGCCGCCGTTAACCGAATAATGGAAATTCAGCTCCTGCAGCGGATACTCGTCTTCGCCAGTCACTTCGACGTTAACTTCCTCGATGGGGCTGACCTTCGCGTCGCGGCCGGGCTTTGTGATGCGAACCGTGGGGACGCCGGGCCTGCGGGCTTCGATGAAATAGTCGTCGCTCAGGCGTACCATTTCACCGTTGTCGATGACACCGATGTGGTACGTGCCGTCCTTGTCAATATTGATCGTGGCGTGCGTCTTGTTGTTTTCGGTCGGATCGAGATTGATCGGCTTGCCGTCTTCGAAGAGGATCTGGCCCTTTGCCAGGGGGCGATCGGTCTGGATTTCGAGATGCGCCACCGTGCCCTGGACAGCGCGCAGGTCTCCGCCGGGATCTTCGGTAGTGGAGCGGATGCCGGTCCACGAAGGATAGTTGAAGGTGACGACGATGTTCTTCACCGAGGGAAGATCGACCGTGTGGATCTTATAAGTGGACGAGCGCAGGCTGCCGGCTTCGACGTAGTACTCGACATCTTCGGGGACGCCGACGAACATAAAGCGGAAGCCCGAAGCGCCGTCCTGGCGCTGCATGGGAGCTTCTTCCCACTTGCTGGAACTCGCGTAGCGAGCGAAGAGGCTGGCCTTCGAGGCGGAAAAGCCGGAAAGTTCTGCGGAAACCATCAGATCCGTTCTCCGGCGAATGGTTTTCGAGCCCGGCTGCACGTTGATGGAATAGAACGGCTTCGATTGTTCTTTGGGCAGGCTGCCCCAGAGCAGGGACGTGCCGTAGCCTAAAACGCCGGGGCCCCAGAACATGAGCCAGACGAGTACGCTTGCGGCGGCGGCCGCGAGCGAGATGAAGCGGATGATGACGCGGTTCTCGACCACGCGCGATGGCTCCGCGTGACGCGCAATCGAGAGCGCATCATCGGCGAGCAGCGGCAGGAAAGGATCCGACGGATCGGCATCGGCGCGCTCAGTGAAAGTAAGGAGGCGCTGGTCGAATCCGGGATGGCGTTTCTCGATTTCGGTGGCGGCGCGGCGGCGATTCAGCGCGAGCAGCGGCGCAACAAGGCCCAGTGCGATCGCGGCGCCGACTCCCACGAAGAGCATGAACCGGCCGACCAGAAGGCCGGAAGGGGAAAAGGCGGCCATCATCAGAACGGCCACAATGATAACGGTGAGAAGCAGGGCCGCCGCAGCAATTGCCGCCGCGCCTCGCGTCCACGTGAACAGCCGGAGCCGCCGCTCCAGCCGATCGAGATATTCAGCAAGACCTTCGAGTGGATTCATGCCGTTTCCTTATGGGGAGTGAGATGCCTGTTCCCCAGGACCGATTCCGCAACCGCGAGTATGGCGAGCATGGCCAACACCCACCACCATAACTCCGTCTTCTGTTGATCTTCGCCTGACGCCGTGCCGTTCGGTCCCTCTCCGGGGGCCACACCCGTATTCTTCCAGAGTTGCACCGTTTCCGCCGGAGCGAGTGCGAAATCCGATTCGCGGCGGTCCGGATTGACGGCGGCGAGTTCTTCACGGCCGTTGGCGCGGCGGATATCGTAGAAGCCCTGCGCCGGAAACTGGAACGTGCTCGCCTTCGAAGATTCGGCGAGCGTCAACGCGCGCGCGCCGCTCGGGCCGATGATCTCGACCGGGACGTTTTTCTCTCTCGGGGTGCGCAATTCGACGAAGGAGCCCACGTTGTACTTGCCGAGAGAGCTGCCCACGCCTCCCATTTCGCGCGTCGTCTGATCCAGGAAGGGCAGCCAGACCGGCTGCAATGGAAGGTTATTCGCCACGTTGTCGAAGCCCGACGTGAAGATCAGGACATGGCCGTCTCCGACGCGGCGATCGACAAGCAAAGGGGAGCCATCCGAGAGCCGGGCGGCGATGCGGGTATCGGGCGACTCAGCAGGCAACTGAAGCTTCGCGACCTGATAGAAGCTGACGTTATCCCAATTGCGGCCTCGGGCGAACGAGGGATAGGACTCGTCGGTGGAAGCGACGGTCAGGACGCGATCGTTGTCGCGGGCAGCGGTCCGCATGGAGACCACATAAATATCCGTGGCGGGAAGCTTGCGCCCGGGGGTGGTGTTTCGTCCGGTGGCGATCAGGGCATAGCCGCCGGCGTGGATGTAGTTTTCGAGCGCCTGTTCAAAACGATCCGAGAGCGGACCGGGATCGTCGAGAATGACAAACGCGTATTTGGCTACATTCGCGTTGCCGGCCTGATTGGAAGGCATGGTCTCGATTCGGAATGCGGATTCGGAGGCGGATTCAAGGGCGGTCCGGACGTAGAGAGCGCTCTGGGTATTGTTGTCGCCGGTGATGAGAAGGGCGGGCTTCGGGTCCGCGCGCTCGACGGAAAAATACCAGTGATCATCGTCAGGGAACCGATCACTGCCGTCGATACGAACCTCGCAGCGGGTGAGCCCATAAGGGGCGTCGAGCGAGAGGAATTCGACTGTGGCGCGGCCGGCGGCGGGAACCTTGACATCTTTGCTTTCGAGCGTTTTGCCGTTCGCGAGCAGAGTCACATGACGGGTCGCCTCGGGAGTTCCGAATCCCGCGATGGTGGCGACGGTGCGGACCTTCTTCGTATCGAATACGCGGGCGGGAGCGTCGACGTTCTCGACTGTCCAGTTCGGAAGCGGAGAGGTCGCGACGGGATGTACTTCGAGTTTGGTGCCATCCGCGAGGCGCAGATCGGAAAAGCTCGGGGGCAGGGAAGTCTTCTGCAGATCCGTGAAAACGTACGCGTCAATTTTGGTGTTGAGGCTTTCCGCCGTGGAACGGAGCACGCGTGATAAATCAGCGTAGGAGCTTGCGCCATCGCCCGGCTCGAGCGCATTGGCAGCTGAGCGCAGCGCCTGCTTGTCCTGAGTCATGTCGCTGAGCAGCTTTGCCGGTCCGCCGAAGGAGACGATCTGACCGCGGTCATCCTCCCGCATGGCGTTGATCGCGGTAAGCGCGTCCCGTTTGGCCTGGGCGAAGCGGTCACCCTGGCGCATGCTGAACGAGTTATCGATGGCGAAGACCATAGTGCGACCGCCATTCGCGTGGGCGATAACCGTGGAGTGGACATAGGGCCGCGCGAAGGCGAGCGCGAGTAGGGCGACAAAGGCGCAGCGCAGGGCGAAGAGCAACAGATACTTCAGGCGGCGGTGCTTGATGGAGCTTTGGGTGCGGCGCTCGAAGAACATGAGCGAGCTGAAAGGGACCGGCTTCTGCCGGTATTGCCGCAGCAGGTGAACATAGACCGGCAGGCCGAGTATGGCCAGTCCGCCGAGAAACCATGGCGTGAGAAAACCCAACTACCGCCTCCTCTGGCGAACCGCCAGATAATTTCGAAGCGCAACATCGAGCGGCTTCGAGGTGTTCATGAAAACGTATTCGAGACCGGCGGCGCTGGCCTTATCGGCGAGCTGCTGCAGGTGCTGGTCGATCTTCTGCTTATACTCCGTGCGAGCGTATTCCGGCGAAACCTCCATGGCGTCGTTGTCTTCCACATCGAGCAGCAGCACGGGATCTCGGAATTTGGGATCGAGCTCCTGCGGATCAAGGATGTGAAGGAGAACGACTTCATTGCCGCGGTACCGCAGAGGCTCGATGACGCGCGCGACCTCTTCCGGCGGCGCGTAGAAATCCGACATGACGATGACGATGCCTCGGCGGCGCAGGAACTGCTGGAAATGAGCGAAGGGTTTGGTGAAATCCGTGCGCGTTCCGCCTTCGGCCTTTTCGATCGCGTGAAGGATACGCATGAGCTGGCCCTGGCGCGTGGAAGGCGGAATATAATCCTTTACGTCTTCGTCGAAAATGATGAGGCCGGTGGCATCTCGCTGTTGCGAAGAGAGATAGGCGAGGGACGCCGCAAGGAAGCGGGCGTAATCCAGCTTCCGGATTTTGCCTGAACCATAAGTCATGGACGCGCTGGCGTCGATGAGAAGAAGGAGTTGGGAGTTGGTTTCGCCGCGAAAGCGCTTGAGGTAGATGCGCTCGCTGCGGGCGAAGACGTTCCAATCGACGTGGCGGAGATCGTCGCCCTCGGTGTACTGGCGGTATTCGGCGAATTCCTGGCTAAAGCCGAAGGTGGGGGAGCGGTGCAGGCCGGCGACAAAGCCATCGACGACGGTCTTCGCCACGAGGTCCAGCGAAGAGATGGACGCGAGAACGGCGGGATCCAGGAAACGCTGGAGCATGGATTGAGATGCGCCCTTACTCTCTGGGGGCGGGTTTCAGCTGTAGTACCTGACGCAGGATGTCGTCCGAGGTGAGGCGGTCGGATTCGGCGTGGAAGTTCAACAAGATGCGGTGTCGCAGGATCGGTATGTAGAGATCGCGGACATCGTCAAAGCTGACGTGATAACGGCCCTTCATGAGCGCGCGAGCTTTGGCGGCCAGCACCAGAAACTGCGCGGCGCGGACGCTGCCCCCGTAGTTCACGTATTTCTTCACGACATCCGGAGCGGCAGGGTCCTTTGGGCGGGTAGCGCGTACCAGATCGATCGCATGCCTCGCGACCGTTTCTCCGATGGGGGTCATGCGGACGAGCTGCTGAAAATCCAGAATCTCGGCGGCCGTGGTGATCGCCTCGGCGCGCGCCACGTGCGTGGTCGTGGTGAGATCGACAACCTGGAGTTCTTCGTCGGCCGTCAGATAGTCGAGCATGATGTTGAACAGAAAGCGATCAAGCTGGGCTTCGGGCAGGGGATAGGTGCCTTCGAGCTCGATTGGGTTCTGGGTCGCAAGGACGAAGAAGGGAGAAGGCAAGGCGTAGTGATGGCCGCGCACCGTGCAGGCGCGCTCCTGCATGGCTTCGAGCAGGGCAGACTGCGTCTTGGGCGGCGTGCGATTGATTTCGTCGGCCAGCAACACGTTCGCGAAGATGGGCCCTTTCACGAACGTCCATGTCCGGTGACCGGTGGCCGCGTCTTCCTCGATGATGTCCGTGCCGGTGATATCGGTCGGCATCAGGTCCGGCGTGAACTGAATGCGCTTGAAAGCGAGGCCGAGCACTTCGGCCATCGTGCGCACGAGCAGCGTCTTGGCGGTGCCGGGCAGCCCGGTGATAAGGCAGTGGCCGCCGACAAAAAGGCCGATCCGGACCTGCTCCAGAACCTCTTCCTGGCCGACGATGACGCGGCGCACCTGCCGGATAATCTCCGAATCGACTTCACGAAAACGGCCGATTCTCGATCGCAGTACATCCGGTTCAACCTGGGGGGAGACGATAGTGGACATGAAGTTTTATTTTTCGCTTTCGCCGCTCACCTCGAGCAGCAGCGTCTGAGCCGGCTTGAAATCGGGCGCGGCCTCGAGCGCGTTGATCGCTTCCTCTCTGGCCTTGTTCTTCTGGCCGGCGGCCGCATAGGCCTTCGCGAGATTGTAATGGCTGCCAGCCGTATCGATGGGGTGAAGGGCGTTCAGCACGCTGAACTCGCGGACTGCGAGATTCGCGCCGCCGGTTTTGAGATACAGATTGCCCAGACGGTCGTGCAGGTCCGGATCCAGAGGATAGATGAAGTTGAGGCGCTCGAGCGCCGCTTCAGCCTCCTTCAGCCGGCCATCCTCTTCGAGCAGCTTTGCGTACTTCTTCACAGTCGCAGCGTCGCGGCCGCCTTCCTTCGAATATCTGCCTAACTGATCCAGAGCGCATTTGCGGTCCGATTTTTTCAGACAGGCTTCGGCTATGAGGGAATAGGCGTCTCCCGTTTCCACATAATCCGGGTACATCGCCTCGGCGGCGCGCCCCTGATCTATGACCTCATCGGTCTTGCCGGCTTTTGCAAGCTCATTGACCTCTTTGATTTTCTTCGTCCAATCGGCGAAGTTTTTGACTGTGGAGCCGGTTTGCCGGTCGATTTCCGCCAGGAAGTCCTTATCAAAGGCGTCGGGCTCGAGCTTGAGTTGCTCGCGGATCACATCCACGGTTGGCTCGTTCTTTGCGAACGCGTGAATCATATCGACGAGTTTCGAACTACCCCACCGCTGGGCGATGTAATCGCAGATCTTTCCCGCCTGGTAGTAGGAGACGATCACCTGGCCCGGATACGTGGGGTGAACGAAACCACGATCGATCTTCGAAATCGGCAGAAGTTTTTTGTCGCGCAGAGCGGTAATGATTTCCGGGCTCAGACGATCGCCCCAATCGGGAGAAGTCGCAGTCTCTTCGTGAACCGCAAGACCTTCGGTAAACCAGCGGGGGACGCGCTCGTTCGTCATGGTGAGCACGTAAACGTGACTCATTTCATGCCACAGCGTGCTGGCCCAGTGAAAGCTGCCTGGCGGCCGTCCGGAGGGGCTGTCCATCGAGATCACGTTGTTAAACGTGACGCCGAGAATGCCGGCTTCGTCGGGAAGGCCCAGGGTTCGGACGAGGAGATCGCCGTGATTCGGATAGGCTTCCACCTGAACTGCCTTATCCATCTGAAAGCCGTATTTCTTCTCGTAGGTCGCCATTGCCCGGGCGATCTCCGCTTCGAAGTAAGGTTTCAGCGCGTCGGCCTCCTTCTTGTTGAGCCTGAGCACGCTTGTGGGCGAAGTGAAGGTGTCGTAATTCTTTTCTGAATCAATCAGCGTTAGGTAGTTTGCGGTGGCCGCATCGCGGAAATGGTTGTCGTAAGCGAGCTGGAGTTCTTTGGTGGCTTCTTCCTGATTGCCAAGGCGCATCAGGTTCACCCCAAGTTGCGAATGCGCGCTCCAGAGATCCGGCGTCGCGGCGATCGCCTTGCGATAGTACTCGATGCCTTCGTCGTAGCGGCGGTTGATCACGAAGAAGTGCGCAATAGTCTCGAATCCCTTGCCGCGGTTGCCGATCCTGGCTACCCAATCGGACGCCTTGTCTTTCAGGAGATCGATCGAGGCATGGACGGCGATGGCGTCGAGAGCCGCAGGTTCGATGGCAAGCGCAGCATCGGCTTCGGAAGCAGCCTTTTTCGTGTCGTCGTCTTCCAGCGCGATGCGGGCCAGGATCTCATGGGCATGGTAAAGCTTCGGATCGATTTCGAGCGCCTTCTCGGCAGCCTGATCCGCCTTCGCGCTGAATTCATCCGCGTAAACTTCGGCGAGGCCGAGGTAAGCCTGCGCGTTGCGCGGATCGATGCCGAGCGCCTCGTTATAAAGGTTGGCGGCTTCGGCGGGGTTGAAGCGCTCAAAGAACAAGCGGCCCCATTCGACACGGTAAGCAGCGTTTTTCGGATTGGCCTTGACCAGAGCGCGGAACTCATTGTTCGCACCGTCGTAATCGTGCGCGCGCCATAGGGCGCGGGCGCGTTCAAGCGATTGCGCGCAAAGCGAAAGACCGCAGAGAACGAGGATTCCGAAAACCTTCACCAAACCCTCATTTATCAATTGCCGCCTGAGTCTTCGCGAGTTCCACAAGCAGATTCGTGAGCTGCTTGCGGTAATCTTCGGGCGCCATGAGCGATTTTTGATACTTTAAGGCATCGATCTGGTTTTCGATTTGTTCTTTCTTCGCGATCAGCTCCTTTTTCGCGGGGTCGCTCGTTTCGGCGGCGATGGAACCATAGCGCACGAGCGTAAAAGTGCCGGCGCGCTGCTGGTCGTCGATCTGGGCGTGTTCGGTTACCAGGTGTTTCTGCTCGGTGTAGAAAGCGGCCGTTTTGGTTTGCGCGTAGTGAAACGCTTCGAGCGCGGTGACCTGACCGTTTTTATCGGTATCGGCGGCGGCATCGCGCAGCGCTTCCACCCAGAAACGGGCGAAAACGGTGGCATTGCGCTCGGCCCCGGAGCGCGTAGCTGTGATGATGGTCCGGTTGGCGCGTTTGAGAGCTTCGGTGGCGCCGCCGCTGGCGCTGGTCATATTGACAATCAGCTGCCTTGTAGCCGGGATATGGTTCAGCAGCGCGGCCAGTTCAGCGGCGCTGATATCAGGGCCCGGCAGATTGAACTTGTATTCCGCGCCATCGAACGTGCCGTGTCCGATCATCATCAGAACGAGGGCGTCCTGGGCTTTGGCTTCGGACGCGACGCGATTCAGACTTGCGGTAAGTTTCGCTTTTGTCGCCGCGGCGCCCTGCAGCGTTTCAACGGAGCGGTCGGCGTTGGGGCCGGTATGCAGAATCTTGTCGGTATCGTTTGCGAGCAGCTCGAAGCGGGTTTCATAATCGGGCTCTCCGCCAAGGCCCGCAATCGTCACTATATAAGTTGTTGCAAACGCCGGCGCCGCGATTACGGCGGCCAGGGAAATAAGCAGCAGACGCTTCAAACCACACCCCACTTGCGCCGCAGCAGCCATTCGCCGCCGCGAACCAGAATAACGAGAAGAAACAGGATGGGCATGTCCCAGATATCGAGATTGTCATGCGCCGTAATCCCGGCTTCGGAAACGGCGATTTCAGACGGCAGCCGCCGCGCTCGCGAGGGCGTGTAGTAATTTCCGCCGGTATCGCTCGAGAGCTTTTGCAGAAGATCGCGATTCTGCGAGGCTCCGAAATTTTCGGCGACGCCGTCCTGCCTGCGGAAGTTGAGGGTGTCGCTGCCGAAATCGGTTTTGCCCTGATGAGCGGTGAACTCGGCGACGTAGGAACCCGCCTGATCCGCGCTGTATTCAGCGGTGTAGATGCCGGCTTCGAAAGGATCGGGGCGAAGCTCGACATCGTCGAATCTGCCATCGGGCCGGGCGACGTGAGCGCGAACCGTGGCGCCTGAGACAGGCTGGAAGGTTTTGTCGCGCACCGAGACGCGCAGCGGCGCATGGGAATCGTCCGAGATCACCTGGCGCGGCGTGGAGGAGACGACCTCGCCGGGGGTCTCCGTCACCAGCCAGCGAACCAGTTGCTGCCAAAAGATGGCGTGCGTGCGATCGGTGTGATCCTGAAGCATTTTCCAGCGCCAGCTTCCGGCGGTGGCGAAAACGGCCGTGCGGCCATGACCATAGTTTTCGATCGCAAGCAAAGGGGAAGAACGATGCCCCGGCTCGGCGACATTCATCAACACCACGGCGCCCGGTTTGGGAGCGCCCATCACCGCATAATTCGCGACCTGCGGCATCTTTTTCCAGCGCTCGATGTTCTTTTCCTGCGACTCTTCGAGCCGGCAGATTCCGCTTTCCCGGCCGGCTTGAGTGAGGCTGGCATCGGCAAAATTGCGGGACCACGTCTTTTCATTGGGCAAACGCAGCGGCAGCATCTCCGCCATGGGCGTATTCGCGTAGCCGCCGTCGGAAAGCGTAAAGCGCCCCGCCAGGAAGAGCACGCCGCCGCCGCGACGGTCGGCGAAATCGCGGATCATCTGCTGCTGCTCCGGCGTGAAATAGTTGGCTTCCACACTGCCGATGATCAGCCCATCGTACGCGAACAACTCCTCGGGTTTGGTCGGGAAGCCGTCCTGCAGCTCCGACGGCGATGAGATGCCCTGGCGGTAGATTTTGTTCTGCGTCGTGCGCAGCATGCTGACAATTTCGATATTCTGATCGTCGTCGAACGCCCTGCGGATAAATTTGAATTCCCAGCGTGGCTCACCTTCTATATAGAGGATGCGCTTCTTCTTCGCGGAAACATCCACCAGCCGCACGAGGGAGTTGTTGTGCGTGTTCTCCTCGCCGGCCTCGGGCTCGATTCCGATATCGAAGGCGTGGGCCCCGGCATCTCCGGTATTAAATACGATGACTTCGCTTTGCTCGGCGTCCGGCCCGATGGTGATCTGCTGCTCGCCGAGCAGATGCCCGTTTTCGCGAACCGTGAGCCGCGCCTTCTCGCCTGGATAGCCATGCTGTTTGAAGGCGACTCTCGCGCTCAACCGGGAATTGGCGAGCGCGCGTGCGGCAAGCGACACGTCCTCAACCTCGATGTCCTTTGAAAAATGATCGGGGCCGAAACCGATCGTATGAACCGGGACTCGCAACTGCCGGAGCTGAGAGATGGTGTCGCGATCCACTCCGCCGGTATTATCGCCACCATCAGTCAGGAGTACAATCGCTCCGAGTGGTATGGACCCTGCCTCCGCGGCGATGTGGCGCAGGCTGTCGCCGATACGAGTGGCGCTATCCGTAGCCGCGATCTTCTGGACGCTATCGACTCGCGTGGCATCGTGCCCGAATTCGTAGAGGCGGACCTGGAATTTCTTTTCCAGCGCTGGAGCGAGTTCTGAATTAAGAAGGTTGGTGGCCTCGCTGATTCGTGGGGTACCCGAATCGGCGATGCCCATGCTGCGGGAGTCATCCACAAGAACGGCGACAACGTTCTGCTGAGGGCGCAAACGAGCGACGCTGATCGCGGGACGCCAGAGCATAAACAGAACGACGGCTATGAGGGCGCATTGCGCGAGCCAGATGAGAACCGGACGGGCACCCTTCAGCACGCTGCGGTGGCGCTGCATGTGCCAGAACAGACCGGCGGCAGCGGCCGCAAATAAGAGGGCCATCAGCCACACAGGCCACGGCGAAAGCAGGACAAGCTTGCCTTTCGTGAAAATCGCCGGCGGGTATTTGAACAGAAACTCGAACATTTAATCAGGTCGGCCCAAAGCACCCAAAGGAACGGAAACCCAATGAAGGGATAGATTCAGGCGAGGGGCCTTTCGGTTACAGCGGGATCGAAAGGGTGGAGCCAGCGAAGTTCGGTTCCGTCCGGCTTTGCCGGAACCTGGCCCACCGGAACGCCTGTCCGGCGCAGCTTTGGAGCAGGGTGGCAAGGTGAATACCCTGGGCCACTGTGTGAAGAGGACCGCGGTAATCGCAGAGCGGCGGACGTGCACTGGTCCCTCGTATGCCG
>Ga0207660_10001845_pt1 | contig 14129 bp, 8 predicted proteins | sample KBSC73BmetaG_FD_184335 | JGI IMG/M metagenome (GOLD analysis project Ga0207660, IMG submission 184335) | Corn rhizosphere microbial communities from Kellogg Biological Station, Michigan, USA - KBS C7-3B metaG (SPAdes) (version 2) | ecosystem: Host-associated > Plants > Roots > Rhizosphere ... | reverse complement strand
AGTCCAGCCTGACCGGAGGACACGAGCATGTCGCCGAATACACCGCGCATCTTCAGCTGGCCGTGGCGCTCGCGCTCCACCATCGCGCGCGAGGTGGACGACGAGCTGGATTTCCATCTCGCGATGCGCGTGGCCGAGCTCGTGGACGCCGGCGCGAACGCCGAGGAGGCGCGCGCGCAGGCGATCGCCGAATTCGGCGACCTCGAACGCACGCGCGCCTATTGCCGCGCCATGGACGAGCGACTCGACCGCGATGCGCGCCACACGGATCAATGGAACGCCTGGCGACAGGATGTGCGTTACGGCCTGCGCACCCTGCGGCGCAGTCCGGCTTTCGCACTCGTCTCGCTCGTCACGCTGGCGCTTGCGATCGGCGTCAACACGGCGGTGTTCAGCGTCACGCGCGCGGTGCTGCTGTCCCCGCTGCCGTACGCTGCGCCGTCACGGCTCGTGCACATCTACGGAGGTGACCGAAGAACCGGCGTGTCGACCTATCCGTTCTCGCCGGCCGACTTCGTCGACTTCCGCGCGCAGCAAAAGACGTTCAGCGGGCTGGCGGCGGCGCAAGGCTATACCGGCACCTGGGTGCCCGATCGCGGAGACCCGGAGATCGTATCGGGCATTCTCGTCACGGCCAACATGTTCGCCGTACTGGGCGTGCCGGCGCGATATGGCCATACGTTCGTCTCGGGCGACGACGAAGCGGGGCGCGATACGAAAGTCGTTCTCACCGACAGATTCTGGCGACGCGCGTTCGGGGGCGATTCCGCCATCGTCGGCCGGCGCATCTCGTTGAGTGGTGCGTCGTACACGGTGATCGGTGTGATGCCGCGCGGCTTCAGCCTCGGTTGGAACGAGGATCTCTTCCTGCCCCTCACGTTGTCCGCCGACCTCGCCGATCCGGTGCGCGCCCGCAAGCAGCACTACCTGCACGTTTTCGGGCGGCTCGCGCCCAACGTTACGCTGAACACGGCGCGCGCCGACCTCGCGACGATCGCGCAGCGCCTCGAGGCCGCCTATCCGGACGCGAACAGCGGACGCACCGTCACCCTCGTCAGTTTGCGCGAGGACATGACGGGCAGCATGCAGCGGCCGCTCGTCCTGTTGCAGCTCGCCGCGCTGATGGTGCTGCTGATCGCCTGCGCGAACCTGGCGAACCTTACGCTCTCGCGTGCGCTGGGCCGCCGGCGCGAGCTGGCGGTGCGCGCCGCGCTCGGCGCCGGTCGGCGGCGACTGGCGGGGCAATTGCTCGCCGAGTCGCTGCTCCTCGCCGCCGCCGGTGGAGTGCTCGGCGTCGTCGTCGCGTTGGTGGCTACGCGCGCGCTGCTCGCCGTCAATCCCGATGCGCTGCCGGCGATGTTCCACGCCGCGGTCGATGGCCGCGTGCTGCTGTTCAGCCTTGCACTCGCCGCGCTGACCGGCGTGCTGTTCGGCCTTGCGCCGGCCCTCGGCGTCGCGCGCACCGATCTTCATGATTCGCTCAAGGAAGGTGGGCGCGGCGCGAGCGGCGGCCACGGCCGGGAACGACTTCGCCGGTCGCTGGCGATCGCACAGATCGCGCTCGCGGCGATGCTGCTCGTCGGCAGCGGCCTGCTGCTGCGGAGCTTTTCGAATCTGATCCACGGGCGGATCGGCTTCGCGCCGGACCATGTGCTCACCGCCCAGCTTCGCGCGGCGGGCGAGCGGTACGATTCGGCCGCGGCCGTCAACCGATTCTACGACAGCGTGCTGCGCGACCTGGCGGCGCAGCCCGGCGTCATCGCAGCCGGCGCGGCAACGATGCTGCCGACGCAGGGCAGCGTCGGCACATCGCTGCGAATCGTCGGCGAGCCGGTGGACGAGGCGCATCTTCCCGATCTTGGCTACATCGCGGTGCGCGGGGCGTACTTCGCGGCGATGCGCATTCCGCTTGTCGCGGGCCGGTTGTTCGACAACGCCGATCGCCCTGATGGTCCACCCGTCGCGTTGATCAACCAGACCGCCGCGCGCCGATTCTTCCCTCGCGGCGACGCCGTCGGCCGGCGTATTCGCATCGGGCCGGACCCGCAGTCCACGCCGATCACCATCGTCGGCGTCGTGGGCGACATCCGCGACGAAGGACTTGGCGTGCCGCCGCGACCAACGCTGTTCACGGATCATACGCAACAGGCTTGGGATCGGTCGATGTCGCTGGTCGTTCGCACGGCCGGCGATCCGCGTGCCATCGAACCGTCGTTGCGCGAAGCCGTGCACGCGGCCGACCCGCTGCTCGCCGTGCGCAACGTGATGCCGCTCGAGGACGTGCTCGGGGCGAGTCTCGCCGCACGCCGGTTCTCACTCGGGCTGGTGTCGTGCTTTGCCGCGATCGCGCTGCTGCTCGCCGCGGTGGGGGTGTACGGCGTGCTGTCGTACGGCGTGTCGGCGCGCACGCGCGAATTCGGAGTCCGCATGGCGCTCGGCGCAACGAGCCGCGACGTATTGTTGCTCGTATTGCGGCAGGGACTTGGCTGGTCGCTGTTCGGCTTGGCGCTGGGCCTCCTCGGCGCGGTGAGCGCCGGCCGGTTAGTGGCGGGATTGCTCTATGGCGTCGACGCGGTGGACGCGCCGACATACGGCCTCGTCGCCGTTGGCTTGCTTGTCGTTGTTGCGGTGGCGTGCGCGGTGCCGGCCTGGCGGGCAGCGCGGGTCGATCCGCTCACGAGCATGCGGGCGGATTGAATCGGCTTGACGCAACGTCGTCGCTCACGGGCCCATAAAGCTCGAGCTTAGGTCTGGCTCGAGAAGGTGCGGCTCGGGTAATGACGCTCGACGCGCCTGCCGCCGGTCGAGTTGGATTGAATCTGCGACACGGACTGGGACGGACCTTGACGGACGAGACACGGATGAACTGCGACAAGAAGCCGACGTGACGTAAGCAATGAAACCTTGAAGAGTGCCGTCGACATGTTTGTTCTTTCCGTGCCTCGTCCGTTCAAGGCCGTCTCAGTCCGTGTCGCAAGTTCAATCCAACTCACCTCGTCGTCGGTTTCTCGTTCGCGGCTGATTCCACACATCCATCACGATGGCGATAGTCGGCCGTCGGCACATCAACTGGCGACGACTGGGCCAAGTCCGCGATCGCCCGCTGACAAAACAATTGCAAACACTCCGGATCGAGGAGCCGCGGCGCCCGCCCAGTCCTCGGCGTTGATCGCGGCGACCGCGGCGTGAAAGACGGCGAGTGGATCGTGGCAATCGATCATCGGCCACTCAACACGACAACGTCGAGAAATACCGCGTACCTCGAATCGGCTCCTTCGACTCGTAAATGAACCGCGAGTTGCCGGGCAAAATCGTGAGTTGCGTCGGCGTCAGAATCTTCGGCAGCGTGGTCTGCGCGTCTTCACGGGCGATGTCCCACGCCTCGTCGGTTGCCTCGGTCTGCTCCTTCGCCAGCGCCTTGGTGTCGTAGCTGTCAGGAATCGAAGCGAGGTGTTCGGCGAACCGGCCCCAGTGCGCGCGAATCCGTTGCATGTACGACTCCCGCGCCGCGCGCAGCGCATCCACCTGGTCGCGCGTCAGCAGCAGCGAGTCGGCCTGCTGAATGATGTCGTTGTACCAGTCGGGCAGGTTGCCGCAGTAGCGGCGCACGATCGCAGCCGAATCGAGGCGCGGACCTGGATTGCCGTTCCGGCCACGGCGCAGCATCCGATCGATCTGCTGCTCGTCCCCACTCGGTCCGAAGCTCATGCTGAAGTCGAGCGTGACGCGGAATGGCACACGGAACGTCGTCGCCGACGGGCGGGTGTTGCCGAACCGCGGATTCACCTCGTACTGGTATTGTTTGGTCGTCGAGTCGAAGCCGCGCACGTAATAGAGGACGCGATCGGGAAACGATGGCGTTCCCCACCCTTTCAGGTTGCTGCCGTGCAGTAGCTGATCGAGGCCGCCGAGCGGATTACTGATGTAGAGCGTGACATCGGGGTGATGGCTCTGGAGCGGCAGGTGCTTAATGATCCGGTACGCCGGTGACAGTGACATGTTGAACGATGCCGTCCACGGTCCTTCGCAGCTATTGCGCGCCGCCGGCTGATTCAGCTGCGCGAGGAGACAATCGCGCGAGCGCGATGACGTCGTCGCCAGCAGCGTCTTGAGCCCCTGCGACAGCGCGGAATTGCTCGCCGTCGAGGGGTCGAACACGAACGCGCGGTCGTTCGCCAGGCCGTCGCCGTTGATGTCGCTGCCGACGATCGGCGTGAACGGAAGCCCGGAGCTCACCTTGCCGAACAGCGTCACCGCCAGCCACCGTGTCGCGTAACCCGCCGAGGTCGTGATCTCGTGGCGCGGCGTGTACGCGGCGCGCGCCAGCTCGACGCCGTATGGATTGCCGAACGTTGCACCGTCAAAGCCGCGCGCCTGCATCTTGGCATCGGTGTACGTGTACGTCGCATCGAGCAGCCAGTGGCCGATGAACCGCACACTCGGCCGGACCCGTACGAACGCCTGTCGCGCGTAGCTATGCAGATCGGACATGCGGCTCAACACCTGGCCGTACTCGGACGTGTTCCGGGCGGCCGCCGGGGCCACGACGCCGGTTGCGCCGACGATGCTCGACGCCGGCACGAACACCGGCCGATTGCCTTCGTCAGGCAGCGTGAACTGCACCGCCGGCGAGAAGTTCAAGTCCTCCATGCTCGGCTGGTTGAGATGCAGCGCGTACGTTCCGCCGATCACGTACATCGTTCCCTTGAGCGAGCTTGACCAGGAGAGATCGGCGCGCCATGACCGAGCGGGCTGATAGTTCCGGTCGAACAGCACGACATTCGGCGAGGCATCCGTGAACGTCGGCGACGCGCCGCCGGCGCACTGGCTTGGAATTGCCGACGGATCGTTGGCGAACGTTCGCCAATCCGGAATCGGCACTGCGGGACCGAAGCACGACAGTCGCGTAATACCACCCGGCAGCCCAGTCTCGATGCTCGCGGTCGACAGCAGCGTAGGATCGAGCGTTTCACGGAACTCGCCGATGCCGCCGCGAATCACGCCCTTGGGCACCGAGTAGAACGTGCCGACCGGCCCGGCGCTCATGCCGAAGCTCGGGCGCGCCGACGTGTAGTACCAGTTGAAGCCGACGCGCGGGCTCACGTGAATCGTGTTCGGCGCATGATTCGTCGATGCGCCGAAGAGCTGGTCGATCTGCGGATTGTACGCCGGTGCGCTGGTGAACGCGTTCGCCTCGACGCGTGCGCCGTAGATCATGCTGAAATGGCTCGACTTCACCCAGTTGTCGCCCAGCGACAGGGCACCGCCCCATTCACCGCCGGCTTGCGTCGGCGCCGACAGCGTGCGCGTGAAGCTCGCCGGGCGATTGGCGGTGAGATCGGCGAGTGAGTTGTAACTGTAGGAGCCGAGCTGATTGAGCGCGTTGTCCATCGAGTAGCGATCGAGCCGGGAATCGAAGTGCACCTTGCCGTGGTGCGCCGCGCGTCCCTTCCAATAGAAGTAGGTGTCGTTCGTCGTCTCCCACGTCGCGGTCGTGCGCTGGTTGTCGAGCGCCGCGTTGCCGGCGAAACCTAGCGTGGCCACGCCGCCCTGCGTGCCGCCGAGCGCCGACGCGACGAGCACGCTGCCGTCGGGGAGCGCGACGTAGGGCGACGCTGTGGTCCGGTGCACGCTGATGCCGGTCCGCGTGTCGTTCAGCTCGTCCTCGTTCGCGCCGAAGTAGGCCGAATAGATCGCCTGACCGCCGGCGCTCAGATCATTCGATTCACCGCCGTGCGCCGGAGTGGCCGTGGCTGAAAAGTTCTGCGCGCCGGTGTGGCTGTCGTCGACGAAGCCCGTAACGCCCCACGTCGTGTTGAGCGGGGTGTACGTGTCGTAATCGAACAACGGCCGATCGAGCCGGCCCATGAAGTTGACCACGTCGGTGGCCTGCGTCGACGGAATGCCGCGCGCGCTGGTGGGAATGCCCAGCGCATTCAGCGCCGAGAGCAGTCGCGCGACCGAATCGGCAGCGACGCCGGCATGCGCGAGCACGTCGGAGCTGGCGTCGAGGAGCGACGTGACGTCGGAGTATCGGCGTTTGAGCTCGAGACCGGAGTTGTAGACCCACCGGTCCATGTTCGCGGCGCCGGTGGCGCCGAGGTTGAGATCGAGCGACGTATACTGCTGGCCGGCGCCCGCGGCGACCGGATCGGCGGCCTGCAGCGGCGGCGCATCGAGCGTGAAATACGCGCGGCGAGACATGTAGCTGTTGCCTGGGGCGAGCGAGACTTGCGTTTGCGCGCCGGAGAAGCCGCCGCGCGACGGATCGTACGTCGACGAGGCGATCATCGTCTGCGTCTCGGCGCCGCGGGGCACGCTGGCGCCGTCGAAAGCGAGTCCGTTGAGCGTCGTGCTGTTCTGCGACGGTGCGAGCCCGAGCACCGAGACGCCGCCGCCCGGCACCGCGCTCACTCCGGGAATGGCCCCGGCCATAGACTGGAGATTGCCCTGTTGGTCCGGCGGGACGGTGGCGGTGACGCCGCTGCCGCCGACGTCCTCGCGTCCGCCGACGGCATTCGGAAATCCATTGCCGGTCTCGCGTGCGATGCGCGTGCGCCGAGCCTCGACCCTGACGGCGGCGAGCTGGTGCACCACGGGTTTGAGCGCGGCGTCAACCGTGAAGAGGGAATCACTGCCGGTGCGCGTGATGCGCTTGCGGAACGCTTCGCGGTCGAGCGCGACGATGTGCACGAGGTAGTCGCCCGTGCCGTGCTCGAAGACTATTTCATAATGTCCGGAAGAATCGGACTTGCCGAACTGCGACGTGCGATCGGGCGCCATGGTGATGGCGATGTCGGCGCCGGCGATGACCTTGCCCGAGTCGCCGGTGACGCGGCCGCGGATGAGATCGCGATGGATCTGGTAGGCCGGCTGCTGTGCGCCGGCGGTGGCGGCGACGGCGGCCACGCAGGCGCCGAGCGTGATCCGGCCGAATGCAGTCATGAGCATTCTGGAACCTCCTTCGCGCGTTAGAGCGGGAAGCGAATGACCGTCGTCTGGAGCTCGACGGCATCCGGTTCCGAAACACTGTGCAAGCGCGTCGTCGACGTCAAATCTTAGAGCTCCTTAATGATGGAACGGTTCGGTCACGTCCGGGCCTCAGCACCGCTCAGTCTCCCACGACTAGCGAAACCACTCCCGGCGCCACAACATGGAACTCCGTACGAGATTACGGCGCACGTCAGTTCCGCCCACGTGGCGGAGGAGCAACTCATGGACTTCCCGCGTCCCGGCACGTTCGCGATGTATCTCGCGCTTGTTTGTGCCGCACCGGCCGCTGCGCCGCAGCCCCGCGTGTCGCCCGCCGCTCTGGGCCACATCACCGACGAAGTATTGAACGCGCTGCTGCCGGAGCACGGTTCGGTATCCGGTGTCCCCGTCGCGCAGCGGAAGATCGTCTTCGACTTTCAGCGGACCATGGCGGCCTTTGCCCGGGTCGGCACGCCGGCGGCGAGCTTCCGCGATCTGCACGTGCGCAGGCCGGTGGAGCTGGGCGCGAAAGACCTGCTGGATGATTGTTCACAGGAGGGCGGGGCGGACCGCCCCTGCACCCGACTCGGCAGCCGCGTGTACACGTGGATCGATCCGGTCTCGGTGACAGATTCCCAACTCGTCGTGCGCGCCTATTTCTCGTGGCCTGATCGAGGCGAGGTGCTCCGCAAACAGGGCGTCATACCGCGAACGGGACTCGCATTCCTCGTGGGCTTCGCCGCCGAAGTGTATTTCGTGCGCGCATCGACGGGTGAATGGAAGTTCTCGAAGATCGGCACCACTGCAGTTTCGTAGCGCTGCCTCTGCGTGTCGACGCGATTTCGCCGCCGTTGCTACACGTCTCGCCCGTGCGTGCGGACGCTGTTCTCTGCCATTACTGGTGTTCTGCTGTTCGGCTGCACCCATAAATCGCCGACGGTCGCGCGCGTGCCTCTGGAAAGTCTGACTGGATTCGCCGCCGCCGCCATTGACGACAGCGGCATGTTCGCGTCGCCCGTCCTGCCGCGCACCGTTACGCCCGTCATCCCGCCCGCCGATGCCGAGTCGGCCGCGGTGGCAATGGGATATTGGGGCGCGCCGTCCTATCAGGATCGCACCGTGTCGTACTATCACGTGATCCCGACGGAGCGGCGCCACTTCTGCGGGCGAGCCTACTACGTTCTGCCGGTCGTGGAAATGCCGGATACGACCGTCGTGCGATCGAACATCCTCAACGATTGGATGATGTGGGCGCCGACGTGGGTGATGCCGATCTGCGACGACAAGGGAATCGTCCGCACTTCGGTGATGCTCATCGATGTACCTCCCGGGATGCGGGTGATTCAGGGCTCGGGCCCGCACGACGTGCCCGAGCTGGTGCCCGACTCCGGAACGTTTCCGCACATCACGCACTCGCCCTACAAGCAGAAGACAAATCCGGAGCGCGGCCTCGGCATGACGCCCGAGACGGCCGTCGCCGTGGTGGCGCGCCTGCTCGGCAACACGGGCGCACGCACCGCCGACGTGCCCGAGGCATTCGAGATGGTTCGTCTGCTCGACCCGCAGCCGCCACTGGCTGAATGGCGACGAATCTTCGGTGACGAGGCGATCTGTCCGCGCTGGCGCGTTACGCTCGACCGGCCGGTCAAGCTGCGCGGCGCGACATCGGGTCGCGTCGTCCGAACGACAACGGTGTACGTCACTCGGAGCTCGAGTGGGTGCAGAGGTGAGCCGGTGTTGCAGATTCCTACAGCGGCGCAGCCGGTAACGGTGCCGTTCCTGTACTACATCAGCGCGCCGTTGGGGAAGCACTTCCTCGGGCCTCGTGCGCCCGAGGTCCGGTGGACAACACTTCGCGTCTTGCAGCCGATCTGGTTCGAGCAGGCGCGACTCGACACTTTACCGCATCGTTGACGCTCTAGTTGGATACAGTTGGAGAGCGCAATCGACGCATCAGCGGCATTTGTTCGGCGCAGGCCAGCCGCTGCCGGGCCGCGTACCTGTCCACTTCCGGAACACCCAGTCCCATGCCCGAACACCGGGCGGGAATCGCGAACGCCGACCGGCCTGGCAACTCGTTGGCAAATCGCGACATCGGCTTGCTCATGCTCCGGCACGGACCTTACCTATCGCTCAGCCTGCACTCGCCTCACGCCGCTCGCCTCTCATAGGCGCTCGGCGCGAATCCAGTCGATATCGTGCGGCCCGTCCTCGGCCCGGTTGTGCGCCCGCTCGTGGCGGGGATCGTTGTCGGCGCGTTCGGGGCGGTAGCGATGACGCGTGTGCTCGCGCATCTCCTCACGCAGTTGTCGGCGAACGATCCAGTCGCACTGGGCGTCGCGATCGTGGTGCTCGCGGCGGCGGCGCTCGTCGGCAGCTATGCGCCCGCGAGGCGGGCGATGCGCGTCGATTCGATGGTGGCGCTGCGGAGCGAAGGGTGAGGAGGCCCGGTCGCTCAACGTTCCTCGGGAAAGATGCGATACCGTCGAGTGTCAGAGCGCCGCGCCTGCGCATGGATTCGGCGTAGCGTCGTAGCCAGTCACGGCTCACCCAACACACGCCGCGATATTGCCCTGAGTCGCGAACTATCGCCGGCGGTCCCGAATCCGTCGCCGCACGCCGTCACGTAGAAGACCCAGCTCGATCGCACCGCCCCGATCGTGCCGCACCGCTGCTTCGTTTCGATCATGAGCTCCGCCGCTTCGCCCAGGCCGGCGAGCGGGATCGCGCCCGGCGCTCGGCGCAGCAGCGACATCGCGGCCGAATCGCTGGGGCTCGAGCTGGCGCTCGCCCAGAGATCGCGATGCGGCGCGTCGTGGACGTAGTGACAGACGGATGTGTCCTCCGAGTCCAGCTTCGTTCCGCCGCCGAGCATGTCCGTCGCGGCGGTGAGTGGAAGCTGGGCGCACATGCCCTCGAGCTGGCGAAGGGCGAATGCCGTCCGCGCGTCCGGCACCCAGCTCGTGTTCGGTGCGCGCGTGATCTCGCGCGTCGCTCGAACCACGCCGATGGAATCGTCGACCAGCCAACCGGCATCGGCGCGCGGTGCACCGGAACTGGACGGCGGCGCGCGGTGATCGAGCAATGCTTCCGTCCAGTCGCGCATCGCCGGTCCCGCTTCCACCAGTCCATCGATCGAGAGATGCGGCTGGGCGAAGTGATCGACGTATGCCCACGGCGCGCCGCGCGCCCGAAGCGCACGCCAGAGCGCGCGGGAATCCTCGCTGCCCGCAATCTCGTCGCGAGCGCCGGCGACCGTGAGCGCCGGAATCGAGACCAGCGCCGCGGTGTCGACCGCGAGGCCGCGAAGGTTCGAGTGGTAGCGAATGAATCCGATCGTCCGATCCGGGTGCAGCGCGGCGAACGTCGGGCCGAAGCTGCCGGCGGCCGAGAAGCCGAAAAGAATCAGCCTCGCGTCGCGCAATTCCGGGTGTGCCGTGCGCTCGGCGCCGAGTTGCAGCGCCGCCGCTACTATAGAATCGCCGCCGAGCGCGGCGTTCCGCACGCGCTGCCGCTGTGGAGGCACGCCGTCCTGGCGGGGAAATCCCACTCGCACCAGCGCACACTGTGCACGGCGGCACATTGCTCGCCAATCGCGGTCGTCGTAAGCGTAGCGGTCCAGCTCCCGGTCGATGAAGACCACGGCGGCGCGAACCTCCCTGACGTTCGGCGGCACGTAGAGTTCGGCCCAGGCGGTGTCGCGCGAGTCGGGGATGTGGAAGCCGAACGACGTCTCGATGGCCGACGAAGTCGACGGCGAAACTGTGTTGCGCGTGCCGTGCGGCATGTACGACGACGTGAGGACGAGCGCCGCGGTCAGTGCCAGTTGCGCCGAGGCGGAGTGGAACACTCGAAGCCGATTCGGATCGATGTAAGCACTGAATATTTGCCCGTCGGGTTGAACCACCGAGAGACAGTCCGTTTGCCGGTGAGGGTTCAAATGCCGCCGCCGTGGGAGATTGCCGCCTGCAATCGCCGAACGGCATTATCCAGCGTGCGCCTGAACGTGTCGAAATCAACCGTCGAGTCGTTGTTGAATCCATCGAGCGGATGCCGATACCGGTTCGGAGCTGCCGCTTGTATCGCGCCGCGAACAGCGGCGCCGGCCCTCCCCAGGAAATAGTCGCCGCGGACGCTCACCGCAGCGGCGTACATTGCACAGAAGAGCGTGCGGGAGAGCGCATTCGGCGGACAGTACGACACCGCGCGGTCGCGGTCACTGTGCCGATTCCAACGGGTCGAGACGGTGAAGTAATCTCGAGTACGTTCCGCAATCAGCAGGTCGTCGCGATTTGGTGGAATTGATCGCTGCGGATCCACATCGAACTCGAGTCCGACGTTGTCGATCTGTGCGCGAACGACGCGACACCAGCACCAGCTGAACGTGCTGTCCGGCCGGCCGACGTCGACGAAGGCTGGCGCAAATGTCCCCCAGTCGACGACGTCGCTGGTGTCACCGCCTGCCCCGAAGATGCGCGCCTGCGTGCCGAACCACCGTCCGGTATGGCGATTTGCCGGTGGCCGGAGGAGGAGCAATGCCACGGTTCTGTCGTCTGCGGCCGTACACCGGCCGGCGTATGTGCTGTCGGAGGTCCGGAGCACGCGGCAGGTGACCTGAGATAGAAACGCGCGCATCCGCGGCTCCTTTTGAAACCGCGACCACAGTGTATCGGAAAACATCTCGTACCGTTGCTGCCCAGCATCGTCGCATACACTCGGCAAGCGCACGCGAGCGGCGATGCGCGCCTTGCCGTCGATGTGCAGCGCGCCGTGCGAGTCGACCTGCACGAGCAACACGTTGTCGCTACCCAGCGGGACATTCAGCGAATCGATCCACACCGTGTTCGTCGATCCCTCGTGACCGATCCAGAGCGGTCCGACCGTGCCGCCGCCGATGGATCGCTGCCCCCAGGCCGCCGGATGTGAATGCGGCGCGGGAATGCTCCGGAACTCCCGCGGTGCGCGAACGACGACGACTCCCTCGAGCGTCGTCCCGGCAGAATCATCCGTGCTCGCGTAGGCCACCTCGTAGCCGTGGACTTTCATGGAGCCGCCCTCCTTGGCGTTGCCACTGCACGACGCAGGCGCCGCCTGGGCGATGGCGCCGGTGGCCCGCAGCACGAGTAGCAGCGCAGCTGCTGCGGCGATCCGGGTGGAACGTGCGAGGATGGTGTGATGCATGTCGGATGAAAATGGAGACGCTGCAGTTAAACGCGCGGCGACTTCAACCTGCAGGCCGGAGCCGGAATTCGCGAGATCCGGCATCTCACGTCGACGAGTCGTCGACCGACGACGGTGTGAACGCATTGCGGCGGGGAATTCGCTCGCCTCTCTAAACAACGCACGCGCGCGAGACGCCCATGCTTCGATCGCGTCGCGCGACGCAGCGATCTCGGCCCAACAGCGGGTCGTTCACGGCCGCGTGGCAGAGCTCCAAATCCGTCGAGCGATGATCGCGCCGATCATTGCACCCATCTCCGACCGAAGATCGCTGATCCCAGCTCGAACTTCCATCGTTCGCCTCGCGGAGGTGCTTGGCTCGCGTCGACGATGCTCGATCTCCAGTCGTCCGCGTGCGTCTCCGTGTCATGCATTCGCATTCTCGCGTCGCAATCGCGCGAGCTCACCACGTGACAGCGGAAGATCGGATCGAGTGGCGTGCGTCTCGGCGAGGCTTACCGCGTTTCGATGAGCGCCGATGCCATTCTCTGCGCGAACGTCGTCGTACCGACAACGGCGGCGTGGAGTCTCGTGGAAGCGATGCGCCGTCCTCCGACGCCAACGCCCGATCTCGAAGCGCGATCTGACGACCTGCCGACACCGCGCGACCGCGCGCGGCGTCGACGCAATGACTCTCGGCTCTCCATATCTCATAACGCACGAGACGAGGGAAATGTCAGGCCGGCGTCGAAAGCGCCACACGCGCAGTGATTCGACACGATGATCTCGTGGTCTCGTGCGTTTAGTAGTTGGAGACAGTTCGCGGCACGGGTCCGGCGACTGTCCTCACGATGCAGGCGTTTCGACGACGGTTCGGCCGGTCGCCGGGTGCGGTACGGGCGAGTGAGCGCGGCGAAAGAGCACCGTGTGCAACGTTTCGATGTAGTCATTTCGCGTTCGGTGTCGGCTTAGTAAATAGAGGGGACGCTCTCGCGATGAACCGACCGTTGGCGGCCGGGTGAAATGCGACGTTCATCGGCGCAGCCGACCCTCGCCACCAGCGAACACTCCCTTCGGAGCGGATCATGCCCAACGAACCTGTACCCCCGACCCTCGACGATTTGCGCCGCGAGCTCGAGGCGGTGGGGATGGTCGTCGTACCGTTCGGCGACGAGATCCACATTCGCCGGTCGACGCTCGAGTTCATCAAGGTGCGGGTCGACGACGGCGTGCTGCATTGCGAGCCGCGAATCGGCTTGCTGTCGATGTCGCGGTCGACATGGGTGCTGCTGGCGATCGAGTTCATTCTGCTGTTCGCGGTGAATCACCGCCACGGCAGCAAGGCCTGGGCGCTCGGCTCCGTGTTCGCCGGCTTGCTGGCGTTCGGAGTTCACGCGCTTCGGTACACGCTGGCCGACATCACGATCAGCCGAGTACAGGCGATCTGGCTCGATCTGCGCGCGCGGAATCGCGTGTCGGGTGGAACGGGGCCGGTGTCGGTTTCCGCGACGACGACGCGCGCGCTGGCGGAGGGGAGCTCGGTCGGGCGGCGCGACCCGGAGTCGCGCGGGGATCGGCTCCGGGCCGAAGTGGATGCGCCTCGTTCCAAGACGCCGCTGTGATCGACGGTGCGATAGTCGACTGTCGATCGGAAACTGTCGAAGGCTTACGTCTGCAATGGTCCGATGATGCGGCCGTGCGCAGGATCCACGATATTCTCGGCATGATCCAGCGCATCGACGCCGAGGACACCGTCGCGGCCGAAGCCGCGGCGCGCGTTGCGGCGGCGATGCGGCCGTGGCGCATCATCCTCTTTGGCAGCCGGGCCCGCGGGACCGCCAGACCGGAGAGCGACTACGACTTCTATATAGAAGTCGACGCCGACGAGCAGGCGTTGTACGACATCGATCGTCGTGTTCGAGAAGCGCTGGGCCAGCGTGAGTTGTCATTCGACGCGAAGGTCGTGCGGCGCGGTTCGCTCGAGCGCCGGCGTGACG
>Ga0207660_10001842_pt1 | contig 14134 bp, 12 predicted proteins | sample KBSC73BmetaG_FD_184335 | JGI IMG/M metagenome (GOLD analysis project Ga0207660, IMG submission 184335) | Corn rhizosphere microbial communities from Kellogg Biological Station, Michigan, USA - KBS C7-3B metaG (SPAdes) (version 2) | ecosystem: Host-associated > Plants > Roots > Rhizosphere ... | reverse complement strand
CCGACGATGCTCCGCATCGTCGCGCAGTCGAGCGCGACCTCGTAGATGGACACCGTCAGCCTGCACACCTTGCCGACGGGCTCGATCTCCCAGACCTCGCGGTGAATGGGATCGGCCGCGACGTCGGGCGCCCAGACGTACTTCTCGTCGAGCACCAGCCGGCGCGGCCGATCGGCTTCGACGACGATGCCCTCGATCTGGATCGAGCCGTCACGCTGATCGATGTACGTGAGGCTCGCGCCCTTCGTAAAGTCCGACTTCACGCGACCGTTGTAGAAGAACTGCGAAGTGAACTCCGGCTCGGTGATCGCGTCCCATACCTGCTCCGGAGTCGCGTTGATGAAGATCTGTTCGACGTGCACGGGCTTCTCAGTCATGACGGCCTGCTCCAACACTTTTCATCTCCTCTGCGTGACGTTTGATCGCCATGAGCGCCGTGGTCCGACGTTCCGCGTACTTGCCGATCCACCGGTCGTGGATCTGCTTGATCGGCACCGGATTGAGGTAGCAGTGCTTCTCGCGACCGACGCGGCGGGTCACGATGAGCCCGGCGTTCTCGAGCACGCCGAGATGCTTCATCACCCCGAACCGCGTCATGTCGCCCGCGAATACGGCGGCGAGCTGGTTCACGGACTGCCCCTCGTTCGAGAAGAGCCGGTCGAGGATCCCTCGCCTCGTTGGATCCGCGAGCGCCTGGAATACCTCATCCATCTGGGCGAGACGATATGTGACCATTCGGTCACATGTCAAGTCGTTGAGATCGTGACCTTCGTTACAGAGCGCACTGCCGGCTGTGCGCTTACGCCGGGCTCGGGGGGAGGGCGCGCACGCCGCGGACAAGGCCGAAGCAGCCGGACAGCATCATCGCGCCGTGCGGCGCGGCGAAGTACCACCCGAGCGGTGCCGCCATCGCGCGGTTCGGGCCTGTCACCGCAACGAACGAGAACGGGCCCGCTGCGCGGTACCGGTCGTCGAGCACGAGCGCGCCGTGCCCGTCGTCGTCGAACACCTCGTCGTGCGTGATCGTGCCGGTGACGAGTCGCGCGATGAGACGGTCGAGCTTCTTCGTGTCCATCGATTCGGTGTGGTGCTCCATCACGCCGAACAGCTCCTCGCCACGGACCAGAAGCCCGAGGGTGTGTTGATTCCCGACGTTGACGATGCAGGCCCCGATCTGCGCTGCCTGGCCGACCAGCTCGTCATCGAGCGCGCCGAGCACGGCTGCCGGTCCGGTGTCCGCCACGATCGCGCCGGGCACGTCGGCCTGTATCGCGCGCAGGCGGGTCATGTACTCCGGCGGATCTCGCCAGAAGTGGTCCGCGAGCGTGCTGCCCGGCGTGAGCAGGCGGCGCCAGTGCTCGAAGCGAAAGAGGCGGTTGGAGTGCTTGGGCGAGAAGCCGTGATCCTGCGCCGCGACGGCGATGGTCGGGGGCAGCGTGACGTCGTACGGCGCGAGCGCGCCCGCGAGACGAGCGAGGTCGAGGTCACGCAGCTCGATCGGAACGGCGCCCTTCGGAGGGTCGTCGGTAATGACGATGCCGCGGCTGCGCAGGAGATCGAGGTCGTCGTGGACCGTCCCGGCGGCACGCTCGGTCGCGTAGACGCGCAGGCCGGCTTCGAGGTGGCGCCACACGGCGTTCGTCGTGTGATAGCCGCCCATCAGGTTGCCGTGGAGAAAGACGTCGCGTCCAGCTTCGCGGGCCGCAGCGATCTTCTTGCCGGCGATCGCGGTCGCGGAGGGAAGCACGAGCTGGACGGCGTTCTCCATCGGCTGCGCTGGGTCGTGGAGGAGGACGTCCATCGTGCCCGCGCCGATGTCGATCGCGAGGATGCGATCGTCGGACATAGGCCGATGCTAGCGAGCAGGCGGAACGCTTCGGCGCGCCGCACGTTGTTACGGTCTGTGAGCACGCCGTCGCGCGCCATCCCGTCGATCGTCGCAGTTGTGGTCCTCGGTATCGCCTTTGGCGCGCTCCTGCTCGACAGCACACGAACACCCGCCGGGCTCGCACCGGCGAGCTCACCCCCAGGGGTCGAGGCGAAGCCGCACCAGTAGCTGCGGGCTCGCCCAGATGGCGCTGGGCATGCCGCGTGACCAACTAGACTTTCCTTAGGCTGCGCCTCGGGGAGGTCGCATAGTTGGCCTAGTGCGCGGGTTTGCTAAACCCGTTCGGATGCAGTGATGCGCCGACGAGGGTTCGAATCCCTCCCTCCCCGCCGAAACTAGCGAGCGGCAACCGCCGCGGCGATCGCGACGACACCCACCGCGAGCGCACCGAGCGCGAGCGCAATTCCGATCCGGAGCGTCGAAAGCGAAGGTGCGCTTTTGCGCACGGCCTTGCCGACGAGCTTGCGCGCATGCTCCGCATCGCCCTCATCGACGAAGACGGTCATCTGGCCACGCGCTGACACCTGTCCCGATCCGAACAGCCCCCGATCGACGCGTGCCGTGATCCCTGCAGCACGCAGACGGGAGGCGATGACCTCCGCCGTCGTCTCGTCGTTGGGGAAAGCGATCGGAATTTCAGCCACTTCTGACCATCCTGACACGTTAGCCGGTAGGGTCATGTGGAATGCGTCGCATCGATCCGTGGTTCGCCATCGGCCTGTTCGCGTTCTTCGCGCTGCTGTTCGTCGCGCTCTTCGGCGCGCGCATCGCCCCGTACGAGCCGATCTTCTTCACGGTCAATCGCGGCGACCTGCAGCGGCCATTCGCGCCCGGAGAGGTCTACCCGCTCGGATCGGATGTCCTCGGCCGCGATCTTTTCAGCCTCGTTCTGGCGGGCGCCCGCGCGACTCTGATCATCGCCGTGACCGCGGGCATCGCGCGTGTGGTGACCGGCCTCGCGGTCGCCGTCATCGCAGGGTGGTGGCGTCCGGTCCGCGCGGCGACCGACGCGCTCTCCGAAGTCATCTCCGCCGTGCCGGCGACGCTCATCGCGGTCGTCATCGTGATCGTGTTCATTCGCGGTGACGCCCAGATACCCGTCTTCATCGCGGCGCTTCTCGTCACCGGCTGGGCGGGTCCCTATCGCGTGGCGCGAACGGAGTTGGGACGCCTAAGTACGAGCGCGTTCACCGACAGCGCTGTCGCGCTCGGACTGAGCCGCGCGCGTGTTTTCGCGACCCATCATCTGCCGCATCTCGTCCCGATCCTGGCGATCTCGACCGCACAGCAGGCGGTCGCCTCGCTCGTCGCCGTCGCGGAGCTAGGCGTGCTCGGCATCTTTGTCGGCGCGACAAAGAACGTGTTCCTCACCGAGTCGACCCTCTTTCCGCGCCTCACCGATATCGCGTCGCAGACGATCTCCGAGATCCCCGAGTGGGGCGGACTTCTCGCCAACGGTCGCGGGATCCAGAACCTCTGGACGACGCGCTGGGTCATCCTCGTCCCGGGCGTCGCCTTCGCGCTCGCCGCCATGGCACTGTCGGCGATCGGACTTGGCATCGCCCGCCAATACGAGCGGCGCAATGCGTTCTACGACCTTCGTTCGCGCGGGGCGGCGCTCCTCGCATTCGTCTCCGTGATCGGAGTGCTCGGGTCAGCTTTGGTGCCAGAGCGCTACGCCGAGGCGGCCGAGTGGGCTGCGGATGCTCGGTCGCGTGTCACCGCGGGGGCCTCGCTCGAAGGCGCGTTCGCTGAGGCGGGTCTTCAGCCGATCGGAACGAGTTACGCGGTTGAACACAGCGTCGGCGCGGTCAGTCAAACCGGCCCGTCCCGGATCAGGGTCCAGGGTGCGACTGAGATCAACGAAACGACCGAAGGCCAGAACAACGTCCTGCCGGTCCTGTACTTCGCGTCGGGCGGTGCGACTCTCGACCGTCCCCTGGTCTTTGCCGGCTGGGGCCTGTCCCCATCTGACTATCGGCCGACTGTTACCGCGACCTCGAACATCAGTGCGCCGAGTCTTGGAACCGCTGTCAAGGAGTGGGCGGACGACTACGCCGCGGTCGACGTAAGCGGCAAAGTCGCGACGATCCTAAAGATGCCGACCATCGACAGCGGCAGAGGCGCGACACCGGGACTGGACTTCGAGACGGCGGTCCAGAACGCGTTGAAGCGCGGCGCCGCTGCGGTCCTGTACATCGATCCACTTCTGCCGACCATGCCCCTCGCCACTGTGGCCGGCAACCGCGTGAATCCGTATCGACGGCTCGCGCAGATCCTGCCGGTCGAGCGTCCGGCAGGGCCCCCTGTGATCGTGCTGAGCCTCCCCGTCGGTGAGCGCCTCCTCGCACCACTTGGCGTTTCGCCGACACGGATCTGGGAGAGCCTAGGCACGTACACGGTGCTCGGGTCGCTATCTGGCTCGAAGGTCGTTGACAACGATGCACCGATCACGCGAACGACCCTCGCGCGCGACCTTGGCGTGCTTGCGCACATCGAGCTACCAGTGGCCCGTGTGAGCGAGACGCTTCGGAACCTCGTCGCCCGAACGTCTGATGACGATCCGGGCGTCCTCATCTGGGCCCTCATGCCGGCCACGCGCGGAAGTTCCGGTCCGGCGTTCGATGCGCTCGCCGCCGTGGTCCGCATCCTGAAGGAACGTCAAAGCGCGGCGTTCACTATTGTCGCGTTCGACCGCAGGTTCGACGCGTTGGGCAATGCGCGAGCAATCGCGACCGCGCTCGGGAAGAACAGTTGGGATCTCATCGTGGTGCTCGATGATCTCGAGGGCGAGCGGCTGCGCTTCGACACCGTGTATGGCGACCTCATCCCGATGTTCGACCTCTATGCGGCGCGGGCGGGCGCGCGCGCGGCGATCACACGCAGCATCACGATGCCCGTGGATGAATGGACATGGCCCGGCCGGGAGGCATTCCCCAAGTCGCGAGCGATGATCGTTCGAGCGACCGGCGCGGCTGGCGATGTGCGGCCCGACGTCGCAGCGCTGCTCGGCTATATCGCCGGACGCGACGCGCTCGGCGCGCCGGAGCTCCACCGATGAGCCTCGGGATGCGCGCGCTCCGCGTTCCGCTCGTCGCGCTTGTGCTGTGGGCGGCGCTCTCTGCTATCGCACCGCTCGCGATGGCGCGCTATGACCCCTATCTATTCACGGCGGGGCCGACCGCCACGTGCCCGCGCACCCTCCCAGCCGGCGTCACGTTCACACGTGCCTTACGGACGTGCGGCATGCCGCTAAGCGAGCAGTACGAGGAGTCGCTGCCTCTCCTGATCGCGGACGCCGGGATGCGAAGCGTGGTACTTCTCCTCGGCGCCGCGATCATCGCCCTCACGCTTGGCGTGGCGATCGGCGCCATCTCTGGCGCCGTCCGGCGTCGCGCGTTCGCGAGCGGAGCGATGCTCGCGGCGACCGGGCTCACCGCAGCGATCCCATCCTTCTTTGTTGCCTACTTCCTGCAGATCGCCGTGATCGTCTTCGGCGCGAATCAAGTGACAGGCACGCGCTTCCTCCCGGTCTACGGGTTCGGCTATGACGAGCACATCGTTCTGCCGCTCCTGGCGGTCGCGATCCCGGCCGTGGCCGTCACGGCTCAACTGACCGCGGCGCGTGTGAGTGACGTACTGGACGCCGAGTTCATCACCACGGCGAATGCGAAGGGACTCCTGCAGAGCTGGATCATGCGGGTGCACGTGCTGCCGCATGCGCTACCCGTCGCACTCGAGGGCCTCGGCTCGGGTCTACGCATCTCAGTCGCGAGCCTTCCCATCGTCGAGTACATCTTCCAGTGGAATGGCATCGGTTACATCGCGCTGCAGTCGATCGCGAGCCGTGATCCGGCGGCGCTGACCGCAAGCGCGCTGGTGCTCGTGTCGCTCTTCGCTCTGCTGAGCTTCATCGCGGACCTCGGCCGACCGCGCTTCGCCTACCGGTAATCCCGCGCGCTACGGGTCGAGCGTCCGCACCACCAGCCCTGCGGGCACCTTCGGGTAGAAGTACGTGGTCTTCTGCGGCATCTTCTCGCCGGCGTCCGCGACGCGTTGCAGGGTCGGTGGATCCACCGGACCAAGCAGGATCGCGGTGCCCGCTGCGATCGCGCGTTCCGTGTCGTGCTCGTATGTGATCTCAGCCCCCGCGTCACGCGTTGGCTTCACCAGCAGCTCCTCCGCGATCGCCACAGGGAGGGTCCGCCATGCGGTCGGCAGGGCGGACAGGTCAACGGAATTACGCATCGTGAGCGCGCGGAACGTGCCACCCCGCGCGATCACGATCCCAGGTTGCATGTCGCCGAGCGCGGCGCGATCGATCTCGCTCACGTCGAACGATCGCGCGATCGCTGACTCGAGGGCCTCATCCGCCCCGTGCACGATGCGATGCGTCGCGAAGATGCGCAGGCCCGGATCGTCGAGCGCGCACAGGAACGCGAGCGTGTACCGCTCCGGCGCGTTGGCTGCGACGCCCTCGTGCTCCCCGAGATAGTTCAGGGCCGTCTCGTAGCGGTGGTGCCCGTCGGCGATATACACGCGTGCGCTCTGCAGCGACGCGGTGATGCGACCGACAGTTTCGGCGTCGTCGATTCGCTCGAGGCGGTGTCGCTCCGTACCGATCGTGGCATCGCCCGCTGGCGTTCGTGCCGCCTCGCCGAGAGAGCGCATGAGCCCATCGTCGTCGGCGAACATGCCGAACACCGCGCTGGTGTTGGCGCGCGTCGCACGCAGGAGCTCGAGCCGGTCGGCTTTCGCTTTGGGAAAGGTGAGCTCGTGTGGCAGCACGACGCCTTCGCTCTGCGGATACAGACGCAGCGCTCCGAAGATCCCGCGCCGTATCAGCCGCCGGCCCGCGACCTCGAACTCGTGCTCGTGGAGATAGAAGGACGCACGGTCCTCGCGACGAAGCCGCCGCTGGGCGATCCAGTCGGCTAGGTCCTTTGCGGCCTGCGCGTATCTGTTCTCTGGACCATCTTTGGGAAACTCGATGCGCACGAAGTTGTTGGGGCTACGCACATACAAGCGCTCGCGCTCCGCATCATCGATGACGTCATAGGGCGGGCAGACGAGGTCGGACAGTGGTCCCGCGATGGAGGTGTCGTAGCGAAATCCGCGAAACGGGATGAACTCGGTCACGCCCTGATTCTGGGGCCGCGGTCACAATGACGTCGTGGAAAGGGACCACCGTGCACTCGTCGTCGGCTCCGGCTACGCCGGCGTCAAACACGCAGAGGCGCTCGATGAGCTCGGCATCTCGTTCACGGGTCCGCTGAGCGCGCGGCGTGTCATGGAGGACCCTCGCGCACTCGAGGACCCTGCCGTGAACGTGGTGCATGTCTGTGCGTCGAACGACCTTCACGTCGCGCTTGCCGGCCGCGCGCTGCGAGCGGGCAAGGACGTGGTCTGCGAGAAACCGCTCGCGGTCGATGAACGCGGCGCGGAGGAGCTCGTCGCCCTCGCGCACAAGACGGGACGCCTCGCGGTGCTCGCCTACAACTACCGCTTCCACCCGATGGTCATTGAGCTCGCGGCGCGTGTGGCGTTCCTCGGTCCGCTGCACACCGCGCGCGGTTCGTTCCTGCAGGACTGGCTCCTGCTCGCGTCGGACGCGAACTGGCGCATCGATGAGGCCCGCGGCGGCGCGTCTCGCGCGATCGCCGACATCGGCTCGCACTGGCTCGACCTCGTTGAGCTCGTTAGTGGAAACCGTGTCGTAGCGGTCGCAGCGCAGCTCGGCCGGTTGCACGGGCGCGGCACCGAGGATCATGCCGGCCTGCTGCTCGGCTTCTCGGGTGGGATGACCGGCACGCTCATGCTGTCGCAGGCCGCGGCGGGCCATCGCAATGACATGGAGCTGTCGCTCGACGGCGCGACCGGATCCGCGACGTGGCGGCACGAGCGCCCGAACGAGCTGTGGCTCGGCTCGCGAGGCGGCGATGCGGTCGTCATCAGTCGTGATGACGATCTGATCTCGCCCGCCGCTCGCGGGCTCGCTGCGCTGCCCGCCGGGCCGAACGAGGCACGTCGCAACCTCCTCGCCGCCGTGTACGCGCGGCTCTCCGGCGACGAGCAGGAATCCGGAGCACCGCTCGCGACCTTCGAGGACGGACTGCGTCACGCACGCTTCGCCGCAGCGGCGCTTGAGAGCGCGTCGCGCGAGAAGTGGGTGAGCATCGCGTGAAAGAGCGGGAGCGCGTGCGCCTCTCGATCCAGGACCGTCTCCTGCCTGGCGCGACGCTGCGCGAGAAGTACGACAAGGCGCGCCGCTACGGGTTCGAAGCGATCGAGCTCTCGCAGCAGCCGTTCGACGATGCCGAGATCGCGCTTCGCGAGCACATCCCGATATCGGCGATCTGCGGCGGCTACCGTGGCTGGCTCATCGACCCCGATCCCGAGCAGATCCGGCTCGCACGGAAGGATCTCGCGCGTCTCGTCGCCCTCGCCGGCGAGCTCGGCAGTGGCTGCGTCGTCGTGCCGATCTGGGGTCGCACGCGCAACCTTCCGAACATCGCAACCGGCCGCTCGCGTGACGCGGACGAGCTCATCTTCGTCGAGGGGATGAGGGGCCTCGCCTCACGCGCCGAGCGCGCGGGGGCGAAGCTGTACGTCGAGCCGATCAACCGTTACCAGAACGATGTGTGCGTCACGATCGCCGATGCCCTGCGACTGCGCGAGCGCATCGGCAGCAGCGCGGTGTTCGTGATGGGCGACGTCTTCCACATGAACATCGAGGAGGCCGACCTGGGCGCCGCGCTCGAGTCAGCCGGCGATTGGCTCGCGTACATCCATCTCGCTGATTCGCAGCGCCACGAGCCAGGCCGCGGCCATCTCGACCTCGTGCCGGTCTTCGCGGCACTGGCGCGAATGAAGTACCACGGCTATGCGTCGTTCGAGCTCGCCGCGCTGTCCGGCGACGCGGACGCGGTGCTCTCGCCTTCTGTCTCATACGTTCGTGCGAAGATGGCCGAAGCGGGCCTTGAGTGAGCCTGACCGATCGTCTCGCGGAGCGCGGCGAGATCGGCGGGCGCACGGTCCGCATTACCGCGAGCGGCACGGTCGAGTGCCATCACTACCCGCTCGGTGCGCTACCGCCAGGCATGGTGCGCGTGCGCACCGCGCTGTCGGTGATCAGTCCGGGCACCGAGATGACCTACATCGGACGAGATGCGAGCAACCCGTACCTGCACAAGACCTGGGATCCGGAGCTGCGCATCTTCACGCCGGGCACGCCGACGCAGGACTACCCCGTCGTGTTCGGATATCGCGCTGCGGGAACGATCGAGGCGAGCAGCGACGCAGATCTGCCGCCGGGCACGCGTGTCTTCGGAAAGTGGCGGCACACCGAATTCACGACGCTGTCGGTCGCTGACGCGCGCGCACAGATCCTGCCGAAGGAGCTGGCGTTCGAGGACGGAGCCGATCTTGCGCAGATGCTGCCGATCGCCGTGAACGCGGTCGCGTACGCCGAAAAGCGCCACGCGGGCGGCCCGACGGTCGTCTTCGGCTGCGGGCCCGTCGGGCTGATCCTCGCGCAGGTCGCGCGCGCGACCGGTGCGACGACGGTCTACGCGGTCGATCGCCTTCCGCAGCGGCTCGCGATCGCGAAGCAGCTGGGACTCGTGCCGATCGACGGGACGGACGAGGATGTTGCGCGCCGGCTGAAACAGACGCATGGCGCGGACGGCATCGCCGTCGCCTTCGAGTGCTCCGGCAGCGCACGAGCGCTCAACGAAGCGATCCGCGCCGTCCGCCGCCGCGGCACTGTTGTCGCAGTCGGTTTCTACCAGGGTGAGGCCGCGGGTCTGTTCCTGGGCGACGAGTTCCATCACAACGGCGTCGAGGTGCGGTCAGGCCAGATAGGGAATCTCCATCCGCGCTGGGATATCGGTGCGTTGCGCGCATTCGGCGTCGATCTCGCGGTGCGCCGGGCCGTCGTGCTGGGCGGACTTCCGCGCACCGTGTTTCCGGTCGCGCACGCGGACCAAGCGTTCGACGCGCTCCAACGGCCGGGCGACGTTCTGCAGGCGGCCCTGTCGTATTGAGGCCTATAGTCGCGGGAAGTTCGTCCGGTAAGGGGGGACAAATGCGATACCTGAAAGCCCCGGCGGCGCTCGCCCTCGCGATCGGCATCGTTGCCGCCGCTTGCGGCGGCGGCTCCGGAGGCGGCACACCTTCGGCCAGTCCCGGAGCCAGTACGGCGGTCGTGTCGAGCGATCCGTTCGTGATGCTCTCGACACAGCTGAACACGGTCACGGAGTCCGAGGCACTGCGAACTCAGATCCTGAACGGCTTCACGGCCGCGAAGGTCGAGTTCCGCGGTGAGACGGCGGGTCCGTTCGCGGACCGCATCGTCGCGGAGTCGAAGACGAAGGGCACCGTCGGCGTCGTCGGCGGGCTGCACGGCGACTTCGGCGCGCTCGACCTCAACCTGTTCGAAGACCTCACGCCACTCGCGACGAAGCTCAAGGACCGCGGATTCCCGGCTGAGTTCATGGAGCTCGGCAAGCTCGGGACGACGCGGCAGATCTACATCCCATGGATGCAGGCCACCTACATCCTCGGCGTGAACAAGCAGGCGCTCCAGTACCTCCCGTCGGGAGTGAGCGTCGACAACATCACCTACCAGCAGCTCACGCAGTGGTGCAAGAACATCTCGGACCAGACAGGCCGCAAGCGCTGCGGTCTGCCCGCGGGTCCGATGTCGCTGCTGCACCGGCTCATCCAGGGCTACATGTATCCCGCGTACACCGGCGGCCTCGTCACTACGTACAAGTCGCCTGAGGCGGCCACGCTGTGGCAGGACCTGAAGAACCTGTGGCAGTACACGAACCCACAGTCCCTGCAGATCGACTTCATGCAGGAGTCGATGCTGTCGGGTGAGGTGTGGGTCGGCTTCGACCACGTCGCGCGCCTGGTGAAGGCGTTCGAGGGGAAGCCGAACGACTTCGTCGCCGCTCCGGCACCGAAGGGACCCAAGGGCCTCTATTACATGTCTGTGCTCGCTGGTCTCGGCATTCCGAAGAGCACGCCCAACAAGTCGGGCGCCGAAGCCTTCATCGACTACATGACCACACCGGCGGTGCAGAGCAAGACGCTCACCGCAGTCGCGTTCTTCCCGGTCATCGGCTCGACACTGCCGGCCGATCTGCCGCCGCACCTCAAGATCGAAGCGGACGGCGTCGCGAAGCAGGCAAAGAGCCCCGATGCGAAGGTCGCGCTGCTCCCGATCGGTCTCGGCGCCAAGGGCGGCGAGTTCAACAAGGTCCAGCTCGATACGTTCCAGCGCATCGTGATCAAGGGCGAGGACATCCAGAAGGTCCTCACCGAACAAGCCGCGATCCTGCAGGCGGTCATGAACGACACCAAAGCACCGTGCTGGAAGCCGGATCCGCCGAGTACGGGGCCATGCCAGGTCAAGTGAGCTAGATGGCGGTCCGAGCCGGGAGGGCGCTGCCGTTCCCCGCGCGCATCGCGCGGTCGGAGGCCGTCCTCCCGCTCGGGCTCCTCGCACCCACGATCATCTTCCTGACGCTTCTCATCCTCATCCCCGTCGCGCAGGCGATCTTGCTTTCTTTCCAAGCGGTGCCCGGGACCCTCGGCTTCGAGGCGTACCGGCGCATGGTCACCGATGTTGCTTTCGCGGATTCCCTGAAGAACACGCTGCTCCTGCTCGTTCTCGTCGTACCCGTGCAGCTCGTGCTCGCGCTCGCGATGGCGCTCCTGATCCACTCGCGTTTCCCGGGGCACGGCGTGTTCCTGTACATCTTCGCGTTGCCCCTCGCGATCTCCGATCTCGCGGCCGGCATCGTGTGGCTGGCGGTCTTCTCGGACACCGGCTATCTGAACAGCGCTCTCACCGGCCTTGGCCTCACGACCGACCCGATCAACTTCCTGTCGTACGAGAACATGCATCTGGTGCTCGGCACCGTGATCGTCGCCGAGTCGTGGCGCGCGACCGCGATCGTGCTCGTGATCCTTCTCGCTGGGCTGCAGCTGATCCCCCGCGAGTACTTCGAGGCCGCCGACCTGTTCGGGGCATCGCGCCTGAAGCGGACGCTCCTCATCGTGCTGCCGATGCTGCGGCCGAGCCTTCAGTCGGCGCTCATCATCCGCACGATCTTCGCCTTCCAGACGTTCGCCGTCGTCCTGGCGCTCGCCGGTAGACAGCTGCCGGTCCTCTCGTACGAGGCGTACGACTGGTACTACAACAACCGGAACGAATTCATCGCCGCGGCGTTCGCCGCCCTCATCCTGCTGATGACGATGACGGTGGTGTTCTTCTACCTGCGCCTCTTGCGCGTCAAGGACGCGGAGATCCAGCGATGACCGCGACTGCGGCACCCGCGAAGACGGCCGCCCCGGCGAAGCGCGCCAGCCTCACGCGGCGCACGGTCATCGATCGCGTCCTTCTTTACGGCGCCGCCATCTTCCTCGCGGCCTGGACGCTTGTGCCGATCTACCTCATCGCGGTGGCCGCCTTCAGCAAGAGCCTGTCGGTGTACGACTTCCCGAAGTCGTTCCTGCCAACGCAGTTCTCGACCGAAACGATGTCGTTCTTCGTGAATTCAAGCGGCGTACTGGGCTCGGTAAAGAACAGCATCATCGTGGCGCTCGGCACGATCGTCCTGAGCCTCGCGATCGGGGCGCCGGCCGGCTACGCGCTGGCGCGGTTCCGGTTCCCGGGACGCGACATGTTCCATCTTGCGGTCCTGTCGTCGAAGATGTTCCCGATCGCGATCCTCTCGATCCCGCTGGCGGTGGCGTTCATCAGCATCGGGCTGTACGACACGCTCCTCGGCGTCGTGATCATCCATTCGGCGATGGTCCTGCCCTTCGTTGTCATCGTGACGTCGGGTGTCTTCTACAGCGTTTCGCGTGAGCTCGAAGAGGCCGCGATGACGCTGGGCACTTCGCGTTTCGGTGCCTTCGTGCGCGTCGCGCTGCCGCTCGCTCTTCCGGGCCTCGCCGCCGCCGCGATCTTCGCGTTCGTGAGCAGCTGGAACGAGGTGTTCGCGGCGACGATCCTCACAGTGCGCGAGCGCACGCTGCCCGCGCACATCCTCGCGGGGCTCAACCAGTCTCCGCTCTACTTCAAATTCGCGGGCGGCTTCTTCATGATCATCCCGTCGCTCTTCTTCATCTTCTTCATGCGCAAGTACCTCTTCAATCTCTGGGGACCGGGGCGGTGAGCTGATGGCGAGTGTCGCGTTCGAGACCGTGCGCAAGGTGTTCGGCAAGACGATGGCACTGAAGGACGTCGACCTCCTCGTGCGCGACGGCGAGTTCATGGTCCTTCTCGGCCCCTCGGGGTGCGGCAAGACGACGCTCCTGCGCTGTCTCGCCGGGCTCGAGCGCATCGACGGCGGGACCGTGCGCATCGGCGACCGCGAGGTCTCGGACCTGCCTCCGCGCGACCGCAACATCGCGATGGTGTTCCAGTCGTACGCCGTGTTCCCGCACATGAAGGTCTACGACAACATCGCGTTCGGCCTGCGCATGCGCAAGAAGAGCAAGGCAGAGATCGAGAAGCGCGTGAAGGAGGGCGCAGCGCTATTGCAGCTGGAGCCATTCCTCGACCGCTATCCGGCCCAGCTCTCCGGCGGTCAGCGTCAGCGCGTGGCCGTCGCACGCGCCGTCGTGACCGATGCCCCCGTCCTGCTCATGGACGAGCCGCTCTCGAACCTGGACGCGCTCCTCCGCCTGCACGCGCGCGCGGAGCTGAAGCGCCTGCACACCGACGTGCGGCGCACGACGGTATACGTGACGCATGACCAGATCGAGGCGCTCTCGATGGGCGACCGCATCGCGGTCATGAAGGACGGCGAGATCGTTCAGATCGACACGCCTGTCGTGCTGTACGACCGACCGGCGAGCGTGTTCGTTGGCTCGTTCATCGGCTCGCCTCCGATGAACTTCATGAAGGCCACCGCGAAGAACGGCACCGCGGTCGGCGACGGCTGGCAGGTCCCAGGCCCGCCGGGTATGGACGGCAAGCCGCTCCTCCTCGGCATCCGGCCGGAGAACATCCGCATCGGTGAGGGCCCCTTCCGCGGGCGTGTCGTTGTGTCCGAGCCGCTCGGCTCGCACACGCTGCTCACCGTGAAGGTCGGCGAGGATTCGCTGAAGGTCGTCGCACCGGCGGACGACGTGTTCAAGCCCGACCAGATGCTTCAGCTCGCCCCCGAGCCGCACAAGATCCGGTGGATGGACGAGACGACCGGTAGAGCCGTCGCCGCGCCGCAC
>Ga0207660_10001824_pt1 | contig 14187 bp, 10 predicted proteins | sample KBSC73BmetaG_FD_184335 | JGI IMG/M metagenome (GOLD analysis project Ga0207660, IMG submission 184335) | Corn rhizosphere microbial communities from Kellogg Biological Station, Michigan, USA - KBS C7-3B metaG (SPAdes) (version 2) | ecosystem: Host-associated > Plants > Roots > Rhizosphere ... | reverse complement strand
TCACGCGCCCGGTCAATGCCGCGGCCACCAGCAGGTCGGTCTGACGGCACAGGAAGGCCGGGATCTGCAGCACGTCCACCACCTCGGCGGTCGGGGCGCACTGGGCCGGCTCGTGCACGTCGGTGACGACCGGCAGCTCCAGGCTCTCGCGGATCTCGGCAAACACCGAAAGGGCGCCGTCGAGCCCCATGCCGCGCTTGGCGCCCAACGACGTGCGGTTGGCCTTGTCGAATGAGGTCTTGTAGACGAGGCCGATCCCCAGCCGACCGCAAATCTCCTTGAGGGCCGCAGCCATCTCCAGGGCGTGCCCGCGGCTCTCCAGCTGGCACGGGCCGGCGAACAGCGCGATCGGTCGGTCGTTGGCGAAGGTCACGTTGCCGACGGCAACGGCCGGGTTGGGTCGCGTTGTATCGCTCATGGCGGCATCCTATAGCACGTCGCCGAGCGGGGTCAGACCAATCGCGCAGCCCCTGGCGTGAAATCTCGACGGCCGTGGCGAGGGGTCTGACGCCGCTCCACCCGCTCTCCTTGAAGGCGAGCAGGCCGCCGCTATCCCCACGGCCCGCCAGCGCGGCTACCATTGTGGCGCTGTCCTGGCACATCCCCCGGTTCCCGCAGCCCAAGGCACGCCCCGTGAGCCTTCTCGCCTATACCGCCAAGCTCGTCGGACTGTCGCAGACGCTTCATCGCTGGCGCGGCGTCATCCGCCAACTCGACGCCACCCAGCGCGAGAAGGTGGCCCACTACGCCGAGCGCATCGCCGATACGCTCGCCCGCGCCGCCGCCGCCCTGGCCCGGCTGGAGAAGGACCCGGCCTCGGCCCGCGCCGCTCGCGATGCCATCCGCGAGCTCGGCCGCATCGCCGGCTACATCGAGGACATCGTCAACGCGCTGGAGCAACACCTTGACGGGCGTAAGCTGGCCGGCGTTAAAAGGCGCCTGGATCAGCTTGCCAGCCGCGAGCCGCTGCTTAGCGCCGCAGGTGCCTATGCCCGGCGCATCGAGCGCCTGGTGGAGGCCGAGGGCTACTTCAGGGCGCTCGCCGACGGGCTGAGGACATAAGGGAGGTGGCAAAAGCCATGGAGAAGTTCACGACTTTGACCGGCGTCGCGGCACCGCTGCCCATGATCAACGTCGATACCGACGCCATCATCCCCAAGCAGTTCCTCAAGACTATTGAGCGCACCGGACTCGGCAAGAACCTGCTCTACGAGCTGCGCTATGACGAGGACGGCAAGGAGAAGCCGGACTTCGTGCTCAACAAGCCGGCCTACCGCAAGGCGCAAATCCTGGTGGCAGGCGACAACTTCGGCTGCGGCTCCTCGCGCGAGCACGCGCCGTGGGCGCTCCTGGATTTCGGCATCCGCTGCGTGATCGCGTCCTCGTTCGCCGACATCTTCTATAACAACTGCTTCCAGAACGGCATCCTGCCCATCACGCTGCCCCAGGCGGACGTGGACAAGCTGATGGACGACGCTGGCCGTGGCGCCAACGCCACCATCGCCATCGACCTGGAGAAGCAGGAGATTCGCGGCCCCGACGGCGGCTGCGTCAGGTTCGAGATGGACCCCTTCCGCAAGCGCTGCCTCCTGGAGGGCTTGGACGGCATCGGCCTCACCCTGGAGAGCGAGAAGGCGATCTCGGACTTCGAGGAGACGGCCAAGGCCGCGCGGCCGTGGGCTTGACGGAGCGCCCGGGCCCGACCCGGGCCCAACCCGACACCATCTGTGTGTTGGTTGACGTCCTTTAGATCGTAGGGTGGGTTAGCGCGAAGCGCGTAACCCACCGTGAGGGGGTCAGACCCACCCCTCGCTGATCGTCGGTGCTCAGTCTCGAAGATCGGTGCGAGCCCCGCCAACGCCCCTTTCATTCCGCCCGGTAACCTGCTATATACCGATTCGTCGCCGTCCGCGGCCCGTCGAGGTACGTTGGCGGGGCCTTCGTGAGCCAGATGCGCCGCCGAGGGCCGCGACACATCCGGAAAAAACCCTTTCCGCACCCCTCCCCCTGATGGCTTCCGCGCCTGACCTTTTCCTTTCACGTGCTCAAGGCCGCACAGCCGCTCCCTCCCGGAGACTCCCATGCAAGACACCCCAGTCAAGGAGATGAAGCTCCAAGACCTCAAGAGCAAGACGCCGACAGAGCTGCTGAGCTTCGCGGAGGAGATCGGCGTCGAGAATGCCAGCTCCATGCGCAAGCAGGAGCAGATGTTCGCCATCCTCAAACAGCTGGCGAGCCAGAATACCGAGATCATCGGCACCGGCGTGGTGGAGGTGCTGCAGGACGGCTTCGGCTTCCTGCGCTCGCCCGACGCCAACTATCTGCCGGGTCCCGACGACATCTATATCTCGCCCTCCCAGATCCGGCGTTTCTCGCTGCGTTCGGGAGACACGGTCGAGGGCCAGATCCGCAGCCCGCGCGAGGGTGAGCGCTACTTCGCCCTCCTCAAGGTCAACTCCATCAACTTCGAGGACCCGGAGAAGCAGCGCCACAAGGTGCACTTCGACAACCTGACGCCGCTCTATCCCACCAAGTGGCTGCGGATGGAGATCGAAGATCCGACGATCAAGGACCTCTCGCCGCGCGTGATCGACATCGTCGCGCCGCTCGGCGCGGGCCAGCGCGCCCTGATCGTGGCGCAGCCGCGTACCGGCAAGACCGTGCTGCTGCAGAACATCGCCCACTCGATCGCCGCCAACCATCCCGAGTGCTACCTGATCGTGCTGCTGATCGACGAGCGGCCCGAGGAGGTCACCGACATGCAGCGCTCGGTGAAGGGCGAGGTGATCTCGTCCACCTTCGACGAGCCGGCCTCGCGGCATGTGCAGGTGTCGGAGATGGTGATCGAGAAGGCCAAGCGCCTGGTCGAGCACAAGCGCGACGTGGTCATCCTGCTCGACTCCATCACTCGCCTCGGCCGGGCCTACAACACCGTGGTGCCCAGCTCCGGCAAGGTGCTGACCGGCGGTGTCGACTCCAACGCCCTGCAGCGGCCGAAGCGCTTCTTCGGCGCCGCGCGCAATATCGAGGAGGGCGGGTCGCTCACCATCATCGCCACGGCCCTGATCGACACCGGCTCGCGCATGGACGAGGTGATCTTCGAGGAGTTCAAGGGCACCGGCAACTCCGAGATCGTGCTCGACCGCAAGGTGTCGGACAAGCGCGTATTCCCGGCCATCGACATCGCCCGCTCCGGTACGCGCAAGGAGGACCTGCTGGTCCCGACCGAGACGCTCAAGAAGACCTACGTGCTGCGCCGCATCCTGAACCCGATGGGCACCATGGATGCCATCGAGTTCCTGGTCGACAAGCTGCGCAGCACCAAGACCAACAGCGAGTTCTATGCCTCGATGAGCACGGGCAAGAACTAGGCATCAGGTTCTAGGGATTAGGTTCTAGGGTCGTTGGCTCCTAATCCCTAATCCGTAATCCCTAAAACCTGGATGGCGTTGCCCCCGCAGATGGCGGCGACGCTCTCCGCATCGAGGTCCGCGCCGCAGACGTGGCCCACGGGATCGTAGTCGGCCATGTCGAAGGGATAGTCCGTCCCCATCAGGATATGGTCGGCACCGTAGAGTCGTACCAGCTCGCGCAGCTGGTGGGGCGTAAACACCACCGTGTCGAAATAGATCCTGCGCAGGTACGTGGTGGGCGGATGCGGCAGATCGCCGTGGCTGTCAGATCGCGCGCCCCAGGCATGGTCGATGCGGCCTGAGTAGCTGGCGAGATAGCCGCCGCCGTGCACAGCCAGGATCTTCAGGTTGGGGTGCCGCTCCAGCACGCCGTCGAAGATCAGGTAGTGCAGCGCGATGGTGGTCTCCAGCGGATTGCCGATCACGTTGTTGAAGTAGAAGCGCGACAGCCTCGACGCCTCGGTGAAGCCGTTGGGATGGATCACCACCAGCATCCCCAGCTCCTCGGCTTTCCGCCAGAACGGCGCGAATGCGGGGTCGGACAGCTCCCGGCCGTTGACGTTGGTAAGGATCTGCACGCCCTTGAAGCCGAGCTCGGTGGCGCACCGCTCCAGCTCCCTGGCAGCCTCGCTGCCGTCCGGCATCGGCACCGTGCCGAAGCCTTTCAGACGGTCGGGTCGCTGCGCCACGAACTCCGCGATGCCGTCGTTGACCACGCGGGCGGCCTGCACTGCGATTTCAAGCGGCACTGCGTAGTAGCACTGCGGCGGCGGCGGCTTCACCACCTGCATGTCGAGGCCCATGGCGTCGAGATCGGCGAGCCGCTGATCGAGGCTGCTGCGCGCCACGATGTCGGCCTCCTGCTTCTGGTTCAGCGACCGCGTCGCCGCATCGGCGAAGGCCACGAGAGGCATGGAGGCGGCCTGCAGGTGCGGCTTCACCAGCTCCGCGGCGCGCGGCACCCCGACGTGTGAGTGCACATCGATGGTGACGTTGCTCGGTCGCACCTCGCGCCCCGGCGGGCCATGCCTGCGGGCGGCCGTCGGGCCGTACTTGTTCCACTCGTTCACGCGGTCTCTCCCCCGGTTGGCTGTCCGTCCAGTCTAAGCCAAAGCATCGCGAGGGAGCGCAAAAACCTCGCCCTCGCTCTCCGCAGTGTCGAGCCAGAGGAAGGGGACATCCGGATAGTCCCGCTCCAGGATCTCCCGCCCGATGCCGATCTCCACCACCAGCGTCCCGTGCGGTGTCAGGTGGTCCGCGGCCCGCTCCAGGATGCGGCGCACGCAATCGAGCCCGTCGCTGCCGCCGGCGTGGGCGGCAACCGGCTCGGCCGCATATTCCGGGGGAAATGCGGCGACGGCCGCTTCGCTGACGTACGGCGGATTCGCCAGGATCAAATCGTAGCGCCGCCCGGCCAGCCCGTCGAGCAGGTCGGACCGGATGAGGGAGATTCGATCCTGCAGACCGTAGTCGGCGACATTGCGCTCGGCTACGGCAAGGGCATCGCCGGAAATGTCGCTGCCATCGACTTTCGCGTCCGGGAAAGCGTGCGCGGCAAGAATGGCGAGGCAGCCGGAGCCCGTGCACAAATCCAGGATACCGCCAACCGCCCCAGGGCCTGAAACCACGTCCACCAGACCGTCCCGCATCAGCTCGCCGATGTACGAGCGCGGCACGATAACCCGCTCATCGACATAGAATGAAAAGCCGCCGATCCATGCCTCGTTGGTCAGATACGCCGCCGGCTTGCGCGCGGATATGCGACGCTCGACGATATCGGCCAGCGCACGCCTTTCGGATGGAAGCACCCGCGCGTCGAGCCAGGGATCGAGTTGGTCGATCGGCAAATGCAGCGTATGCAGAATGAGAAACGCGGCCTCGTCGAAGGCCGTGGCTGTGCCGTGGCCATAGGCCAGTCGCGCCCGGTTGAAGCGGCTGACGGAATAGCGCAGCCAGTCGCGCACGGTCAGGAGCTCCTGCTCCGGTTCCGCCGGCCGGGCCGGGGCTTTTGCCATGGTACAGAGCCTTTGCATTGGAAAGAAGCGACGGTGGCCTCGATCCCTGGTTGGCGCAATCGCGTAGCAAAAGCCCGGGTCGAATGCCGGCTTGGGTGGAACGTGTGCTGCGGTGAATTCGCCGATTGACGGCTTTTGCGACAAATCGCGCCGGGATTGAGCAACACAGACTAGCGAATCGATATCCCGATAGAAAGGTCGACCAAAGCCCTGCGGGAGGAATTTCATACGGTCCGATGCGGTCTTTCGTCCAACAAACGGTAGTATTGGTCCATGCGGTGCGGGCGAGACGAATGTCCGTGCGCCCCGCCGGGAGCGAAAACCGTGCCGTACCGGGAAACTCGGAAAAAGATTGGCGTTGACGCTTTAATATCTTTTTTGCCATTAAATTCTATCCAGGTGCTGGTATGGCATTTGGCAAAAAAGGGGAACAGGTGGATATGGCAAGGGAACCGTCCAGAGAGCTGGAGCGGCTGAGCCTGCGGGAGCTGCAGGAGCTCGAGCTGAAGGTCAAGAAGGCGCGGGCGACGGCGCAGGATCGCAACCGCAACGATCTGCGCAAGAAGATCGAGACAATGGTCGCGGATGCCGGCTTCAAGCTGAGCGATGTTTTCGGTGGTCGCGGCGGCAAGGGCCGCACTGTGGCAGCCAAGTACTTGAACCCCGACGATCCGAGCGAGACCTGGACCGGCCGCGGCCGCAAGCCGCGCTGGCTGAACGCCAAGCTGCAGGAGGGCGCGAAGCTGGAGAAGTTCCTTATCAAGTAGTGCGACACAGGTCGCCGTTGCCGCTGGTGCATCGGCGCTCACGTCGGCTGCACTGACGTGTTGCCTGGCGAAGCCTTCCGTGCAGAGGGCCGAGCCTTGCAGCGCGCCCCGCACGGGTGCGTTTGAAGGTTCGTACCCGACGTGGCAGCTCGGGCGCCACGTTGCGTTACGGCCCTTCGAGCCCAACGCGACGCGGGTTTCTACGTATCGAGTCGTGGCGGGCCTAGTGCGCGGCCTCCCAGTTGTCTGCCGCCTTGGCGTCCACGTGGATGGGTACCGCAAGCTCTACAGCGGGCTCAGCCGCCTTCTCCATTACGTTGGCGATGACGGGAAGCGCCGCGACCACATCGGCCTCCCCGGCGTCGAACACCAGCTCGTCGTGAACCTGCAAGAGCATCCGCACCGAGGAGAGCTGCGCGACCTGCAGGGCCGCCGGCATCCGTATCATGGCACGGCGGATGATATCGGCCGCGGAGCCCTGGATGGGGGCGTTGATGGCCGCCCGCTCCAGGAAGCCGCGCATCGACGGGTTCTTGGTGTTGATCTCGGGGAAATGGATGCGCCGCCCAAAGATGGTCTCCACGAACCCGCGCTCGTGCGCTCGGGCCTTGGTGCCCTCCATGTAGTCGCGGATGCCGGGGAAGCGCTTGAAGTACGTGGCGATGTAGTCGCCCGCCTCCGGCTTGGGGATGCCGAGCTGCGCCGCCAGCCCGAATGCGGAGATGCCGTAGATGATGCCGAAGTTGATCGCCTTGGCGCGGCGGCGCACCTCTGGCGGCATGTCCTTCACCGGCACGCCGAACATCTCCGATGCCGTCATGGCGTGGATGTCGAGCCCTTCCGCAAAGGCGCGGCGTAGCTGCGGGATGTCGGCCACGTGCGCCAGCACGCGCAGCTCGATCTGGCTGTAGTCGGCCGAGATGAGCTTGTGCCCGGCCTCGGCGATGAAGGCCGTACGGATCTCGCGGCCCTCCTTGGTGCGGATCGGGATGTTCTGCAGGTTGGGATCGTTGGACGACAGCCGGCCGGTCGAGGTGGAGGCCAGCGCATAGCTGGTATGAATGCGGCCGGTGGCGGGATTGATGAAGGCCGGCAGCGACTCCGTATAGGTCGAGCGCAGCTTGGACAGCTGGCGCCACTCCAGCATCACGTTGATGAGCCTGCGTGCGTGCTCGGGCAGGTCCTCCCGCGCCGCCAGATCGTCGAGCAGCCCGGCCCGGGTCTCCCATTGGCCGGTCTTGGTCTTGCGCCCGCCGGGGAGCTTGAGGCTGTCGAACAGGAACTCGCCAAGCTGCTTGGCCGAGCCAAGATTGAACTTGTGCCCTGCCAGCTCGTAGATGTGCAGCTCCAGCTGTGCGATGCGCTGGGCGAAGGTTGAGGTGAGGCGCGACAGGATGGCCCTGTCAACCTTGATGCCGGCCCGCTCCATGTCGGCCAGCACACGCACCATCGGCCGCTCCAGGGTCTCGTACACGGTCGCCATACGTTCGGCCGCCAGCCGCGCCTTCAGGATCGCCCAGAGGCGCAACGTCACGTCGGCGTCCTCGCCGGCGTACTGCGTGGCCTTGTCCAGCGGAACCTGGGCGAAGGTCTTGTCCGATTTCCTGGCGCCGGGCGCGAACTCCAGCACCTGCGTGAAGCCCATGCAGGTATGCCCGAGGTGCCGCTCGGCCAGCGCGTCGAGGCCGTGCGTGCCGCGGCCGGCGTCAAGGGCGTACGACAACAGCAGCGTATCCTCGACCGGCGCCAGCGCGATCCCATGCTGGGCCAGGACGACGCAGTCGTACTTGAGGTTCTGCCCAATCTTGAGAACGGACGGATCCTCAAGGAGCGGCTTGAGCGACTGAAGCGCTTCGCGGACGGGAATCTGCGTCAGCACCTCGTCGCCGAAGTCGAGCGTGCCGGCCGCCGGTCGATGGCCGAGGGGCACATAGCAGGCGCGCCCCGGTGCCAGAGCCATGGAGAAGCCGACGAACTCGGCCTGCATCGGATCGAGGCTCGTCGTCTCGGTGTCAAACGCGACGCGGCCGATGGAGAAGGCCTCTGCGATCCAGGCGTCGAGGCGCTCCAGCGTGGTCAGCGTCTCGTATCGTGTGCGGTCGATCTTCTCGGCTTTGGCTGCCGCAACGACGGCGCGCACGGCGGCGTGTGGCGCATCCGTCGGCGACGGCTTGGCGGTGGCGCCGGCCTCCGCCGGCGTCGGTGTCGGCTTCGACGGGGCGGCCCTCGGCCCGGCGGCGCCATTCGGGCCCGGTGCCGCGCTGCGCTCCACCGGCGGCGGCACCGCTACGCCCAGGCCCTCGGCGATCCGCTTCGTCAGCGTCGCGAACTCCATCTCGCGCAGGAAGCCGAGCAACGCGTCGGGCTCTGGATCGTGCAGGCCGAGCTGTGCGACCGGCACCACCAGCGGCACGTCGACTTTGAGCCGCACCAGCTCACGCGAGAGCCTGGCCTGCAGGGCGAACTCGATCAGCCGTTCGCGCCGCTTGGCCTGCTTGATCTCGCCGGCGCGCTCCAGCAGCGTATCGAGGTCGCCGTACTCGTTGATCAGCTCCGCCGCCGTCTTAACGCCGATGCCGGGCACCCCGGGAACGTTGTCCGTCGAATCCCCCGCCAGCGCCTGCACGTCGACCACCTTGTCGGGCGGGACGCCGAAGCGCTCCCGCACCTCGTCGGGGCCGATCGACCGGTTCTTCATGGTGTCGAGCATCGTCACGCCGGACTGGACCAGCTGCATCAGGTCCTTGTCGGAAGAGACGATGGTGACATCGCCGTTCTCGGCCAGGGCATGCTTGGCGTAGGTGGCGATCAGGTCGTCGGCCTCGTAGCCCTCCTGCTCGATGCAGGCGATGTTGAACGCCTGCACCGCGGTGCGGATCAGGCTGAACTGCGGCACCAGCTCCTCGGGCGCCGGCGGGCGGTGCGCCTTGTAGTCCTGGTAGATCTCGTTGCGGAAGGTCTTCTCGCTGTAGTCGAACAGCACGGCGATGTGCGTCGGTCCGCTCGACTTGCGGGAATCCTGCAGCAGCTTCCACAGCATGCCGCAGAACCCGTGCACGGCGCCCACGGGCAGCCCGTCGGAAGGTCGCGTCAGGGGGGGCAGCGCGTGGAAGGCGCGGAAGATGTAACCCGAGCCGTCGATCAGGTAGACATGGCTGCCCTTGATGATGGGCACCGGCTCGCCGGGTGGCACCGAGCAGATGGCCGCGGTGCGCTGCGATTTCCTGGGCTGTGCTGTAATGGTCGTCATGGGCGTGCACTATAAGGCCGAGTGGCGTAAAGTCAGCCCGTCTTCCACAGCCTGGCAGGGGTTGCTGACACCTTCCCCAGGTCCGCCGGCCCGCCCCGCAGGGATGGGTATTGCCCTGCAAGATCGATCACATAGCGCCTCGATCACCCGCTGCGAGGCGGTGTTGCTCGTGTCCGCGCATTCGCCCTGCAGAAGCATGCCGGTCGAGTGGCGCATCAGCCTGTGCCACCTCGCCGCCGACGCGCACTATTTGGCCCGGCTCAAGCTCAAGTAGGTGTAGGATGCTGTCGGGTGGTGTCAGACCTCTGGGTCTGACACACTGTACAGATGAGCGTGGACCTTCATCGAACGGGATGCCTTCTCTCACTGGCAAAACAGCCCTCGTCACCGGCGCCTCGTCGGGATTGGGCGCGCACTTCGCACGCGTGCTGGCCGGCGCCGGGGCCGCGGTGGCGCTGGCCGCGCGCCGGCTCGACCGTCTGCGCCAACTGGAGGCCGAGATCCGCTCCGCCGGTGGCAACGCCTGCGCGGTGGAGCTCGATGTAACCGACCAGGCTTCCGTCGGCCGTGCGTTCGACGCGGCGCAAGCAGTGGCGGGGCCCATCACCGTCCTCATCAACAACGCCGGCGTGCCGTCGGGCTCCTTCTTCGTCAAGACGAGCGAGGAGGAGTGGCGCGATGTGATGGCCGTGAACCTCGACGGCGTGTTCCGTGTCGGCCGGGAGGCGGCGCGGCGCATGATCGCCAACGGCACCGGCGGCTCCATTGTCAATATCGCGTCGATCCTGGGCTTCGGTGCCATCAGGTCGCTCTCCGCCTATGCGGCCTCGAAGGCGGCGGTGGTGAGCCTCACCAGGTCGATGGCGCTGGAGCTGGCGCGCGAGCGCATCCGCGTCAATGCGATCGCGCCGGGCTACTTCTCCACCGAGATCAACGCCGACTTCCTGGAGAGCGAGGCCGGCAGGCGGCTGCTCTCCAGGGTACCGATGGGGCGTGCGGGAAATCTGGCGGAGCTGGACGGGCCGCTGCTGCTGCTGGCGTCCGACGCCGGCGCCTTCATGACGGGCAGCGTCATCACCGTGGACGGCGGCCATCTGCTGGCAATGGGATAGATCGCTATGCGGCTGTGGACGGGGCTGAAGGGGCAGGACGTGGCGCCAGGGACGGCATCTGAGCGGCCGGAGCTGCGCAAGCGCCCGGCCAACTTCGTGCAGCTCACGCCGGTGAGCTTTCTCAACCGCGCGGCCGACTTCTTCGGCGACCGCGTGGCGATCGTCCACGGCGCGCGGCGCTTCACGTATGGCGAGTTCCGCGACCGCGTGCGGCGGCTGGCGGACGCGCTCGCCAAGGCAGGCATCAAGCGCGGCGACACGGTGGCGATCCTGGCGGCCAACTGTCCGGCCCTTCTGGAGGCGCACTACGCGGTGCCGATGCTGGGCGCGGTGCTGAACCCCATCAACATCCGCCTCGACGCGCCGCTGATCGCCTTCTGCCTGGAGCATGGCGAGGCGAAGCTGTTGCTGGCCGACCGCGAGTTCCACGCCACCGTCGCGCCGGCGCTGGAACGGCTCGGCAGCGCGCGCCCCATCGTCATCGATATCGCCGACGCCGAGACCGCTGGCGCGCCCACCTTCGGCGGCGTGGAGTACGAGGACTTGATCGCCTCCGGCGACCCGACCTCCGCGCATCCGGGACCCGAGGACGAGTGGGACGGCATCTGCCTGCTCTACACGTCGGGCACCACCGGCAATCCCAAGGGTGCCGTCTACAGCCATCGCGGCGCCTACCTGGGCGCGCTTGCCAACGCCCTCACCTTCAAGCTCGACCACGAGAGCCGGTATCTGTGGACGCTGCCCATGTTCCACTGCTCGGGCTGGACGTTCACCTGGGCGGTCACGGCGGCGGCCGGCACTCACGTATGCCTCAGGAAGGTGGAGCCGAAGCGGATCTTCGACGCGGTCGTGGAGCACGGCATCACGCACATGTGCGGCGCGCCCATCGTGCTCAACATGCTGGTGCACGCGCCCGCCGAGGCGAAGCGCCCGCTGCCCCTGCGCACCAAGGTCGCGACCGGTGGGGCCGCGCCGCCCGCCGTCGTCATCGAGCGGATGGAGGCCATGGGCTTTGAGGTGCTGCATCTCTACGGCACGACGGAAACCTACGGTCCGGCCACCTACTGCCCGCCGATGGAGGCTTGGCAAGACCTGTCCACCAAGGAACGATACATGCGCATGGCGCGCCAGGGCGTGCCCAATCCGGTCATCGAGCAGCTCACTGTCGCCGATTCCAAGACGCTGGCGCCGCTCCCGCGCGACGGCGCGGCCATCGGCGAGATCATGCTGGCCGGCAACACCTTGATGAAGGGCTATCTCAAGAACGAGACCGCCACCGACGAGGCCTTCGCCGGCGGCCTCTATCATTCGGGCGACCTGGCGGTCTGGCACGAGGACGGCACGCTCGACATCAGGGACCGCTCCAAGGACATCATCATCTCCGGCGGCGAGAACATCTCCTCGCTGGAGGTGGAAGAGATCCTCTACCGCCACCCGCAGGTGATGGAGGCCGCAGTGGTGGCCCGCCCCGACGCCAAATGGGGCGAGACGCCGTGCGCGTTCGTCACCCTGAAGCCGGGCGGCGAGGAAACCACGGCCGAGGATATCATCGCCTATTGCCGTGCCAACATGGCTCACTTCAAGGCGCCCAAGACGGTGGTGTTCGGCGCGCTGCCCAAGACCTCGACGGGCAAGATCCTGAAGTATGAGCTGCGCGACAAGGCGCGGGCGCTGTGACCCTTGTAGGGTGGGTTAGCGCAAAGCGCGTAACCCACCATTCCACCACGACAATGGTGGGTTACGGGCCTTCGGCCCTAACCCACCCTACGATGCCCCGCCCTCAAGCCACGCCCGTCCCCTGGTGTACAGGGCCTGCACCTCGGGCCCCTTCAGCCCGGGCATGTCGGGCTTCACCGTGAAGCCGATCTCAGCCTGCAGGTAGGCCAGGTGACGATAGCCCTCGGGGAAGCGCTCCAGCAGCGCCTTGTCGAGCGAGAGCTTGGCCGCGGGGTCCACCGGGTCCATGCGATCCTTCTCGTAGATGGGCTGGCGCAGCACCAAGCCCCAGCGCCCGGCGCTCTTCTCCAGGAAGTCGTAGAACCGCCCGGTGCAGACCACGTCGACCAGGACGCCGTGCACCAGCGCGCGCTGGGAGATGGTCATCTTGGTCTGGGCGATGGCGCGGCTGCCCTTGAGGTCCGCCGAGTGGCCGCCGAGGAAGTGCAGGATGCTGACGCCCTTGTCGAAGCCGGCGCGGCTGATGGCGATGAACTCGTCCGCCGTGCCTTGGGTCCAGGTCGCCATCATGCGCCCGTCGTCGTGCCAGACGGTGCGGAAGCGCTCCCAGTCGCCCGCATCGCGCCACACCACCCAGTTCTCCACCAGCTGCCGGATCGCCAGCCGGTCCAGCGTCTCTGCGTCCATCGTCGTCCTCTCCGCGTGTGTCGGATCGGCAGATAGCATCGCACTCGCGCCGGCTCAACGCACTACGGCAGGCGCGCCGGGCAACGGGCGCGCCCGCGGTTCAGATCAGCTGCGCGAGGCGCGCAATGCTGCGGTCGATGTCCGCCTCGCCCGGCAGCGAGTAGCTGAGGCGCAGCGTATTGCGCCCGCGACCGTCGTGGAAGAACGCGCCGCCCGGCACGAATGCCACGCCGGCCTCTTTCAGCGAGCGCTGCAGCAGGGCGGCGGCGTCGATGCCCTCGGGCAGCGTCACCCACACGAACAGACCGCCCTGCGGATGCGTCCAGCTCACGCCGGCCGGCATGTGCCGCTGCAGGGCGGCCAGCAGCCAGTCCCGCCGGCTCCGGTAATGGGTCCGGGCGCGTGCCACCTGGCGGTCGAATGCGGTCTCGGCTAAGCGGAGCATGACCATCTGGTTGATGGTGGCGCTGTTGAGGTCGGAGGCCTGCTTGATCAGCACCAGGCGCCGGATCAGCACCTTGGGCGCCACGATCCAGCCCACGCGCAGGCCGGGCGACAGCACTTTGGAAAACGTGCCGCAGTAGACGGCGCGGGCCTTCTCGACGCTGCCGCGGCGCTCGACTTCCAGCGCCAGGATCGGCGGCACCGGCCTGCCCCCGAAGCGCAGCATGGCGTAGGCCGCATCCTCGATGATGGGGATATCCTGCTCGCCGGCGAGATCGAGCAGGCGCACGCGTGCCGCCAGCGAGAGCGTCTCGCCAGTCGGGTTGGCGAAGTCCGGCACCACGTAGGCGAGCTTCACCTCGCCGCCCGCGCTGCGGGCCGCATCCGCGTAGGAGGCGGGCGTGCGGTTGCCGTCCTCGGGACGCAGCTCATCGTAGCGGGGCTCGGAGCCCGAGAACGCCTGCAGGGCGCCGAGATAGGTGGGCGCGGCGACGAGGGCGGTATCGCCCGGCGAGAGCAGCAGGCGGCCCAGGAACTCCAGCCCCTGCTGCGAGCCGCAGGTGACGATGATGTTGTCGGCATCGCACGGCACCCCCAGGCTGCCCATGTGGCGGGCAATCCACTGGCGCAGCGGCAGGTAGCCCTCGCTCACCGAGTACTGCAGCCCGTTGGTGGGGGCGCCGAGCACGGCGGCGTAGGCAGCCTTCGCCTCCTCGACGGGGAACAGCGCCGGATCGGGGATGCCCCCTGCGAACGACAGCACGCCCGGCTGGTCCACCACCTTCAACAGCTCGCGGATCTCGGATGCCGCCATGCGCCCGG
>Ga0207660_10001818_pt1 | contig 14215 bp, 13 predicted proteins | sample KBSC73BmetaG_FD_184335 | JGI IMG/M metagenome (GOLD analysis project Ga0207660, IMG submission 184335) | Corn rhizosphere microbial communities from Kellogg Biological Station, Michigan, USA - KBS C7-3B metaG (SPAdes) (version 2) | ecosystem: Host-associated > Plants > Roots > Rhizosphere ... | reverse complement strand
TGGTCCGAGCGATCAATTCGTAATATCACGCCTCACTAGTCAGCAACCCAACGTGATGTCTGCGCCAATTCTCGGACCCTGCGTGTGGTTCACTTTTCCAATCTACACACGAATCCCCATCCACCACCGAGTTCACTGACCGCCAGTACCAATTCATTGCTGCCTTTTTTCAGAGGCAGATAAAGAGCGTCATCGTCAGCACTGATGATTCCGAGAAAACCAGGATCCCGAAAGTTCTGCGCGCTTCGACCGCGGTACAAGATCTTGCCGTTTAGAAAGACTCTGACTTCATCGCTATATCCAATATCAAGTTTCTTCACTTGCTCGCTATCGGACTCGATGTTTGTCCTGGCGTAAATCACTTTCGTACCGGGTTGAGGTTCGAGCCTTTTTGAGAAATCGGTTGCGAAGGAAACTCTTGGATGCGGCGCTTGTCGATAACGATAGAGCACGACAAACCCGGGTGGTTCGGCTTCAACTTCCTGCCACTCAATTGCCTTGGACTCAGTCTCCGTCAAAGGCTGTTCAAGATCTCGTTGGAGAGCGTCATAAGCGGGCGAAATGTTCCACTTCGTCAGAGTGCCCGCCGGCATTGCAGGAGTGTGACGTTCCCACGGCGCGTCGGCGGAAGTATGAATTTCAAAATTCGAGATGTATGTTGCTCCAGTTAGAACAGAGAAAGCCACCTGACCTTTTTGGACTCCGCTTTTGAGATCGGGCATCACGAGAGCAGGCCTGTCCATGTCTTTAACGAAGAATTTTGCCTGTGCGCCTGAAACTTCCAAACGCATGTGGAACCATGTGTCTTTGGGAATATCGACCGCACCAGTGAAGCCTGGGCCATTGTAGATTTGCCAGTTCAGGCCGGTGTTGAGAACCGGAGTGTATTGCATCGCATCCGAATACCCTGACCTGTGCTGACGAAGGTAGACCCACTCGGAGTTGGCTCCATTATTGGCAACGCGAAACTCAATCCCGAAAAATCCACGATTGGCGGGCGTCGCGACATCGACATCAACTACGCCGTCGCGCATATCAAAGTCCTTCACGACGGCTGAGCCACCGTTAAGGTAAATGCATTTGCGACCCTGGTACTCGGCGGTTTTGACTTCACCTTCTAGTTCCCAGCGCGATGAATCAGCCGGCAGGGAAAGCGATTGAAGTTGAGAACTGGACGCGGCGTAAGAAGATGAGGCTGCGACAAGTGTCAGGAGATAGATAAGTGCAATTCTGATTTGCATTGGCCGGCGACCTTTCGGTGTGATTTGTTTGAATGGTCCAGTCAAACAACGTCAACTGACATGACTTACGGTTTTGTGATTGAACGGCTCAGGGCAGGGACGAAATGGTCGGTAAAGTCAGGAAGGAGTACGAACCGCGAGAAGAACAAGTAAGGAAGGGCCCCGCTGGTCACAAAGAGCATTATCGCTGGAGTTGGTGACCAGCGGGGGTAAACCGCCCTTCCTTACTTCTTCTTTCGCCAGATGTTCCTGCTTTGGATCGATGAATTCGTCCTGGTACTCGAAGCCCGCCAGTGTTTTGTACTTGTCATCGTCTGCGTCGAAGAAGTTAAATTGCAATCGCCTCCCTTGGAACCCGATGTTCTAATAATCACTCAGTCACTTAGTATCAATTGATGAGCAAGCGGATCGTAGTTTTCATTCTCGTATTTATTACATTAGTCATCTCTGCCTGGGCAGTAGTGCGCTATAAACGCGCACCTCGACAAATTGCTGCGAGCGATCCACCACCTTTAATCAACAACGATGCCGCTGCGTGGAACCTGGCAGTTGAGCAGGTCAAGGCCGATCGCGGACCAGAGGGTGCCGGTGCAATCGAGATTCCTGTCGAGCTTAAGCACTATCCGGAACGGCACTGGTTTCTAGCGACGCAGGTAGCCGAGATAGCTAAATACCAGATTCACACTTGTCAGGATTACGTGGATCTCGCTGCGGCAATTGAGCGGGGTGAAATGATCGAGGTGCCATGGGTGACTGACACCTACGTTTTGTTTGGCGTCGCGGCCAAGGCGGATGACAGTGTCTTTGCGAGGTACGAAGGCGATCATGAGCTGGGACTCTATAGTGAAGCCGAATTAAATGAGGCTTACCGACAACTCGATCTAAAACGGACCAGCCTTCAGAATGAGATCGTCTCGCTGAAGAGCCAATCATCAAAACTGACTAGGCGCGAAGCTTCAAGGCAACGCGAACTACAAAAACAGATCGCCCAGCGTGAGCTGGATCTGAAAGACAGTGAGGAACAAAGAGCACTTTTGGATCAGTTCTACAAACAACCCGATAGCCGGCAGCGACTAAACCGCGAATATCAATCGCTTCAAACGCTCGCAGCGAATTTCCGTGGCCGGGCTTACAACATCGATCTTCCCGCAGATCGTGCCGCGTTGAAGGTTAGTCTTTTGAGTTCACTTCGCCCCGAAGCTTTCAAGATACTTGAAGAGATCGCGTCGATCTATCATCGACAATTCAATCGACCTCTGCCGATCAGTTCATTGGTCAGGCCAGAACAGTACCAACATGCATTGCATCGAGTGAACCGAAATGCCGTCCTGATCGATACCCCTCCACACTCGACCGGGCTCGCATTCGACATTGATTATCGTTACATGAGTCCAGCGGAGCAGACGTTTCTCATGGCGCAGCTCGCTCAAATAAAACGCGAAGGGCGAATCGAGGTAATTCGCGAACGCAATGCAAACTATCATGTGTTTGCGTTCGTAAAGGGAACGCGTCCGAGTGATGAACTAATAGCGCAGTATCTTGAAGAGGCCGGCGCTGAACCAGCGGAAGCAAATCATCCACCGGCAAAAGAAGAACCCAAAGTGAAAACTCGAACGGCGAAAAAGAGACAGGCATCTACGATCCGCCGGAAACGGAGAAGGCGCTAACCAGTTCGATGCGTCGGGAGCGTAGCGATTTGTAGCAAAGGCATTCCTTTGCACGAAAAGCGAAATCCAACCCACAAAAGAGACTGCGTAAAATATCGAGTTTGCTTGGGTCTTCGTTTGTGTTATTTCGTGTGGTTTTCGTGGATCGCTCACTCGCGGAACTGAAACGGGCCATCCACGAAATTACATCACGAAACCAACACAAACAAGAACTGCTCTGTCTGACTTTTGATATATGCGAGCTCTGGTGCGCAGCCGCAAGGCTCAGGGCCACTGGATAACTTTGCTCTTATTCTTTTCGTTACCAGGCGAGGAAATGAGTTGCGTTGGACTGGCGCCAAGTTTGGAAGATACCGGTCGACTCACAGTGATTTTGACTGGTGGCGGAGCAGGTTCTCGAGGTGCGACCTCAGTCTTACCCTTTGGCTCTTGGGCGATGCTGACAGCAGTTTCATCGGCCTCATTCTCTTGTCCTCGACTCTGGGCAACACGGCTGTGCGATTTTGCTGATGAGTTGGGTCTCCCCGAATTTTCCGAGTGATTCAAATTAACTGAAGCATTGACTGTTTGAACGGACGGCTGAGTAACGCTTTGCTCAACCGCCGGCTTCGCTGGGATGCTTTCTGTGTTTACAGGTGGGACTTCAATCACGGTCGCGGGTGCGGCTTGACGGTGTTCAATTACGACTTCTGCGACAGCGACCACGAAGAGCAGAACCAGACTAGAAAGAGCAACTCGCAGACTTAGCCCAAAAGACGGGAATGAACGCGGAACATTCGAGTACTTATCGTCTTGCCTTGAAGCATCATCAACTGCGACAGTCCCGGAATCGCGTACTATTTTTATCCGAGCCGGTTCATTCCCTTTGTCGCCAAGATACCGGGCAACGCCCCGAAACGTCCGGGCCTTGGCCCACATTTCGGGAGAAGTGCCAAACCGGGTGCTCGCGTTTGTGTCTGCGCCGTGTTCGACCAGGCACTTAACGACGCCCTGGTGACCAAAGAATGCAGCCAGTGCGAGTGCGGTGAATTTATCATTTCGAATACGATTCGGATCTGCACCAAAGCTCAATAACACGCGAACCATCTGAACGTCACCGCGTGACGAAGCTCTCATAAGGGCTGTCGTGCCAAATATGTTGGTCGCATCAACATCGACACCGGCAGTCAAAGTTGATTTCAACCACTCGACGTCGCCCGTTTCCGCGGCGTGAGCGAGATCCTCCGCAAGGGTCTCTTTTCTTTTTAGATTCAGCATGGCAGTTAACGAATAATCATGATTCGATCGCCAGGTTTCACCAAGGGGTCCGCCTCTTTGCCAGATTCGATCTCGCCCAACTTCACCCGTGTCATCGTTAGAAATCCCCGACCGTCGTCACGCGCAATCTGTGCAAACTTAGCTTTAGATATGACACCGCCGGCAGTGATAATCACTTGAGTGAGCGTCAGGCCACGTCGAAACGTTTTCTCACCCGGCAACTTCACTTCTCCACCGACGTAAACGAATTGGGTTTCGTTCGGGTGCAGTGTAATGACATCACCCGGGCGCACCAGCAAATTCATGTCTGCCGATTTTGTTAGATCTATTTCGTACATCTCATTGCTGTTGTTCCGTACGACGGCAACTCTCGCAGCTTCGGGAAGTGGTTGCGCATCCGCCACAACGACATACAGTGGGATCGCCTCTCGTCGCAGAATCTTAGTGCCGGATTCTTTTACAAGGCCGCTTACCAGAACTGTGTGGCTGGCATAGTCGCGTACACCGACTACAACCTTTGGATTTTCGACTAAAGCGCGTTTTGTGAGTTCGTCCTCAATTTTGCTGCCGATTTCCTCAACGGTTAGACCGCCGACCGCCAAGGGCTCACTGAGAAGAGGAAATTCAAGAAGACCCGAGGGAGTGATCGTAAACAACGTTGACTTTGCACCTGCCGCAGGGTCGTTGAATTGAACGTCCAACACATCGTTGGGACCAACTCGATAAATCCTGGTCAATGAGATCTCTTCAATCGGCGCAATCGGAGTCGTTGTGATGCTCTCCGCCGGTTTTGATATTGAGGTCATCGAAACCTTAGCACCGTTTGGCTGTAGTGCCGGCGAGGGTACGCGAGACTCCGACCGTGCTTGAGAGATCGAGGATTGCGGTTGAGTCGTTTTCGTGGGGTCAATTGGCGACTCGGTTTTGGCGATTGGCGGCGGCGGTTGATTCGCTGTTTCTGCGTTACGCGTCAGCAACGTTTTGTGCAATTCGTCTTGCTCTTGCTTAACCTTTGTATTAAGACCGGCCGCTCGATGAAAACTATTAATCGCCTTTTGCCATTCACGCATCTTGAAGTAAGCGCGACCCAGAGCTTCGTAGGCGTCAGCGTATTCAGGATCGAGCTTCACTGCTTGTTCAAAGGATGAGACGGCCTGCACCACTTGTCCGGAGTCAAAAAGATCCAGGCCAGTCTTATAGAGAGCTTTCGCTTCCGCACTTACGTCCGTTGAGATTCGGCGATCCGGAATCTTCTCCGCAGACCTCAGGTTTGGAGCGTATGTTTGGGCCACGACTGCATGCGGATTAGAAATGAGTATGGAGAGCGCTAGAAGAAGCAGAAACGATTTGTACATGAAGACCCCCTTGCAAAACCGCGTGGGCACGCTTCATCAGATTTTGGGGGCGGGGAATTATCTAGTATTCACAACCGAGGGATTGCAGGGGGCTTGTTTATAGCATTTTTATTCTCGCAGTTCCAATAGTTCTGGAGCTGTCCGATATGCTTTACAGCCTTTTTGCAAGAGCGTCCAAAGCATATCGAACCCGCACGTCGTCACTAGAATTTCTTGATTTGCAGGCAGGATCCTCCGGTAAGATAAGCGCGATTCGCCCGGGCAAGTTGAACTCCTCGCTTTTTTAGTAATCTACCGAGTCAGTCAATCAGATGTCTCGAATACTCATGACGAACCTGCGTACCTCTCTAATCGTCCTTATTTGTCTTGTTGGCGCACTTCAACTCGCTTGTGGGCGCCGTAATGCCGGTAACGCTTCAACCTCTCCCACTCCGGATGAGTCTGAAATGGCAAATCAGATACTGGATCGTTTCATCGAGGCGGCCGGCGGGAAGCATGCACTCGAAGGTGTAAAGAGTTACCGAATGAAAGGGCACTTCGAAATGGCTGCGCTCAATGTGCGCGGCAATATGCAGGTTTGGGCCAAGGATCCGAAAAAGTCACTAACCATTATCGAGTTTCCAGTCATTCCTCCACTCAGAAAAGGCGATGACGGTGAAAACCATTGGGTACAAACACCGGTGGGGACTTTCAGTATTAAGGGACCGGAGGAGATGTCGCAGGTTGAACGCGACTCGGAGGTTTACAGCGCTTCACGAATTCGCAACCTTTACTATCGAATGAAGCTTGATAGTAAAGCGCGTCTTAATGGTCGCGATGTTTACATTGTTGAAGGCCAGCCAACTAAGGGTCCAGCAGAGAAGTTGTTCTTCGATGTTGAAAACGGACTGCTGGTTCGTTGGGATATGGCGAGGCGCGTTCCAAACCGAACGGTCTTTGTGAAGGTTCATCTAAATGATTACAGAGACATAGATGGTGTGAAGATTCCATTTAATGTGCGTCTGGCGTTTGAGTCCTTTGATTTCTCGGTGACGGTGGATGAGCTGCAGCACAACGTCGAGATAAACGATGCGATCTTTAGAAGGCCGAAGTAGCGCAGGTCGATGTTATGGTCGATTAGGCCCTATGTGTCCAATAGGTTCTGTTTTGACTGATAACCTACCTTGACACTCAAAGCGTTCGCTTCATATATTCCCCGCTCCCAGTCTTAGCAACGATACAAGCCGATGAAACGAATCCTACTGATAATTGCAGTTGTTGCACTCTACGTTCTGCACCAGGACTTCTGGTTCTGGCGTCGGGGCCATCTGGTTTTTGGTTTTATCCCGATCGGGCTTTTTTATCAGGGATGTTTCTCTATCGCCGCTTCGCTGTTGATGTGGCTGTTAGTAAAACAGGCCTGGCCGGTTCATCTTGAGCAAGAGATCGAACAAGAGTCCGAGGAGGACCACACCCATTGATCCCCGCACTTTTTGTTTTTCTTTATCTCGCTGCCGTCCTTTACATAGGCATCTTTGCATTTCGTAAGGCGAGAAGCCGTGAACAGGCGGAAGACTATTTCCTTGCCAGCCGATCACTTGGCCCATTCGTCTTTCTCTTCTCATTGTTTGGGACCAACATGACGGCCTTCGCGATCCTGGGCTCGTCAGGACACGCCTTTCAAAATGGCATAGTTACCTTCGGCTTAATGGCATCGTCGTCAGGCCTCGTGATTCCGCTAACGATTTTCTTCATCGGTACTCGCGTGTGGGCGCTTGGCAAGAAGCATGGTTTCATGACGCCCGTCCAAATGTTTCGCGACCGGTGGGAGTGTAGTCACATAGGAACTGTCATCTTCGTAGTTCAGTCTGTATTGCTCGTGCCGTACATAATCATCGGCATCATGGGCGGCGGGACAACTCTCAATGTAATCAGTGGAGGTGTCGTTCCATACTGGTTTGGTGGTGCGATTGTCGCGCTCGTGGTTATGGGCTATGTGTTCTTTGGAGGCATGCGCGGCACGGCCTGGGTCAACACATTTCAGACGATACTTTTTCTGTCCTTCGGTTTCGCTGCGATCCTCGTAATCGGCGCCGGCATGGGCGGCTTCCGAAGTGCGGCGCATGCAATGATCAATTCGCCGGCACTCGCGCCGTTACTTACGCGCGAACGAATCTCTCCTTATTACTTTTTCAGCTACACGTTCATTCCGTTGTCTGCGATCGCCTTTCCACACATCCTGATCTTTTGCCTGACGGCGGAAAAGATGAAGCACTTCAAGAAGACAGTCATCTTTTATCCGCTCTGCATCCTCGCAATCTGGCTTCCATGTGTGTTTCTCGGTGTTATGGCGAATCGAGTAACCGACGTACCTGAGATCCGCGCAAAGCAGGAGGCGCGTCGCGTGCTGGCCACTCAAGGTAAACAAATGACGCCGGAGCAACGTGATGACTTGCGCGAGAAAGCGGGCGCAGACGATGTCATCATGCTATTGCTTCAACGCTACGCGCCACTCTGGCTGGCCGGAGTATTAGGAGCGGGAATTATGGCGGCAGTGATGGCCAGCGATTCACAGATACTTGCTCTCTCAACTATGTTCACGGAGGACGTGTTCGCCTTCTACGGGCATAAGGAACGATTTGGGGAAGCAGTTCAAGTGAACACGGGTCGTTTGTTTATTGTCTTAATAACTATTTTTGCATATTCAATCGCATTGCGTGCGCCCGAAACCATTTTCGAACTCGCCATTCAATACGCGTTTTCAGGTTTTGCTGCGCTCTCGCCGCTTTTGGTGGCCGCACTCTTCTGGAAGGGAAGTACGAAGTGGGGCGCGCTTGCCGTCACTGTTTGGGTGGCGTTTTCAGTAGTTGCCGTCGCATTGTTCCAACACTTTGTTGCGGCACCGGCTCCTGGCCCGTCGGTTGTCTTTGGCAAAGTCGGAGGATGGGAAGTGCTTTCACGAACACCGGGTGGTACCGCCGTCTTCGGATTCATGCCGGTTGTCCCGATGGTAATTATCTCTGCACTTTTGATGTGGTTTGTGTCTCTGGCCACACGCAAGCCCTCGCCGCCAACCATCGCAAGATATTTCTGAGGTCAAGAATATGAAGAGATTAATCGTTACAGTGCTTCTAAGCGCCGCTGTGATTGGTTGCCTGGTCGTTGTAACTCAGTCGCAGTCTGAGGCACAGAAAACCGATCGCCGCGTTGTTAAGGTCCCTGGTCTTCCAGCGCCGAGCGTTCCCATTTCGCCGGCGATTGTTGCCGGTGATTTTGTTTTCACCTCCGGCGCGATCGGGATCGATCCAAAGACCGGTCAAATGGCTGGGCCCGGTTTCGAAGAACAAGCTGAACAGGTGTTGGTGAATCTCGAGGCAGTTTTGGAAGCGGCTGGAAGCAGCACGTCGCGCGTGGTGAAGACGACTGTTTTTCTGGCTGATATGAACGACTATCCGGCGATGAACGAAGTGTATCGACGTCACTTCAAGCAAGATCCACCAGCAAGGTCAGCTATTCAGGTGGCGAAGTTACCCGCTAATGCGAGGATTGAGATCGAGGCAGTGGCGTTGCTGAAGTGAACTGTTTTCCTGGATCCAACTCGAAACTTCAACACCCTTTCCAGAATCGAACAAGTTAGGAAGGGTGGTTTACCCCCGCTTGCACCCGATCTATTGGCTGGGGAGACAGGCGTGGTAAACCACCCTTCCTAACTTGTTCGATTCTTTTAGGTGTTCGATTCGTTTTCTTATTCAGTTTTCTATCGCCTATCCAAAACAATAAAGCCGTCCGTCTTGTGATCCGATCACAATCCGGCCTTTCGCGATGGCGGGTGAAGCTGATAGCGGTGCTCCCGCATTGAACTCCCAAACTTTCGCACCATTCGTCAGGCTAAGGACGTAGAAGCGTCCATCGTTAGAACCTACAAACACACGTCCATCCGCGATTGCTGGAGATGACTCAACGCGCGCTCGAGTCGTAAACGTCCAGACAGCTTTTCCGGCAAGGCTAAGTCCATGTACCAACTTGTCGCGTCCGCCAACAACAACTCGGTTTGCAGTGACAGCTGCGGACGAGTAGTAAGGAAACTTCCGCTGTGGATGCTGGTATCGCCAAACCACGCGCTGATCCGTAAGGCTCACCGAAAGCACTTCATTATCGAACGTACCATAGAAAGCAGAGTTTGCCCGTAGCGCGGGCGACGCGCCGGTGTATGCACCCGACGAAACGCTGAACATCTCTTTGCCGTCGCTTACTCTGATTGCTCGAAACATCTCGTCACAGCCGGCAATGAATGCCACTCCGTTCCAGATACTTGGCGTTGAGTGAACGGGACCGTTTGTCTTGAATTTCCAGAGCACGGCGCCGTTTCGTGTCGACACGCAATAAAGGTTCTCGTCGTAGGAACCAATTAACACGCGATCGCCAACAACAACAGGCGAAGACTTAATTTCGCTTCCGGTTTTCATCGTCCAGAGCCGCTTGCCGTCTGAAGCGTTTACGGCATGTAAGACTCCGCCAAGATCACCAATGTAGACTTTGCCATCGCTATACGCCGGTGATGATTCGCCAATGGGATTACCTGCATCGTACTTCCAGTAAACTGCTCCGTTGTCGAGATTCAGAGAAACAAGTTCGCCTTTTTGGGATCCGACGAAGACTGTGCCACCCACCACTGCAGCGGAGGATTCGATTGAGTCTCCCGCTTCGAAACTCCAAAGCAGTTTTAGATCTGATGGAACCTTAGAGTCTGATACACCGGTGTTTCGTGAATTGCCGCGAAACTGCGACCAGTTGTCTGCCGGGGTGTCTTGTGCATGAAGTTTTGGAACAAAGACCAGCAGCAGCAGAACTAGAAAAACTGTGCGCCACCGCTGCGCTCTCTGCGTCTCTGCGGTGAAAGCTGAGCCCTTAACGATAAACCGCAGAGACGCAGAGAGCGCAGAGGTAACGCAGAGAAGAGCTTTCAGAACGCGCACTGATAAACCTCCAATGCCCCGTCAATATCAAACGGCCTCGGGTTGAAACGACCAGTCCATTGTTCGGCGGCTTCGCTAGCCAGCATCGAGAGATCATCCGTACGAATACCAGCCTCACGCAGTGTTTGACGAAGACCACCGGCCACGGACAACTCTTCGAGCCGCTTCGCCAGCTGTTCAGCAGGATCAGATTGAACCTGCGTCCCGGCAATCGTTAACAGCTGAGCGTACCGCTCGCTGGCCACCGCACTGTTCCAACGAACTACAGTGGGTAACAGAAGCGCTATTGCAACGCCATGCGCTGTTCCGTAATGAGCTGTAAGCGGATTCGCACAAGCATGTGTCGCACCGAGCATCGAATTCTCAATCGCCATACCTGCGAAGAAGGCCCCTCTTTGCATTGCGCCACGCGCCTGAAGGTCGTGCGGTTCAGTCAGGACTCGTTCATAATTGTTTTCCAAAAGTACCCAGGCCTCGCGCGAAAACAATTCCGATAATGGATTGCGTTTCGTTGTTACAAACGTTTCGACAGCGTGAGCGATCGCATCGAAACCCGATGTGGCGGTAACGCTTTGTGGCTGTGAAACTGTTAACGCTGGATCAAGCAGGGCAACTCGGAAAGCGATCTTAGGATCTCCACAGGCAAGTTTTTCATGAGTCACTGCGTCTGAAATCAGCGCGTAAGATTGAGCTTCGCTACCTGTACCTGAGGTCGTGGGAATGCCAATCATGGGAAGCGTTGGCTTGGTGGTCTTTGCATATCCATGATAGTCGCGCATTCGACCGCCGTTCGTGAGCACGAGGTTGATACCCTTGGCGCAGTCGAGTGAACTGCCGCCACCGAGTGCGACGATAGAATCGATCTCCAGTTTCCGGGTGTATTCGCAGGCGCTCTCGATCATTGCGGTATCCGGATTGACATCGAAGTCGTGGAACTCGGTTACTTCAATTCCCGCATTGCGCAAAGGCACTACTGCCTCGGCAACATGGCCTGAATCTACCAGCCCGCGGTCGGCAACGAGTAAGGTTCGTTTGAAACCCAGATCGCCGGCTAACTCGCCAAGTCGTTCGATCACTCCGACGCCATAAACGACGCGCGTGCGAGGTTGAAAGTCAAAGGAAGCAGCTGCGTGTTTTTCAGGCATGGTCCTCCGATTGTCAGTCAAATAGGTCCGATAGGTCATATAGGTCCTATACCACTGACCAATCGCAATTCTAAATAACCAGCCTACGGTGTTGAAGCAGTGCTCGGGGCCCCATTCATTTCCGCAAGCGCGATGAGCTGATTGCGGTTTGAGATGAATAGGGTTCCGTGGGCAGGCACTGGTGTGGAGTAAACGGAGCTCCCCATATTGATCTCGGCGATAACTTTCTCTGTTTTGCCTTCCTGCATGATGAGCACGTCGCCGTCTTCATCGCCAATGTAGATCTTTCCATCAACCAGCAACGGCGATCCCCACACCGCTGCAAACATATCGTGCTTCCAATAGAGCTGCCCGGTCTTTGCGTCCAGGGCATGCAGGAAGCCACTGAAGTCTGCTTCATAGACAACGCCATCTTTAATCGCGGGAGTCGAGATCGAGCGGCGGATCCCATCGTACTGCCACACGCGTCCCGTTTGGGTTATGTCGCCGCGTTTAGTTGCGTCGATGCAGTACATATGGCCGACGCCTTCACCGTGTTCAGGATCTTGTCCGTTGGCAATGTAGACCCTGTCCTGATAGACAACCGGTGTGCTAATAAGTTCGTTCCGCGTCTTAGGCCAAACAGAATCTTTCGGGTTCGTATCAAACTCCCACAGCTTTTTGCCGGTCAGTGCTTCATAACCTCGAATCCAACCGTCGCCTTGTGCGTGGACTAATTGAACTACACCTCCGATTGTTCCTACACTTGGAGAACTCCACTGCCCATGGAGAATTCGGTCGAACACAGAATTGTCTTCCCAAACAAGTTTGCCCGTATTTTTGTTTACCGCGATGATGGCGGGTGCTTTGGGTGAGGGAATATTCACGTGGCTCTCGTCCTGACCATTAGAGGTGCTCACGAAAATCAGATCCCCGTAGATTACTGGCGATGAGTTCGCCAGGTTGTGTGGCAGAGTTCCGACTTCTTCCATCATGTCAAAGCGCCAAACAATATCGGCGTTGTATTCGCCGGTTAACTTTTCGTCCGTAACAGGTCCGTCGTTCTTGCCGTCACGAAAACCCTGTGTGTCGAGACACATTAACTCCGCACGATTCGACACGTAGTAGACCCGATTGCCATCCACTATTGGAGATGAAGCGATGCCCTGATATGGCCAGTCGTTTACGCGACCGGCGACGAGCTTGTCGTGAACCATCTGCCACATGAACGCGCCGTCCGATTCGCGGAAGGCCATGACGACACCCTTATCACCAGTGATTTTCGGATCGCGTAAACCTTCATTATTGGTGCCGACGAACACCATGCCACCCGAGACGACGGCATTCCCGTATGCCTGCGAGCCAAGCTGGGCGATCCACTTAACGTTCTTTTTGGTTTTGAGATCCCAAAAGGTTGGTAAGCCTTTCATGTTGGAGACCATGTTTCGGTCCGGAGTGCCACCCCACATGGGCCAGTCTCCGGTTCCGGGATCCGCGGCGGCCGTCCGCGGAGTTAACGAAGACGCTGTTAGTAACATTGAGATGAATGCAAAAAATGCGACGATTACTGCGATCGTTCTTGTATGGGTAGCTCTGTGCATGGCTCTTGATTAATCCTCTTTCAAAGGGCTCCGCTTTTGTGTAGAACAGGCTGTTAGCCCGTCCGCGCGACAGACTGTTGACCTTCCGGACGACAGGCTGTTGACCTCTCCGCACTACAGGCTATCAGCCTGTCTGTACATCAAACTAGTTGTTCCGGTACACCTTTAAGTTATCAAAGTAAATCTCCGCGAGCGCGCTGCCAAAGATGCCGGGGGCTCCCTGGCGATTTGGAATGGGATCGATGCGTTCGATCATCCAGGCGCTCGGTTCCTGATCCGTGACAAGCCAAACTTTACCGCGTGCTCGCGTAGTTCCGTCCGGGAGATTCTGGACTTCAAGTTTCATTCGATACCACGTGTCAGGTTTCCATTCGAAAGGAATAGCGACAGTCCGTTTGATTTCGGGTTGCCACGATTCAATGTGCAACGTTTGACTATTACCGAAGAGCACTAGTCCGTAACGTTGGGCCATTACCCCGGCGTCACCCTGTTGTCGGCGTTTCTGCGACGCATTTACGTCAGCTTCAATCGTGTAGTTCGACCAATCCGAGGGTCCGAAGTATGCACGCGCACGACTGAGCAAAGAAGATCCTTCGGTTGTCTTGACCAACACTTTATTACCGTTCACGTCCCTAACAGCAAACTTCAATGTGGCGTTGACCCATGTTGGTGGCACACTTTTCTCGGCCATCGAATCGAAATTCTCACTCCAGGGCAATGGTGGAAATACTCGCACACTTGCGGAACCACTGAGATTGCCAACCTGAGCTTTCACAAGGCCGGCTTGAGTAATCGCATCACTCGAAACTGTGAACTGGCCGTTAGCAACTGTTCCTTTTAATTGATCCAGACTCCAGGTGGCCGATGTTTCTTCCCGGATGAATCGACCTTGATCATCAAACATGCGGACTCGGAAGTTGACCTTGTCTCCCGGTTTTAGAATCAACTCAGTCGGAATGACCTGCACAAATGTCGCTTCACGATTCGCATTAGGCAGACCTTCGACGGGTGCCGG
>Ga0207660_10001816_pt1 | contig 14219 bp, 8 predicted proteins | sample KBSC73BmetaG_FD_184335 | JGI IMG/M metagenome (GOLD analysis project Ga0207660, IMG submission 184335) | Corn rhizosphere microbial communities from Kellogg Biological Station, Michigan, USA - KBS C7-3B metaG (SPAdes) (version 2) | ecosystem: Host-associated > Plants > Roots > Rhizosphere ... | reverse complement strand
TGTTTCTCCTGCTGGTATTTGTCGCTGTGTTGCGGAGTGAAATGGCGTCGCTGATCATACTCGGGATACTCATCACTGTAATGGGGTCGCTGATCACAAACTCAAGCATGATAATGGTGCCCTTCAGTGCTGTGTCGGCACTGCTTGTCGTGTTTGTGTTGCATCGCTATGGGCTGCTCACGTTGATTGCCGCTCTCTTCGTCGCGCATCTTTACGTCTTCTTCCCGATCACAACAGACTTCACCGCCTGGTACGCAACCGACTTCACAATCGCACTGGTCATTTGCTTGTTGCTGGCCGGGTTTGCGGCTTATACGTCAGTTGGTGGAGCGAAGGCATTTTCAGCTGAAAGTGGTTATTAGAGCTATTTGCGGCGACACTCCCAATAACATCCTCAGCCGATTGCATCGCACAGCAGTGAACGCTTCATCCTGAAAGGATGAAAATGAATAGCCGTGGGCGAGCGGCTTTGCGCGAAGCCCACGGTAGCAATGCCAAATGAAAATCTGACCCTGAAAGGGTCAAACAACGAAACGGTTTGACCCCCTACAGGGGTCTATTCTCCCTCTAATTCTTTCCGTGGGCTTCGCGCAAAGCCGCTCGCCCACGGCTATTCAATGCGGTCCTTTCAGGCCCCGAGAGCCATCCCTACAATCGTCTTTTCCCACAGCTCCAGTTCTCACTCCGGAGCTGCCTGCTTTTGGACAAGAAACGTCAAATCGATCTTCTCTGCGCTGCCTCTGCGTTCTCTGCGTCTCTGCGGTTGAAAAATGTGCGCGGGATCTTTACCGCAGAGAACGCAGAGGCAGCGCAGAGAGTCTCTAAGAAGGAGTAGCATGTTTATAGCTTTGTGTAGCACACCAACTTCGCTCGTCACGAGCGACATACCCATCCGGCATTCGCCAGAAACATGGCGCTCCTAACGGAGCGCGGTCCGATTGGTCTCAAATGGCTATAAACATTTTGCTCCTTCGGAGCAACGAGGGCATCACTCTATCAGCAGATCCATAACTCGCGCTGTCGTGCGACACAAAACTCTGGATTAGCCATCGCATTCGGACTACCATACCAGCAAAAACAATCGCAATCGTCCGACACTCCTCGATATGAACAGCGACCCCAAACCTGGAAGTAATCTTTCTCATTACCGCATTCTGTCAAAGCTCGGTGGCGGAGGCATGGGTGAGGTCTATCTCGCTGAGGACACAAAACTCAACCGTCGCGTGGCGATTAAACTCCTTGCGGAAACTGCCCATGCGGACAAACAGGCGCATCAACGACTCATTCGTGAAGCAAGAACCGCAGCAAACCTCGACCATCCCAACATCTGTTCAATTCATGAGATTGCGGAAGACGGCGGTCACAGTTTCATCTGCATGCAATACGTTGAAGGTGAAACGCTCGACGCTTTATTGAAGCGAAAGACACTCAACCAGGTTGAGATTCTTTCGATTGCCGTGCAAGTCGCGGACGCGCTAACGGAGGCTCACGCTCACGAAACTATTCATCGCGATATCAAACCTTCAAACATCATGATCACGAACAGAGGCAGTGTGAAAGTGATGGACTTTGGTCTGGCCAAGCTGATGCAGCGTGAACAGATCATCAGTGAGGCCGAAACTGAGGCAATGATCAGCACACCCGGGGCTGTCATTGGCACGCTGCCTTACATGTCGCCTGAGCAGGTTCGCGGAGATTCGCTTGACGGTCGTAGTGACATTTTTAGTTTTGGCGTGGTGCTTTACGAAATGTTGAGTGGACACCAGCCGTTTCTTGATAAGAGCTCGGCTGGCACTGCATCGGCAATTCTGACGCGTGAGCCGCTGCCTCTGCCGCGATTCGCTCCAGACATATCCAGCGAACTGGAGCGAATTGTTCTGAAGACGCTTAGGAAGAATCCTGATGACAGATATCAGACTGCAAAAGATTTGCTGATCGACTTACGAAATCTGCGCGATGATCTTCAGTTTCAAAATCGGCTCGAACGTTCTGCTTCCAAAGCTTCCGGAATCGTTCAGCCACTTGCCAGTCACTCCGGAACCACGCTCGACAAAGATCAAGCAGAAACAATTGTTGCTGACAAACGCATAACTCTTCCGGGACAACAGCACACGCTGCCGCTACAAGGAAAACCAAAGTTCTATGCCGTGATCGCGCTGGTCATTTTCGCGGTCATTGCTGTTGGCTGGTTCGTTCGTCAAAGTTGGAATCAGCGTTGGGCCAGAAAGCAGATCCCGGAGATTCAAGCGTTGAGCAAAGCAGGCAGAACCTTTGAGGCCTTCGATCTGGCGGTACAAGCTCAGAAGTACATTTCCGATGACCCGACTATCGAGCAGCTGATGCCAACTATCTCAGATACTCTTTCGGTAACTTCTGATCCCGTTGGTGCCTCTGTTTATTTGAAGCGGTTCAGCTCAGATGCCACTCGTCAGTTAATCGGACAAACTCCGATTAGTAATCTGCGAATCGCTCGTGGCCAGTACGTCCTCTATATCGAAAAGCAAGGTTATGCTCCCATGGCACAAACAATATCCGGTGCTTTTCTTCGCGCAGGCGGCTCTGTGGTAGCGCCTCCTCCAATCAAATTAGATAAGAAACTCATTGAGGCTGGCAAAGTGCCCGCCCGGATGACTTTTGTCAGTGGCGGCGACTATCGTCTGGTTGCCTGGGCACGACCGACTGAAGAGCGAGTTCATCTCGACGACTACTTTATCGACAAGTATGAGGTCAGTAATCAGGAGTACAAGGAGTTCATCAATGGAGGCGGTTACCTAAAGAAGCAGTACTGGAAATATCCATTTATTAAGGACGGTAAGACGCTCACCTGGGAACAGGCGATGGAGGAATTCAAAGACCGCACCGGATTGCCTGGTCCACGTAGCTGGTCGAATCAAAACTTTCCCGAAGGCAGAGGAAACTATCCGGTAACCGATGTTTCCTGGTATGAGGCGGCGGCGTATGCGGCGTTTCGCGGTAAGCAGTTGCCCACGATCTTTCAATGGGAAAAGGCAGGTCGCAATGGCAGTGTTGCTTCACTAACCAACTACATGCCATGGGGAGTCTTTTATCCCGGCGAGACCTTGGACCAGCGAGCAAACTTTGGTAGTGATGGAACGTGGCCAGTAGATAACGGCGAGTTTGGAATTAGCCCTTTCGGTGCCTTCAACATGGCGGGAAACGTTTCTGAATGGTGCTTGAATGAAACATCGGAAGGGTTTCTTTCGGCAGGTGGAGCGTGGGGAGATCCTGTTTATTCATTTGCTAACTATGGTGGCTTCCCCGGTTTCTATTCTTCTGAGAAGCGCGGTTTCAGGTGTGCAGTCTCCACTGGCGAGGCCCAGGGCAACATAACGATAAAGATTCAAGACGAAGTTCCCGTCTATGCTCGCACAAGTGATGCAGATTTTAATAAATGGCTTCGCGCATACGACTACGAAAAGGGATCACTTGATCCACAAATCGAGAAGCAGGAGACACCGGAGTGGACGCGCGAGCGTATCACCTTCAACGGTGCTGATGGTGAACGCGCAATCGCGTATCTTTATTTGCCAAAGAATTTCCCCGGACCTTTTCAGGTGATTCACTATCTGCCACCGGGTGATGTGGAAAATGGGCAACGTTCAGCAACTGAAGCTGCCGAACATCAGCTTGGCGCTCAAGTTAAATTAGGTCGCGCGGTACTTGTTGTAATCATCAAAGGCTACATCGAGCGTCTGCTCCCGGAAGGGTACGTCGAGCCCGATCCAACCAAAGCAGAGTATCGCGACAAAATCGTCAACTGGATAACCGATCTGCGTCGGGCTTTGGATTACCTGGAGACGAGAAAGGACATCGACTCAAAGAAGATCGCACTTTTCGGTGTCAGCTCAGGAGCGCGTGTTGGATTGATCCAAGCGGCAGTTGAGCAAAGATACGCGGCAGTCTTTCTGGTAGGTTCGGGCTATCGGAAGGCCTACCTTCAGAATATCGCCGAAGCTAACACGATAAACTTTGCATCGCATATTCGTGGACCGATCATGTTGCTTCATGGCAAGTACGACGAGAATCTGTCGTTGAAACGCGAGGCAGAGCCACTTTTCAAGATCCTTCCGGAACCAAAGCAAATGGTTACTTACGAGGGAGGCCACGTCCCACCGTTAGACCTACTGGTGAAGACGATGAATGGTTTTTTCGATCAAACTATGGGACCAGTGAAGCGCGAGTGAGCATCGGGACTGGCATCGCATTATCGTAGGGGCGGCCCTCCGTGGCCGCCCCCTACACACGCAAGCTCTTCTGTCGGAGCGCGGCCGTCCTCGGCCGCCCCCGTCGAACAGATGCCCCATCGTGTTAACGAGGTACAATAGTTGGCAAAAGGGAAAGTCGGACTACTGTTCAAGTGGATGGTGCTCCCGTTCGACGGGGGCGGCCGAGGACGGCCGCGCTCCGACAGAAGAGCTTCCGTGTATCCAGTCATGGAACTTCTGTTCGACGGAGGCGACTTCACGCATGAGTACTGCCAGATTGCGATCGCTCGTGTTCCATGCATTTGCCTGCGAATCGGGGCAGTAGCCCGACTGTCAAGGAGGGCTTTACAGTCGGGCATCTGCCCACGGATCGAATGGGACCTGCATCTCATCGCCTGCTGGTCAAATAATCAGAAGCGCGAGACCGCTGATCATCAACGCAATCATCCAAATCACATCTACGTTGAACCAGGCACGACGCAATAACGACAAGCCAAGTTTTTCGTAGACCAAAAGAGCAATCAGTAGCGACACCAACAGATATCCCGCGCTATGAACCACAACGGCCGCCAGCCATTGCGAAGGATCATTCACGGAAGGCATCTGTTGAGGAGCGAGGTGAGCGTTATGACTCGCGTGTGAACTGTGGTCGGAGCCGAGCAGGACCGGCATAAGCATCAACCCTGCTCCGTGAGCAGAGGCCATGAGAAACGACCACAACGTTAGATCCCGAAACCCTACTCGCATCCCCACCCACTTCGGATGGCGAGAGCGAATAAAGCGTGAAAGCCCAAAAGCAAACAGTATTGCTGCCGCGCCGTACCGAACCCACGTCAAAGGCAAGCTCGCCTGGGCCAGCCACAGGAGTGCCACTACAAGCACAATCGAAATCGCATGACCAATGGCAATCGGTGGTATTGCCATCAACACCGCACGGCGGCTCCTGTTCTGTAGTCCTAACGACACAGCGAAGAGCCAACCCATTGCGGGGTTAATTCCGTGGTAGGCGCCGAGACCAAATAGGATTAGCCAGGGCCACACTCGGCTCATGGATAGCAGTAAGAGTCAGACGAGCAATCGCCGCCTTCCAAACGAATTTGGTGGGCTCGATAACCGTCAAACTCAACAAAGAATTTTGGATCCACGGAGAGTCCACCTGCAGGATCAGCGTCGAGTTTCGCCATCCAACTACGTATGCCTTCGGGATAGAACTGCTCATCCCAGGCGTGATAGAGCGAGTTTGTGAAGTACACCCGTCGACCATCTCGACTCACTTCAACCATTTGTGGCGCGCCATTCAAAGGTTGGTCTGGGTTCTTCGGATGTGGTGTTCGGCGGACAATTCCTCCGAGGTGGACCGAGCCAGTCAGCTTCGGGTTGAATGGATCAGAAACATCGTATTGCCGCATTTCACCAGTGCCCCAGCAAGAGACATACAGTTGGCGATCGTCGAGGGAAAGATTGATATCGGTCACTAACGGCGGGACGGCTTTGAAGCCTTGCAGTAATGGCGGCAGTTGTTCGGCTTCTGCGGGCTCGGCCGGGATTTCGATCACTTTCGTTACTTTCCATTCATCGTTGTTGCGATGCCACACCCAGATAGAACTCGATAAGTCTTTAAGTGATACTACGACACCAACAAACCCGTAAGCTTTTGTCGGATCATGAGCGGCACGTAACTCCAAAACCAATTGGTGCTCGGCGCCAAGATCGGCCGACTGCTGATGCTTCCTGCGGCGCAAATCCCAGAAGTGCAGTTGATGGCCGTATTTGCTATTGAGAAGAAGGTCTGGCACCAAACCGTTTTCAATCATGTTTGGTGTGCCCCACTCGCTGGTGATCATCGTGTCGTGTCCGAGATGCCACCAAAAGTCGTAAGCGAGATATTGTGGCCCACGATCAACTTCCCATCGTCCCAGCACATCGAAGGAGAAATGGTCCAATAGAAAGACGCCGCCCGGCCCTTCGCCTTCCGGATTTCCCAAACCACTTACATAGATTCCTTCTGGCCCACAATGAATGGTGTGAAATCTTGAATAGCCGGTCCGTTTAAAGACTTCCTCCGGTTCAATAACCTTTACGATCTGTGGATTTCTTGGATCGGGTTTCGTATCAAGAATGTGGATTCGCGATGAACGCAAGCCGGGCACAACCAGATAGCGACGCTCAATGTGCGGATGTGGCGCATAAGGACAGAGCGCGGAGCTGCAGGCATTCCAACCAAAGTGATGGAGCTCATCGCCAGGTTTCGGCATGTCTACTTTCCCCACTACTTTGCCGTAAGTGGGAGACGCCGGCGCTAGATCGACAACAGTCATCGCATCCGGCTTCTGCTCTTGGCCATTTTTACTGGGATTGAAAGCCGCAACGTATGCGAGTGTTTCAGCGGGTGCCTGCATTGCCATGCGCGGCGACGGATAGAAAGTGGGATCGGGTTTCCATTGGACCATAAGAGTTTCTCCTTCCGGTCTGGTTGAATACCGACTTGAATGTCAGGGGACTGGGCAGTCGTTATGCGCTTGAGAGTGGTGCTTACGATAACGCTTCTTTCGAAGAAATCAAAGTTGTCCTCTCACCCGCAATTTTGCGCATCTTGAGTTTTACCTTCGCACCCGCCACCCGCTATCAGGATTATTGCGAATGCAATTTACCTTTTGCATGAAGAGTCCTTCGCCGATCGCGTTCACCGAACATGGACTTGTAGGTTAGAATCTCACCCATGACACGACGAGTCCTTTTATATCCCGGCGAAGATGGGTTTATGGTAGCTGAAGTCCCAAGCCTTCCAGGCTGTATTAGCCAGGGCAAAACACGCGAGGAGGCCCTGGAAAACGTACGCGAGTCAATCTCGTTACATGAGGAAGTTTTGCGTGAACGCGGCGAACCAATTCCTGAAGACCGCGTCGAGTTGGTTGAGGTCGCTGCGTGAGTAAGCTGCCCGTCAGTCACATCGTAGTGGTGCGAAGGTCCCCCTTCTCAAAACGATTCCCAATCATAAAGAACTCGATCGCGGAACGCTCCGCGCCATCATTCGCCAAACCGGACTTACAGTTGAAGAATTCATCTCGTTGTTGTAAGAGTCGCCTAGAGCATTTTTCACCATGGATACCGTTGACTTCATAACAACCGAAACGGGTAAGGATCTCATTGTCTCTTTCGCTCTTGTGAGAATTGATGATCCCGAAAGAATCAACAGTCTCGTACTTTTGCGCACGCCAATGTACGAAGCTTTTCTCGATCAGTCAGAACGCGGCGTAACGGTGTCCTTGGAATCAGAGGACGATGATGAGCGTGACCTGCTCCGCGAAGTGCACTTTGACAAGGACGCGGCAACCATACTATTGCGAACTGAGTCTCGCGAATACGAATTGGACTTAGGCAACGTCGAGCCTGTTGACCTCGAGCGAATGGGCATTGGTTTCCGTAAGATGAATTTCGATCAAAGGCTACAGCTGTCGGGCATTTAGTCTTGTAGGCAACATTGCATTTCATCGCCGAAGTTCCTCAATGATTGCTTGACTGCACCGATTTGTTGCTTGCAATGCTTCAAGGTGGTCCTATTCGACGGGGGCGGCCGAGGACGGCCGCGCTCCGACTGAAGAGCGTTCGTGTATTCTTCCAGAAACTTCTGTCCGACGTGGACTCTGCCAGAAGCGCGTTTGGCCGGCCGCCTCCGTCGATCAGAAGCCCGACACCTGCATTTACGCCCGCTCTTCTGTCGGAGCGCGTCCGTCCTCGGCCGCCCCCGTCGCACAGGACCATCTCAGCAAGACGAGGAATTTCCTCGAAACCGTCGAACAGAACCTTCTCAGAGATACGCGCACATGTCACTCCTGAGCCTTCACTTGATTGGCAGCCGATTAGTAATGAAGTCTGCAACTCGAGTCGCCGCCGGCAGATCCAGGTTCGACAAAACTGCGACCACATCAACCTGGCCCAGGGCAGATCTTCAACTCGCCATTCATCCCGGGCGCGCCACCACCATGGCCGAAGCATCGCGTGCCGTTAACCGTCGCCTCCTGAAATCCATAGGCATACTTACCGCCAAACGTCGTATCGACTTTCCCCGTCGTGAGAATTTCGGTGTACTGCGCGTTTAGTAGTTTGTTTGTTTGCAGTGCCGTTGCAAACTTCATCAGGTCCTCAACCGTCGAATAACCGCCACCCGCAGAAGTCCCGCGATAGGAAAGCGTGTCAGTGTTAGGCTGCCAACCAGTCACCGACGAGCTGTTGGAGCAGACGCCGCCGGCAGACAATTGCAGTCAACGGCACCTACTTATGGCCTCCGTAAAATGGTAGTCGGTCGGACTGACGTTGAAGTCAATGCGAAGTTGGCAGGAACACTGTCCCCGCGAATGGTCACGCTCTTCTGACCTTCGGTGAAACCGCTCTTCCTGGCAGTGACCTGATAAGTTCCGGGCGCGACATTAGTGAAAGAGTAACTACCGTTCGCACTGGTTGTGACGGTCCTTTGGCCGGCAATCGAGACGTTCACGCCGGCGAGAGGCGCTCCGGTTTTGGCATCAATAACGCGGCCGGCGATCTGCCCGGTTCTTGCCAGGCCGATTCCAGCCGTTGGTAGCCTGCCAATATCCTTGATGGCGTCACCCGAAGTTTTCAGCACAAAGTCCTGGCGTGTCGAGATGCCACCGCGAACATTGATTGTTTTCTCTTCCGCGGCAAAGCCGGCCTTAATCACTGTGATCCGATAACTGTCCGGCGTCAGCTCAGCCACGGTGTAGTTCCCTTCCTGATCCGTGTTGGCGCGTCGCTGGCTTTCGAGCGCAATGATGGCTCCGGCAACAGGCTTACCGTTGCGATCGGTGACTCGGCCCGCCAATTGTCCCTTCCGCGTTTCTGGTACACGAACCATTGTGCCGACCACAGCGCCGCCAGTGGTAGCCCTAGTTTGCCTGAGTTCGAAGTCCGCGCGAGTTGCGCCACCAGCGTGAACCGATACTGTGCTGTTGCCATCCTGAAATGATTGCTGCCTGGCCTTCAAATCGTACCGACCCTCAGCCAGCCTGAGGCCATATTCTCCTCTGGAATTTGTTAACGTCCTGGCAATAAGAATTGATCTGCCCGCTGATCTTGCTTCGATGCTGGCGTTTGCGATCGGCGCGCCGGTCTGGGCTCGCAGAATTCCGCGAACTTCGCCCTGACTCGCGATCGCGTTTTTGATCAGCTTATTCACTGTCTCGGAACCTAGTGCACTAAGTTGAAAGTTGCGTTGTTCAGTCGCCGCGGTTTTCAGAGAGACGGCTTGACTCGTAACCTGATAGCCGACCTTGTAGGCCGAGACTGTGTATGAGCCTGGCTTCAGATTACGCAGTTCATAATTTCCATTTGGGGCGCTAGGCACTGAAACTGTTGTCTCCGACTGAATGACCGAGATTTTGGCGCCTGCGAGCGGATGAGCCTGGTTATCGAGAACGGTTCCGCGCAATACCGTCCCGGCGCCGAGCTGAATAAGCGACTGTCGGCTTTGGGCTATCGTGTCCGCGGGCACAAATTGCGTTCGCGACTCAGCGCTTGTTTGCGCTGTTACCACCACCTGCGTGAACTTTGGTTTCATACCATTCTGCCGCACCATTACCTGATACGTGCCAACCGGAACGTTCACGAATGAGTATTGTCCCTGGGTGTTGGTGCGTACCATGCCGACGGCTGGTACTTGAACCAACGCAAACGGTACCGCCCGGCCAGTTGGATCTTTGACCACTCCCTTCAGAGTGCCGGTGAGGCCCGGAGTCCTGGCGCGACTGCCTAATACGGTTGAGGTAAGCACCCCAGGCATTGCGGTGACGGGGCTTCTTCCGCCGGGAGTCGATGTAGTTTGGAAATCCGCTATGGCAGTCTGCCCGCCGAGCACGTCGACCTGTCCCCTGCCGATCATTCGGCCATTTTTTGTGACGGTCAGTTGGACCAGTCGGCCCGGGTTGAGACCTTTCAAATCAAAGGTTCCATTGCTATCGGTCGTGGCGCTCGCGCCGGACTCTTGGTTAGAAACCACAGCCCCTTCAACGGGATTGCCGTTCTCAGTAACGGTGCCAGTAACTTCTCCAGTCGACTGCTCGGTCTGAGTCCCTGGATCCTGGGGACTCGTCGGATCTTGAGTCGCACCCTGATTGCCGGATTGATCTTCCCGCAGGCCGCGCAGAGTTGAGCGTAACTCCTGGATTTTTTGCAGCAGGCTCGTAGCCTCACTGGCAAAGTCACCGATGCGCGCGAGAAGACTTTTTTTCTCGCCACTGGGTTGCTGAATCCGGGAGGAAGCGTCACTGGCAGACGCCTCGGCGGTGAGATTCGCGAGCGCTGTCTGCATCTCTTGTTTGCGCGTTGCGATCTCCTGGTCAGCCGTTCCGGTATCTTTGTTCTCTTGCAAACGGCTGGCTTTCGTAGCGAGCGCCGATTTCAAACCCTCGAGGGCTTGCCGAAGCGCATTGATGTTTTCAGTACTGCTGTTAGGATTGCCGGCAAGAGTCGACTCAGCCTGAGCAATAAGTTGCTGTAGTTCCTGGTCGGCAGCCGCAGCTTGCACAGCTTCAGTCTCCGTCCCAGCCGAACTATCAGAGGTGGGCCTATCGGTTGCCGCGGTCGCTGACGCCGACGCGACAATTGCGTCATGGATCGAACTTGCGAGTTGCTCTGTGGCTGCCGAAAGCGCCTGATCCAAAGCAGAGTTGCGAAATCCAGCAGACTTAAAGTCAACTGACGAGAGTTCAGCGACGAGTCCCTTCTGCGTGCCGCTGCCTTCAGCCCGCACGTTGTTGTCGTTGGCGGACTCAACAGATGTGATGGTTGCATAAAGCTGTATGCCGATCTTCGTCTCTTCGCCGGCGGTTTCGGTTGTCACAGCCAGCAGGCCACCCCGCACAACAAATTTGACTCCCTGCTGCTTACCCAGCGTGACCACCTGCTCGACATTCATCGCCGTCGATGCCGAAGGATCAAGGCCCGAGTTGAGCATTCGGGGCAGCACATCCTTGTAATTGATCGCTAACTTCTGCTGCAGGTCTTTTGCGATCTTCTGGCCCAGGTCCGACGGGGCGTTCATGCCGCTGTCGTCGTGAAAAGGAAGGATGCCAAGCGAAACTATTTGTGCCTGGCTGAAGCTGCCTGTCTCGTGGTTGGTCCTGCCGGGAATTTGGATCGCCGTCAGACAAACAATGATGAGTGCCGCCACCTTGGATGGCGTGAGCAAACTGTATCTGCGCTTCATGATGAATGCTCCCTTCCGACTGAGCCTTGCGAGGCTAAGGCACAACAATATCGGCATGTTTCCTTTGAAGTGGGGTGAGTAGTGTTAGAGGTTTCGTTACCCCGCCAACTTGGACCAGAACCGAGCCAGATATCTTGTCGAAAATACGGTACTCGCCTTTGGCATTAGTAAAGGTGCGGTACTTGACACCGTTTGCGACGACCACGACCTCCTTTCCGGCAACGACCCTTTTTGAGCTCCGAGTCACCACTCCTTGCAGCGAAGGCTCAAGCCCTGACCCCACGGGTACGAAAAGAAATGTCTTGTAGAGCACGTCGTAGTACACCTGAATGTTAGTCGGCCCGGTGTATCCGAATGAGGGTCCACCCACGGTCACCGAGGCAGACTCCTTTGCGTCGGACGAAGTGGAGTTGGTCGTGCTGTTCGTCCATGTCCACTTGTTGTCCAGCTTTACCTTTGTTTTGAGAAATGAAACAAATTGGAATTCGATAGACGCAGTGAGTCCCACTGTATGCGATGTCTCCACTGAGGAGGCGGACGATTGCGTAGTCGAATTTTCGAGATTGAACGTGAGAGTAGTTGCTTTGTCTCCAGGAGCAAAGGGCGGCTCGTACGGGAATGTGAAACCTAAAGACTTGAAGCGTCTGGCGTCAATGAAAGTGAACCTTTGGGGCGTAAGACCACCTAATGGCCCGCTTCCCGTTGCAAACGGATCGGCCTTCAATATTTCCGGAAAATCTTGTGTCGTGATCCCGTGCGTTCGGAGAGTCTCAGCCACGCCTGGGGCCATTCTGGAGGGGTTTCTCAGATCACCCGCAAAAACGAACATAATATCTGCGTTGCGGGTATTGTCCACCGTCCAGGAAACCGATGTTGGTGTCAGAATAAGTTTAAGCGTCGGATTGAGCCATAACCAAATTTCATCGCGATCATGATCGATTCCATCGACGGAGGGGCCGGACATGTTGATCTCTCTCGAGGTAGATTTCTTAATGTCGAGCGAACTGCTCTTTGACGAATTTCGGCTGTATTCATAACTGGCCTGAAGTCCCTGCACTACCCCGATATCAGTGGATACAGTGACGGAGTTGCTGTCCTTGAAGGAACTGCTTGAGGACACGGTCGTCCCCGTTGTGCTACCACTGCCATATTTTACTGAGCTACTGATGTCGCCACCGTGCGTCCCGGGAGGTGCGTAAATGACCGAGAGGATATAGAACTTTGGCTGGACGGTACCGGACACTATCGGTCCGGTCGGCGGTTTAGGCTCTTTCTCAGTACAAGGTCCGAATCGGCCTCTGATACATTCTCGGGTCCCAGGCTTGCCATTGATAATGCAGGAGATAACCGTTCCGTCCTTGCACGTGAAAGTGCCCATGACTCCGAGCGTAGAGTTCGGTGTACAGCCGATCGCTCTCGCTCTTCTCTGGGGATCGACTCCCGCTCCTACAAGCAGCGAAGAAACAGCAATCAACAACGCAAACCGGATCAAATTTTTGTGCATAAGTCACCTCGCCGTCTGACCATCCACCGGCATCAATTGCCCACTCAGCACCAGACACACAAGTATTTCTTCACCTGAGTTTTGGTGCTGGAATCGGCAGAAAATAGAACCCCAATTGGCTAACTTGGCGGGAGCTTACCTGCGAGGAATTGAAAAAGTCTTGAGCAATCGAAGAGAAATCCCTGAGAAAGTTCTGTGCGACCCAGATGGGACTGAACGCGAGTTGCAACGAGTTCAGGTTGCAGCGTCGATCAGAAGTCCGACACCTGCATATACGCCGCTCTTCTGTCGGAGCGCGTCCGTCCTCGGCCGCCCCCGTCGAACAGGACCCTCTCAGCAAGAAGACGACGCGCTAAGCCTTCATTTGATTGGCAGTCGATTAGTGATGAAGTCTGCAACTCGAGTGGCCGCCGGCGGATCCAGGTTCGACAAAACTGCGACGACATAACCCGGGGCCGGGCAGATCTTCAACTCGCCATTCATCCCGGGCGCGCCACCGCCATGTCCGAAGCATCGCGCGCCGTTAACAGTCGCCTCCTGAAATCCATAGGCATACTTCCCGCCAAACGTTGTTTCGACTTTCCCCGTCGTGAGCATTTCAGTGTACTGCGCGTTGAGTAGTTTGCTAGTTTGAAGCGCCGTTGCAAACTTCATCAGGTCCTCAACCGTCGAATAACCGCCACCCGCGGAAGTCCCGCGATAGGGAAGCGTGTCAGTGTTAGGCTGCCAACCGGTGCCATCTGATCGCATGTAACCGGTGCTGCGATCGGCAACCACTTGATCTTCCGGCTCGGAAGCAGTAGCGATCATTCCTGCTGGCTTGAAAATGTGATCTCGAACATAGTCGTAGTAGCTCTGACCACTAACTTTCTCAACTATCACACCCAACAAAAGAAAACCGTAGTTGCTGTACTTCCACTGACTGCCCGGTTCAAACTCCGGTCCGCGATTGCCGTACAGCTTCACATAGTCCTGTAGCGTCTTTAGCTCAAGTCGATTCTTATCGAACTCCGGACCAAAGATGTCGCCCGTGCCCCCGGTGTGCGAAAGCATCTGTTCAAGCGTAACCTTCGACGCCACGTCCTTATTCAAATAGCCGGTGAGGTAATTGCCCAGTGGTGCTTTCAGATCGAGTTTTCCGTTTTGTACAAGTTGAAGTGTGGCGACTGCGGTGAACATCTTGTTCATCGATCCGAGTCGGAAGCGCGTCTTCAAAGTGTTCGGCGTTTTCTTTTCACGATCTGCCATTCCATAAGCCTGGGCGAAA
>Ga0207660_10001815_pt1 | contig 14226 bp, 15 predicted proteins | sample KBSC73BmetaG_FD_184335 | JGI IMG/M metagenome (GOLD analysis project Ga0207660, IMG submission 184335) | Corn rhizosphere microbial communities from Kellogg Biological Station, Michigan, USA - KBS C7-3B metaG (SPAdes) (version 2) | ecosystem: Host-associated > Plants > Roots > Rhizosphere ... | reverse complement strand
CAGCGGTCCATTCCCGCAATCGGTGTTTCATCCGCGGTCCGATTTCGCCACCGAGCTCGACGGTTTGTTTTGGAACATCTTCTGGTGGGCCGTCGCCGTTTTTCTCATCGTCGAGACGCTGCTCGTCATCGCGATCGCGCGCTATCGCGCCCGTCCCGGCGCGCCGCCACCGAAGCCGATCCATGGTCACACCTTCCTCGAGATCGGCTGGACGCTCGCGCCGGCGCTGATTCTCGTGTTCATCGCCGTCCCGACGATGCGAACGATCTTCGCGACGGCGGGACACGCCCCCGAGGGCGCCCTGCGCGTCGAAGTGATCGGGCATCAATGGTGGTGGGAATATCGCTATCCCACGCTCGGGATCAGCGCGATGAACGAGCTGCATCTGCCGGTCGGCACGCCGGTGCAGCTCGATATGACGTCCGCCGACGTCATCCACAGCTTCTGGGCGCCGGGCCTGGGCGGCAAGCGCGACGTGATTCAGGGCCGCACCAACCGAATCGCGTTCACGCCCGATTCGACCGGCGAGTACTGGGGCCAGTGCGCGGAGTTCTGCGGCGCCTCGCACGCCAACATGCGCCTGCGCGTCTTCGTGCAGACCGACTCCCAGTTCCAGGGCTGGGTGGACCGGCAGCGCGCCGCGCCCGTGACGCCGGCGAAGGGATCTCCCGAGGAAAAGGGCCAGCAGATCTTCCGGCGCAGCGCCTGTATCGGCTGCCATACGATCACCGGTCTCGCGAGCGCGAAGGTCGGGCCTGAGCTGACGCACGTCGGCAGCCGCGCCACGATCGCGGGCGCGTTGTTCCCGAACACCGCCGAGATGCTGCATCACTGGATCCAGAACGCGCCGTCGCTGAAGCCCGGGGCGCTGATGCCGCCGCAGAATCTCTCCGGCGCCGATCTCGACGCGTTGGTCGCCTATCTGCAGAGTCTGAAATGAAGAGCTGGCTCACGACCACCGATCACAAGCGGATCGGCCTCCTGTATTTCTGGACGGCCTTCGTCTTTTTCCTGATCGGCGGGCTCGAGGCGCTCATCATCCGCGCGCAGCTCGTGAAGCCGGACGGCGGGCTCGGCGTGAGCGCCGAGACGTTCAACCAGCTGTTCACGATGCACGGCACCACGATGGTGTTCCTCGCGCTGATGCCGCTGTCGGCCGCGTTTTTCAACTTCATCATCCCGCTGCAGATCGGCGCGCGTGACGTCGCGTTCCCGCGGCTCAATGCGTTCAGCTACTGGGTGTTCCTGCTGGGCGGGTTATTCCTGAACTTCAGCTTCATCGCGGGGCCGTTGTTCAGCGCGGGCCGCCTCTCGGTCGCTCCCGACGCCGGCTGGTTCGGGTACGCCAACCTCACGTCGCGCCAGTTCTCGCCGGGACCGAACGTCGACTTCTGGCTCCTGGGCCTGCAGATCCTCGGCATCGCCTCGCTCGCCGCGGGGTTCAACTTCGTCGTGACGATCCTGAACATGCGCGCGCCCGGACTGCGCATGCTGCGGCTGCCGCCGTTCGCCTGGATGACGCTCATCACGCAGTTCCTCGTGATCACGGCGTTCCCGGTGATCACGGTCGCGCTGGTGCTGCTCATGTTCGACCGGATCTTCGGCACCCACTTCTTCCTCCCCCAGGGCGGCGGCGATCCGATTCTGTGGCAGCATCTGTTCTGGATGTTCGGACACCCCGAGGTCTACATCCTGATTCTGCCGGCGATGGGGATTGTCTCGGAAGTGCTGCCGACGTTCTCGAAGAAGCCGCTGTTCGGCTACACCGTCGTCGTGTATTCCGGCGTCGTGATCGCGTTCCTGGGGTGGAGCGTGTGGGCGCACCACATGTTCTCGTCCGGCCTCGGCCCGATCGCCGATTCGGTGTTCGCCGGCGCGACGATGCTGATCGCGATCCCGACCGGCGTGAAGATCTTCAACTGGATCGGCACGATGTGGGGCGGGCAGATCAGCTTCCGGCCGGCGATGCTGTTCGCGATCGGATTCATCGCGATGTTCATCATCGGCGGGCTCTCGGGGGTGACGCACGCGTCCGCCCCATCCGATCTGCAGCAGACCGACACCTATTACATCGTCGCGCACATCCACTACGTGCTGTTCGGCGGCACGATGCTGGGACTATTCGCGGGGATGTATTACTGGTGGCCCAAGATGACGGGTCGCATGCTGTCGGAGACGCTCGGGCGCTGGCACTTCTGGCTCACGTTGATCGGGATGAACCTCGCGTTCTTCCCGATGCACTTGTCCGGCCTGCTCGGCATGCCCCGCCGCATCTACACGTACTCGGCCGAGCTGGGCGTCACGAATTTCAACGTGCTGTCGACCGTCGGCGCGTTTCTCATCGGCATCGCGACGCTGATCTTCCTGTTCAACCTGCTGCGCACGTCGCGCCGGCCGATCGATGCGCCGAACAATCCGTGGGGCGGCGCCACGCTCGAGTGGGCGATTCCGTCGCCGCCGCCGGTGTACAACTTCACAGTGATCCCGACGGTGACCAATCGACTTCCGTTGTGGCAGACCGAGCGCCACGGACCGATGGCGCCGCTGCCGGAGCGCCCGCCCGCGCCGATTCATATGCCGGGCGGATCATGGTGGCCGCTGATCACGGCCGCGGGTTTGCCGCTCATGGCGATCGGCGCGCTGTCGCGCTTCTTGCCGATCGTCTTCGTCGGCGTCGCGGTCGTGATCGTCGGCATCTATCGCTGGGCCTACGAGCCCTTCGAGATGTAAATGAGATACGACACCCAAGAGCACGCCGTCGCTGCCGCACACGGGCATGCCACCTTCATGGGGCTCGACAACCGGAAGATGGCATTCTGGGCGTTCATCGGCTCGGAGTGCCTGCTGTTCGGCTCGCTGATCTCGACGTACCTGATTTACAAGGGACGGAGCCTCACCGGCCCGTACCCGCACGAGATTCTGAACATTCCGTTCACGTCGTTCAGCACGTTCGACCTGCTGATGTCGAGTCTGGCGATGGTGCTGGCGCTCGCGGCGGTGCAGCGCGGCGACATGAAGCAGGGCAAGCTGTGGCTGCTGATCACGGCGCTGCTCGGCCTGGTGTTCCTGGGCGGTCAGGTGTGGGAGTTCAGCCACTTCTATCATGAAGGTCTTGGGCTCACGACGAACCTGTTCGGCTCGACGTTCTACGTGCTCACGGGCACGCACGGCGCGCACGTGACGGTCGGTGTGATCTGGCTGCTCACGCTGTGGATCCAGGCGCTGCGCGGCAAGCTTGGGCCCGCGAATGCGATGACCGTCGAGATCACGGGACTGTATTGGCACTTCGTGGACGTCGTGTGGATCATCATCTTTACCGTGGTTTACCTGATTCAGTGAGGCACGATGGCTGAGCATCAAGCACACGCGACGACTGGCACCTATCTGCGGATCGCCGCGATTCTCGTCATGATCACGCTGGTCGAGGTGGGCGTGTTCTATGTCCCCGCTTTCCAGAGCGCGCTGGTGCCGGTGCTGCTCGTGCTCTCGGCTATCAAGTTCGCGCTGGTCGTGATGTTCTACATGCACCTCAAGTTCGACAACAAGTTCTTCACGCTGCTGTTTGGCGGCCCGCTGCTCCTCGGATTCTTCGTCGTCATCAGCCTGCTGTTCCTCTTTTATGGTGGCATCCGGTTGCGCACCGGCATGTGAAACCCTGGAATACGTGGGATCTGCATCCCAGTGTGATCATTGGGCTCGCGCTGCTCGGCGGGCTCTATCTGTTTCTGGGAGGGTTGAAGAGCGGCCGCGGGCGCGTGACGAGCTTCGCGCTGGCGCTGGCCGTGCTGTTTCTCGCGCTGAACGGCCCGCTGCACGAGCTGTCGGACAACTACCTGTTCAGCGCGCACATGGCGCAGCACCTGCTGCTGACGCTGGTCTTCCCGCCGCTGCTCTTGTTCGGCTGTCCCGCGGACGTCGTGCGTCCGCTGCTGCGCCCGCGCTGGGTCATGGCGCTGTCGCGCGCGCTCACTCGACCGCTCGCGGCGGGGCTCATCTTCAGCGCCCCCATCGCCATCTGGCATTTCCCGAGCTTGTACGAGGCGGCGCTCCGAAACCATGACCTGCACATCCTCCAGCACCTCGTGTTTCTCGCGACCGCCGTCATCATGTGGTGGCCGGTGCTGTCGCCCGTCCCGGAGCTGCCGCGGCTGCCGCATCTGCTGCAGATGGTCTACCTGTTTCTGCTGGGGATTCCGATGTCGGTCACCGGCGCGTTGATCACGCTGGCCGACCGTCCGCTCTATCCGTTTTACGTGGCGGCGCCGAGGGTCGGCGGTCTGAGCCCGCTGGAGGATCAGCAGATCGGCGGGCTGCTGATGTGGGTGCTGGGCGGGATCATGCTGTGGATCGTGATGACTGTTATTTGGTTCCGATACTCAGTGTGGGACCAACGAGGCGATGCTGAAGCAGGAGTTCCGGAGGAAGCCTACCGCTGACTATTCGCCGTCTTCTGTCTCTCCCATTGGGTGCCGCCGCAGCTCTTCGCCGATCTTGGGGTGCTCCCGCCACAGGAAGTAGCCCATGCCCAATGCCGCCAGCGCGTTGCCGACGGCGACGTTCCACCAGACGAGATTGGCGAGCAGCGGCTTGGCGAGCAGCGCGATGAGGATGTAGAAGCCGACCTCGAAGAAGCAGAACCCGACGACGACGAGGAACAGCGTCGACGGCGCGTATTCGACTTCGGCCGCGAGCGCCGCCGCGATGCAGCCGACGACTACGAACGCGCTGACGTGGATCATGGTGTAGCCGAAGATGCGCGCCGGCTCGATCACGACCGAGGACGGGTCGTGCAATCCCCAGAACACCGCGCTGCCGAGCATGGCGGGGGTGTAGAGGGGCTGGCCGTTGATGACGTCGACGATGAGGAACCACAGGGCGACGACCGCGGCGCCGATGCAGCCGGCGATGAAGCCCTCGCGCAGGATCCGATTGAGGTCCATTGCGGCACAATATATGGACGGGCCGAGGAGGTGCTAGATTGGGGGTCGTGACGCGCCGCCCGCTTTTCTACGGATTGTGTCTGCTCATCGGCACGCTGCTGTTCGGCGGCGCCGGCGCCATGCATCCCGTGCTTGCAGGCGACGGGGCGGCGCAGCTCGGCATCGTCGCGCGCACCGCCGGCTGGCGCCTGATCCATTGGTCGCTCCTGTTCGGGCTCGCGTTCATGTACGCCGGACTCATCGGCGTCTCGCTCCGCCACAACGAGACACCGGGCGCGTCGCCGTCGCGCGCCGGCATTCGGCTCGGCGCCTTCGCGTTCAGCGTCTGGTCGCTCAATATCCTGTTCATGGTCGGGGCAGGGTACCAGCTCGCGCGGACCTTCACCGCGGCGGACGCGGGACTCGCGCGCACGCACGCCGTCTTCCTCTATGACATGATGCATCCGTTCGGGCTCGCGGCTGAGCGGCTCGCCACGTTCCTGCTCGGCTTCGTCGCCTACACATTCGGGTGGGGCATTCGCAACGGTGCGGTGTGGCCACGCTGGATGGCGTGGTTCGCCTGGGTGGTCGCGGTGCTGTGCGGCGCGGTCGCGCTCGTCTTCAGCGAGACGCTGAACTACATGTACTATGCGCAGGGCACGTTCGTCCTGTGGCTGTTCCTTGCCGCCATCATCCTCCTCAGTGAGCGTCGCGCCGCTCCTGTCGTCTGATGCGTCGCTTCCAGTCGCTGGTGCTGTCGCTCCTCATCGGAGCGCCGACGGCGGGACTCGCGCAGGCGCGGCCGACGGCCCGTGACGTCGTCGCGCAGATCAGACAGCACATCGGCGTTCCGTGGGCCGATCAGACCGTCGACACCTTCAAGGACGGCGACTCCACCACGACGGTGACCGGGATTGCCGTCACAATGATGGCGACGCTCGACGTGTTGCAGCGGGCCGCGGCGGCAGGCGCCAATCTCGTCATCACCCACGAGCCCACGTTCTACGATCATTTCGACCGCATCGACTTGCTCGAGCGCGAGGGAGACGCGGTGACTGCGGCGAAACGCGCGTTCATTCGAGACCATCGCATGGTTGTCGTGCGCATGCACGATCACTGGCACCGGCGGCATCCGGATGGGATCGCGATCGGGATGGCGCGCGCGCTGCAGTGGGAGCAATACCGCGATTCCGCGAGCGAGTATCGCTTCACGCTGCCCGCGACGAGCCTGGGCGCGCTCGCGGCGACGATCCGGCAGCGCCTGCACTCGCCGACGCTGCGCGTGGTCGGGGATTCCAATCAGCGGGTCAGCAGGATCGCCTTCGTCCCTGGAGCGGCCGGGTTCGAGCTACAGCGTCACGCGATTCAGCCGGGTGACGTCGACGTCCTCGTGATCGGTGAGGCGCGCGAGTGGGAGACGGTCGAATACGTCGCCGATGCCGTTTCGGCGGGCCAGAAGAAGGGAATGATCATCATCGGGCACATTCCGTCCGAACAGGCGGGGATGGACGAGTTTGCGCGCTGGCTGCGGACCTTTGTGAAGGACGTGCCGGTCAGCTTCGTGCCGGCGGCTGATCCGTTCTGGTCGCCAAAACAAGGAGCCGCCGCGCGCCCCAGCCGGTGACTCCGCCGATTCCGCCGAACATCATCGCCAACATCAGGACGCCGAAGGCCATCACGACGGTGGGGAAGGCGTCTGATCGCACGAGTTTCTGCGTGACGGAGTCGCTGAACATTTGCGTCGCGGAATCCACCTGCGCCGCCTGCGGGAAGGCCTTGGCGTACCAGTCGGGGATCTTTGCCCGTTTGGCTTGTCTCTGTGACATCGCCGATTGGAACTCCGCGCGATTGAACGCGGGCGCGGCTACAAACACCGCCGACCACAAGAGTCCGGCGAGCACAGTCGCTGAGAACACGGCGGCAACCAGCTCGGCGATCGCACTCGCTTGCCGCCCGCGCCGCTTCGCCCAGCGTGTCATCAGCCAGATGCCGAGCGGGGCTCCGAGGATTGCTCCGAGCGACAGAGCCAGTCCCAGTAGGGAGAGGAGCACCGCGCCGACGGCGCTCGCGACGCGCTTCAGATCGGGCCCCTTTCTGTAGTCTTCTCCGCGAATCAGCTACGGCACGCGAATTCGAACGACATCGCCCAGCCAGCCATCAGGCGTCCGGCGCAGCACCGACAGCGTCGCGATACTCCCCTTCCCAATCGCGTTAATCGCCTGGCGGAACTCCGACACCGTCCGCGTGGCCTGGCCGTTGACCTTCAGAATGATGTCAGGATATCCCGACGATGCATCGGCCAGCTTCTGATACGCCGGCCCGTCGGGCGACACTTGCGTGACCACGAGCGCGCCGCCCGAGCGCAACACCGGCCGCAGCTCGGTGTCGCGGATGTCTTCCTGCGTCAGGGGTTGCACGGCGATCCCGAGCGGACCCAACGATCCCGCGGGCTCGTCGCGGCGCGGGGCCGAATCGTCGTTGCTCGCCACATCGGCGTCATCCGATCCTGGCGGCGCCGCGAGCTTGACCGAAATCGTCTGCTGCTGGCCTTTGGCCCGCACCACCGTCACGCGCACGACGTCGCCCGGCTTCTTGAAGCCCACACGCTGCTGCAGCTGCGGCACCGACGTCACCGACTGCCCCTCGACCGAGACGATCACGTCACCCTGCTGAATGCCGGCGCGGCGCGCGGGGGAATCATCTGAAGTGAAGTCGCGCACCACCACGCCGCGGATCGTGTTCAACCCCACCGCCTCGGCGTCCTCCTGCGTCGCGTCTTTGATGCTGACGCCCATCACCGCGCGCTCGACGTGGCCCGTCGCGATCAGCTGCGTCATCACGGTGCGGGCGAGGTTGATCGGGATTGCAAACCCGTACCCGGCATAGAACCCGGTCTCACTGGCGATGGCCGAGTTGATGCCGATAACCTCGCCGCGCACGTTGACCAGCGGCCCGCCCGAATTGCCCGGGTTGATGGCCGCGTCCGTCTGAATGAAATCCTGAATCGCGTAGCGGCTCTGATTGAGCCCCGCGAGCAGCCGCCCCTTCGCGCTGATGATGCCGGCCGTCACCGTGAAGGTGAACGCCTCACCCAGCGGATTGCCGATCGCGAGCACCCAGTTGCCGATGTCCGTCGAGTCCGCGTCGCCGAGCTTGACGGTCGGCAGCTGCGTCGCCTGAATCTTGATGACCGCGACGTCGGTCGACGGATCGGTCCCGACGGTGGTTGCGGTGAACTCGCGATTGTCGAACAACCGCACCGTCACGCGATCGGCGCCCTGCACGACGTGATTGTTCGTGAGGATGTAGCCGTCCTGCGAAACGATGAATCCCGATCCCGACCCCTGCTCGACCTGGGGGCGACGCGGGCCCTGGAAGAAGTCCTCGAAGCCCGGCGGCAGCCGTCGGCTTGTGGTCTGCTGACGGCGCTCCGATCTGATGAACACAACCGCCGGTTTCACATGCTCGGCCACCTGAGCGAACGCGTCGCCCAAATCGACCGCCGCCTTGGCTTGCGGCGCCGGCACCCGCTTCGTGTCCTGCAGCACCGACAGCACGGCGGCTTCGCCGCGCGTCGGGAGCCGGAATGCCGAAGCAAAGGCCAATCCGAGCACGAAGGCAATCGTCACCAGACTCCCGAACTTCAACCAGTCCCGCGTCTTCACCGACATCGTGGCTCCCTGTTAGGACTTCTTCGATTTATCGTCGTCCATAATCTCGTAATCGGCATCGACGACGTTTTCATCCTTCTTCGCGCCGGGTTCGGCGCCCGCTTCGCCGTCGCCGCCCTTCGCCGCCCCTTCGCCGCCCGGTGTTTCCGCCCCGGCGGCGTTGCGGGCCGCATATAGCGACGCCCCTGCCGCTGAATATGCCTGCTGCAGCTCGTCCAGCGCTTTGCTGATTTCGTCAGCATTTCCACTGCGCAGCGCCTGCTGCGCCGACTGGATCGCCGCGTCGAGGCGCGACTTGAGCCCGGCCTCCAGCTTGTCGACCCACTCTTTGGACTCTTTGGTCACCTGGTACACCATGTTATCGAGGCGGTTACGCTGCTCGATCACATCGCGCCGCTTCTTGTCCTCGGCGGCATGCGACTCCGCCTCCTTCACCATCTTGTCGATGTCCTTGTCGGCGAGACCGGACGACGCCTCGATCCGGATCTTCTGCTCCTTGCCGGTCGCCTTGTCTTTCGCCGCGACGTGCAGGATGCCGTTGGCGTCGATGTCGAACACGACTTCGACCTGCGGGATGCCGCGCGGAGCCGGCGGGATGCCCGTCAGCTGGAATTTCCCGATCGTGCGGTTGTCCTGCGCCATCTGGCGCTCACCCTGCAGCACATGGATCTCGACGGTCGTCTGATTGTCCTCCGCCGTCGAGAAGGTCTCCTGCTTCTTCGTCGGAATCGTCGTGTTGCGCGGAATCAGCACCGTCGTCACGCCGCCGAGCGTCTCGATGCCGAGCGAGAGCGGGGTGACGTCGAGCAGCAGCACGTCCTTCACTTCGCCCGCGAGTACGCCGCCCTGAATCGCCGCGCCGATCGCGACGACTTCGTCCGGATTCACACCCTTGTGCGGCTCTTTGCCGAAGAAGCTCTTCACCACTTCCTGCACCTTCGGCATGCGCGTCTGACCGCCGACGAGAATGACTTCGTCGATGTCGCCCGGCTTCAGGCCGGCATCGGTGAGCGCCTGCTGCATCGGGGGCATCGTGCGCTTCACGAGATCGTCGACGAGCTGCTCGAGCTTGGCGCGCGTGAGCGTCAGGTTCAGATGCTTGGGCCCCGACTGATCGGCCGTGATGAACGGCAAGTTGATCTCGGTCTGCATCACCGTCGACAGCTCCATCTTGGCCTTCTCGGCGGCTTCCTTGAGCCGCTGCAGCGCCATCGGATCCTTGGAGAGGTCGATCCCCTGCTCGCGCTTGAACTCGCCCACCAACCATTCGATGACGCGCCCGTCGAAATCGTCGCCGCCCAGGTGCGTATCGCCGTTCGTGCTCTTCACCTCGAACACGCCCTCGGCGAGCTCGAGAATCGAAATGTCGTAGGTGCCGCCGCCCAGGTCGTACACGGCGACTTTCTCTTCCTTCTTCTTGTCGAGCCCGTAGGCGAGCGCGGATGCGGTGGGCTCGTTGATGATGCGGACCACGTCGAGGCCGGCGATCTTGCCGGCGTCCTTCGTGGCCTGGCGCTGCGCGTCGTTGAAGTAGGCCGGCACCGTGACGACCGCCTTCTCGACTTTGTGGCCGAGGTAGTCTTCGGCGGTCTGGCGCATCTTCTGGAGGATCATCGCGGAGATCTCGGGCGGCGTGTACTGCTTCCCGCTGATCTCGACCGAGGCGAGGCCGTTCTGCCCGCGGACGACTTTGTAGGGGACGCGTTTGATCTCCTGGTCGACTTCCTCGATACGCCGTCCCATGAAACGCTTGATTGAGAAGATCGTGTTCTGCGGGTTGGTGACTGCCTGCCGCTTGGCGACTTGTCCAACGAGCCGCTCACCGTCTTTGGTGAAAGCGACGACCGAAGGGGTCGTCCGGCCGCCTTCGGCGTTGGGGATGACGACGGGATCGCCGCCTTCCATCACGGCCACCACGGAGTTGGTGGTCCCGAGGTCGATACCGATGATCTTCTCAGCCATACTTTCAGCTCCTGGTAGGGATTTGATGCCGGCCTGATGTTCGGCGTCGCAGAGGGCAAGCATCGTGCCCGGTTTCGCTGCCAAAGAGGCAGGATTTGGGGGTTAGGAGTTGGGATTTAGGGGTCTTCCGCCCCCTAACTCCCAACTCCAAACTCCTAGTTCCGATGTTTCCTTACAAGGACGACAACCCCACCGAGCGACCGGCCGTGGTCACGGTCGGCATCATCGCCCTCAACGTCCTGGCCTTCATTCTCTTACAAGGGGCTGGATCGGAGGCCCAGCTGGCGCGGTCAGTCTGCGACCTGGGGCTGATTCCGGGGGAGATCCTTGGGACCGCGAAGCCCGGGGCGGGGGTTCAGCTCGCTCCCGGCATGGTCTGCCTCGTCGAAGCCACGCCGAAATACTGGACTGTCGTCACGTCGATGTTCATGCACGGCGGCTGGTTCCACCTGATCGGCAACATGCTGTTTCTGTGGGTCTTCGGAAACAACATCGAAGATGCGATGGGGCACGGGAAGTTTCTCTTCTTCTATCTGATCTGCGGCGCCGCGGCCGCGGCCGCCCAGACTTTCGTGAGCCCGCACTCGATCGTCCCGATGGTCGGAGCATCGGGTGCGATCAGCGGCGTGCTCGGCGCCTACCTCCTGCTTTATCCCAAGGTCCGCGTCCACACGCTCATCCTCCTGCCCATCTACATCACGACCGTCGCGGTCCCGGCGTGGGTCATGCTCGGCTATTGGATCCTGATTCAGGTGCTGAGCGGACTCGGCAGTCTGCGTGAGGTGGAGAAGGGTGGGGTCGCGTTCTTCGCGCACGTCGGAGGATTTGTCGCGGGATTTCTGCTGGTGCGGCTGTTCGCGTCCGATGAGGTGCTGCGGCGCCGGCCGACGCCGCCGGCCTCATACTACCGCTACCGCGCGGACTGATTCCACAGCGCCGGGAGTCGTCGGCGCAGCTCGTCCCTGACCGCACGAAAGCTTGGCAGGTCCTTCGGGTCAGGCAGCGGCCAATGCAGCCGAGTCGACGCAGCCGGGACGACGGGGCACACTTCCTCCGCACAGAGCGTGACGATCGTGTCGACCTGGTCCAGCGGGATCCCCGCGAGTCCCTTGGCCTGATACGTCGAGATATCGATCCGCACTTCGGCCAGCGCCTGGATGGCCAGGGGATTGATGATGCCCGGATCGGACCCGGCACTCACGAATCGGTAGCCGGTCGGCGCCATCGCCCGCGCGAGCCCTTCCGCCATCTGACTGCGCGCGGAGTTCTTCACACACAGGAAGAGAATCGTCGGCACTACGCTTCGTTGTCCTCCGCGTGGTGCTTGATCGACTTGCCCTCGACCAGAAACACGACGTCCTCGGCGATGTTGGTCGCGAGATCCGCCACGCGCTCGAGGTTGCGGCTCACGAGGAACAGCTCCATCGCGTTCCCGATGATGTGCGGATCCTCCATCATGTGCGTAAGCAGAATCCGGAACATCGATTGGTGCAGCGCGTCCACGCTGTCGTCGCGCCGGCAGATCGCGCGGCCCGCCTGCGCGTCGCCGCGCACGAACGCATCTAAGGCGTCGGCCAGCATCGTCCGCGCCTGCCGCGCCATCTCGAGCAGCTCGGGCTCGGGAATGATCGGCCGCGCGGCGATCATGCGCTCGGCGGACTGCGCGATGTTCACCGCGTGATCGCCGACGCGCTCCAGGTCGTTGGCGATCTTCATCGCGGCCGTGAGAAAGCGCAGATCGCGCGCCATGGGCTGCTGCGTCGCGAGCAAGCGGATCACTTTCTCCTCCACCTCGAGCTCGAGCTTGTCGATCTCGTTGTCGCCCGCAATGACCTCCCGCGCCTTGTCGCCGTCTCGCTGCAGCACCGCGTCGACGGCCGCATCGAGCGCCGCCTGCGCGTCGCCCGACATGTTGAGGAGCCCGACCTTGAGCTCGGAGAGCTCGTCGTGGAAATGCCGGTGACTTGCCGGTTGCGCGTTCATGATCAACCAAACCTTCCGGTGATGTATGCTTCGGTTCGCTCGTCCGCGGGACGGGTGAAGACCTGCTGCGTGCTGCCAAACTCCACCAGCCGACCCAGATAGAAGAAACCGGTGAAGTCCGCCACCCGCGCGGCCTGCTGCATGTTATGTGTCACGATGACGATCGTGTAGCTCTGCTTCAGCTCGACGAGCAGCTCCTCGATCCGCTGCGTCGCGATCGGATCGAGCGCGGAGCAGGGCTCGTCCATCAACAATACCTCGGGCTCGTTCGCGAGCGCGCGCGCGATGCACAGGCGCTGCTGCTGCCCGCCTGACAGCGCCGTCCCGGGCTCGCGCAACCGCGCTTGCACTTCCTCCCACAACGCCGCCCGGCGCAGCGCGCGCTCCACCCGATCGGGCAGCTCCTTCGCCGGGGCCAGGGCGTTGAGTCTCGGCCCGTATGCGACGTTGTCGTAGACCGACTTCGGAAACGGGTTGGGGCGCTGGAACACCATCCCGATCTTCTGCCGCAGGCCGACCACATCGGTCCCGGGTGTGAAGATCGACTCCCCGTCGAGCAAAATGTCCCCCGTGTGCCGGGCGCCGGGCGTGAGATCGTGCATGCGGTTGATCGAGCGCAGGAATGTGGTTTTGCCGCATCCCGATGGGCCGATCAGCGCGGTCACCGCATGAGCGGGGATGGAGACGGTGATGTCGGTGAGCGCCTGGGTGGGGCCGTACCAGAAGCTGTAATTGCGCGCCTCGAGCACCGGCGTCGGACTGTCGGACGGTCTGACGGTCGGACTGGTAGGCGTAGCACGGTCCGACGGTCCAACCGTCCGACGGTCCGACGCAGTCATTTTCATCCGAACCGTCCTGTGATATACGCCTCCGTCTGCTCCACTTGGGGCTTCGTGAAGATGTCCTCGGTGCGCCCCACCTCGATCAGCCGGCCCAGGTACATGAAGGCCGTGTAGTCCGAGACGCGCGCGGCCTGCTGCATGTTGTGCGTCACGATCACAATCGTATACAGCCGCTTGAGCGCGTGGCACAGCTCTTCGATGCGCTGCGTGCCGGCCGGATCCAGCGACGCGGTGGGCTCGTCGAGCAGCAGGATCTCGGGTTCAGGCGCGACCGCGCGGGCGATGCACAGCCGTTGTTGCTGCCCGCCGGAGAGCTGCAGCGCGCTGGTGTGCAGCCGGTCCTTCACCTCGTCCCACAGCGCCGCCTGCTGCAGCGCGCGGGTCACGGCGTCGTCCAGCTCGCGCCGCGCCCGTTTGCCGTTCACCTTGAGCCCCGCCGCCACGTTTTCGTAGATCGACATCGTGGGGAACGGCGTCGGCCGCTGGAACACCATGCCGATCCGGCGCCGCAGCTCGACGGGATTGATTTCGCTCTGATAGATATTGAGATCGTCGAGCAACACCTCACCCACCACGCTCGCGCCGGGCGTCAGCTCGTGCATCCGGTTCAGGCAGCGCAGCAGGGTGCTCTTGCCGCAGCCCGAAGGTCCGATGATCGCGGTCACGGTGTGCGCGGGAAACAGCAGCGACACGTCGTTGACCGCGCGATTGCCGCCGAACAGCGCCGTGAGGCGCACGGTCTCGAGCCGCAGCCGCGTGTTAGCGGATGCTACCATAGCGTTGCCGGGTGACCCAGCGCGCAAGAATCGAAATGACCAGGACCAGACCCATCAAGACCAGTGCCGAGGC
>Ga0207660_10001812_pt1 | contig 14236 bp, 14 predicted proteins | sample KBSC73BmetaG_FD_184335 | JGI IMG/M metagenome (GOLD analysis project Ga0207660, IMG submission 184335) | Corn rhizosphere microbial communities from Kellogg Biological Station, Michigan, USA - KBS C7-3B metaG (SPAdes) (version 2) | ecosystem: Host-associated > Plants > Roots > Rhizosphere ... | reverse complement strand
AAAACTCGTCGGGCCCAATGTCGAGGTGAAGCCGGATCCCGAGTTCATCGGCGTCCCCACGCCAGCCTCGCCGCTTCGGCCGGACGTCGTCGCTGCAGTGACCAATGCAGTCCACAAGGTGGTCGACCGCGACATGGACGTCTTTCCGGAGATGTCGACCGGAGCGAGCGACGGCAGCTTTTTCCGGGCGCAGGGAATCCCGGTTTACGACATCGACGGCAGCTGGGGCATTTCGCCGATCGACGAGCGCGCCCACGGTCTAGACGAGCGCATTCCAGTGCGCGCCTTCTACGACGACGTCGTCTACTGGCAGATGATATACAAGGCGCTGGCGGGTTAAGCGGAGGCGCGCTCCCGCGCGGTCTCCAGCACCTCCTGCGCGTGGCCTGGGACCTTCACCTTGCGCCATGCCTTGAGCACGCGGCCGTCGGCACCGATCAGGAAGGTCGAGCGCTCCATTCCCATGTATTTGCGGCCATACATCGACTTTTGAACCCACGTGCCGAAGGCCTCGGAGATGCGGCCGTCCTCGTCGGAGACGAGCGGCACCTTGAGGTCATATTTGCCGATGAACTTGTCGTGGCTCTTCATGGGATCGCGCGAGACGCCGATCACTTTCACTCCGGCTTTCTTGAACTCGCTCGCCAGGGTGGTGAAATCCTGCGCCTCGCGAGTGCAGCCTGAAGTGTCATCCTTCGGGTAGAAGTAGAGCACCAGCGGCTGGCCCGGGGAGGCCAGGTTGACGCTGCTGCCGTCGGTCGCAGTGGCGGTGATTGCGGGTGCCTTGTCGCCTTCGTCGATCATCACGAACCCTCTTTGATGCTGGTCCAAAGCTCGGCGATCCTCTGCCGCGCGGCATCGTGCTCGGCAAGTAATTCATCCCAGGTCCCCGCGCCGCACGCTTCGGCGACCAGCTGCCAGGTATCTGCGGTCGGTTTCACGTCGCCGGGTGCGACAAGCCGCATCATCACCAGCATTCGCGACAGCAATTTTAGCGCTTCGACAATGTTTGTGCTCACCAAAGACTCGTCCGCCAACGCGTCCAGCGCATCTTCGAGGCGGGTGTTCAGGCCGACGTGCGTCGTCAGCTGAAGAACGTGCGTGGCGAATTCGAGATCGACCAGCCCGCCCGGACCCAGCTTGACGTCGAGCGGCCCCTGCGGCGGTTTGTGCCGTGCCATGTCCGAGCGCATCTTCGCAGCGTCGCGCACGACTGTCGCACGATCGCGGGGCATGACCAGGACTTGGTCGATGATCCTGGAGGCGCGCTGGCGAGCTTCGGCCGAGCCGAACACCGGCCGCGCGCGGCACAAAGCCATATGCTCCCACGTCCATGCCTCCTCGCGCTGGTAGCGCTCGAATGCTTCCAGCGAGACCGCGAGCATACCCTTTGCGCCTTCCGGCCGGAGCCGAACGTCGACGTCGTACAGCGGGCCGGCCGCGGTCGACACGCTTAGCGCCGCGGTCACCCGGCGCGCGAGGCGATTGAAATAATCGTTGGGACCGAGGGGCTTTGGTCCGTCGGATACGCCGCCCTGCCCCGCCGTGTGCAGATAGATGATATCGAGGTCGGAAGCGTGGGTGAGCGAGTGGCCGCCGAGCCTGCCGAGTCCGAGGACTACGAGCTCGGCATCGGGAAAGCGTCCATGCACCTGCTCGAATTCGCGCACCGTCGTATCGGCCAGCGCCACAAGCGCGCCTTCCGCGACCCGCGCATAGCCCTCCGTCACCTCGAGCGGGTCGCGACGCTGGTCGATCAGCTGGACTCCGAGCGCGAAGCGTCGCTCGTTGACCAGCCTGCGCACGCGGTCGAGCCCAACGTCATAGGGATTGCCGCGCATCGCGTGCTCGAGGATGGCGGCGAATTCCTCCGCGATCGGCGGCATGGAAAAACTCGAGGCATCGAACAGCCCCTCGAAGAGCTCCGGCCGGCGGGCGAGCTGTTCGGCGAGCGCGGGCGCATGGGCGAGGACCTTGGCTAGCAGTTCGGCGAGCTGCGGCCGGGCTTCGAGCAGACGAAAGAAGTTCACGCCGCTCGACAGCCGTTCGACGATGTCGCTCAAGCGGTTGAGCGCATGGTCGGGGTGCGCGCCCGCGGCGATCGCCGGGAGGAGCGCCGGGAGCATCGCCTCGAACGCCTGTCGCGCAGCCGGCGAGCGCAGCGACCGGGCCTTGCCCGAGCGCCAGTGGCCGACATGCCGGGCCGCCGCTTCAGTGTCGGCAAAACCCAGCGCCGCCAGCTCAGCCTTGAGGATGTCGGGATCGTTCGACAGCACGCCACGCTCGTCGGGCGAGAGACTGTCGAAGATTGTGCCGGCACGCTCCACGTGCGGACGAAGATCGGCGATCAGCGCGTCGCCGTTCGGCAGTCCGTGGAGCTGGGCGACATTGTCGAGTGCGGCCGAGTCGGCTGGAAGCAGGTGCGTCTGCGCGTCCGCCACCATCTGCACGCGATGCTCGACGGTCCGTAGCAGCCGATAGGCGGTAGCGAGCTCGCCGGCGGTCTCGCCGTCCAGCCGTCCCGCCGACCGCAGCGCCGCGATGGCGTCGAGCGTGGCGCCCGGACGGACCGACGCGTCGCGTCCGCCGTGGATCATCTGCTGGATCTGGATGAAGAACTCGACCTCGCGGATTCCGCCGCGGCCGCGCTTCAGGTCGAAGCCCGGCCCGATGTCCGACCCTTGCGCGAAATGGTCGCGGATTCGCGCCGAAATCTGCCGCACCTCTTCGATCACCCCGAAGTCGAGCGAGCGACGCCAGACGAATGGCTGGATCGAATCGAGGAAGCGCTGACCGAGAGCGAGATCGCCGGCCGCAGCACGCGCGCGAATGAAAGCGGCGCGCTCCCATGGCAGCGCGCTCGATTCGTAGTGCGAGATCGCGGCATCGACCGGCAACGCAATCGGCGTGACTTCCGGCGAAGGCCGGAGCCTCAGGTCGACCCGCTCGACATAGCCGTCTTCAGTCCGCTTCTGCAGCAGTTCGATGATCCGCCTGCCGATGCGCACCGCCGCTTCGCCTGGATCGTCGCGCGGCCGGCGCGGCAAGGTCGCCGGGTCGAACAGCAGCATCAGGTCGACGTCCGAGGAATAGTTCAGCTCGCGGCTCCCGAGCTTTCCCATCGCGATGACGGCGAATCCGGCAGGAATGGCATCCGGGACCCGCTCGGCTATCGCGGCGGTGACCGCATCCTCGATGGCCTGATCGGCGAAGTCGGACAGGAGCGCAGTCACCTGCTCGAGCGGCAGCTCGCCCGCCAGGTCGCCGAGGGCCACGGCAAGGGCGAGACCGTGCCGCCGCCTCCGGAGGCGTCGCTCCACGGGCAGGCCGTGCGCCGCGCCGAGCGCCAGCTGGGCGGCGGCGGCTGCTCCATCGGCGAGGAAAGCGTCGGCGATCGCTCCGTGAAGCGACACGGCTTCGCGCAGAAAGGACGAATGGCCGAGCGCTCGCTTGAGCGCCTCATTGCGTGAACCAGGAGATGCGGCCGCGGTCGCGCGACTCATCTGCTCTCTTTCGCTGCAAACGTCGCCATCATGACGAAACTTCCGCGCGCTTCTGCTCGTTTGCAATGCAAATGAACCTGGAAAGAGACGATGTTACGGAACCGGAACTGAACTCTATGGATCGTCGAGTCATCAGAGTGGACGTTCCGGCGACCCACGCCGGCATCACTGCCGCGCTGCGCCGAGCCTTTGAGGCCGCCGCATCGGAACCATGCGACCGCGATTTCGCGGAGCTCCTGCGCCGCCTGAACTGACGACGTTGTTCGCTATCCGTGGTCGCGGCTCAGCTCGTCGACCTCGCCCATGATAGTCTGGAGCGCGGACTTGTCCGGATCGGTCCGGTGCTGGCGACGCGACGGAAGCTTGCCGCTCGACAGCAGCTGCTCGAGGGCGACTCGGCCGCGCGCCACCCGACTCTTGATCGTGCCGACCGCGCAGCCGCAAATCTCGGCCGCCTCCTCGTAGGCGAATCCGCCCGCGCCGACGAGGATCAGCGCCTCGCGCTGCGGCTGCGGGAGGTGCATCAGCGCCCGCTGCATGTCGCCGAGCTCGATATGGCGGTCCTGGCTCGCCGGGGCCGCGAGGATTTTCGAAGCGGTGATGTCGTCCCACTCCCCCTTGAACCGAGCGCGGCGCATCTGGCTCAGGAACAGGTTGCGAAGGATGATGAAGGTCCAGGCGCGCATGTTGGTGCCAGCCTGGAATCGCTTGCGCGCCGCCCAGGCCTTGAGAAGCGTTTCCTGGACAAGATCATCGGCAAGGTCACGGCTGCCGGAAAGCGACCGGCCGAATGCGCGAAGATGCGGGATGACCGCTGCAAGCTGGTCCTTGAAATCGGGATCGGACAGCGGGACTGGCTCGGCCGAAGCGGCGGCTGGTCGGTCCTCTTCACGATCTTCTGCCAAACTAGACCCCACCCTTTATGGCCGCCCGGCTGTGGCCGCGCGCGCTTTGATCCAACATGAACAGCAACCGTGACGGGATGTAAGCTCTCAGCGCTCGACTAAGAAGATCACCGCGAAAAGTATGATTACCAGCAGCAGGCCGATAATCAGCACATTCCTCGTCATGCCCGGCGTGGAGCCGGCACGCGCCTCAGTCGTCGTTTCGACGACCGAAGGATCGGAATGCCGCGGGTCAACCATTAAGCTCTCGTCACGAAATCACTGTTCCTCCGGCCAACGCGCCGAGTGGAACCGTGTTCCCGTTATGCCGCAGGCACTGTCGCGGCGTCGAAGAACAATGCCTGAGCGATGGCCGCCTTCACCGTCGAACGCTGGAACGGCTTGGTGATGAGGAAGGTCGGTTCGGGACGAGTGCCGGTGAGCAGCCTCTCGGGGAAAGCGGTGATGAATATGACCGGAACCGAAAATTCCGCGAGAATGTCCTTCACCGCGTCGATTCCACTCGAATCGTCGGCCAGCTGAATGTCGGCGAGCACAAGGCCGGGCGGGTGCTGGCGCGCCTGCGACACTGCTTCGTCGCGAGTCACTGCGACTCCGGTGACGTTGTGGCCGAGATCGCGAACGATGGTTTCGATATCCATCGCAATGATCGGTTCGTCCTCGATGATCAGCACATCGGCCAGAGTCTGGCGCTCGATTTCCTCGAGCGCCTCCGCAACCAGCGAATCGACGTCGGCCGGGCGGACGTCGATGAGATAGGCCGTATCTTCGGATGAAAATCCTTCGAGCGCCGTCAGGAGCAGCGCCTGCCGCGACAGCGGCGTGATTCGCGACAGCCGAGCGTGAGCGATTCCCTCCGCTCCGATGGGACTCTTCGAGGGCTCCTCGCCCTCCTCGACATTGGCGGTCGACCAGATCGCATGGAATGTCTTGTAGAGGCCCAGCCGCGGGTCGACGTCGCGCGGAAATTCATCCGGCTTTGCGACGATGGCTTCGAGCGTGGCGCGGACAAAAGCGTCGCCATGTGCCTGACTGCCGGTCAGCGCGCGCGCATAGCGGCGCAGGAACGGCAGATGGGGGGCGAGTTCCTGACCAAGGGACATAATCGGGTAATCTCCCTCGAAATTCTTGTTTGGCGGCGTCTTTGGCGAGCCGCTTTGGTTGTTGCAACCCTGGAAGGACGTCTGTTGCGTCGCCGCATCGCCCCCCAAGAGAAGTGTCTGCGGTGTGGAACCAAGCATCGGCCATTTAGTTTCCGATCACTGAACCGACGCGCCGCGGAGCTATGACAGCCACGCGGCGCTCGGTTCGTTACGTGCCGAAGCGGGGCACGGTATTGGGAACCGTTGCGCCGCGTAACCAGATTTGTATGAGCGCGCCAGGAACCCGCGCGAGGGGGGACTCGAGTTGAGTGCCAAGAAAGGAAGTGAGACGGAGGGAGCCGGACATTCCAGGCACTCGAAGAAGTCGAAGGCTTCCGATCGCTCTGCGCGGAAAAGCGACCTCGGTCGTGCGCTGCGGTCCGTCTATGACGATACGCTGCGCGAAGCCGTACCCGACGATTTCCTCAAGCTCATCGGCAAGCTCGGTAAGTAAGCTGGAGCTTGCGCGATGACGGCGGCCGAGCGTTTCGCGCGGCTCCCGACCGCGGCCAAGCTGCTCCTGATCCTCACCGCGGTGCTACTTCCGATCGGGATCGCGCTGGTCTGGCTCGGCGAGAGCGGAATCCGGCAAGCCAATTCCGCGCTCCTCCAGCGGAGCAACGATCAATCGCGAATCGCCGCCAGCGCTGTTGAGAGCCTGATCGCCCGCGACGCGCTCGCGCTTCGGATTGCCGCCAATGGCGCGCTTTCCGGTGGCAACGCCAATGCCTGCCAACGCGCGCAGCGGGCGCTTTCGATCGCGCCCGCGGTCGCGCAGAATTTCGAGCTCGAGACGGGGGACGGCGATCCGATCTGCACCAACGGAACCGTCGCGGACACCGGAGCGCTTCCGCGCGTGGCGCCGGCCGACATCGCCTTGCGACTCGTTCCCGCTGCTCAGGCGGTCGCCGTCCGAGTGGGCGTGATCAACGGAATGGCCACGGCGCTAGTCCCGGTCCAGGAGCTCCGCACCTCCGCGATAACCGCCAACTCGGACGTCCAGGCTCTCGTCCTTCACGATCCATCGCAGGAGCTTCCGGTGATTTCCGCCGCTCCCGATCCCAAGGTCCAGACGCATGTCACCGACTGGCCGATCGGGAAAGGCGACGTGCGCGCGCGGATTGCAACGGCCGATCGCCGAGTCACGGCCATCGATCGCCTCGTGCTGCTCCTTCCGGTCTTGATGTGGATTGCCGCGGCGCTGATTACCTGGCTGCTCGTCAGCCGGCTGCTCATCCGTCCGTTGAAGCGGCTCGAGCGGGCAGTGCTGAACTACCAGCCGGGCGGCGCGCTGGACCTGCCCCGCAAGGTCGGTCCATCCGAAGAGATCCAGGAGCTGCGCAACGCCTTCGGTCGAGCCGTCGCCCGGGTCGAAGAGTCGGACGCCGAGATGGCAAGCGCGCTCGAAGGGCAGCGGCGGCTTGTCCGCGAAGTTCACCACCGTGTGAAGAACAACCTCCAGGTCGTGGCTTCGCTGCTCAACATTCACGGCCGGAGCGCAACCGGCCCGGAAGCGCGGTCCGCTTATGCAGGCATCAGCCGGCGGGTGGGCGCTCTGTCGATCGTCCACCGTAATCATTTCGCGGAAATGGAGGAAAATCGCGGGATCGCCTTGCGGCCGCTCCTGACCGAGCTTGCGGCGGAGCTTCGCGCGGGAGCTCCGGAGTCGGCGCGAAGCTTCAGGATCGATCTCGACCTCGACACCGTCAATACGACTCAGGACGTCGCGGTCGCGGTTGCCTTCCTGATCACCGAAATCGTCGAGTTCGCGATGCTTCACCGTCCATCCGATCCGGTCGAAATTTCGTTGCGCCGGGCAAGCCAGCTGACCGCCCGTTTGGCGCTCCGGAGCGGGGTTCTTGTGCCAGAGGAGGACGAAAGTTCGGAGAAGCTGCAGTTCGAGCGGATCGTCGGCGGTCTGGCCAAACAGCTAAGGTCTACGCTCGACCGAAAGCTCGGTAGCTACAGCGTTGATTTGCCTGTATTTCCGCCGATCTAACCGAGATTCAAACTTCGTTACGGCAACGGCAAAAAAAATATCGAAAAATCTGCCGCACGTGGGGAACCCATTCGAAAGAAGGGGCGTTGTGCAGTTCGGATAGTGACCTTTTGCCCCCCCGCTCTCGCTATCCGCTTAAATGGGCCCGGAACCGCCAACCCTCCCCCCCCCCGGTGGCGCTTCCGGGCCCTCTTCTGTCTGGGGCCCAGAAACAACTGCGCTGACGACAGAGCCTGAGCGGGCGGCTTTTCGAGCTGCCCGCCAGTGCGTGATGCGAATTGCCAGGATCGCGAACTCGTAAAGCCCGTAAAGCGGCACCATCAGCATCATCATCGACACCGCGTCGGGCGGCGTGAGAACGCCGGCGACAGCCGCGGCGGCGACGATCGCGTATCGCCGCGAGCGTGCGAGCTGCTGGCGGGTGACGATCCCCGCGCGCTCGAGGATCATGAGCAGGATCGGCAACAGGAACGCGGCGCCGAACCCGAACAGGAAATGGGTGATGAACGTGAGGTAATTGCCGACGCCGGGCAGCGCCTCCTGCTGGACGCCGCCGACATTGCCCTGGTAGCTCAACAGGAAGTGCAGCGCCCATGGCACGGCAAGGAAATAGGCGAAGCAGGCGCCCCCGGCGAAGAACAGCGGCGTCGCAAGCAGGAAGGGCAGGAAGGCCCGTTTCTCTTTCGCGTAGAGGCCGGGTGCAATGAACCGCCACAGCTGTGTCGCGATCACCGGGAAGCTCAGCATGATCGCCGCGAACAGCGCGACTTTTACCTGGACGAAGAAGGCTTCGAACACGTCGGTGTAGATCAGCCGTCCCTGTCCCGCCTTGAGCAGCGGCTGCACCAGCACCGCGAAGATGTTTTCCGCGAAGTGAAAGCAGATGAAGAAAAATACGACGAGCGTCGCCAGCGACCACAGGAGCCGCCGCCTGAGCTCAATCAGATGTTCGAGCAGTGGCTGCTTCGTGTCGTCGATGTCCTTCACGGCAGCGGGCGCTCCTCGGGCGGGAGCTCGTCCCCGGGCTGCGATTCGTCGAACGGAAGGGTTGGCTCTTCAACCCCCGCCAAAGGCGGCATTTCGTCGGCCTTGCCTGGCTCTGGATAATGCGCGTCGGGCGGATGCAATTGCATGATCCGGTCATTCTCCTCGCGCCACTTCTTTTCCATTTCCTCGAGCTCGGCCTGGCGGACCATGTCCTCGATTCCGGCGGTGAAATGGCGCGCCATGCCGCGCACCCGGCCGACCCAATAGCCGACCGTTCGCATGACCTTTGGAAGCTCCTTGGGACCGATGAAAATCAGCGCGAGAACCGCGATGATCGCGATCTCGGCGGAATCGAAGCCGAACATGCCTGCCGGGGAGCTTAGCGGGGTTCGTCGTCCCGGGGCGGAGTTACGGGTTCCGCGGGCCGGGGCGTGACATCGATCGGTTCCTGCGGGCCGATCTCGTCGCGCGGCAGCCGGCGCGGCGGTTCGTTGCGGCGCTGCTCGTCATAGCGGCGCATCTTGTCGTCATCCTCGTCGGCCATGCCCTGTTTGAAGCTTTTGATGCCCTTGGCCACGTCGCCCATCATCGACGAGAAACGGCTTCCTCCAAACAAGAGCAGCACGAAGATGCCGATGATGAGGATATGCCAAATGCTGAGACCGCCCATGGGAAACTCCTTTGAGGCGGCTATCTAGTCGCCTTCATCCTCGCTTTCCAGTTGAAGCTGGCCGAGCGACTCCATCACAGACTCATCCAGCGGGTCCAAAAGTCCCGCGGCCTTGAGGTCTTCGATGCCCGGCAGGTCCTGGCGCGATCCAAGCCCGAAATGAGTGAGGAACTCCTTGGTCGTGGCGTAAAGCAGCGGGCGCCCCGGCCCTTCGCGGCGTCCCGCGGGGCGCACCCAGCCGGCGTCCATCAGCACGTCCAACGTGCCTTTCGAGATCTGCACCCCGCGGATCGCCTCGATCTCGGCGCGGCTCACCGGCTCATGATAAGCGATGATCGACAGAGTCTCGGTCGCGGCGCGCGACAGGCGGCGCGGTTCCTCGCGCGTGCGGCGGAGCAGATGGGCGAGGTCGGGGGCCGTCTGGAAGTGCCAGCGTCCACCGCGTTCCACCAGCTCGATGCCCCGGCCCTCATATTGCGCGGCGAGCTGGCCGAGTGCGATCTCGACCTCCCCTTCGCCGACATGCTCGGCGATTTCCTCGATCGTCAGCGCTTCGGCAGAGGCAAACAAGGTCGCTTCGATCGCGCGCATCAGCTCGTCCATCACGCCGCCTTGAGCTTGATCGGGGCGAACGCCTCATCCTGAGCGATGTCGAGCCGCCCGCGCCGGGCAAGCTCGAGGGCGGCGAGAAAGCTCGAGGCGAGCGCCGAACGGCGGAACTGCGGGTCCTGGCTCGGTGGAAGGAAGGTTTCGAGGAACGTCCACTCGAGCGCCATGCCGATCATCCGCCCGACGCGCTCGATCGCCTCATCGAGGGTCATAACCGCGCGTGCATGGACGACATGGAGTGCCGGCTGGGTGCGCGCGCGGACCACGCCATAGGCGGCGAACAGGTCGAAGTCGCGCACCTGCCAGGCGGCCTTGCGGATAAGCCGGAGCCCTTCGGGAGCGCCGCGAAGGAAGACGTCGCGGCCGATGCGGTCGCGACCCAGCAGCCGAGCGCCCGCTTCGCGCATCGAGTCAAGCCGCTGGAGCCGCATCTGAAGCCTGAGCGCGATTTCCTCAGGACTGGGGTCCGCCTCGGGGTCCTTGGGCAAGAGAAGGCACGACTTCAGGTACGCGAGCCAAGCTGCCATCACGAGATAATCGGCGGCGATCTCGAGCTTCAGCGCGCGCGCTTCGGTAAGATAAGCGAGATATTGCTCGACCAGCTGTAGGATCGAAATTTGTGCGAGGTCGACCTTCTGCGCTCGCGCCAGGTTGAGCAGCAGGTCGAGCGGGCCCTCCCAGCCGTCGAGGCTAAGGGTCAGCTCGTCGGACTGGCGGATCGGCCGCTCGTCGAAATCCTCATCCACGCCAGGATGATACCACGAGTGGTGCCGCTGCGAAGGCGGCGCCCCACTCTATTGTGGATAAGTCAGCGGTGCCGCCGGCGCGCCGGTGCAGCCGCCGGCGTATAGCCGCTCGCCGCCTCTCCGACCGCCTGCTGGATGAAACCCTGGACGTCGAGGCGCATCGCGTGAAGCGCGTCGGGGTTCAGATAGACCATGTGGCCCGACGGGTAGTAGCGGAACTCGAGGTTCTGCTGCTGTGCCGGCTCGAGCATCATGTGATCGAGGTCATATTCGGTGCCGAAGAACGGCGTGGCCATGTCGTAATAGCCGTTGAGCGAGAGCACCTTGAGGTACGGGTTCGTCCGCATGGCCGCGGCAAGGTCAAGCGCAGTATTCGGATCGTTCATCGTGAAGCGAACGCCGGGCGCCTTGTGCTTGAAGTCCCAATTGAACGGGCCGCCCCCGCTCGCGCTCGGCAGGTAGGGCATGTCGGTGCGATAGCCGAGGTCGTTGGCCAGATATCCCTGGAGCGTTCCGATGAACCCGCCGGTGATCGCCGCGTCCGAAGCGTCGAAATCGGGCGCATCACCACCAGCGCTCGCATCTACGCCCGTGTAGCGCGAGTCATAACGGCCGACGGTCAACCGCTCGTCGCGCAGCAGCTCCTTGCGGAAAGCGGACAGGTCCACTCGCAGGTCGTTGTCCTCGATGAACTGGGGCGAGAGGCCGGTCAGCGCGCTCATCTGCTGAGCGACCTGATCCTCCTCCTGCTTGCTGATCGTCTGGCCCTTTTCGAGTGCTGCCGCATAGGGGCCCTCGGCAAAGGCGCGGGCCTCGGCCGCGGCTTCGGCGACCGTCGCCGGCGGGTTTGCCATCTTGTGGTGGTACCAGGCGGTGGTCGCGTAGCTCGGCAGGTAGTTGAGGTAATCGCGGTCGAGCCCCGGCTGACGGCGGCCATAGTTCATGATCGAAGACAGGAGGATCACGCCGTTGAGAGACACGCCGCGCTGCTGGAGTTGGTATGAAAGCGCTCCCGAGCGCGTAGTGCCGTAGCTTTCACCGAACAGGAACTTGGGACTGTCCCAGCGGTCGAATTTCGTCACATAGCGGATGATTGCGCGCGCAAAAGCGTCTGCGTCCTGGTCGACACCGTAGAAATCAGTCGGCTTGGCGTCGCCCAGCGGACGCGAATAGCCGGTGCCCGGCGCGTCGATGAAGACAAGGTCGGTCGTGCCCAGCAGGGTGTCGGGGTTTGGGCCGAAGTTGAATGGCGCCGGCTTGATATATTGCGCATTCACCGTCTGGATGCGCATCGGGCCGAACGAACCCATGCGCAGCCATAGCGAGGCCGAGCCAGGACCGCCGTTGTAGAAGAAGGTGATCGGGCGACGTGAGCCGGGGACGCCGTCGGCGGTGTCCGCCGTGTAGAAGATGCTTGCGGTCGGCTTGCCCGCGTCGTCGCGGATGGTGAGCGTGCCCGCGGTCGCGGTGTAGGGGATGGTGCGGCCGTCGACAGCGGCGCTATGGCGCGTCGAAACGGTGCGCTCTTCGACGGGCGCGCCAGTCCACACGCTCGCCGCTTCCTTGTTCAGCGCTTCCTTGTGCAGGTCCTCGACGCTCTTGACCTTGTCGCCACCACCTCCACCGCCACCAGGAGCGGACTGAGCGAAGGCGGGAGAAACCGCGAGAGCGGCGGCGGCACAGAAAAGCGAAATGAGGCGCATCGGCAGGGATTCTCTTGCTGGGACGTAGGGATTGGCGCCGGCACCTTGCCAATAGTTAGTTTCGCGCTGCAACCCTGCGCATCGACGAACGGCCGGCTTTCATCTGCGAACGCGGGAACCTGGCTCAGGCCAGCGCGAGAAGCTCGTCGCGGATTGCAATTGACTCCGCGAAGTCCGGGCCATCGGTCCTGGCGCCCGCGTTCGCCATGGCTCGGTCGAGCCGCGCTTCGCCTTCGGCGCTCATCCTCGGCGCCGCGTGCGCAACCGCGACCATCTCGGCCATAGCACCCGAGCAATGGAGCGCAGAATCGCAGCCGGCGGCGACGACGCCGGCCGCGCGGCTGCCGAAATCGCCCTCGAGCGCTTCCATTCCGATATCGTCGCTCATCAGCCAGCCGTCGAAGCCGATCCGTCCGCGGACGATGTCGCGGATGACTGTCGGCGACATGCTGGCCGGCCGCTCCGGATCCCACGCGGTGTAGACGACATGCGCCATCATCCCCATCGGCGCCGAGGCGAGCCGCTCGAACGGCTGGAGATCGGTCTCGAGTTCCTTGGCCGCCGCGCTCACCACCGGCAACTCTTTGTGGCTGTCGACGAGCGCTCGGCCGTGACCGGGAATGTGCTTGATGATCCCAACGACTCCGGCGGACGCCATTCCCTCGAGAACTGCCCGGCCGAGCGCCGCCACCTGCATCGGTTCGCTGCCAAGCGCGCGATCGCCGATGATGTCGCTCGCGCCCTCCTGCCGGACGTCGAGCAGCGGCAACGCATCGACGTTGATCCCGACGTCGCGGAGCATCAGCGCGATCCCGCGCGCGTTCGCCCGCGCAGCTTCCAGCGCCGAGGACGGAGCGAGCTGGTACAGCTGCGCAAATCGCTCGGCCGCAGGGAATGCCGGCCATTCGGGCGGCTTCATACGTGCGACTCGCCCGCCCTCCTGGTCGATCAGGATCGGAACATCGGTGCGGCCGGTCAGGTCGCGCAGCGAGTCGGTGAGACGCCGAAGCTGCTCGGGCGTGTCGCAATTGCGCTTGAACAGAATGAAGCCGGCGGGGTCGGCGTCCTTGAAGAAGTTTCGTTCGTCATCGCTGAGCTCCAGGCCAGCCGGAGCATAGATCGCGGCCTGCACTTATTGCGCCACGAAGCAGTTTTCGCCGCCAGCCTTCAGCGTTTCGCACGCCTGCTTCGCGTCTGCGGGCGAGGAAGCGCCGGCACGCAGGCGGATCCCGCCCGGGAACGGCACGATCATCTTGTTCATCGCGGCGACGGCGGGGAAACGCGCCGACAGGGCGGTCCACGCTCGCTCGGCTTGAGCGCGATTCGCGAAAGCGCCGAGCTGGACGACGCTGCCCGCGCCGCCGGTAGCTTTGGGCGGCGCAGGCTCCTCGACTGCCGGTGCGGCGGGCTTGGCCGGCTCCGCGACCGCTGTTTTGGTTTGCTCCGGGGCCGCGGGCTTCGGCGCCGCGCCCTGAGGCAGCTTGCTGCTGTCGAGCCGCGCGTCGCGATCCTCGCCCGAGCTGGTCTCGAACGCGCTTTCGCTTTCACTGCTGATGTCGAGGCCGCCAGGATTGGGTGGCTTGACCTTGTAGGGAGCGCCGGGCGCCTTGATCAGCTCGGGCGGGCCGCTGATCGCCGCATCGCGCCGGCCGAGCCAGAAGAAGGTCGCTGCGACGAGCAGCGCCGCCAGCAGCACGACGGCGAGCGCCGCGAGCATCTTTCGCGCTGACAGGCCCCGCGGTTCGTCCTCGTCGTCGACCGGCTGGAGCCACGGCAGCTGTTCGTCATATTGGCGCGTGTCGCTCACCGCTCGACCCCCGCCGGTCTCCACGGCAGGCCAACGACGGCGCAGCTCAGGTGAATCTTGCTCATGCGCTGGCATAGCACCTCGGAGTGCGCCTGCGAGGTGGTGCCGATCTGAAACCGGTAGAAAGGCCGCCCGCGCGAGTTGCGGGTTTCAACGACCGCCGCG
>Ga0207660_10001807_pt1 | contig 14252 bp, 10 predicted proteins | sample KBSC73BmetaG_FD_184335 | JGI IMG/M metagenome (GOLD analysis project Ga0207660, IMG submission 184335) | Corn rhizosphere microbial communities from Kellogg Biological Station, Michigan, USA - KBS C7-3B metaG (SPAdes) (version 2) | ecosystem: Host-associated > Plants > Roots > Rhizosphere ... | reverse complement strand
AATCTCGCGTCTGACGTCTGCCATCTGTTACACCATCCACGCGATAGGATTGGTGTTCTTCCTGACGTCTGCCGTCTCGGATTCTGCCGTCTCGAAACTGGTCTCGCCGTCGCGGCCGAGATGCCACCTCGCCATAGAGAGAAGGCCCGATCTGACGTCTCGCCGCCGCCTCGACCAGGCCTCGCCTAAAATACAGCCTGACAATCACTTAGCCTGACCGTTCGCGGTTGTCTTTCGCCGTGTTTTCGGGTAGATTTCAGGGTCCTGCAAAACCCCCAAACGCCGCCCCTCCGCCGCGTGCTCTTTCCGCTGCGAGAGAACGGCTGTGACTGCCGCCAGCCTCTATGACCGCACCGAACAACCGCGAACGCATCCTTCCGCGCCTGATCGACGACGAGATCAAGGAATCGTTCATCAACTACTCGATGAGCGTCATCGTGTCGCGCGCGCTGCCCGATGTGCGAGACGGATTGAAGCCCGTCCACCGCCGCGTGCTCTACTCGATGTACGACACGGGATTGGTGCCGGGGCGGCCGTACAAGAAGTCCGCGACGGTTGTCGGCGACGTGCTCGGCAAGTATCACCCGCACGGCGACGCGTCGGTCTACGACGCGCTCGTGCGCATGGTGCAGGACTTCTCGCTGCGCTATCCGCTGATCGACGGGCAGGGAAATTTTGGCTCCGTCGAAGGTGATCCGGCGGCGGCGTACCGGTACACCGAAGCGCGGCTCATGCCGATCGCCGTCGAGATGCTCGCCGACATCGACAAGGCGACGGTGGGCTTCGCGCCCAACTTCGACGACCACCTCGAGGAGCCGATGGTGCTCCCCGCCGGTGTGCCGAACCTCGTCGTCAACGGCTCGTCGGGCATCGCCGTGGGCATGGCGACGAACATTCCGCCGCACAACCTGCGCGAGGTCGTCAACGCGATCGTCCACCTCATCGACAATCCGGAGACGACGTTCGGCGAGTTGAGAAAGTTCATAAAGGGGCCCGACTTCCCGACCGGCGGCTACATCTACGGCCGCGCCGGCATCAAGGATTACCAGGAGACGGGCCGCGGGCGCATCGTCATGCGTGCCCGCGCGGTGATCGAGGAGAAGGAGTCGTCGAGCAAGTCGCAGATCGTCGTCACCGAGATCCCGTACCAGGTCAACAGCGCCAAGCTGCTCGAGAACATCGCCGAGCTGGTGCGCGACAAGAAGCTCGACGGCATTTCCGACCTGCGCAACGAGTCCAACAAGGACGGCATGCGCATCGTGATCGAGCTGAAGCGCGACGCGATTCCGCGCGTCGTGCTCAATCAGCTCTACAAGCACACGGCGATGCAGTCGACGTTCGGCGTCATCATGCTGGCGCTGGTGCCGGATGCGCGCACGGGCAGCCTGGTGCCGAAGGTCATGTCGCTGCGCGAGGCGCTCGACCATTACATCGCGCACCGCCACGACGTCATCGTCAAGCGCACGCAGTTCGACCTCGACAAGGCGCTCGAGCGCGAGCACATCCTCGAGGGTCTCAAGATCGCCGTCGACAACATCGACGCGGTGATCAAGGTCATTCGCGCCGCGGCCGACACGCCGACGGCGAACACGCAGCTGCAGACGCGGTTCAAGCTCTCCGAGCGGCAGGCCGAGGCGATCCTCAACATGCGCCTCGCCAAGCTCACCGGCCTCGAGATCGAGAAGCTCGAGGAGGAGCTCAAGGAAGTGCGCGGCATCATCAAGGAGCTGCGTGCGCTGCTAGCGTCCAAGCCGGCCCGCATGCAGGTGATGAAGGACGAGCTGTCCGAGATCGCCCGCAAGTATGGCGACGAGCGCCGCACCGAGATCACGAGCGACGAAGGCGAGTTCACGATCGAGGACCTCATCGCCGAAGAGGAGATGGTCGTCACCATCTCGCACTCGGGGTACATCAAGCGGACGTCGGCGTCGACGTACAAGAAGCAGCGGCGCGGCGGGCGCGGGAACAACGGCGCCACGCTGAAAGAGGAGGATTTCGTCGAGCATCTGTTCGTGGCGTCGACGCACGACTACGTGCTCGTGTTCACCGACGACGGCCGGTGCTTCTGGCTCAAGGTCCACGAGATTCCGCAGGCGGGCCGGGCGGCCAAGGGCAAGCCGATCATCAACATGATCAACGTCTCGCCCGACACCACGGTCTCGGCCATCGTCACGGTTCGCGACTTCCCGGACGATCAGTACCTGCTGTTCGCGACGAAGAAGGGGACAGTCAAGAAGACGGCGCTCTCGCAGTACTCGAACCCGCGCGCGGCCGGCATCAAGGCGATCAAGATCGAGAACGAGGACGAGCTGATCGACGTGCAGGTGACGACGGGCACGAACGACATCGTGCTCGCCACGCGCCACGGTCTGTCGGTGCGCTTCCACGAGCAGGACGTGCGCGAGATGGGTCGCGACACCACGGGCGTGAAGGGCATCGAGCTCGGTCCGCGCGACGAGGTGATCGGCATGGTCGTGCTCAAGCGCGAGGCCAACCTGCTCGTCGTCACCGAGCGCGGCATGGGCAAGTGCTCGCCGATCGACGAGTACCGGGTGCAGCGACGGGGAGGGAAAGGCATCATCACCGTGCACCGCACGGAGAAGACGGGCGACGTGGTGTCGATCAAGGAAGTGCTGCCCGACGACGAGCTGATGCTGATCACCAAGCACGGCGTGGCGATCCGGATGCCGGTGCGCGGCATTCGCGTGGCCGGCCGCAACACGCAGGGCGTGCGCCTGGTCAACCTCGATGGCGCCGATCTGGTTACGGATGTGGCGCGCGTGGTGCCGGATGACGATTCCGAGTCCGACGAGGGCGCGGAGGCCGCAGGTGTGGCGCCGGAGGGGGACGAGGAGTAGCGAAGACCCGATCGGCCGCAGATCGCCGGGCCGGCCACTAGCGCCGGCCCGATATAGCGGCCGCAGATTGCGCAGAAGAACGCTGATAAAGCAACATCAAAAGCAAGTGTTTTTGGGGGTTCGCCGTATCGGCGTTCATCTGCGCAATCAGCGGCTGCACTATCCGCGTTTTTCTGCGGAATCAGCGGCTGCACGATTTGCGTTTTTCTGCGCTATCGGCGGCTATCGGCGGCTGTGGCCGATCTGTAATTTTCCGATTCCGTCGCACCAGGCCGATCATCTCTGCGGAATCACATGCCGACACCGGTGAGCACCGATCCGAACGCATCGATGACGGCGGGGCTGCCGACCGCGCCGCCGGTCACGCAGGAGCTGCCGCTCGTGACGCCGAAGCTCCAGCGCGCGATGCTGGTCGAGCAGACGGAGCTGCGGCGCGAGGTGCTGCTCTGGCAGCGCTGGGTGCGATACCTCGGCATCGGCATGCTGGCGCTGGTGTCGATCGTGTTCACGACCAACGTCGAAGCCGCGGTGCTGCCGCTCGTCGTGATCGTCGGGGTGTACCTCGCGATCGTCGCGTCGACGGCGTGGACGCTGCGCCACATGCGCTCGACGGCGCTCCAGGCGTCGTTTCCGTGGGTGCTCGCGCTAGCCGACGTTGCCGCGATCGCCGGCTGCTGCTACCTGAGCAGCGCGCCGCAGCAGCTCGATCGCATTCTGCTGCTCGGATTGCTGCCGGTGCAGGTGGCCGCCTTCTACTTCGGCCGGCGACACGGCGCGTTTGCCGCGGCGCTGGCGATCGTCGCGTTTCTGGTGCTCGCCCTGTTCGCGGCGCCGTTCGTCGACGGGCCGGCAGCCACGCCGCGCGGGCTGGTGTTCGACGCCGCGCTGTTCGCCGTCGTCAGCGCGGTGCTCATCTACACCTTCGGCAGCTTCCGGCAGCGGATGGTCGAGCTGCGCACCTACTGCAAGGTGGTCGAGCTGGGCGAGAACGTCGCGCTGCCGCGGCTCGGTACCGAGCGCTGGCCGGACGAGCTGACGCTGCTCGGCCGCGGCTTCCGCACGATGCACGCGCGGCTGGCCGAGCAGATCGGCAGCGATCCGCTCACCGGCTGCATGAATCGCCGGTCGCTGGAATCGCGGCTGCGGTCGGAGCTGCGGCACGCGCGGCGGCGGAACTCGACCGTCGCCGTCGTGGCATTGGACATCGATAATTTCAAAACCATCAACGACACCCACGGCCATCCGGCCGGCGACATCGTGCTCCAGCAGGTGGCCGCCATCATGAAGGCGACCGTCCGCGATACGGACGTGGTGGCGCGCACCGGCGGCGACGAGTTCCTCATCGTGCTGCCCGACGCGGCCTGGCAGGGTGCGGTGGCGTTCGCCGAGCGGCTGCGCCGGCGCGTCGACGAGCAGCAGTTCGGCTTTGCCGGCACGCCGATGGAGGTCACCGTCTCCGTGGGCCTCGCGCTGGGCCGCGGCCGGGATTCGATCTCCTCCGAGCTGCTGCTCAAGGAGGCGGACGCCGCGCTGTACAAGGCCAAGACCGCGGGCAGGAACCGAGTGCTCTTGTGACCGATACTCAGTTGGTGACCATCGACGACATCGAAGCCGCCGCCGAAGTGCTGGACTCGGTGGCCGTGCGCACGCCGCTGCTGCCGGCCGACACGGTGTCCGAGCGCGTGGGCGCGCCGGTGTACCTCAAGCCGGAGATGCTCCAGCGGAGCGGCGCGTTCAAGTTCCGCGGCGCGTACAACTTTCTCGCCCGCATGGATCCCGAGCTGCGCCGGCGCGGCGTGATCGCGCCGTCGTCGGGCAATCACGCCCAGGCGGTGGCGCTCGCGGCCAAGCTGTTCGGCGTGCCGGCCACGGTCGTGATGCCCACAACGGTCACGGCCGCCAAGCGCGGCGGCGCCGAACGGCTCGGGGCGCGCGTGGTGCTCGCCGGCAAGACGACGGCCGATCGGATGGCGAAGGCCGAGGAGCTGGTGGAGAGCGAAGGATTCACGCTCGTGCCGCCGTACGATCATCCGGTGATCATCGCCGGGCAGGGCACGGTGGGTCTCGAGATCGCCGAAGACCTCGAGGAGGTCGACGCGGTGCTCGTGCCGGTGGGCGGGGGCGGATTCTCCGCCGGCGTGGCCACCGCGGTCAAGGCGCGCTGTCCGCGGGCGCGCGTGATCGGCGTCGAGCCGACGAACGCGCCGAAGCTGAGCCGCGCGCGCGAAGCGGGGCGGCCGGTAAAGCTCGACCACACCGCCGGCCTGGCCGACGGGCTGCTCGCCGTGGAAGTCGGGGCGATTCCGTTCGCGCACCACCAGCGATTCGTCGACGAGGTGGTGACGGTGGACGACGACGCGCTGGTGCGCGCGATGCGTATTCTGCTCGATCGTATGAAGATCGTCGTCGAGCCGAGTGGAGCGATCACCGTCGCCGCGCTGCTGGAAGGCAAATTCAAGCCGCGCGGTCCAACGGTGGCGGTGCTGAGCGGGGGCAACATCGAGTGGGACGGATTGCGTGAGCTCCTCGCCGGCTGAGCTGTCGGAGGGCGGCCGCATCGTCATTGCCGAAGACGACCCGGGCATCGCCGGCGCGCTGTCCTGGCTGTTGCGCGAGCAGGGCTACTCGGTGGTCTCGGTCGACGGGCGCGAGTCGCTGTTCGCCAACATGGAGCGCGCGGTGGCGGACCTCGTGCTGCTCGACGCCGACATGATCGAGCAGGACAACGCGCTGCTCACGCGGCTGCGCGGCGACGATCGGTGGCGCGACGTGCGGGTGATCGTCGCCGCGCCGGCCGCCGCGTCCGACAAGGAAGTGCCCGTGCTGCCCGCCGGCGCCGACGATTACGTCAACAAGCCGTTCCGCGTGCCCGAGCTGCTCGGCCGCGTGCGCACGCAGCTGCGGGCGAGCGACCAGCTCAGGACGGCGCGTGCCGCGCTGCGCGAGGCGGCCGCGGAGCTCGAGCGGGCCCGCGAGGACGCGATCAGCAACCGGCGGCTGATCGACATCCTGCATGAAGTCACGGGCGAGATGTCGGCGACGGAGATTTACAGATTGCTCACGAGGCGTCTGGCGCGCGTGCTCCAGATCTCGCACTGCTCGATCGTGCTGGCGCGCGTCGGCGATCCCACGGGCACCATCGCCGCGGCGGCGGAGGATGCGGCGATCCGCGACGTGTCGGTGCGGCTCGATCGCTATCCGGAGATCAACGCCGCGCTCGAGTCGGGTCGCCCGGTGCTCGTGCAGGACGCGCACGTGCATCCGTTGTTCGCCGGCATGCGGGCGGTGTGGGCGGAGGAGAAGACCCCGATGGACATGCGCTCCGTCGTGTCGATTCCGTTCAGCATCGATCGCTGGCGGTCCGGCGTGCTGTTCCTGCGTACCAACCGCGCCGAACGTGCGCTGACGCCGGACGACGTCGATTTCGCCGATGTCGCGTTGCGCGCCGCCGTGGCCGCGGTGCGCCGCGCGCAGGCGCTGGAGACGACGCGGGCCGACAACCGCCGCCTCGAGGCCCTGGCGACGACTGATCCGTTGACGCGCGTGCTCAATCGCCGCGCGCTGCTCGATCGCCTGGCGACCGAGCTGGATCGCGTGCGACGGTATCAATCGACGTTGAGCCTGTTGCTGCTCGACGTCGACCACTTCAAGCAGATCAACGACACCGCCGGCCACCTCGCCGGCGACAGCGTGCTGCGGCAGATCGGCGCGCTGCTTCAGGAGGCGGTGCGCACGGTGGACGTGGTCGCGCGCTACGGCGGCGAGGAGTTCGTGACGCTGCTGCCCGAGACGTCCGACGAGGGCGCGACGGCGTTCGCCGAACGGTTGCGCGAGCGCATCGCGGCGCAGCCGTTCGAGGTGGGCGGCGACGAGCCGGTGCATCTCACGGTGAGCATCGGCATCGCGAGCTTCCCGTCACCGGGCGTGGAGTCGACCGACGATCTGTTCGCCCGCGCCGACGGCGCGCTCTATCGCGCGAAGTCCGCAGGCCGCAACCAGGTGCACGTCTGATGAAGAAGTGCACCACCTGCGGCCGGACGTTCGACGATGAGGCCAATTTCTGCACCCGCGACGGCACGCGGCTCGTCGAGCGCGTGTCGCGCGCGCGCACGCCGGCGCCGGGCCTCGAGACCGCGGTGAATCTCGCCGGCCAGACGCTGCAGAATCGCTATGCGATCGAGGAGAAGATCGGCGAAGGCGGGATGTCGTTCGTCTATCGCGCCACGGACAAGGCGCGCGGCGAGCGGTGCGCGATCAAGGTGCTGAGCGCCGCGCTGTCGAAGGACGAAAACGCGATGGCGCGGCTCAAGCGGGAAGCGAGCATGGGCATGCGACTCGTGCATCCCAACATCTGTCACATCATGCGACTCGGCGAAACTGACGAAGGGCTGGTGTTCGTCGTCATGCCGTATCTCGAAGGCGAGATTCTGTCGGACCGCACGAACCGCATGCGTCAGATTCCGCTCGCCCAGGCCGTGCCGATCGTGCGCGACGTGGCGGTGGGCCTCGACGTGGCGCACGATCTCGCGATCATCCATCGCGACCTCAAGCCGGAGAACGTGATGGTGTGCGGCGCACCCGACGGCTCGGAGCACGCGGTGGTGCTGGACTTCGGCCTCGCCAAGGAACGGCGCGCCGGGGCGGAGCTCGAGAAGCTCACGGCCACCGGCATCATCCTCGGCACGCCGGAGTTCATGAGCCCGGAGCAGTTGCGCGGCCAGGTGCTCGATCGGCGCTCCGATCTGTACTCGCTGGCGCTGATGACCTACGAGATGCTCACGGGCAAGCTGCCGTTCGAGGGCAACACGCAGCAGGAGATCATGATGGCGCGGCTGCGCGGCGAGCCGATTCCGCTCGACACGATGCGCCCCGATCTGCGCTTTCCCGACGGCGTGGAGCGCGTGCTGCGCACGGGACTGAGCCGCAACCGCGAGGAACGCTACCAGACGACGATGCAATTCGCCGAGGAGCTGGCGCTCGCGGCGGATGTGGGGTCGTCCAATGGCAACGGCGCGAACGGCGGGAGCGGCGGAAGCAGCGCGACGGACGGGCTGCTGGGCAAGTTGTTTGGCCACTAGCATGCGCCCGCACGGCGCGCGCGGCCTCTGGCTGGCGGGCGCGATCGCGATCGGACTGACGCACGCGAGCGGCGCCCAGGGGGTGCGTCCGTATCGGCCGGCGTTTGATGTAAGCGACTACGCACTGACGATCGATCTGCCGGACAGCGGGTCGACCATTCAGGGCACGGCGGTGCTCTCCGTGGAGCGGACGATGCGCGCCGACACGCTCACGCTGGACCTCGTCGGATTGCACGTCTACAGCGTGTCGGTGAATCGCGAACCGGCCCGCTTCGTTCGCGATTCGGCGACGATCGCGATCGCGCTGCCACGAAGCCGCCGAACGCGCGAGTTCTACGAGGTGACCGTCGAGTACGGCGGCGCGGTGACGGACGGTCTGATCGCGCGCTCCGACAGCGCGGGTCGCTGGACGTACTTCGGCGACAACTGGCCGAATCGCGCGCGCTACTGGATTCCGAGCATCGACCATCCGAGCGACAAGGCGACGGTGACGTGGCGCGTGCGCGCACCGATGCGACAGACGGTCGTGGCGAACGGAAAGTTGCTGTCGCGCAATCCGATCGCCGGCGGCCGCACGGAGACGGTGTGGCGCGAGACGCAGCCGATTCCCGTCTACCTGATGGTGATCGCCGCCGCGCCGCTCGTCCGCTACGACCTGGGCGAGACCGACTGCGGCATGGCGCTGCTGCAACGATGCGTGGACCAGGCGGTGTACACGGCGCCGGAGCAGAGCAACTTCATGCCGGGGCCGTTTCTCCGCGCGCCGGGTATCATCGAGTTCTTCTCGCACATCATCGGGCCATTTCCGTACGAGAAGCTGGCGCACCTGCAGTCGTCGACGCGCTTTGGCGGCATGGAGAACGCGACGGCGATCTTCTACGCCGACGAGCCGTTCCGCGATCACACGATGCGCGACGGCGTGATCGCGCACGAGACGGCGCATCAGTGGTTCGGCGACGCGGTGACGGAGCGCGAGTGGGCGCACCTGTGGCTGTCCGAGGGATTCGCGACCTACATGGCCGCGCTCTGGACGCGCGCCTCGCGCGGCGACAGCGCCTTCAAGGCGGAGATGGCCGGCATTCGCAACACCGTGCTCGAGGACACGGTGTCGGTGACGACGCGGCCGGTGATCGACACGGCGCAGACCAACTATCTCGCGCTGCTCGACCGCAACAGCTACCAGAAGGGCGGCTTCGTGCTGCAGATGCTGCGGGCGCAGATCGGCGAAGGCGCGTTCTTCGACGGCTTGCGCGAGTACTACAAGGCGCATCGCAACGGCACGGCGCTCACCGACGATCTGCGCCAGGCGATGGAGCACACCTCGCATCAGAAGCTGGGCTGGTTCTTCGACCAGTGGCTCAGGCGCCCGGGCTACCCGGTGGTGACGGCGTACTGGGCGTACAACCCTGCGGCGCACGACGTGACCGTCGATGTGTTGCAGAGCTCCCGATTTGGGACGTTCCGGTTTCCTCTGACCGTCGCAGTCGTCGATTCATCGGGCGCCGAGCACCGTGCTCGCGTCGAGATGCCGGCGGTGGCGGATCTGGGCCAACGCATCCACGTGCCGGTCTCCGCGGCGCCCGACCAGGTCATTCTCGATCCCGACGTCGAGCTCCTTGCCGTATTGAAGGTGTTGAAGCGATGAGACTCTGCACAACCTCCGCCGCGGCGCTGTGCGCGCTGGCGGCGATCGCCGCGCCGGCGTCACACGCGGGCGCACAATCGATCCGCATTGCCGATTCGCTGCTGCACGCGGGCCAGATCGCGCGCGCCGAATCGCTGTACTACAACATGGTGCTGCATCGCCCGCACGATCCGGCGGCGCGTTCGGCACTCGGCGGATACCTGGCGATGCGCGGCGCACCGCGCGTGGCGGCGACGCTGTACGAGGAAGCGATCCGGTTCGGCGGCAACCGCGTGTCGCTCAGCCGCTCGCTCGCGCCGATCTACTTCGACCTCGGCGAGTATCAGGATCTGCTTTCGCTGCCCGTATCGCCGCTGTCGAGCGCCGAGCGGCAGCGCGTGCGCTGGCTGACGACCCACAAGTCGGCGCTCGTCGTGGCGGATTCGCTGCTGATGGTGACGTACCGCGAATCGGCGGACTCCGAGTTCGTCGGCCATCTGCCGATTCGCATCGACGGCCACATCGTCGACGCGGCGATCAGCGTGACGGAGCGCGGCGTGATTCTGGATGACGACAATCCGCTCGTGGCGCGGCTGCACCGATTCCGCACGCCGATCCGCGGCGCCGACGGCCCGCGCTACATCCCCGCCGTCGCCGACTCCATCGGCATCGGCCAACTGTCGCTGATGAACGAGCCGCTGATGGTGGCGCCGTTGCCGAACAAGACGGCCGCGGTGATCGGACTCGACGTGCTGGCGCGCTTCGCGCCGACGTTCGACCCGCACACCGACCACATCACGCTGCGCGCCAACGGCCGCGTCGACTCCGGCCCGCGCGGGAGCTACGAGTTCTCGACGGTGATGACGAATTCGGATCTGCTCATCGCGCAGGCGGGCGGCTTGGCGTCGGTGCGCACGCCGGACATCAAGCGGCTGCTGGCGGAGAAGCGGTGGACGCTGGATACGAGGAGAGGGACGCTCGTGCTGGAGAGATGACGGGGACGACTCCCGGGAAGCCTTTTACTGGCGTGTAGGCTCCGAGCTCGCGCTGCGCAGGCTCGGAGCGGCAACGCGCGAGACGCCGCCCGAGCGGCAGTTCAGCGCCGCCTTCGCAACTCCACCATAAGACATCGATCCTGCACCACGTCGATCCCCGCGCGCGCCAGCCGCTCCGCTGCTTCGTCGTTGCTGATCCCGAGCTGCATCCATACGGACTTCGGCTTCTTCGCGAGAATGTCGTCGACGTGCGGCGGCACGTCCTTGCTGCGTCGAAACACGTTCACCATGTCGACACTGCCCGGCACGTCGGCGACGCGGCGGTAGACGCGCTCACCCATGATCTCGGTGACGTCGGGATAGTAGACGGGAACGGGGACGATCTCGTAGCCAACCTGCTGCGCGTACTCCGGCACGTAGTGCGCGGGTTGATCGGGATCGATCTTGATGCCGATCACCGCGATGCGCTTCGTGTCGGCGAGCACGCGACTGATGCCCGCGTCGTCGTCGACGAGATGCCGGCGCCAATCATCGGTGTTGCTGTCGTGCGCGCTGGAGCTCATGCGCGAAATCTCTGCGAGGATCGTGCGCGCGCGCAACGGTGACGTCGTCAGTCGGAGGGGTGTAGCTTTAGAGCGAATCCACGACTATCAAGGAGATCCGCTGCATGCGAATGCTCGTTCTCGGCGCGGGACTGCAAGGCTCGGCCTGCGCGTACGACCTGCTGCAGGATAAGGACGTGAAGGAAGTGCGGCTCGCCGACGTGCACGTCGGCCACCTGCCCGACTTCCTCGCGCCATACTCGGGCCCGCGACTCATTCCGACTCCGCTCGACGTCCGCGATCATGCGGCCGTGCTGGGCGCAATGAAGCAGTCGGACGCCGTGATGAGCGCCATTCCGTACTATTTCAATCTCGACATGGCGCGACTCGCCGTCGACGCGGGCGTGCACTTCTGCGACCTCGGCGGCAACACCGAGATCGTGTTCAAGCAGAAGGAGCTCGACGCCAAGGCGAAGCAGAAGAACATCACCGTCGTGCCGGACTGCGGGCTCGCGCCGGGCATGGTGAACATTCTCGCCCAGTACGGCATCGAGCAGCTCGACAGCGTCGACTCGGTGAAGATCTTCGTCGGCGGACTGCCGCAGCATCCCGAACCGCCGCTCAACTACATGCTCGTCTACTCGCTGGAGGGCGCGCTCGACTACTACACGACGCTGTCGTGGGTGCTGCGCGACGGCAAGCGCACGCAGATCACCGCGCTGTCGGAGCGCGAGCCGGTGAAGTTCGAGAAACCGCTCGGCACGCTCGAGGCGTTTCACACCGCCGGCGGACTGTCGACGATGGCGTTCCGCTACGAAAACAAGATTCCGACGATGGAATACAAGACGCTCCGCTACCCGGGCCACGCCGAGTTGATGGAAGACATCCGCGCGCTCGGCCTGCTCGACCTCGAGCCGGTGGACGTGAAGGGCACGAAGGTGGTGCCGCGCGACGCGTTCATCGCCAGCGTGATGCCGAAGCTGAACAAGCCGGGCGGCCACGATCTCGTGGCACTCCGCGTGATCGTCAGCGGCAAGAAGGGCGGCCAGGCGAAGAAGCGCACGTTCGACCTCATCGACAAATACGACGAGAAGCACGGCATCAGCGCGATGATGCGGACGACGGGCTACTCGCTGTCGATCACCGGGATGATGCAGGCGCGCGGGCAGGTGAAGCCGGCGGGGGTGCACACGCCGGATGAGTGCATTCCGGCCAAGTCGTACATCGACGAGTTGGGGAAGCGGGGGATCGAGATTAAAGAGTCGTGAGCCCTGAGGCTCACTGTCTGACGAATTCCGCCATGCTCGCCCCGATCTGATTCATCGCGGCCTTCGCCGCCCACCGATCCGACCCGTTGTAGATCAGCGAGAATGCCAGCACTTCGCCGTTGCGGGCCGTGACGAATCCGCCGAGCGCGGCGACGGTGTTGGTCGTGCCGGTCTTGGCGTGCAGGTTGCCGCGCGACGGCGCCTGCTTGCCCTGGCGGCGCAGCGTGCCGGATTCGCCTTCGACGGGCAGCGCCGCGTGGAACACCGGGCCCCAGTCGGCGTGGTGCACGTAGCCGAGCAGCTCGACCATCGAGCGCGGCGTCACGTGATCGAGCTGTGACAATCCGCTGCCGTCGCTGACGTCGACGACGTTCGGCGGCGTGCCGACCTTGTGCACGAGAAAGTCGCGCAGGTTCTCCAGCCCGGTCTCGGCCGATCCCGGCTTGTTCAGCGCCGCGTGCGCCGCGGCGCGGAAGAGCAATTCGGCAAAGATGTTGATGCTCTCGCGATCCATCTCGCCGATGATCTGCGCGAGCGGCGGCGACGCGATCGCGGCAATCGGCTTGGCGCTCGGCGGCGTCGGCCCGGTGCGCGTCTGGCCGTCGATCTTCACGCCGAGCTTCTCGAGCGAGGCGCGCAGCGCGCCGGCAGCGAACATCGGCGGATTGTCGACGACGAGTGAATAGCGAAGGGGTCCCGATCGCGAGCCGATTGAGCCGCGGACGACGATCGTGCCGTCGGTGCGGTAGGACGCCTTGATCTTGCCGCCGCTGCCGCCGTACAGCCGCACCGAGCTCTCGAGCGGAATCGTCGTCGTCGCCGGATCGAGCGTGACGACGGCCTTGTTGCCCACGGGCGTCACGACGACCCACACGAGGTTCTCGTTGAGCGACAGCGCCGACACGCGCGCCGCGTAGGCCGCGCCGAGGTAGCTCGTCTTCCAGCCGTCGGGGACGAGTTGGTCGTCGAACGCCGTTGCGTCGCCGATGATGTCGCCGCGCACGTGCTTGACGCCGGAGGCGACGATCTGGCGCGCGAGCACGTCCATCGGCTCTTCGTCATGCCAGAAGCGCGAGCCGATCGACGGATCGCCGACGCCTTTCAGGTAGAGATTGCCGGCGAGCGAGCCGTCGGCGGCAACCTGTCCGTCACGGAGCACTGGCGTACGGAACGAATAGAACGGTCCGAACTCGTCGAGCGCGACGGCGGACGTGTACATCTTCATCGTCGACGCCGGCTGCATCGGCGCGTCGGCATTCTGCGAGAAGAGCGTGTCGCCGCGCGTGAGCGAGACGATGATCGCGCCCCAATGTCCGTTGCGTGTGTGGTTGGCCAGCGCCGCGCCGACGTCGGCCGCAAGCGCGTGCACGCTGTTCGGACGCGACGGCGCAGGCGCCGGTTCTGGCGCACGCGCAGGATGCGGCTTTCTGGCGGCGACCCCGCCGGCCAGGAGCACGAATGCGCCCAGGGTGATGGGCGGCACAGATCGCGAGAGCTGCTTCATATCGTCAGAAACGGGCAACATTGGGGCCGGAATTAGAGGCTAGAAGCTAGGAGCTAGGGACTAGGCGCCTAGCGACTAGACCCTGGCCCCTAGTGACTCCATCCCACCTGAGCCCCCGCCTGGGACTCGACGCCGTCACGCTGCTGCCACCGGAGGAAGACGATCGAGATGATGCCGTAGAAAAACAGGCCGCCCGGGATCCACATGATCAGGCCGCCCATGAGCTGGTCGTTCATCGGGGTGATGCCCCAGACTCGCGGCGCGCTGGCGTAGAAGGGGTAGAGCACCGTGTTCGCCATGGTGATGTAGATGGCGACGATCGACATCGGCAGCGTGAGCAGGAACAGGTACAGCATCTGGCCCGGGTAGCTCAGGCGGGGCAG
>Ga0207660_10001804_pt1 | contig 14279 bp, 10 predicted proteins | sample KBSC73BmetaG_FD_184335 | JGI IMG/M metagenome (GOLD analysis project Ga0207660, IMG submission 184335) | Corn rhizosphere microbial communities from Kellogg Biological Station, Michigan, USA - KBS C7-3B metaG (SPAdes) (version 2) | ecosystem: Host-associated > Plants > Roots > Rhizosphere ... | reverse complement strand
GCTTGCCGCCAAAACCGCCAAACCGCTGACCACGTCCGCGCTGACCCCGGAATATCGGCGCGAGATTATCAGGGTGTATACGAAGCGTGCGCTGATGAAGGCGGCGGGAGCGTGAGACCAGTGGACCTTCCTTTTCCATTTGCAAAAAGAAGAGTCGCTGGGTGGGAATCTTTCGACGAGTATTATCGCGTTTTCCATCGCAATTCAATCATCTTCTTACTTATAAATCTCGCCTTGTTAACGACCGGTGTCCTGCCGAACAGATTGCACTCTGAGGCAGCCGCTCTTGCGACTTTTCTGGAGATCATTTGGATAGTGTTTATGCTCAATTTTGCTGTATCGACCGCAGAAAGGCAGGGAAAACTACGCTGTCCTCACTGCGGCAACAAATTCTTTGGAGTCAGAATCAAGTGGAACCAGTGCCGCTCTTGTGATGTCGCGATGTGGACCCCAATTGAGCAACCATGATCATCACTGACTGCCACATCCACATTCAGCCCGCCGAGATGTTCAAGGCCGCGGCGCTTGAGGTGATGAAGAAGGCGCGCGGCCACTATGACGACATCCTCGAATACTGCCGCTCGCCCAAAGCCCTGCTGAAGTATCTGGACTCCATCGGCGTGGAGCGCGCGGTGCTCATCAATTATGTTGCGCCGGACACGATGGGCTTTACGCATGAAGTTAATCAGTGGGTGGCGAACTACTGCAAGGAAAATCCACGAAGGCTAATCTCCTGCGGCAGCGTGCATCCGCGGCACAGCTTGAATGTGCAGAAGGACATGGATGAGATCGTGAGGCTGGGAATCCGGCTCATCAAAATCCATCCACCGCACCAGTTAATATACGCGAATGACTATCTCAGCGGGGTGAAGGAGCTGGAGACGATCTACCGCGCGGCAGAAGCCAATGGAATTCCTGTGATGGTCCACACCGGCACATCAATTTTTCCGGCAGCGCGAAACAAATATGGTGATCCGATTTACCTGGATGACGTGGCTGTGGATTTTCCCAAGCTGAAGATTCTCATGGCGCACGGCGGCAGGCCCATCTGGATGCAAACTGCGTTCTTTCTCCTACGCCGCCATCGCAATATTCATCTGGATATCAGCGGCATTCCTCCGAAGCAGTTGCTGAAGTATTTCCCACGGCTGGAGGAAATCGCGTACAAGACACTGTTCGGGACGGACTGGCCTAGCCCGGGCATTCCGGACATCAGCCAGAACCTGGAGCAATTCCAGCAGTTGGAATTATCCAAGGGAATCAAAGAGCAAATACTGAGCAAGAACGCGCTTACGATGTGGCCCGAGTGAGCGCGGCCAGAGCAGGGAACCAGCCGCGCATTCGAGCAACACGTTCAGGCCTCCATCAGGCTACGGTTCTTCGTCCGGCTACAAGATGCCAGATCAGCGCTATAACGGCCAATACCAGCAGCAGATGGATGAACCCGACGGTCACGTGGAAAGCCACAAAGCCAAGAATCCACGCGATGAACAGGATAATCGCTAACAGCAATAGCATTTCTATGCCCCCAATCTCGAAACGGTTTGTTGAGTGATTCGATGGGAGCCTTAGCGGCTCTGTTGCTTTGCTTGCGAAGGTAAAAATTTCTGCAGCGGACAACCTTGGCAATTCGGAGTACTGCGGCAGTACAGGTTTCCTGCGCGGACGATGAGCGCATGCAGTTCGTTGTAGTGCTGCGCCAGTTCTGTTCGCCGAGCGCGGCTCATGCGCGAAACCGAATGGCGCGGATCGTTGCCGTGCGGATCGCTCGTGAGTTGCTCAGGAGCAGCGCTGGTGATCGCGGCTTCGATCAGAAGCCGGATGTCGTCATATTTGGCGTTGCTGGAAATCATGGCATGACGTTCCAAGATGCGCCGCGTATAGGCATCGACCACGAACACTGGATGATTACCCGCATAGAGCAGGATGGAATCTGCTGTTTCTGGTCCCACACCGTTGAGGGCCAACAGCTCGGCGCGAAGCTTCTCTGTGGGCTCGGCAAACATGCGTTCGAGCGAGCCGGAGTAGTTGGCATCAAGAAAGGAAATAAGCGCCTTCAGCCGTTGTGCTTTTTGGCGGAAATAGCCTGAAGGCCGAATGAGCTGCTCAAGTTCCTGGGAAGGCAGCTCTCGCAACGCTTTGATGCTCAGCACACGAGCGCGTCGAAGGTTGGAGATCGCCTTCTCCACGTTCGACCAGTTGGTATTCTGCGTCAAATACGCGCCGACGATCACTTCCAGGCGTGACTGCGCCGGCCACCAGTTTTGCGGGCCCCAGTGGGCAAGGAGAGAGCGGTAGTAAGAAACAATCTCCGATCGGATGATCGGGTGATCTGGTGATCGGGTGATCTGATCTCGTCTAAAGTTACCAACGCTGGTCACAGGTGGGCCGCTAGTGAGCGGTCATATTAGATTATTGCAGAGGAACTGTCTTCCGATCACCCGATGAACCGATCACCGGATCACCCGATCTAAGCATTCGTATGGTATTGCGCCTGCATGTCGCAGGATTCACGGCATGGGCGACAATAATATTGGCCGTCTTCGCAGAGCCTGACGTCGTATTGTGCGCGGCAAAGCCAGCAGTACTTCGTGCAGGTACAGCTCCGCTCAATCTGGTCGCACATGACGCAAACGAAATCTTTGGGCATGGGCGGAGCTTAGCCGAGGACATGCTGAGCTGCAAGGTTACGAACGGATCTTGAATCGGGACATCGGGTCATCGGGACATCGGAACTGGCGCGATCAACACTGGCAGAATGCGCGGTTTTTGCGGAATCCAATTCTGTTGAAATGATATGAACGAGTGCTGGTCTTCCGATCACCCAATATCCCGCTGCCCCGATCACCCGATCTTCCCATTCATTGACCCTCACAAAACGCGGATGTTAACCTTGAAGGTTCGTCACGGCTCGTCGGGGGACTCTGTGCCCTGGTCGCCATCCACGAAAAGGAAAAGTAGCTTGTCTTCAACCAGTGAGACCCAGACCCTTCGCAAGACAGCGCTTAACGCGCTGCACCGGCGCCTTGGCGCCAAGATGGTTGATTTTGGCGGCTGGGACATGCCCGTGGAGTACCCCTCCGCTGGCGGTTTGATGAGGGAGCACGTGGCTGTGCGCACTGGCGTTGGCATGTTTGATGTCTCGCACATGGGCGACATCCTGATTCGCGGCCCTGAGGCGCTCAAGGCCACGCAGTGGATCAGCATGAACGATGCTTCCAAGCTGCAGGAGGGACAGGCGCAATATTCGGCCCTGCTCTATCCCGAAGGCACGTTCGTGGATGACGTAATCGTTCACAAGCTGGGCAACAATGATTATCTGCTGGTGATCAACGCGGGCACGCGGGAAAAGGATTACGGCTGGGTCAAGAAGAATGTGAGCCGGTTCCACTGCCACGCTGATGACGTTGGCGACTATTACACACAGATCGCCATTCAAGGGCCAAAAGCTCAAGCAACGTTGCAGAAGCTGACCGACGTCGATCTCTCACAAATCAAGAATTACTGGTTCAAGTACGGTACCGTATGCGGATTGCCCAATACCATGATCGCCCGCACGGGATACACGGCGGAAGACGGCTTTGAAATTTACGTCTCTTCAGATGTGGCTACCAGCGAGCGTGTATGGAACGAAGTTACAGACGCTGGAAGAGGATTCGGAATTGTTCCGTGTGGTCTGGGTGCGCGCAATACGTTGCGGCTGGAAGGGCGCATGGCGCTTTATGGGCATGAGATTTCTGACACCATCAACGTATGGGAAGCTGGTCTTGATCGTTTTTGCAAGATGGAGAAACCGGACTTTATCGGTCGCGGGGCTCTGGAGCAGGCTAAAGCTGCCGGCTTGAAGCGCACGCTGGTTGGCCTTGAGGCGGTGGAGCGGGGTATCCCTCGTGACGGTTATAAGGTTCTCGACGACGGTGGCGCCGAGATCGGATACGTGACCAGCGGATCCTATGCGCCTTTCCTGAAGAAAAATATCGCCCTGGCCTACGTACCGCCGTCGCACTCGGAGCTGGGCCACGAGGTTTCTGTGGAGATCCGCGGGCAGAAAGTAAAGTGCAAAGTAGTTCCGACTCCGTTTTACAAGCGGCCGAAAAAGGCATAGTCACTCCCAAGAAGGCAGAGGACGACAGCATGGCATATCCCAAGGACTACAAGTACACCAAAGAACACGAGTGGATTCAGATCAGCGGCAATACCGGACTGGTTGGCATCACAGACCACGCGCAGGAGTCTCTGGGCGACATCGTCTTTGTGGAGCTGCCTAAACTGGGAGCGAACCTTGAAACTGGAAAAACATTTGGCACGGTGGAATCGGTGAAGGCTGTTTCGGAACTGTATGCACCGGTATCAGGCAGAGTGACGGCCATTAACGACTCCCTGAGCCAGTCGCCGGAACAGATCAACAAGGATGCACACAGGGCCTGGATGATAAAGATGGAACTCGCGAATCCTGAGGACCTTAAGTCGCTGCTCTCCGCCGAGGATTATGAGAAATACATTGCAGAGGAGAAGTAAACTTCGTCGTCATTCCGAGCGTATCGAGGAATCTGCTCTGCCGCTTGCCACTTTGTGCTGCTCGCACCACAAGCAGTGGAGCAGATCCCTCAACTACCCATCTCGCGCTGCTGGAGGTTGGGGTGTGGATGACACTCTTCAAGTTTTAGAAGGCTGACGATTCCAACTACATGCGCTATCTTCCTAAATCTCCCGCCGACCGGCAGCTCATGCTGCGCGAGATCGGCTGTAAGTCGATGGACGATTTGTTTGCGCCCATTCCGGCTGAGTACCGCCTGAACCGCGACTTGAAAGTGCCGCGGCAGATGGCCGAGTCGGAAATCATCGACTATTTTCGTCAATGTGCTGAAACCAATGCTGCCGGGTACGCCGTGTTTCTCGGCGCCGGCGCCTATCACCATTACCGCCCCGTAGTGATCGATTCGCTGATCTCGCGCGGCGAGTTCTTTACAGCCTACACGCCGTATCAGCCGGAAATCGCGCAAGGCACCCTGCAGGCCATATTCGAGTTCCAGACCATGATCTGCGAGTTGACCGGCATGGAGGTGGCCAACGCCTCCATGTATGACGGTTCGACAGGTGCGGCGGAAGCGCTGCTGATGGCCGCGCGCATTACTGGACGCAAGGCGGCCGTGGTGGCCCGCTCAGTCCATCCCGAATATCGCGAGGTCATTCGGACCTATATTCAGCATCAGGGCGTGCCACTGAGCGAATGCGGATATCTGCAAAACGGCCGCATTGATATGGCGAGCCTGGAAAAGCAGATTACGGCAGATACTGCATGCGTCCTCATCCAGTCGCCGAATTTCTTCGGCACAATTGAGGACATTCCCGACATCGCCGACCTGGCGCACAGGAAAGGCGCATTGCTCGCTGTTTCCATTGCGGAAGCTCTGTCGCTCGGGGTAGTGAAGCCGCCTGTGGAGGCCGACATTGTGTCTATGGAGTCACAATCCTTCGGGGTACCGCTTGGTTATGGCGGTCCCTATGCCGGCGTGCTCGCGACCAAGGAAAAATACGTTCGCCAGATTCCCGGCAGGCTGGTGGGCGAAGCTCGGGACAAGAACGGCAAACGCGGGTTTGTGCTTACCCTTTCCACGCGCGAGCAGCACATCCGGCGCGAGAAGGCCACCTCCAACATCTGCACCAACCAGGCGCTGATTGCCACCATGGCCACCATTTACATGACTGTGTATGGCCGCGAAGGGCTGAAGGAGCTGGCGCAGCAAAACCTCGCCAAAACCAGCTATGCTGCGGGCGAATTCGCCAAAAAAGGAAAAGTGCTCTTCCAGGGAGCGCCGCGCTTCAATGAGTTAGTGGTGCAGACGAAGGAAGATCCTTATCAGATCAATGAGCGCTTGTTGCAGAACAAGACCATTGGAGGGTTTCCGTTGCGAAAGTTTTATCCTGAGCTGGGGAATGCCGCCCTGTGGTGCTGCACCGAGATGAATACCAGAGAGCAGATTGACGCGGCGGTGAAGGCGGTGGCCCAGTGAGCGATCAGGACATCAAGAAAGCTACGCGCCACGTCAATCAGAATGAAGCGCTCATTTTTGAGCGCTCGTCGCCGGGCAAGAAGGGATACAGGCTGCCTCCGCTGGATGTTCCGGAAGTGGACCCCAAGAAGGCCCTGGGCGACTGCGCGCGGGAGGACCTGGGCAACATGCCGGAGGTGAGCGAGATGGAAATCATCCGCCACTTTACCCGCATGTCCACGTGGAACTATGCCATTGATCTCGGCATGTACCCGCTCGGCTCCTGCACCATGAAATACAACGCGCGAGTGAATGAAGTGGTGGCGCGGCTCTACGGCCTGGCGGAAGCGCATCCTTATCAGCCGGAGCGAATTTCGCAGGGCGCGTTGCGCATCATGAAGACCCTGGCCGACTGCCTGCTGGACATCACTGGCATGGACGCCATCACACTGCAGCCAGCCGCCGGAGCGCACGGTGAGATGACGGGCATTCTGCTCATCCATGCCTGCCTGAAAGAGAGAGGCAATCCGCGGAAGAAGATCCTTATCCCGGATTCCGCCCACGGCACCAACCCCGCCACGGCGGCCATCTGCGGTTATGCAGTGGAGAACCTCAAGTCCAATGCGCAGGGCATGGTGGACATCGGAGCGCTGGCAGCGCAGATGAACGAAGACATCGCCGGGCTGATGCTCACCAATCCCAACACGCTCGGCATCTTCGAGCAGGAGATCCATAAAATCGCTGACATTCTCCACGAAAAAGGCGGGCTCCTCTACATGGACGGCGCCAACATGAACGCGCTGGTCGGGAAGACGCGTCCCGGAGATTTCGGCGTTGACGTAATGCACTTGAACCTGCACAAAACCTTTTCCACGCCTCATGGAGGCGGCGGCCCGGGTTCGGGACCAGTGGCGTGCAAAAAGGAGCTGGAGCCGTTCCTGCCCAAGCCAATTGTGGTAGAGAAATCCGATGGCACGCTGGGCTTTGACTATGACCGGCCGAAATCTGTGGGACGCGTGCGCATGTTCTATGGCAACTTCGGCATGCACGTGCGCGCCCTGGCTTACATTATGGCGAACGGGCCAGACGGTCTGCGCCAGACCACGGAAGATGCCGTCCTGAACGCGAATTACGTCCGCAGGAAACTGGAAGGCGATTATGAACTGCCCTACAGAAGCGCTTCCATGCATGAGGCGATCTTCAGCGACCGCTTGCAAGCGCAAAGGGGCGTGAAGACTGGCGACATCGCCAAGAGGCTCATTGATTACGGCTTCCATCCTTATACCGTCTCCTTCCCGCTGGTGGTGCCGGGAGCTCTCATGATCGAGCCGACGGAAAGCGAGTCACTGGAAGAGCTGAACCTGTTTGTAGATGCCATGAAGGCGATTGCCCGTGAAGCAGCGGAGGACCCGGAATTGGTGAAAAACGCGCCTCACACCACGCGCGTCTCCCGGCTGGACGAGACGGCGGCAGCCCGCAAGCCGGTGCTGCGTTGGAAGCCGGCCACAGCCCAGCCTGAGGGAGAATCACTGTCGAGACGTGAAGAAGTCGCGGTCGAACGATAGGATTGTTTCTGATTATCGAAGCAGCATGTAGGCGAATGGTCTAGAATCCTGACACGCCATTATGGTGTCTAATAAAAAAAGGCCTTTTGCCTGCTCGATAATGAAGCGTTTACTCATCTGCATCTTTCTCTTAGTGGCCACTGTGGCACTTGCCGCGCCGGCGCCGCAAAGCGTTCTTCCAGTCTCCTTTGATGGGTGGCAACTCGAGAAAGCCTCTGTAAGGACCGGCTCTGATCCGGCTTCCGTGGACGGCGCCGACGCCGGCGTGCTCAAAGAATATGGTTTCACAGGCTTTGAATTCGGCACGTACGCACGCAACGGGCGCAAGATGCAAATCAAAGTTGCCGAGTTCGGCGATGCCAGCGGAGCCTATGGCGCATTCACGTATTATGTGCAGCCACAGATGCTGAAGGAAGAGATCGGCGACGATGCTGCTTCCAACAACAAGCGCATTCTGTTTTTCCGCAGCAATCTATTGATCGATGCGGTACTGGATGAAGTGACGGCCATGTCGGCGGCAGATCTGCGTTCGCTGGCTGACGCTCTCCCCAAAGCCAAGGGGAGTCTTTCCGCGCTGCCGACGCTTCAAGGCGATCTTCCGAAGCAATCGTACATCCCGAATACGCTGCGCTACATTGAAGGACCAGTCGCGCTTCAGCGGTTGGGCGTCCCGATTCCTGCGGCACTGGTGAACTTCAGCATGGGACCGGAAGTCATTTTCGCGCGTTATAAGACTTCGAACGGTGAAGCGTACATGACTCTCATCGGCTATCCCACGCCGCAGATTGCCGCTGACCGCATCAAAGCATTCCAGGCTGCCGGACTCCCGGGCGGTCCTTTCTTTTTTAAGCGCAGTGGGCCGCTGGTAATCGCCGTGAATGGAAACGTGCCTGAAAGTGAAGCGCAGTCTCTGCTGGCCTCAGTCAACTATGACGCCAATGTCACCTGGAACCAGCCGACAAAGCAGAACCCGCGTGACAATATGGGCAATCTCATCGTGGGAATCTTCATGCTTATCGGAGTGATTCTGGTTATTGCTCTGATTTTTGGCTTTGCATTCGGCGGAGTACGGGTCCTGGCAAAGAAATTATTTCCCAACCGGGTATTTGATCGTCCGGAGGATGTGGAAATCATCCAGCTGCACCTCAAGTAGCTATAAATTACTGAAAAATAGCGGACTTAGACTGAGGGAAAGCGTCAAACTGACAAAAAATGTCATTTTCAGCTTAGTGTTGACGTTTTAGTTAAGTTATTGAAAAGAAAGACATTTATTCTGGAGAAATTCCTTGACACTGCCTTTCAGCCGCCCATAAGATTTTTTCCAGAAAGTTCTGATGGTTTTTTGAACCTCCGTTGGAACTATTCTCCCTTGAAAGAAAGGCCGTCCAGTTGCCGGACGGCCTTTCGTTATTCTTTGTCGCTTCGCTCCAAACCGCTTTCGTCTCTTTCCCCAGGATAGAGCATCTGTGCGCCCAATCACCCGCCTCGCCACGCAAGTCGGGCTCGGCGGGAAGTCAGCAGAGGCGATTCAACGTCCCTTCGTTCCGAACCGCCGACGTGGTTCGTCACCTCGAAAGAAAGATTCTGCTCTTGAAGCGCCCGCTTCGCCATGCACCCGGCTCGGCGGGAGGCGAGCGGAGGCGATTCACGTGGCTTCGCTAACCGGCCAACGTTCTTCTTACCTCGATGTTCATTATGCTCCTGACGAGTCCGTTTCCGCGCGTCAGCCGTCCTCGTCCCGAAACGGAAGCAAAAATTTCTGGCGCTGCGCTTACCACCGCTGACATTTCTGTCACCTTTGCAAGGTAATCTCGTCCACCGTAAATTCATGCTGAATTGTTTTCGCAAGCCACAGCGGTTCCATCTCTTTCTGAGCCGAAGGCCTGTTTCTCTTTGTTGCAATCCCTGAAGTGGTTCGAGCAGGCGAAGGAGCGGCTCCGTCCCGGCTCGCGTCAGCTAAGATGAAATTGGATATCATCCTCGACGCCCCGGCATTCGGTTGTTGAGTCCATGAAAAGATCACGAAGGGCTTACAGCCTAAGCGAGTTCGTGGGATCTGCAGGAGATTGGCACCGACCGGCTCGACCTTCGAAGAGGCGTTGTCTCCCGTCGCATCCCGCTGAGAGTCCTTTGCATTCTAAAAGGTGTTTAAGAATCGGGCTGAAGCTCTGCGGCCTCAAAATTCTTGTTTTTTCCGTGAAACCAAAGTCACCTTGACAGCTCAATGTAAAGGAGAGCTATCCGGGAGCTTCTCCTACATCCCTATGATCCAAGAGGGCCACTCCCGTGAAGAGATATGCAATCCCCCTTTCCTTTGTAGTAGCTACTCTGGTCGTTGTTTCCCTGTATGCAGAACATAATAAACGTGCAGCCGCTCCCGCTGATCGCGTAAACCAGGAGAATGCCGAGCGCCTGGCCGACCAGGGGCGTCAGATTTTTCGATTTGATACTTTCGGCGATGAAGATTTCTGGGGCGGCACCCTGGGTCTCCATAAAGCCATCGAAGGCGCTAAGTTCGGTGGCGTAGGACCGGGCGTTTCACCGGCTACGGCGCTGGCGGTCGGCTTGAAGGTTGATCAGGATGCGCTGCCCCTCGCGGTGGTGCAGGCGATCCAAGCCGGTCAGGTTGACCTTAACGATCCGGCCACCACCCTTGCCTTACTGAAACTGAATGCTGTGGTAGGCGTCACTGGGTTCTTCAATACTGATGGTTCGCTCAAGTCCATCGGCATTCAGTGCGCGCTTTGCCATTCCACCGTGGACAACGCCTTTGCCCCGGGAATCGGCCATCGGCTCGATGGATGGGCGAACCGTGACCTCAACGTGGGCGCAATCGTTGGCTTGGCGCCAAACCTCCAACCTGTAGCCGACCTGCTGGGTGTGGACGTTGGAACAGTTCACACTGTCCTCAACAGTTGGGGACCAGGCCGCTTTGATGCCGAGCTGTTTCTGGACGGCAAGGCTTTCCGTCCGGATGGCAAGAGCGGATCCGTGCTGATCCCGCCCGCGTTTGGTTTGGCCGGAGTGAACCTGCATACCTGGACGGGCTGGGGCTCAGTAACGTACTGGAATGCCTTCGTCGCCAACCTTGAGATGCACGGCAAAGGCAATTTCTCTGATGCGCGGCTGGATGATCCCAAGTTTCCTATCGCGCAAAAAGCGGGGTCGGCTCACGTCCACAGTGATGTTGACCTGATCACCTCGAAACTCGGTCCGCTGCAGGTTTATCAGCTCGATATTGCTGCGCCAGCGCCGCCCAAAGGCAGCTTTGATCCCGCAGCCGCCAAGCGGGGCGAAGCGCTGTTCAACGGCAAAGCCCAGTGCAGCTCCTGCCACGTTCCTCCGCTCTATACCGAACCCGGCTGGAACATGCACACTGCTGCCGAGGTTTGTGTTGATGACTTCCAGGCCAGCCGTTCTCCTGACGACCGCTATCGCACGTCTCCTCTGAACGGTATCTGGACGCACCAACAGGGCGGCTTCTATCACGACGGGCGTTTTCCGACGCTGACTGCTGTGGTTGATCACTACAACAGTTGCATGAACCTTGGCTTGTCCGGCCAGGAAGAAAGCGACATTGCTCAATTCCTGCTGTCATTGCCAAATCAGAACCAGCGTGAAAAAGATCACGATCACGATCGCGACTGATCGAATCACGGGTGGAAGGGCAAGGCGAAATGCCTTGCCCTTCGTTTTTTTAGGTCGCTGACGCGACCAAACATCATGGATGGGCTCTGATGATGCGATCGTCGCCGGGATGATTTGGCACTGTTGTGTGCAGGTTGCTGGTGCTGAAATACAAGAAGCCATCAGGACCTTCAACCACGTCGCGAATCCTGCCAAAGCGGTTCTGCCACAAAATCTGTTCTGATTCCACGGTCCTGCCTCCCGGACCATTCAGGAACAACTGATGGACGTGATGAGCGAAGGTATTGTTCGCCAGGCCGAGCAAAGCAATGAGCAGGCTGCCATCCCACCCCGAAATTGTGGCGCCGTGATAGAACGTTGCGCCCGAAGGAGCAGCAGTAACGGGATTGAACAGGCGGACAGGATCGACAAAACTTGGGTTATTGCATATTCCTACGCAAGTGGGCCAACCATAGTTGCCGCCAGCGAGGATGATGTTCACTTCATCGTTTGACGTTGGACCGTGATCAGTTCCGTAGAGCTGGCCCGAGCTGTCAAACGCCAGCCCCTGCGGATCGCGGAATCCCATTGCGTACACAAACGGATTGCCCGGGAAAGGGTTCCCGGCTGCAGGAGTGCCATCCAGGTTCATACGGAGGACCTTCCCGTTCATTGAAGTGATGTCTTGCGATGAGGCGGGAGTATCGTGGTCTCCAGTACTGAGATAAAGAAGTTGGTCCGGCCCCACCTTCAGTCGCCCGCCTGTGTGGTCCGGAGCCTGAGCTCTGTAATCGAACAGCACTGGTCCGAGCGTGCCGGAGTTCCCTGTCACCTGCACGCGCGCGATGCGGCAGTGCAATCCATCCGCAAGATTAGTGCAGTAATGGATGTAGATCGTGCCGTTGGAGCTGAAGGCGGGATCCAGAGCCATGCCGGTTAGTCCTGCCTCAAATCCAGGCGTTTGCGAGTGGATGTCGAGCACCGGCGTCGCTACGAGGCCTGTGCGGTCGATGACCCGGAGACGGCCAGGAGGTTCAGTGAAAAAGAGGCGGCCATCGCGCGCGAAGGCGAGCGACCATGGATTGTCGAGCCCGGTGGCAACGTCTTCTGTATGCAGCGTCTTGTCATTGGCCACAATAGGGCTCGGCGATGGCGTAGGCGAAGGACTCGGGATGGGGGAAGGTGAAGGACTAGGGCTGGGCGAAGGACTGGGAGTCGGCGAAACACTCGGGGTCGGTGAAGCAGTGGGACTAGGCGAAGGACTGGGAGTAGGCGAAGCCACGGGCGTGGGGGAAGGAGTGGGTGCCGCAGTCGCCGAACCTACACTTCCGCAGCCGGTCAGAGTGAAAAATAGAATGAAGAAGGCGAACACGTAAAAAACACATGCAAAAGCACATGTATACGAAGAGGGTGTATCGAAGCGGCGCATGGAAAACTCCGTAGGGTGAATTCCAGGGGGCTATGGTGGGTTCAGATGCCCTGAGCTGCTGCTGTTTTGTCCGTAGTTGTTGCTGAAACTTCAAAAATCCATGTTTTTTCTGGCTAAGAGGGACTAAGACGCATAATGTCAGTGGGCAAAGGTAAAACGGGATGGAGCGCTTTCGCTTCGACAATCTCCGAGAGCTGTTCGCCAAAGCGAATGAAGAAAAATCGGGCGATCAGTTGGCCGGCATTGCAGCTGGTTCGGAGCAGGAGCGCGTCGCGGCCAAATTTGTCCTGGCTGATACTACCCTCACCAGAATCGCCAGCAATCCTCTAATCGACCCGGACGGGGATGACGTCAGCCGGCTGATTCTGCAAACACAGAATCAGGCAGCCTTCTCGCAGATCAAAAGCATGACCGTCGGCGAGTTTCGCGAGTTTATCCTCAGCGATGAAACAACTGGAGATCATCTTGCCAGTCTGAGCTGGGCCATTACGCCGGAAATCGCGGCCGCCGTTGCCAAGCTGATGAGCAACAAGGATCTGGTGCTGGCTGCCTCCAAAATCCGCGTCATCACGCGGTGCTGCAATACGATGGGCGAAGCCGGTGTGCTGGGAATTCGTCTCCAGCCCAATCACCCGGCTGACGAGGTTGCAGGCATCCTTCTCTCTGCATTCGATGGCCTGCTCTACGGCTGCGGCGATGCTGTGATTGGGGTCAATCCCGCCACTGATTCCGTGGAATCGGTTTCCGCCATCCTGCACGCTCTGCACAGATTGATCGCAGCCTATCACATACCCACTCAGGCCTGCTGCCTTGCCCACATCTCGACACAACTTGCGGCGATGGAGCGCGGCGCGCCTGTGGACCTGCTGTTTCAGTCCGTCGCAGGAACGCAGAAAGCGAATGAGAGCTTCGGGATTTCACTGGAGATGCTGCGGGAGGGGCAGCAACGAGTGTTGGAACAGCATCAAGATCGGGTGATCGGGAGATCGGGTGATCAGGTGATCGAGCGACCAGAGGAAATTGACTTCACGGGTTATTCCAATGCTGATGCCGACCAGAGTTCCTTAGGTACGAGTACAAATTTCAGATCACCCGATGAACCGATCACCGGATCACCCGATATGAACGTTATGTACTTCGAAACCGGGCAGGGAAGCGCACTCTCTGCTGATGCGCACCATGCTGTTGATCAGCTCACGCTGGAAGCGCGAGCTTACGGCGTTGCGCGCGTATTCGAACCTTTTCTGGTCAACAGCGTGGTCGGTTTTATCGGGCCGGAGTATCTCTATGATGAACGCCAGATTATTCGCGCCGGCCTGGAAGACCACTTTATGGGGAAACTTCTGGGGCTGCCGATGGGCTGCGACGTTTGTTACACCAACCATGCCGCCGCAGATCAGAACTCGGCTGACAACCTGCTCATGCTGCTTACGGCAGCCGGCTGCAACTATTTTATGGGGGTGCCCTGCGCCGACGATGTGATGCTGAATTATCAGTCCACCAGCTTCCATGATGCCCTGGCCATGAGGCGATTGTTCAACCTGCGGCCCGCGCCTGAATTTTTGCAGTGGCTCCAGGAGATGGGTATCTTCCGCGATAATGAGCCGGCAAAGCTGGATTCAAAGGCACGAAAGCAATTGGCGGCAGCATTCCAGAGACTTCTTA
>Ga0207660_10001795_pt1 | contig 14319 bp, 10 predicted proteins | sample KBSC73BmetaG_FD_184335 | JGI IMG/M metagenome (GOLD analysis project Ga0207660, IMG submission 184335) | Corn rhizosphere microbial communities from Kellogg Biological Station, Michigan, USA - KBS C7-3B metaG (SPAdes) (version 2) | ecosystem: Host-associated > Plants > Roots > Rhizosphere ... | reverse complement strand
GGATTCGATTTCAAGATCGACAGCCTGCAAAGATAGAGATTGATCGGCTCCGACCGCGTAAAACATGCGGTTGTTTTTGCTCTTTGAAAACTGGTTCACCTACGACGCCGACAACCGGGTGGACGTGGAAGGCGGCGATCTGGTCGACGGGAAGATCCAGGTGGTGGCGCGCACCGGCTCGGTCGAGCACGAGTACAACTTGGCCGGCGAGGTGGTTATTCCATTGAGCACTACGCGTACGTCAATGGCCAGCAGGTCGGCAATGTCGATGAGCACGGCACGATCAACGTGCTGGGCGGGGTGACGGGGTTCAGCAACAGCGATGCGGGCACCAGCAACTACGTGGCGCAGGACGGCGACACGATGCAGTCCATCGCGCAGCAGGTCTATGGCGATGGCAGCCTGTGGTACGTAGTGGCCGATGCGAACGGGTTCGATGCGGCCACGGACGCGCCGGCGGCGGGCCAGACGCTGAAGCTGCCGCAGGTCACCACCAACAGCAACACCGCGGAAACCTTCAAACCGTACAACCCGAGGGAGATCAGCGGATCAACCACTCCGAGCTTGCCGCAGGCGCCGATGCCGGCGCCGAGTGCACATCACTGCAATACGTTGGCGGCGATCGTGGTGATAGCCGTAGTGGTGGTGGCAAGCATCTTCACGGCGGGTGTGGCCGCAGAGGCATTTGCAGGAACACTCGGTACGGCCGCGGGCGGTGGAGCGGCCGGAATCATGGCAGCCGGTGGAGCGGCGCTTACGGGGGGCGCAGTGGCAGGCGCTACAGCAGGGGAATTGGTTGCGTCTGCGGCGATTGGCGGCGCTCTTGGCAATGCGGCTGGCCAGTTGGTCGGCGATGCGGAAGGTATCCACCAAGGCTTTTCGTGGGGCGAGATGGCAGGCGCGGGACTCGGTGCTGGCATCACGGCCGGCTTGGCCGGTGAGATCAGCGGCGGTGCAAAAATCGCCGACCTGGCCAAGGACGGCGCCATGGGATATGCCAAGATCGCCGGCATAGGCGCCGCCAGTGCGGCTGGCAATTACGCGGGTGAAAAACTGGTCGGCCAGCCGGCGCATTTCAGTTGGGCGAACGTTGCGGCAGCGGCGATCGGTACGGAGGTCACCTCGGCACTGCATCTGCCGACGACACTGGAGCAGGAATGGGGCCAAGTCGCCGGCGGGTCCTTCGCCGCGAACGTGGTAGGCGGCCTGGTCAACGGCACAATCGACAGCGAGACGGCGCGTCTGCTCGGCGGCGATGCCAAGAATGGAAACCAGATCGCCATCGACGCTTTCGGCAACGCGTTGGGGAATGCGGCCATTGCAGGGATCGAGCACGAGAACGCGGTCAGCGAGCAGAAGCAGACGCAGCCCACCTCTTCGCTGCTGTCGGCCGACAACCCCAACTCGCAAGTGAATCCCGTGGCAGCATTCCTGTCAGGACCGTTGGCGTCCACTGGCAATGATGCCGAGGCACTGACCGGCTACGACCCGTTTAACGGCCCGTTACTGGCAAGCGCCGATGGCTATTCGACTTACACGGGCGTGTATGGGCCACCGAGTAGCGCCAATGCGGGATCGTCGGACTACCTGAGCCTTTCGGGTGAGTCCGAAAAAGCCAAGGAGATGGATCAACTTTACAGCTTGGTCGCACAAGAGCAAGATCGTGGCGCTCCGCCCATTGGCATTACAAACCCATCGGCAACCGATTTGATAGATTACCTAAAGGAGTATGTCGACGTGGGTGTGCCCCCTGCGGGCGCGCCAACATTGGCTACGATCACGGTGACATCAAGCACCGAAGATCTTGCCCAGACAAGCTCGGATACAGGTTTGTCAGGACTGTTCGGTGATAACTCCCTCAGCGACTTCGGACCGTCGACAGCAAGCTGGATCGACAGTTTGTATGGCTCTTCTCGCCCCGCGACAGAATCAAGTTCGGGGAATTCTGACTTCTTAAGTAACGCAGCCACGGGATTGGATTGGGTCAGCACGGGCGCTACTAGTGCGGGGTTGCTAAGTGGCGCATTTGGAAAGCCGTGGGCTCTGAGTTGGGGGAGTTCGCGTATTTCGACATCTATTCTCCTTCAGAACGGAGGCAAAGCACCATCATGGCTCGCGAACCCTGAGTTCACTTGGAGCGTGGCTACGGATTCCAGCAACGTTGCATTCGATCTCCGCTTCATCGGAAAGGCTGCGCCGTGGTTGGAGAGGGGTGGCGAAACTCTTGGTGGACTTAGTGCTGGAGTCGAGGTCTATGCCGGTTTTTATAATCACGATAAGGCGCAGATTGGCCGCGGACTCGTTGACGGAACCGTGTGGGCAGGAAGTTTGGCGCTGTCTCCATTCATCACGCCGCTTGGCTCATTTGCTGTAGGACTGTTGTGGACGGGTGCGGATATGCTCGCACAGGATTACACATACCAAGGTAATAACGGCTGGACCGCAGTGGGGATGTCCTTGCGAGACAAAATTGGTCCGGTTTGGCATGACGTATGGAGCGCGCAAGAGCAGATGCGGAAGCAAGACCCACAGTTTTATAATCAGCTTTGGGCGCAGCCAAAGGAGTAAGTCTTGAACAATCTCGGGCACCAAGAAAGAACCACGCCAGAAAATTCAGGAAGGTACCGGCGGCGCTTGTCAAGCCCATACAACTTGCGGGGTGGCCATTTTGCACCTCGTTTGCTTTATTTTTGGTATTACCTTATGTGCCGAGTACAAGCAGCGTCTCCTAGGCAGAATCTTCCACCGAATTTCGGTGCGCTCAATGTGATGGGCGTTATACTGGTTGGCCCTTCAGTTTTGCTATCGGTGACGATTAATCACTATATTTCATTCTTTGGTGTGTTCGGGCAAACATCTGTTTTGTCTGATATATCGAATAACCGATCGCAGGTATCTATATATATATTTTTCTTTGTAGCTATGTTTTTTTGCTTTGGATCAGTTGCATATTTTTTTGGAGGTAGATATGAAAAAATTATGAATGAATTTGCATTATTTAATGTTGCGTATAATAATAAAAGAATTGTTATGCCTTACTTATTTATAACTATGCCATGGATAATATTAGTGTTAGCCATTTCTGGGATTTCTCTTATATTTGAAATCAATGAATATGAAAATAGTTTGCTTTATGGGATTGTGGGAATTGCAATTTTTTATGTAGTTACAGAATCTATTTTTAGATTATGGTGGAGAGCATGGTGTAAGATAAAGACAGCCAAAGCGGAAGGTTAATTCGAATACATAGTGTCCATCTCTTATCTCGTCGAAAATGGTTACCGAAATCAGAGATGAAATAGAAATGAGGCATCGAGTTTATTTTCTTACGGCGTGAACTATACCGGCGTTCGTTCTTTGACAATATGACTGCAACGCTTTCGGCGATCTCGCGCTTGTAACGCGGCGATCGACGCGAATGGCGACCCGACCAGCGGCAGCGTCAGCACCACCTACTCATTGACGGTGAACAACGTTGCCCCGACGCTCGGCGCGCTGACCAACCTTACGGCCGTAAAAGGCTCTGCCATGGCGGCCTATGCCCAGCCGGCAGGAAGCGACCTCAATGGCGACGCCCTAACCTACAGTGCTTCGGGGCTGCCGCCGGGCATCACCTTCAACGCCTCTACGCGGGCCTTCAGCGGCACTCCGACCGGTACCGGTACCGGCACCTGGACGGTGACCTACAAGGCTACCGACAGCCATGGTGCATCGGTCAGCAAGACCTTCACCATAGGTAGATAAGGGGTCAGGTTCAATTTTGAGCCTGACCCTTTTTGTTCGAGCCGCCCAGTAACACCTTCGGCAATGCGTTGGGGAATGCGGCGATTGCAGGAATCGAGCGCGAGAACGCGTATAACGCGACGAAACCGGCCCAAGCCGCCATCGAAATCAACCCGGGTTCACCGCAATTGCAGGTGCAAGACCTCAACATGCCGCTTGCACCAATTCCGCTGGTGCGCGCCGACCAGATCGTAGGACCAGGTAGCGCGAATTCGGTTGTCACGACTTCCGATGCTGAATCAGGTGTCGGATCAACTGTCTACATGGTCAATGGTCGGGAGGTACGTGCGACCGTCCAGGTCGAGCCATTGGATCAGGTAAGTATGGACGGTGATTCGCTTTATGCTGCGAGAAAGGCCTATCGGAACAGCTACGTCGCCAATGCGTTGGCGGAGAATCCGTACAGCGCAACGAGTGGCGGAGCCGGGATGGACCCAGTCACTGCGCAAGCGCTAAGTGACTATCAGGCAGAGAAGGCGCAGGAACAGTATTTAGACAATCTGGACCGGGCCAATTCTGCAGTCGTGTCCCAAGTTGTAGCGGGCCCCGTATTGGCTGCCATTGACGGCCTCATCGCGTTGCCACAACTGCTCTACAAGGGGCTGGGTGAATACAGTTCTTCGGATCTACAAATCGCCGGGGCAACGGCGTCGCTGGCTGGAAACGAGCCCGCGGCGACGCAGCTAACGCAAGCTGCTGAGATAGTCCAAACCCAATCCATGCAACCTGCATGGGTTCCGTTCGATAGTCAGTCGCCGGGAGTGCAGTTGGGCAGCTATGGATTGCTGGCTTTGGGTCTTTATTCTAGTACCTTGGAAGGTATAGGATTGGCGCGTGGCGTCTTTGCAGCGGATGATGGTTTTGCGCTGGATGTGTTTGGGGAGGTTCCAAACGAAGCAACGATAACGTCAGAGGGGACGGCAAACGCCGCGACTGGTCCACAGTTGGCGCAACAACTCCAAGCCGAGAATTTGGCAAATATTGCGTCTCAAGATTCTCGGCTTGCGACGGCGGCGTACGGCGATGGTTCTGGAAATATAAATTTCTCGATGGGGACAGGTACTGCTGCGGAAGCGGATGCGCTAGGTCAAATCTGGGTGGGTGATGGTGCTCAACCCATGGGTGGTGTCCAAGGCGGTTGGGTAAGTGCGGACGGAACTATGACGTATCGTCCCCCACAGCCGAAAAACTCTCCCTTTGCATTTACCGGGGTTCAGGCTAATTTTCAACAACTCTCAAACGGACAAGTGATCAGTAACGGTCATTTGAATATTCTCCTATGAAGGCAAAACTAAAAAGAATTGATACAAATTCAGCAGTATCATTAGAAAAATTCCAACCAGAGGATCCTGGATGCTTTGGATTTTGGCTGAATGCTTCAATTGGTTCTGATGAGATGGAAGGCGCTGACGATTTTCAAATACTCGTATGCAATCGTGAGTGGTTAGAACGCGAAAGAAGTTTGCAAACGAAGAATCTGGAAAGACACGTTGTCTTGGACGGAGAATATGATATGCATTCAATAATGGAGACATTAACTAATTATCTGGACGGTTGTGTTGGTAATAGTTGGGCGGAGATCGTTGAGCAGATATCAAAGATTGGAGTGTGGGAGTTTGAGGGCTATAAGGCATAAGTTCCAAGCACGATAGGGCCTTCTTACCTGATCCTGAGGAGATAAAGGGGACGGAGGAGATTAACCTACTCATGCGCTCTCATGGAAATCATGCATGCTGAACCGTCTCCTGCGTCGTCGTGTCATTGAAGTCGATCCCGATGCGCCGTGGCAGTCGGAAGCTGCTGGCGAGCTGGCACCTGTCTCGCGTCAAGTCGTGGTGCTGTTTCCCAAGCCGCCACTGGTGACGTGGCCAAATAAGGGGTCAGGTTCATTTTCCCGACGCTCCCCGCCGCACTGACAGTTCGCCTTCATTCGTCATCCAACCGCGGCCTCCCACGAGGTCGCACCATGACATTCCTCGCAAGCAGCGCCCCGACCTCGGCTTGGAAGCGCGAGGTGCCGAGCGCCTTCTGCTGCTGGACATGAATGCGGATGTTGGCCAAGTCCTCGTCGGCCTAGGCACCGGAAAACACGGCACCGAAAATAAAGGGCCAGGTTCATTTCCCCCACGCCCCGCATCTGGCGTCCGTCATTCGTCGTTCAAACGCGGCCTTCCGCGAAGTCGCACCATAACATTCCTGCAAGCAGCGCACCAACCTCGGCCTGAAAACGCGAGGTGCCGAGCGCTTTCTGCTGCTGGAATCAGGCAGTTGAACTACCCAAGGATGCAGCAACGGCTGGACCGTCAGAATCAGAAGTTCTTAGCCTTAATCCACCTGTCCGTGGAAACAGGTAGAACCCGATATTCGAAAATCCAAACGAAATCAGTAAGTCCCCTTTGTCTTCCCGGTAGATTGACTTTGCAGATGTTTACGGGATCGAACCGGGACCTCCGTCTCGTTATTTTGCTCAGCTTGGGCAGAGAATCGATGTGGTCAAAGGCGTCAGGTCGATTGTTCTGATCCTGATTATCAGGGCGTTCGTTTTGGGCAAGTGCACGTCAGCTGTGTAGGATTCCGCCTACAGCAGAGGATGGATTTGTCCGACAGACACCCCTTCGACAACGGACGATCATAAGCATGTTGCGCGGGTCAGGTACGATCCAACTACGCCCAGGGGCGACGAGTGTCAGATAGCGAGTTGTTGACGTCACTGTGACACGCGTTCGATATGGGAGTCGCCAAAACGGGGCGCTCAATTTCAAATAGGGGATAAGGTCATGACAGATTCTGGTACCAAGACTCGCAATGCTCGAAGCACTGCGCTCTCAACTCGGGACTTCGGGACCATCGGTGATGGCGTGACTGATGACACAGCGGCGCTGCAGAGCGCGATCAATTCGGGGGCCTCATCGATCACGGTGTCCGGCAATCTCAGCATCACGTCCACGATCATGCTTGCGAGTGGTTCGATACTCGTCGTTCCTTCGGGTTCTTCCATCGTGTGGAGTGGAGGAGCTGGCGGGACAGTGATCGCCAGCCCTTCCGGTTCGCTGCTCACAGACAGCGGCATCCAATGCCAAGGGAGTGGATATATCGACCTGAACAACGCCGGGATCGGCTTGTATCTGCACTCTCACACCGGGTGCGAGTTCGAATGGTTGTCGCAAGGAGGCGGCCAAACGAGCACCGTGATCAAGTCGATAGCGGACAGCACGAGTCGCAATAATTCCTCAACGAATAAATGGTCTCGGCTGCGGCACAACAGCGATTGTGGCACGTTGATATATATCGCAGGCGACCAGTCTTTGAGCACCTACAACACCATTTCTACTTACGGTCAAATTCGTTGTGCCGGAAACTGCTATACGGCTGGCATCCAGTTTGGGCCTAACTGTGACACCAATTTCTTTGCCGAAATGGTCAGCGTCGACCTCACAAACGGCGCAACCGGCATCAAGTGCGCGGACGACCCCACATGCTACGGCCATCATTTCGCCGACGTGAACATCGCGATGTACGGCGCATCTTCCAACCGCGTTGGCGTTTATGTTGGAAGCCAGAACCGGTGGATACAGGTAGACAAGTTATTCGTGGATAGTTCTAATGGCAGTGAAGTTGATGCAGGTGCGGTTGTCGTTAATTCAAACGCCATTTCCTACCGCATATCGGTTGGCTCGGAAGTTGGCTCGTCTTACAACTTGGAGCAGCTTCTCAGTTTGGGATATACGATCCAGGCCCATAACTTCCGGGGCGAAATCCATGTGACGTTGGCCCCCGGAACGGCGCAGGGAATTCAGGTTCCTTACGGCTCGGGACTTATGGCTGTGACTTGCGGTGATAGCAACTTTTCCGGGTTGCTGTGGGTCGACAATGGATCTACGCGAGCGCCACTTATAGTCGCCTGGAGCAATCCTACATATATCGTGCTCGGGAATGGCGCGTTAGGAAATGGTGGCGGAACGGCAGGAAGGTACAACATCAATACCTGCACAGATGGAAAGCTCTACTTATCCAACCGGCTTTCCAGTGAAACAGTTGGCGTCATCATCAGCTTCATAGGGATGACAGGCCGATAGTCGAAAGCACCCCGAGGAAGCCGCTTCGGCAGTTCGCCCCACCGGCGCCCTTTCCGTAGGTGGAACGGGATCCACGGTGCCGTGAACAATCCCCGCGCGAGGAAGCCTCGGACCACAATCTCCCGTGATTGCTCATCGGGTTGAGCGTAACGCCCCGTATGTGACCGGCAGGACGGCGGCGCGTATTCGTCACTTCAACGCTCCTCCGCGGTGTTCACGATCCCCGAATTGCGCACAACCGTTAAACGACCTCCCGGCACGGTCAAATTCCTTTTGCCCGAGCCCCCTGTAGGATTTTTCCTACAAGGTTTGGCTCCTTTTGCCGATAGCAATCGCTCGACCGCCGTGCCAGCGTGACGCCCCTCTCTTCACAGTATGCGTCCCATGGCTCGGCTTCCTCGTCTGGATCTGCCCAAGATTCCGCAGCACATTGTCCAGCGTGGAAACGATCGTCAGCCTTGTTTTGCCGCAGATGAGGACTATTCGGCGTATCTCAGTGACTTGGCTGATGCGGCCAGTCACAGCGGCTGCGCGATTCACGCGTACGCGCTGATGACCAACCACGTGCACCTGCTGGTGACCGGCGCGGAGCGCGGCGCGGTATCACACATGATGCAGCGCCTGGGACGGCGATACGTGGTCAGCTTCAATGCCCGTTACCGGCGTTCCGGAACTCTGTGGGGGGGCCGCTTCAAGAGCAGTCTGGTCGACAGCCAGCACTATCTTTTCGCTTGCCATCGGTACATCGAGATGAATCCACTACGGGCAGCCATGGTGGCCGACCCGGGCGAATACCACTGGTCGAGCTACCGCCGCAATGCACTGGGCGAACCGAACCGGCTGGTGACGCCGCATCCGCTGTATCTGCAGCTTGGCTGGGACCCTGCCGCGCGACAAGCCGCTTACCGTGACCTGTTTTCCGGTGCCTTGGCCGACGAGGACCTGGCCAACATCCGCATTCATGTCCAGCAGCAGAAGGCGCTCGGCACCTCGCGCTTCCAAGCCGAGGTCGGGGCGCTGCTTGCGAGGAATGTCATGGTGCGACCTCGTGGGAGGCCGCGGTTGGACGATGAATAGCGGGCGGATGCAACGTCGGGGCGGAACGAGTATCACAAAATGAACCTGACCTTGAGGTTTCCCCACGAACTTCACGGTACCGCCGGACGTCCTCGCATAGACGCAGGCTGCATCGCGAAGTTCGTGGGGAAACCTCAGAACCTGACCCCTTATCTCTTGATTTGCAGACTCTGGCGATCAGTGGTTTGCTTCCAAAATTGCTTGAGCCCACTGCTTTCCGATCTGTTGCGCCCAGCGAATGTTGGATTGTCCATTTCCGGGCGCGTCTACCACCGCGAACACAACTCTATTTCGGACATGGACCATCACCATGACGCGGGTAGCTGTTGCGGCGCCATCGCTTATTAACACGCGATTAATCAAAGTAACTCCAACCGCATCAGGCATCCGAAAGAACACTCCCTTTGGTCGTGTAACAGTCGCCTGCAGCACACCACCATCATCTGGTTTTGACCTAGGGTCAATGATCAGCGGCACAACCCCGGAATACTTGTGACTAATTGCGTTAGTCAATTCACTAAATTGATCCTTCGAGAACACATCTGGTGATGCATATAGAATTAAATCCTTTTTACGATATGTGTCATCGCCCTGAATCATGGCATTGAATTCAGACTCAGTGAGGTAATACTCAACCAATACTCTTTTATCCCTATTGCCTTTAATCAACGACCTTAGATGTGAGTCGTGATCACCCAGCGGCTCAAATCCGTCAGGGGTCGGGACCCTTATGGTGACGCCGCCCCCAATCGAATATTGAGGGATGTGGTTCACACAACTAGCCAAGATGCCCACCGACAGGCAAACGACAATCACCTCAACCAGGCGTGACCGCCCGTCTCGCTCGCTCATCGTCGGCCAGAAATCAGAAAGGAGTCTGCACCAAGCGCTCATTTGTCCGATCCATTGAGCAGTGTATAGGCCTGAGGCAAGAACGGATGGTAATGCTGCATTCCGCCCCCATGAGCGTAATCGAAGTTGTATTGAGTGACCTCCACCCTAAAATTCGATGGATCGGATGGAGAAACAAACACATCATACCGGTATTCAAGACGGCTCGCTGGAACATTGGCTGCCTCCGTTCCGATATTCTCAGCAATACCGATGCCATCGATAGCTGCCTTGGACTGCTCATTTTCAGGGATGTTTCGGCTGGCCGGCGTGTGATCATACGCATAGTCTTGAGCATCGGCGTTCGTGCCGTTCATCATGGCAATATTGGCATTGACGGCATCAGCGCCATTGACCATCGCAAATGTCGCCAACACAGGACTTTTGACTTCTACCGAAAACACAAGAGTCCCTCCGAACTCGTGTCGCGCCCGATCCTCGAGCGCCTGAGTACTCAACTCAGGGCCACTATTTGCTGCTTCCGTGTATGGGCCAGGGATCTGCGCGACGTTCATGATCGAATTGGCGCTTATTATGGCGTCTTTCGGCAAGCCGAGCTGGCTTCTGATCACATCTGTCGCACCTTCCGGGCTGCTTGTGGTAAACATCTGGGGGCCACCTCGCGCCTGCGCCAACTCTTCCGCACTCGGCGTCACCGTTGTCACCGGCGCTTCAGAAACCTGCAGGCCATTTTCCATGACGGGTGCCCCATTGGCATCGTACACAGCGTTCGTGTACGCCCATACATCACCATTGGCGCCAAGCCAAGCTTGCCAGATATCTGAACTCCATTCGCCGGCAGGCAGCTGTGGCGTCGCGCTTTGCATCGAACGCACGTCTGCGCCCTGCGAAGGTGTCAACGGAGGACTTAGTAATCCGTACACACCCGTGTACGTCGAATATCCATCGGCACTCGCAAGCAACGGCCCGTTGAACGAGTTGTAGTTCGCCAAGGCATCCGCGTACTCCCCGCTATCGGCATACTGCCCCGCGTAGAACGCCGCGATCGGGTTTGCTTTTGAGTTGGCATCGTCAGGCGCTAGTGGCGATGACGTGGATTGTGCGGGCTGTGATTGCGTAGGGTGTGGTTGCCCACTGCGCGCGTTCTCGCGCTCGATTCCCGCGATGGCCGCATTCCCCAACGCATTGCCGAAGGCATCCTCGAAGATTTGCCTGCCATTCTGCGCGTCGCCGCCCAGCAGGCGCGCCGTCTCGCTGTCGATCGCACCGTTCACCAAGCCGCCCGCAAAGTCGGTCAGGAAATTCCCCGTACCCAAGCCTTCTTGCAACCGAGATGTAATCGGCAGACCCGCTCCTGCCGTGATTGCGCTGCCGACTGTATCGGCGACCAGATTCGTCCAACTGAAGTGATCCGGCTGCCCAGTGATCTTTGCGGCGATCGTCTGTCCAGCGTAGTTTGCTGCACCTTCGATTGCTCCTGCCTCGGCTCCTGAAATGCCGGCCTCCCCCAGCCCAGCGCCTACTCCCATAGTGACGGCGTAGGTTATGCCGGCATCGGCCGCTTCAGAGAGTGAAATCCCATGATGTATACCTTCCGCGTCGCCCACCACTTGTCCAGCCAAGTTGCCTGCCGCGCCCGCTATGCCACCCGCGGCGGCTGCCCCTGCTACGTAGCCAAGTTCCGATTCAAGTAACTCACTGGTTGCACCGAAGGTGAAGTAAGTCACCACCGCTGTCACGGCGATCACCACGATCATCGCCAAGGTGTTGCACCCATGCGCACTCGGCGGCGGCATCGGCGCCTGCGGCAGGCTCGGTGTGGTACTGCCGCTGATCTCGTGCGGGTCGTACGGCTTGAAGGTCTCGGCCGTGTTGCTGTTGGTGGTGACTTGCGGAAGTTTGAGGCTCTGGCCCGCCGCCGGGGCATCGGTGGGTCCATCGAATCCGTTCGCATCCGCCACCACGTACCACAGGCTGCCGTCGCCGTAGACGGCTTGCGCGATGCTCTGCATCGTGTCGCCGGCCTGCGCCACGTAGTCGCTGCTACCCTGGCTGCTGTTGCTGAATCCCGTTATCCCACTCAGCACGTTGATCGTGCCGTGCTCGTCCACGTTGCCGACCTGCTGGCCGTTGACGTAGGCGTAGTGTTCTATCGAGTAGCCACCGTTGTCGGTGACCGTGAAGGTGCCGGCGCCGTTGTTGCTCACCGTGCCATCGCGCCGCTGCAGGATCTCGCCTTCCGCGTCGTAGGCGAATGCGCGCACCTTGTCATCGATCGCGCTGTTCGCCGAGTGGCTGACGATGTCGACGCGCCGTCCGAATGCGTCGTACACGCTGGTGTCGGTGGTCTTGACCACGCTGGTGTTGCTGCTGACGCCGCTGGTGGACCGCTCCAGGTAGCCGTCCTTCTTGAGATAGTCGACGGTGTACGTGGTGGTGTCGCCACCCGCCACGTAGGTGTACTTCAGCGCATTGCCTTCGGCGTCGTAATCGCCCGCAGCCGTGTGCGAGACGTACGACTGCGTCGACAGCATCGCGTAGCCGTTCGGCGCATCCGCCAGCGAGGGCATCTCCTCTGCCGGCGGAACAACCTTCTCCGTTGCCGGGTTCAGCGTGCCGTGCTGAATCCGGTTGGCAATGTCGCTCCAGTAGCTGGGAGCGCTGGTATCCCGCCTGTAACTGAAACTGCCGGATACGTTGCCGTCGGCGTCGTAGTAGTACGTCGTCGCCGCCGACAGCCAGCCGCTGACATTGAGTGTCCCGTTAGGCACATCGGCGGTAGGAGCAGGCATCACGGTATTCGACGCATAGACATACACGTCCGCGATCAGCCGACCGTCCGCGTCGTACTGGCGATACTCCGGGACGCCGCCGTGGCTAGAATCCAGCGGCGGCAGCAGCGTGTAAGTCATCTCGCCGCGTGCGTCGTAGGTGAACGTCTGGGTCTGGATGCCGGTGCCGCCATTGGTCACCTCGGCCATGACGTTCCCGGCCAAGTCGTATTCCTTTTCGACCGAACCGGTACGGGCCACCACCTTGATCTGGCCGCTGGTCAGATCACCGCCGTCGATGTCCACCCGGTTGTCGGCGTCGTAGGTGAACCAGTACGACTGGATGTTCGGTGTGGTCGCAGTTTGCTCGGTGACTTGTCGCGTGACCTGCATGCCGTCCGTGCTGGTCGTGGTATCTGTGCTGCTCGTACTCTGCGTATCCAGCGTGCCGCCCGCCGGTACGGCGTTCGTGTTGATGTTCGTGCCATCGAGGTAGAAGTTGAAGGTATGGCTAACCGAACGTCCTTGGGTATCGGTGGCCTTCAACGTGACCGTCAGCTGAAGATCTGCCAGCCCGGGATGGGCTGTGAAGGTGCGCGATGGACCATCGAATGTCAGGCGGGCCGGCAGCGCCGTCCCGTCCGACTTCAGGGCCGTGTACGTCAGCGCCTCACCTGCCGGACTGCTGAACGCCGTGGCCGGGAAGGTGTACGTAGCCGTCCCACCCTTCGGCGCAAACAAATCGACTTCAGCGGGAATTCCGCCGTTGTACACCGGCGGCAGATTGGTCGGATTGCTCACCGTGATGGTGAAGGTCTTGCTGGTTGCGGCCCCATGGCTGTCGGTGGCCTTGTAGGTCACCGTCCAAGTACCGGCTGTGGTCGGCGTGCCGCTGAAGGCCCGCGTGCTGGCGTTGAACGTGATGCCTGGCGGCAGGTTGCTCGCGCTGTAGCTGACCGCATCCCCGTTGGCATCGCTGGCCGCCGGCGCCGTGTACGCCGCCATCGCCGAACCCTTCACCGCAGTCTGGTTGGCTGGCGACGACGCGAATGTGGGCGCCACATTATTGATGATCAGCGTAAAGGTCGTGCTGCCACTGGTCTTGTCGGTCGCCGTCACCTTGATGGTGTAGGTGCCGGCCGCGACCGTGCCGATGTCGATGCTGCTTCCACTCCACACCAGCCCGCTCGGCAGCGCGGCGCCGTTTGACAGCGTTGCGCTGTAGGCTAGTCCGTAGCCCGCTGGATCGCTGAATGTGTTGCTCTGTACGATCTGAATCCAACCAGCGCCCGGGTTCTGCGCGGGCGGATTGGCGATAGGATTGATTACCGCGGGCGGCGCGTAGGTGTTGCTGAGCGTGAAGGTGCCTGAAGCCGTTTCGGACTGGCCATTGGTCGCGACGATCTCGATCTGGTAGCTGGTGTCGTGCGCATATGTCGGCGGCGTCGTTACCGTGCTGATTTCATAGTCCATCGTGGTCGGCACGCCGGTGATCGTGCCGTTGGTGGCATTGATGGACAGCCCCACCTTGCTCAGCGCTACCCATTGCGCATCTATGGTGCGATCGGCTACATCTGCCCCCCCCTCGACGGGATAGCTCAAATCGTGCTCGGGTATCAGCACGTACCCGCTATAGGTGAGCGCGCCGCCATCGGGTTCAGTGAAGGCACCGCTGGGCAACGGGATGTTCAGCGAACTGCCGCCGATTACGCCGGTGTGATTGGTGAGGGTGCCGTGGTAGACGGGTGCTGGCTGGCTGT
>Ga0207660_10001788_pt1 | contig 14359 bp, 14 predicted proteins | sample KBSC73BmetaG_FD_184335 | JGI IMG/M metagenome (GOLD analysis project Ga0207660, IMG submission 184335) | Corn rhizosphere microbial communities from Kellogg Biological Station, Michigan, USA - KBS C7-3B metaG (SPAdes) (version 2) | ecosystem: Host-associated > Plants > Roots > Rhizosphere ... | reverse complement strand
ATATACCGTCCTACCTCAGATATATTCCAGGCAGCGACAGAGTCGATAGCCAGCTGCCGAAGCAGTTCGATCTAAGCGTAATCGTTGATACTAGCAGCGACAGTTTACTTGAACAGCTTGATAAGACCGGATCCAAAGGCTGGCTGGCCGCAAAGCCGTGTGTGATTATCGATCACCACGCCACAGAGCCTACGATCAAATTCGCCAATATAATTATTAACCGCCGCGCTGTGGCGGCGGCCGAGGTAATATATGAAATCGCCACCCGGCTGGAGTGGCCCCTGAACCAGCAGGCAAAAGAACTGCTGGCCGTGGGGATTATGAGCGACAGCTTGGGCCTTACATCCGAATCGACCACAGCGCGGTCCATTCATATCATCGCCGAGCTGGTTGAGGGCGGGGTAGCTATGGCCGAGCTGGAAAGCGCCCGGCGGGAATCAACGCGCCGCGAGCCGGAACTAGTGCCCTATAAGGGACGGCTGCTGGAGAGGGTGGAGTTTTTGGACAATGGCCGGATCGCGGCTATAACCATCCCTCAGGAAGAGCTAGACAAGTATAGCCCGCTATATAATCCGCCCATGCTGGTAATCGATGACATGCGCCTGGCCCGAGGCACTGATTTAGCGGTGGCTTTTAAGACCTACAGGGATGGCAAGATCACGGCCAAAATCCGCTGCAACTTCGGTATCGGAATCGCTGATAAGCTGGCCGAGCATTTTGGCGGCGGCGGCCATCCATACGCCGCTGGTTTTAAGCTCCAGGATGGCCGAGACTTTAACCAGCTTAAGTTCGAGTTCATAGAAGTAGCTTCCAGATTACTCGACGAAAAGAAAGAAAAAAATGAGAGTTTATAACACGGCTTCACGCAGTGTCGAAGACTTTACGCCCATAAATGAAGACCGGGTCAGTCTCTACACCTGCGGTCCGACGGTTTATGACTATGCACAGATCGGCAATTTGCGGGCATTCGTATTTGACGACACCCTGCGCCGCGTTTTGAGCGCTTCTGGCTTCAGAGTGAAGCACGTGATGAACATTACCGATGTCGGTCATCTGTCTAGTGACGAAGACGAGGGTGAAGATAAGCTGGAAAAGGGCGCCAGCCGCGAGAACAAATCTGTCTGGCAGGTAGCCGAATTTTATATAGAGGCCTTTTTAAAGGACGCGGAGTCACTGAACATCCTAAAGCCTAACGGTTACCACGGACCGCATGGCGTCTATGCCAGAGCGACGGATTTTATAGACGACCAGATAAAACTCGTCCAAGTACTGGTTGAAAAAGGCTATGCCTATCAAACAGAGCAGGCAATTTACTTCGATGTCAGCAAATTATCTGATTACGGCAAACTGACCGGACAGAAGCTGGCCGATAAAGAAATCGGGGTTCGTTCAGAAGTAATAACGGACTCCGATAAGCGGAATCCACAGGATTTCGGGCTGTGGTTCTTCACTATCGGCCGGTTTGAAAACCACGACATGCGTTGGCCAAGCCCCTGGGGTGATGGCTTCCCCGGCTGGCACTTAGAGTGTTCCGCTATCATCCACTCTGTGCTCGGCGAACCTATCGATATCCACACCGGCGGTGTTGACCACATCGGCACACATCACACTAACGAAATCGCACAAACCGAGGCAGCCTTCGATACTAAGCTGGCTAACTACTGGCTCCACAACGAGCACCTGTTAGTCGACGGACAGAAGATGTCGAAGTCTAAAAATAACTTCTATACGCTTTCGGATGTGATAGCCAAAGGTATCGAACCTTTGGCTCTGCGCTTGCTATTTTTACAATCTCATTATCGCAGCCAGATGAACTTTAGCTGGGCAGCGCTTTCAGCAGCCTCAAAGAATTTAAAGGACCTGCGAGCATTCGCTGATTTGCGTTTTCAGCCTCAAAAGAATGCTTCTGAAACTGAGCCAGGCTACTTCGACGACAGACAAGGAATTATACTGAACCACCTGGCTAATGACTTGGCTACGCCCGCCGCGCTGGCCGAACTCGACGCCACAGTTTCCCATACTTTGGAGAGCGGGCTTGCGCCGGGCTCAATCAACCAGCTGGAAGGTTTTTTAAAGTTTATAGATGAGACTTTAGGATTTGAGCTGCTGGCATCCGCTGATATATCAGATGAACAAAAACAGCTTATCGCCGATCGCGAAACCGCCCGCCGCCAGTCCGATTGGCACCTAGCTGACCAGTACAGGGAGCAGTTACTTGAAGCCGGCCTGGAGTTAAATGATACGGCGCTGGGAACTGTCTGGCGGCGGGTTTAAGAGGCCGCAGGAAGATCCTTGGTCGGAGCTTCGCGGTGGTCTCGCCGCTCGAAATAATCCTCAATTAAGATCTTGATCGCACTGGCGGCAGGTATCGCTATGATAGCTCCAAGCAATCCCCCGAAACCGACTCCCAGCACGGCGGCCACGAAAACCGTCAGCGGCGTCAGCTCATTAAGTTTAGACTGGATGTAAGGCTGGAAAGTGTGATTCTCGATAAAGAAATAGACTATGAAATATACCAGCATGATTAGGCCCAGGCTGACTGAATTTATCAGGCATACTAACACTACGATCGTCGCCGCTAGCGGGTTACCAAACAGAGGTATTAGACCAAAAACTGAGACGATTCCGGCTAAGGCCACGGCATTTACGCTTGCACTGACTATGTGGCTGGAAATCTCTAACGCCACCAAGGCAATCAGGCCGGCAATCACGGCGAGTATAACCTGGCCGTTCACGAACCCGGTAACTCCCCGATACATCTTATGTGCTATGCGTTTGTGGTGGCTCCGGCTTTTAGGGGGCATGATACCCCAAAAAAGCTCTAACCACTTCGGCCCTTCAGCCAGCATCATAAAGGTCATTACCAAAACCGCCAGCAGCGAAGCCAGGGCTTCGGCGAGCCGTTTACCAGTGTTCAGCAGGGTACTTCCATAGTTGCTGTAGTGCGAAGCAAAGTCCTTGGCGCCCTGGGTGATTTTTTGATCCAAGTGGTACTTTCGCGCCGTCCGGGCTAATTTTGAATCCTGTGTCTGAAAGTTCTCAACTGTCTGAGGTACGTTGCTTATGAAGGTTCGGGTCTGGGTAACGAGTGGGGGGATGACCAGTAGTAAGAATAAGGATATTACTAAGATAACGAAGCCGTAGGCCAAGGCCGTGGCCCGTATACGGCTTTCAATCTTAAGCCGCCGGGTGATCCAGCCGACCACTGGGTTTAAGGCTAAAGCTAGAAAGAAAGAAGCGAATACCAGAGTTAATCCATGCGAAATGCGGCCGACAAACTTATAGGCCAAGATAGTTATAAGGATCCAGATTATGGTCCGGACTATCGTGCGGTTGGTTACGTTAACCGTAACCTTTCGGCTATTCATGGGCTTTATTATTACTTTTTTTAGCTAGCCGCGCAATCTGTCCGTTATAAATACTTACCAGTCTAGTGCCTACGATTCCGATATCGTATTGAGGTACGCTAGCCTGCTGCCATTCATGCAGCCTTGCGATTTTATCTTGATCGCTTAGCAGCAGGTGCAGACGTTCGGCGAAACGTGTTGTCTGGCTGGGATCAATCAGCAGCTCAGGCTGCTGGCCTAAAACACTTCTGTAACCTGGGTTATCACCGGCTAAAATAACCCGGCTGCCGGCCGCCATCGCCTCAATTAAGACGATGCCGAACGATTCCCCGTACAGGGAAGGGAAGCAGGCGATATCAGCCTCAGCCAACAACTGGGGCTTAGCTATCTCGTCAATATATCCAAGGAATTCAACCTGTTTGCCAATGCCGAGTTTGGACACCTTAGCTTCCAGCGCTGCTCGTTTGGGACCGTCGCCGGCGATGACCAATCGCGCTTCAGGGTCAGACTTGAGTAACAGAGCGAACGCGTCCACTAACTGGCTGGCGCCTTTCCTTTCGACCAGCCGGCCGAGAAAGACTATTTTCTTGATTCGGCTATCGAATTTCGGTTTCGATAAGAAGCGCTTGATTTCAACCGCGTTAGGCACTACCTGCGATTCTATGTGATAGGCATCACGCGCGAACTGGGCGGCTGCCGGGCTGACGCTTACTATCTTGCCGAATCGCTTGAGGCTTGGCCTTAGCACAAGATATAAGATTCTGGAGCCAAGTACGGACAGCCGGCTAGAAGGGAAAATATGAAAAGTACCGACGATAGCGGTTTTTGGTGAGGCTGCTTTGATTACTCTAGACGCCATAAATGGGGAATATGGAGCCATGATATGCAGCACATCAAATTTTTCCTCCCGCAAAAGCCGCTTGATACGCCGGCGGCTGGCGGGTAGAGGCACTGATAACTTATTGCCATTGAACCTGACTTTAATATTCTTAGACAGGCTATATACTTTGCCCCCGCTCCAGTCAGCTAACTTGGTTTCGCCAACCAAATAAGAAACATCGTGGCCTTGAGCCGACAGCCAGGCTCCCAGAGTCTTGACGTATTGAGCTACGCCGTCATTACTGTCCAGCGTGTCATCGAAAACTAAAGCGACTTTTAGTCTTTGGCCGTTTTTCATGTAATTTAGCTGCTTCTTTGTAAGCGTCTTCATATTGTTCCACGACATGTTTATAATCGAACTGCTTGACATACTGTCCGGCCCACTTGAGCCATAATTTACGTATATCCTCGTTGAACAGCATTATCTCCAGCCGCCGGGCAAAATCCACAGTGTCTTTCGGATTGACTAGCGAAATGGAACCGGTACCCTTCATCACGCTCTGGTAGCCGATGTTATCACCGGCTACTACCGGACAGCGAGCCGCCATAGCTTCCAGCAGCACCACACCGAAGCTTTCTCCGCGGGTGGCCGGCGAGCAGAACACGTCGGCCCGATGCAGATGGTGGATCTTATCATTATCGCTGATATAACCGAGGAAGGTTACACGGGGAATCTCCTGTTCGCCTACATAGTCCCGCAGCTTAGTTTCATCCGGCCCGCTGCCGGCGATCATCAGCTGTACATTGTCATTTCGCTTAGCCAGTTCATGGTAAGCCCGCAGCAGGTATTTGACGCCTTTTCTGCCCTCTAGGCGACCGATATACAGAATTGTCTTCATCTTAGGGTGTTTTAAGGCCAGCGAAGGCCGTGTCTGATAGGTTTTTATATCTATGCCGTTGGGAATATATCTGATGCCCTTTGCGAGACGATGATCCGGGTCCTTATCCAAAAAAACTTTGGCCGGGGCAGGTGAGACCGCGGTTATTAAATCCAGCTTCTCGCCGATGCCTCGGCCGTAAGGCACGAAGAGATTAACCAGTGATTTGGCGGCAACGCTATCGACTAGGTTGGCGTGGAAAGTGCCGATGTGGACAGCGTCAGATAATGGCAGTATCTGGCGGGCAAGGATAGGCGCCCATGGTTCATGGAAGTTGATAACATCGAATTTTTCACGGTCCAGGACTTCTCTTACCTCGTCGTTATCTATATTAAAAGTCCAGGTACCGCCGGTCGCCAACCCGGCATTGAACTTGGACATTTTGGCGGAAGTGCCCAGAAGTATGTAATTTTTGGGCACAGTGCCTTCAAAGCCGCTGGGCCGCGGTGTGATTATCCTGACTGAATGGCCTTTTTTGCTGAGTCCGGCCTGTAAGTTGATAACGACCTCGCCGACACCGCCGGGGTGGCCGAACATGTTATATGGACAAACTAAAGCGATCTTCATATCTTAAGTACAGTTTATCTTATCTTTTCCATGGCGCGAATAAACTCTTTGGGAACAAAGACCGCGGCGTCTTTGGCGGTCGCGACGATCGAAGGAGCATGGGTCGGCGTTTTGATCTTGCCATGTATAAAGTCCGAATAAATCGCCCTCATGTGCTGCTCGACCCTGACGTTATTGAAATAATGGTCATCGACGACGCCGGCGTGATAGATCGGCAAGTCTATATGCCCTTGGCTAGGCAGTTCGAGGCTAAACATCATAACAGCCGTGGCCATGTAGGTCCGAGGATCATTGTTGCGCCACAGCGAGACTTCCATCTCTATGGCTTTTTGTAAGTCATCGCCGGCTTTGTTCGTAAACTTTTGCTTAGCGTTAAACAAGTGGCGATAGATATAACGGATAAAAATCGGTCTTAAGATCAGGTGTTTGTAAAATCCGGCGGCTAGCCTGCGTGAGAAAAACTTGGTCGCGGTCCTGTAAATAAAGTAGCGTTTTTTGGAAAAACCGAAATCGTCCTTATGGGTAAATCCGGCGATACTGACAACCATCCCGATATTTTTGGTCAGTTCCGGGTACTTTTGCAGCATCCGGGTAATGATTGGCACAGCAAGGCTATAACCAGCGATGATGAATTTCTTACCTCGGAAGCGCAATTTAATAAAGGAGGCGAGGTAGTCAGCGAACGTATCCAAATCGGCCTGCTTGCCGATTTTATAAAACGAGTCCATACCGCCGAAACCCGGCAAATCCGGTACCGTGATGCCGCCATGTTTATTCAGGAGTTCGGCCACTCCAAAGTAGCGCTCTAAGCTGGCGTGATGACCGTATATGAACAGGATCTCAAGTTTCTTGCCTTTGGGCGGCGGCATCCGCAGCATACGGCCTTCCATGCCATTGATATTCAGGGGCACTATGAAGTCGGCTGGCTCTTTGGGAGTCTTACTCATCGTTGACTACTATTATAAGATGGACAGCCTCATCTGTAAAACAGATGGAGATTTTTGATACAATAAGGCAGGTTCGTTGGGACGTGGCCAAGTGGTAAGGCACCAGGTTTTGGTCCTGGCATTCGTAGGTTCGAATCCTACCGTCCCAGCCATATCTCCGCCGGCCCTTGAAACTGCTAGGCCACGGGCACTTAGAGCCTGACCGATTATAGTTTATACTGGTTCCATGGTTCAGTCGCCTGTGGTAAGTGAGTCATACTTTTCTGAGCTTAGAGAGATTTTAAACGCCTCGAAAAACGATTCCCAGCTTTACGAGGCTATTGTGAATGCCCCGTTTCATAACAAGAGGACGACTACTACTTTAGGACTGGGTTTCTTATCTTTCGTACTGGTAAATAAAAAGACCCGGACTATCGACCGGATATCCATATCCAAAACCGATACGGCTCAGGGAGCTATCGATATAACTGTCAAGCCATTCCACAAACTTATAGTTCCGATAGGCTATAAAGGCAACGCTGTGGCGGAAGCGATCCGCAGCGGTCGCTATCAACAGACAAACGATTGGGATTATCTGCTGAAGCCTACGCTGAAACCCGAGGACGCCAGAATGAACCAAGCCGGCGCCGGCATTGCCAGCAGCTATGTCTATCCCTTGATAGATGCCCGAGACGGAGGAGCTATTATCTTCCAGTACTTTATTAATCTGGATAAGATTGAAAACATCCACCGCGAGTTCATGTTCCGATATACCAAGATGGTCTCACGGGCACTACGCTAAACCGTGCCGAGCAGCAGCTCTTTGCCCTCCGGAGATAACCACATCTCGGTAGCCCGCCGAGTAGTGAAGCGAGCTAGTTCGACCGGGGGGACATCCGGTCTGTGGGGATCCATCACGTAGCTGGCGAACGAGCCTGGGCGCTGCCACCAGTTACCGCGGATGAAGCTGAAGCCATTAGGCGAGACATGGTTGATGAAGTCAGTCACGAAGCATAGCGCGCCTTCATTGAAAAGCGGCCTAAGATTATTGAAGATGTTTCCGATGACCTCTGGTGGCTGTTCAAATAAAACTGCTGAGAGGATACCTATGTCGGCTTTGCCGTCGGGGAGATAAGCCGCCAGCTGCTGGCTTGAGCTGGCATCGCGAGCATTGATAAAGTGCCGCGAAGCCAAAATTTTAGGTGAAGACTGGCTTGCGAGCCGATAGAACTCGGCTACCTCATCCGGTCGCCGTTCCGATTCACTCATCGGAAAGGTGTGACTGAAGACACGGGCTAGAGCATCCGGATCCCGTTCGTTCACAGGGTGTTCGTCGAAGGCGACGGCCAGGCCGACCGTTGGAGTCTGCCTTGTCAGGTTGTCGATAATCGGCTGCATATCATCTTCAGGCTCCATTTCACCCGGTACAATCGGCTCGCCGCGGCGAGGCGGCCTTAAGACCTTAATAGGTTTAAAGCCTTCTCCGGGCAGCAGCCATTTTTTTAATCCGAAACCCATGCTTGAGCCTACGTCAAGAACTGTAGGGCTATCACCTAACCGGGATCTGAAAGCCTGGCTCAGCAGATGATATATGCCGTAGGCATCGGCCATGCTGCTTTGTAAGTTATGCTGCATATCGACGAACAGTTCATCCATATCCAGCCGACTGAAAACATCATAATAATTCCAGTAACCCGTTCCGCCGAAAAACAGCGGGTACATATCGGCAGGAAAAATCTGCCGCATCTGTTTATCTACCGAAAACTCTAAGGATCTTAAGGCATAGCCAGGCGGGAAAAAAGATTCAGTCGTCCGGCGCATCGCGAATGTCTGGTTCATATGCGGCCGCAACCGGCCGCCAGGGGACAGTTCCGGTATGGCGACTTTGAGAAAGGAAGCTTCGACCGGATCCCTTATTCGATAGCCGCCGATTTCCTTCCTGGCTAATTTTAGGAGAGCGCGGGTATTGGCAATATCGACTGACTCAACGTTAAAGTGTGGCCTCTCTTCAAACTCGCTCATGTCACAATTTTACTTCATATTTTTTTAATTCCGTAAATATTATTTGCTTAAGTAGAATTTCGGCAGTTTGTTAAATATTTCACGGCAGTAACGACTATAAATCCGGTGTACTATATGCAGATGGAGCGAAGAAAAACCGAAAACGCACCTTCTTTTTTAAGATGGTCTGCAAATAGCCGTATAGGCTTTACTCATTTTTATGTAGTGATTTTCCTAATACTAACGATCGCTTATCTGGCTGAGGCGATCTTGCCTAAACCCGACAATGTCGTTTTGACACATTACCATCTGACTCCAGCCAGCTACCACTGGCTAATTGATCCTCTGGCAACAATCCTGGTAATGATCTGGCTAGTCAGTCTATATGGTTCGCTGCGGGTCAAAGCCTATGCCAGATTGATCCAAGGCTCCAATGACGGTAATGGCATGAACCTGATTAGCGATGGCCTGCTGGTCCAGACAATTTCTCTGCCAATTGTTTCCAATATCAGCTATATCCTTAACCATATTGCCAAAAACCATCATAACCTGCAGCCGAGCGCGACTATTATTGTCAACTATATATCGCTGGGTTTGATGGCTCTGGCGTTCGCCTTTATTTTTGCCGGCGGCCAAAAGCTGTTCAAGCTGATCCCGGGCCGGGTTAAACAGCTGCCTCGCATCGTATGGCAGGGAGTGTTTATCTTGGCAAGCTGCCTGTATACCTACTTCGTGATAATCCAGCCGATACACCATCCGCTAGACCGGCGTGCCTACTTCCTGCCGGACTGGCTTCTAGTGCTGACCATCGCCGCTCCGTATATATTCTTCTGGTACGCTGGTGTCAACGGGGCGTATAACATGTTTCTCTACCGCCGTAATATAAAGGGCAGTATTTACAGGAGCGCCTTAAGTTTTATGGCAGCCGGCATTACAGTCGTAGTCCTGGCCTCGGTTATCACTCGTATAATTACGTCGCTCTCATCGAGAATTACAAGTCTTAAAATAACACCGATCCTGCTTATCATTTATGGCTTACTCGTAGTAACTGCAGCAGGGTATATATTAATCGCGATCGGAGCTAAAAAGCTGCGCAAGATCGAAGAGGTCTAGGATGGGAAGTTTGAGCTTGCTTGATCAGATTCTCGAAATCAGCCAGGATTACCTGGGGCCGGCGGCCGAGCGGTTTATAGATCGTCAGATATCGACCCATCTTAAGAAACGCCCTGAAAAAATAACCCGGCAAGATATCTATAAACTCATTGACTGGATCAAGCTGTCTTTCGCACTCTTAACCAATGACACCGACATGGTCGAGCAGTATGCCAAACGCCTTAAACTTGTCGCCGATGGCAAGTGGAGCGAAGCGACTGGTAAAAAATGGGCGCAAAAGTAAATCCCCAGAAGACCAAACTGGGCCAGAACGCAGAAGCCGAAGCACTGTTTATGAGTATCGGCGAAGGAGCTTTTGTAACTGATTCCAATGCCAGGATCAGTCGAGTCAACCAAACGGCGCTGCGGATTCTCGGCTTTAGTGAAAAAGAGCTGCTCGGCAAATGGTTCCCAGAAGCTATCCTGGCTGAAGATGAGCAAGGTAACCCTCTAAACAGTATCGACCGGCCGATGGGCCAGGCTTTCTTAACCGGAAATACCGTATCAGCACGAACTTACTACCGCCGGAAAGACGGGACCCGTGTACCGGTGTTCCTAACTGTTTCGCCGGTGATGCTGGATTCAAAACCCATCGGAGCCATCGAAGTTTTCCGCGACATCAGCACGGAGCTGGCCCTGGAGCGCGCCAAAGACGAATTCGTAGCTATCGCTTCGCACCAGCTGAGGACTCCGGCCACCGCTGTAAAGCAGTACGTTGGACTGCTGTTAGAAGGCTACTCGGACCCGATAACCGCCAACCAGCGGCTATTCTTAGAACGGGCATATGAAAGCAACGAGCGGCAGCTGCAGATCGTCCAGGAAATCCTTAAGGTGACTAAGCTGGATCTCGAGAAAGTAGTACTGAATCTCGAGACGTATGACATACGCCACATCGTCAGTCAAGCGATTGCCACGGTCAAAAGCAGTTTCGATACTAATCAGCAAAAAATAGTGATCAAGGAGCCGGACGAACCGCTGATGGCAAAAGTGGATAGCGATCAGCTGCGGGCAGCCATCGAGAACCTGCTGGAGAACGCTTCCAACTATACCTGGCCGGGCAAGACCATCGCTGTGAGCAGCCGGCGCCTGAAAGATCGAGTCAGGATAGCCATTAAAGATGAAGGCGTAGGAATCGAGGCCCAAGATTTCCCAAAACTGTTCCAGAAGTTCTCGCGGATACCCAATCCGCTTTCGGTCGAGGTCAGCGGAACGGGCCTGGGCCTTTACTGGGCGGCTAGGATAATCCACCTGCACGGCGGATACATACACGTCGCGTCTACGGCAGGCCGGGGTAGTACTTTTACCATAAATCTGCCGGATCCGTTATAAGATTTTTAACACTTTTTTTAAATAAGCTGATATATACTTGCAGCTTGTGCAGGGGGAAGATAAATAAGTATGGCAAAGATACTGATCGTTGAGGACGAGAAAGTCTTAAACGAAGCTTATGAATTGGTTTTAAAAAAAGAAGGATACGCAGTATCTTGCGCGTTTAACGGAGAAGAGGCCTTAGCATACGTCAAAAAAGGTAAGTTCGATCTGATCCTGCTCGATTTACGCATGCCTAAGATCGACGGCGTGGAATTCTTAAAACGGTCTGACCCATCTAAGAATTTCCCGTCTACGAAAATTATCGTTTTCAGTAACTATGACGATCAAAAAGAGGTGGACGACGCTATCAAGCATGGCGCTACACGTTATATCTTAAAAGCTTGGTCATCGCCCAGCGAGCTGGTAAAGATTGTCCGCGAATCCCTGGAAGACGACTGACTAAAACTTCAGCTGGTTAAAATCGTCTTCGCCCAGCAGCCGGACAGCTTTGTCGATATTAACCACATATTGGCCATCGGCTATTTCCAGGACGCCTTCTTTGGTTAGGCGGCTGATCTCAGTACTGGTTGTCTCACGGGTAGTGCCTATTAGGTTGGCGATTTCCTGGTGTGTCAGCTTTAAATCTATCTGATGTTTAGGGCCGCTGGTTTTGTTCCCGAAGCGCAGAACGAGATACTGGAAAATACTCAGCAGCTTCTGACGGGCCTTGGATTGCTCCAAAGCATGCAGGTGCATTGTCGCGCCTATGTACATTGAGACTGTGCGGTCCAGCAAGGCTCTGGCCGCTTCCGGCGTATTATTAAGTTTCTCTATCAGCTCATCTTTCGGGACCCTCACGACTTCACAGTCAGTAAAAGTATCATAATAATAAAGAGCCACCTGCGCCCGGCTGAACAGCCACTCGATAGGCAGCAACCCGCCGGCACTCTCATATCCGACGATTTTCTCTTCGCCCTGATTAGTAATGTTATAGAGCTTTACGATGCCCCGCTTGACGTAGAACCCCATGCTTGGGATCTCGCCTTGATAAAGCAGCGGACGGCCCTTCAGGATCGATCTGACAGGGTAGCCGGACATGGCGCTATCCAGAAGGCTCTGACTCGTATCCAGCTTTGAAGACATAGACTAATTATACTATCGAATGGCTTATTATCACTCTGTTAAATAAAAGAGCGATCCTTTTCCTCGGACTCTGCTCTAACTGGACAGATATATGTGCCCAGCGCCGGGAATCGGACCGCTGCTTTTATATCAACCCGATTATGCGCGGGGCTCGACACAACTCACGCATAATGGTTGAAAACTTATGGATTGTTAAAATACGGACGTTCGGAATCAGCTTAACTGGTGTCTTAGCTTGCGCCAGCGTCTAGCTTGCAGTTGTCGGGACTTTTCTCGCCAACCGTTCTCGGCATCGGCATCGTCGATATCATCGATGGACACATCGGACAGGCGGGCCGGCCTGGTAAGTATGTATTTAGCTTTGTTAGTTCCTAAGAAATCATTATGTTTTTTCACGCACTCCCCCTTTGTTACCGTGATTCATACTGTATATGCTTGGTAGCTGGAGGGCTGTTAAATAATTCCATGCCCTAAAGTGAGATTTTTCGCATTTAAAAAGTTAACTTATTTACTTGTATAATCATGTAGCGGGTAGTGATAGGGAAAGATGAAATTTATTAAAACCACCGATATCGGATATGTTTCCAAAAAGCTGGCCGAAATTATCAGTGATAAGCTTCGCGGGAAACAGAGAGTCTTATGGCTGCTGTCGGGTGGATCAGCCATAGAGGTTGCGGTGGCCGCAGCCAAATTGCTCGCCAAAACTGATTGCTCAGGCCTTAGCATAGGTCTTATAGACGAGAGGTATGGGCCGCCGGGGCATCCTGATTCGAACTGGTCCCAGCTACTGGACGCGGGGTTCAGACTGCCGGACGCGCTGATGATGCCGGTACTCGATGGTTCCGGCATAGAGGAATCCACTCGGGCATACAATGATTACATCTCATCGATGTTTCATAAGGATATCATCAAGATCGGCTTGCTGGGAATTGGGGCCGACGGCCATACTGCCGGACTACTGCCCGGCAGCCAAGCCATAGATTCACTCAGACTCGTGGATTGTTACACGGGACCGGACTATCAGCGGATAACTTTGACCGGCCTCGGGATCAAAAGCTTGGATAAGGCGGTGGTCTATGCTGCCGGCCACGCCAAGAAACAAGCGATAGATAATCTTGGTAAAGAGATTCCGTCGGATGCCCAGCCGGCCCAATTGCTCAAGCTAATCGGTAACACGGACGTATATAATGATATTAAGGGAGGCAGCGTATGAAGATAGGATTTTATGGATTAGGGCGGATGGGCGCCAACATGGTTGGACGGCTGCTGGAGAACGGGCAGCAGGTCGTGGTGATGAACCGCAGCCCGGAGCCGGTAGAAGTGGCCGTGAAGCTCGGTGCCGAAGCCGCCAAAGATTACAAGGATTTAATTTCCAAACTTGATCCGGTGATTATCTGGCTGATGCTGCCAGCCCAGATCATAGACGAAAAATACCAGGAATTGCTTCCGTTACTGCCTGAAGGGTCGATTGTCGTCGACGGCGGCAACTCTGACTACCGCTTTAGCATCAAGAGGGCAGCAGCAGCCAAGGAACACGGGGTATATTTTATCGACGTCGGCACCAGCGGGGGGATATTGGGCCGGCAGGCCGGTTACAGTATGATGGTCGGCGGCGATAAAACAGCCGTCGAACTGATACGGCCGGTACTGGACGCCTTGAGCATTCCCGGCGGCTGGCAGCACTTCCCGGAATCGGGCAGCGGCCATTATGTCAAGATGGTCCACAACGCCATCGAATACGGAATGATGGAATCATATGCCGAAGGCTACCGGATGCTTAAAGAAGGACCTTTCCGGGAAATCGACCTGGCGGCGGCGGCCGGTGTCTGGCAGCACGGCAGCATTATCGAATCCAAATTGAACGAACTCAGCCGCCAGGCCCTGATTGAAAATCCTGGCTTGGATGGTATCGACGGCATCGTAGCCGAATCCGGAGAGGCCCGCTGGACGCTGGAGACGGCCAAGGAACTGGGCATCGCTATGCCGGCCGTCCAGGCGGCTTTCGACGTACGTTTGGCCAGCCAGAGAGGCGATATAAGCTTCGCTACAAAACTGTTGGCCGCGATGCGCAATAAGTTCGGCGGCCATCAGATAAATCCGACAAAACAGCCTTAAGACTAGCCTCAGCTAAGACTGTATAATATTAAGCTGAATA
>Ga0207660_10001781_pt1 | contig 14415 bp, 12 predicted proteins | sample KBSC73BmetaG_FD_184335 | JGI IMG/M metagenome (GOLD analysis project Ga0207660, IMG submission 184335) | Corn rhizosphere microbial communities from Kellogg Biological Station, Michigan, USA - KBS C7-3B metaG (SPAdes) (version 2) | ecosystem: Host-associated > Plants > Roots > Rhizosphere ... | reverse complement strand
CGGCGGTCGCGGCGGCGCGCCGCTCGGGCCGCTGGTGATGCCAGGCCGGTACGCGATTCGCGTCTCCGTCCCCGGAATCGCGACACCGCTCACGGGCAGTGTGTCGGTGGAGGCCGATCCGTTGCCGGCGTTCGGCGCGGCGGATCGGGCGGCTCGTCAGAGTATTTTGATGCGAGAATATGAATGGACGAAGGCGATCGGACGGGCGCGCAGCGCGGCTCGCGAGCTGATGGGCCAACGCTCGGCGATCAAGGCCGACGTCGGGGGCGCACGCGCCGATTCGCTCGACGCGCAGATCGCGCGCCTCGCGACGGAAGCCGATCGCGCGTTCACGGCGGTGAGCGCGCCGCACGGCGCGATCGAGGGCTGGAGCGGCCTGCCGACGCTGGACGAACGTGCGGCGCTGGACCACGCGATCGCGGACGCGCGTACGGCGATCGGCACGCTGAATCGCCTCGTCACGTCCGACATTCCGTCCGCATACCGCGCGGCGGGCGCCACCTGGACTCACCCCGTCGCTGCCGTCGCACCGCCTCGGTAGCGGCCGTTGTAGAATGCTCATGACGCGCGCCGGGCTCGTGATGGTCGCACTGGCGATGCTCGGCGCGTCGTCCGGTGCCGCGACCTACCCGTGCGGCGGCAGCCCGTGCGGTCATGGCGCGTGGCCGCCGGCCACGTGGCGTCCGTACGCAGCGGGGAGCGCGTTCAATCGCCGAATCCCCGCCCGTGCCCCGCGGCTGGCGAGCTCCCCGCGCATCATCACGAGAATCCTCGGCGACATCGCGGCGAACGATCAGCCAGGCAACTTGTTGACGCCGCAGAACGGGATCGCCGGCTGGCCTACGTACTGGGGCCGCGCCACCGATCCGGTGTATACCATCCACTGCACCCATGCGCAGTGGGGCCGATGCAGTGTCGAAGGCATGCGCGTGCACGCGCCGGCCGGTGCGGTGATTCAGGGTGGGAACAACGCGCCACGCTCAACCGATCGCCACCTCACGATCATCGACCAGACGAGCGGCCGCGAGATTGATCTGTGGCACGTCGACGAGTCGCCGCTCCCGCCGGGCGGCGGCAGCATCACCGCCGAATTCGGCGGCTACACCATGCTCAATGGCGACGGGCGCGAGATCGGCACCGGCGAAGGCACGGCGTCACGACTCGGAAACATCGCCGGCCGCGTACGGCTCGAGGAGCTCGAGGCGGCGATCGCCAGCCGCGGCTACATCAACCACGCGCTGTCGATCGTCGTCGACTGCACGAGCGGCGCTACGGTGTACCCGGCGGGCGACAATCCCGGGCAGGTATGCAAATCTCCTCATGACGCGCCGCCGATGGGCGCGCGGCTCCGCCTCGACTTGCCGCCCGCCGCGGTGAACGCGCTGCCGATCCCCGAATGGAAGAAGGTGTTCCTGCGCACGCTGGTCGTGTACGGCGCGATCATCAACGACACGGGTTCCAGCTTCTACTTCGACTGGCAGATCGAGTCGGACCTTCAATACAGAAGCGTGAATGGCAGCTCGCCCTGGCTGGCATTCGGCGAGCGTCAGCACGCCATTCCGCACAACGACTGGGTGGGCGACACGCACTGGCCGGGAGGAGGAACCTACACCGGCACGTGGCAGCGGACGAACGACGGAATCGACTGGACGACGGCGGTGTGGAGCAAGCTGGAGGTGGTGGATCCGTGCGTGTCGCGCGGGAACTGTTGAGAGCGAGCGGCCAACACGCAGCTCACCACGCCCAGTTGACGCCGGGCACCCGCGCGAAGTTCACCCCCATCGCCGCCAGCCGCGCCCCCTGCTGGCCGATCCGCCGTCGAAAGCTCTCCCAGTCGATCAGCGTCGACGGCGTCCAGCCCACTTCGGCCAGCGCGGCCAATCGCGGAAACGCCATGTACTCGTAGTCGGCGCGCGTGAGCAGCGTCTCCGCCCACAACGGGCCTTCCACGCCGAGAATCGATGATTCGCCGACGCCGGGAATCTGCGCCGCCGGATTCCACTCGTACGTCCGCCGCAGCGTCACGATCCCGGCCCACGCGAGGCCGAGCACGGTGCTGCTGTCGAACTTCTGATCGATGTAGGCGTGCGCCGCGGGCGACATGATCACCATGCCCCCGCGCTGCGCCTGCAGTTGCACGGAGTCGGCGTGCCAGTGCTGCACGATCGTGTTCGGCGAGAGATTCGCCGGCGCGATCTCGCTCCAGCCGACCATGCGCGCCCCCGCGGCCGTGACGATCTGCTGGACCCGCGCGATGAAGCTTCGGTACTGATCCGGCGACAGATTCCGCACTTCGTCGCCGCCAATGTGGAAGTATGGCGTCGGCGCGGCGGCAACGATCTCGCGCACGACATCGTCGATGAAACTGTAAACCGTATCCTTTGATACGCAGAGCGAGTTCGGCGGGCCGCCGACGGCCGTGAACGGCGGCGGCGCAACGCCGTCGCACGTCAGCTCGGGGTAGGAGACCAGTGCCGCGTTGCTGTGCCCGGGCATGTCGATCTCGGGTACGATCGTCACGTACCGTGAGCGGGCGTAGGCGACGATGTCGGCGTACTGCTCCTGCGTGTAGTAGCCGCCCGGCGCGCCGCCAATGGCCGTTTGTCCGCCGACGGCCGTCAGCTCGGGCCACTCCTTGATCTCGATTCGCCAGCCCTGGTCGTCGGACAGGTGCAGGTGCAATCGATTCATCTTGTACAGCGCCAGCAGGTCGACGAAGCGCTTGACGTCCGCCGCCGGCAGAAAATGGCGCGACACGTCGAGCATCGCGCCGCGCCATGCGTAGCGCGGACGGTCGACAACGTGCACCGCCGGCAGGATCAGCCGCCGCGCGCGCGCCGCCGGATGCTCCACCGACGCCGGGAGCAGTTGCCGCAGCGTCTGCACGCCGTAGAACAGCCCCGCGGGCCTCGCCGCAACGATGCGGACCTGGGCCGTCGTCGCCGTGAGCTCGTACCCTTCAGGTCCGAGATCGGCGCGCGCCGAATCGAGCGTGAGGCCGATGCTCGAGTCGGGCAGCACAGCGCCGGGCGCGAGTCGTCGCGCCGTCACGCCGGCCTGCGACGCGATCAGATCGGCGGCATAGTCGCCGATCGCCTGCACCTCCGCCGGTGCCAGCGAGTCGACGTACACGCCGGTGCGCGGCGTGATGAGAAAACTGTCACGGCTCGCCACCGCGAACGTGACGGGCGCCGGGATCACCGCCGGCGCGTTGCGCCGATTCACCGGACTGGGACCGGTGACGGGGCGATAGCAGGCAGCGAATGTTGCGGCGAAAACGATGGTGCTGGCGGCGGCGAGCTTCACGGGCGACTCCGGTGCGCGGCGGATCTGGATTCGAACGTATTATAGTACGTCGAAAGATCGCGGCTGTGTAAACCCTGCCGAAATCGACATCGCTCCTGATGCGCTACGTCGCGTTCCTTCGAGCCATCAACGTCGGCGGCCACACGGTGAAGATGGACCGCCTGCGCGAGCTGTTCGACGACATGGGCCTGCGCAACGTGGAGACGTTCATCGCGAGCGGTAATGTGCTGTTCGACTCCGCCGCGAAACCCGCGCCGCTCGAGGCCAGGATCGAGCGCCAGCTCGAGCGCGCACTCGGTTTTCCCGTCGCGGCGTTCCTCCGCACGGCCGGCGAAGTGCGCGCGCTCGGCGAGTTGGACGTGTTCCCCGGCGCCGCCGAGTTGCCGAAGCCGCACCTCGTGCAGGTGGGCTTTCTCAAGGCGCCGCTGTCCGCGCCGGCCCGCCTCACGGTGCACTCGCTCTGCGATGACGTGAACCATTTTCGCGCCATCGGCCGAGAGCTGCACTGGCACTCGGCCGATCGCGTCACGATCCTCCGGCTCACGGGCCCGGCGCTCGAGCGCAAGCTCGGGGCGCAGGTCACGTTCCGGAGCGTCAACACGGTTCGCCGTCTGGGCGGTCTGCTGGCGGCCAGTTGAACATTAAGAGAAGTCGCGATTGCATCGAGCCAGGCGGGCGCATAGTATCGTTGCATGAGAATTCTCTGTGCGCTGCCGATTGCGCTGCTCGCGGCGCCGCTCTGTGTCGGGAGCGCGCAGGAGGCGCGCCGACTCGAACAGCCCAATTCCTGAATACGGAGGAGGTGGATTCCGGCCAGCCTCGTCGCTGATGATCAGCTCGCACACCTTTTGTGCCGATCAGCACGTACTCAATGCGTACACTCGGCAGCATGCCGGCACCGATGTGTTTCTGGTCGAGCACATCTCTATCAGTCAGCCGTTCAGCGTGTGCCACCCGCCGAAGCTTCCCCAGCCAATGCTCCGGTCGCCATTTCCAATGCTCATCGAGCCGCCGATCGCGCCGGGGCTGCCGTCGACGAGTGACTGCCGAGTCGTAGGCACCAGCAACTCCATGGGTACGGGCGCGACAATCCGTGCTGCGATGTCACCGAGGCAGCTTCTCGACTACTTCGGACGGCAGCTGGCCGATTCCGGTTGGCAATCGATGGCCACAGCGGGGTCGACGGTCATCGGCAGGTGGGCGATCGCGGACACCGTCGGCACACACCGAGAGGTGACGCTCACGGTGACACCGTCTCAGAACGACGTTGCCTGTAATCAGGCGTATATGGAAGTGCGGATCTTCAAGGAACCATAAACGTTCCGCACGGGCGGCTGCGGCGCGTCCATCGTCAGGGCCGGGCCAGCGAGTCCGCCATCGCGCGGACCCGAGACCACGGCGTCCGCGAGGGAAGCCAGCGAGATATCCGCATGCCGCGCGGCGCAAGCGTATCGGCCGGCGGCCCGGTGAGTGCGATCGGCGACATCACTTCGTCCTGCAGCCGCCAGACGAATCCGCAGTGAATCCAGTCGTCGCTCGCGCGATGGAACGCCAGCCAGAGCGTGTCGACCACCGGCTGCGCGATCACCATGTCAGCCTTGGCGTAGTTTCCGTCGGATGTCGATGGATCTCCTTCGACGCTGAGCACGCGCACGACTTCGGCGCTGATATTCACGTTCGTTGAATCACGCTCGTCCGGCTCGGCGGCGAGCACGCGGTAGCGCGCAATTCCCCAGAGCGCGTTGATCTCGACGCCCTCCGAGGCGCCGTTGTCGTGACCACCGCACGCGGCTGGCACAGAGTCGTCGGTCGCTGCGGGCGTCCAGGATGCATAGCGATGTCGATCGAGATAGGCCGACGCCGCATTCAGCGGCGTCGTGCCCGCCCTCGTTGCTTCACGCGCTGTGGTGCTGTCCGTGCTCGGCCGCTCGGCGTTTCGGACAGCGAGGCCGCTGTCTGTGCGGTCAGATGAATCGCTCCGTCGCGCGCACGCGAGTCCCCACACTGCAACGGCGATGAATGCCAGGCGGTGTCGACTGTATCGAGCCATTGGGTCTCCAAGCAAGGCGCGCAGCCATGCGAGCCGCATCAGCAACAGCGAATTCGTCTGACGAACCGTCGTGCGGTTCGCCCGGTTCCGGGCCGGGTCCTTGCAATCTCGAGCCTGCGTCAAATAAGCCGGAGGGCCGGATGCCATCGTCGTGGAGCAACAAGGACGAACGCAAGTACGAGCACATCAAGGAAGGCTACGAGGAACGCGGCAAGAGTGAGGACACCGCGGAAGAGATCGCCGCACGCACGGTCAACAAAGGTCGTCGCGAGGAAGGCCGTACGCCCAATTCCCGCACGGAAGGGACTGGCAATCCGCATCACAGTCTCGAGTCGCGCTCGAAGGACGAGCTCGAGAATCGCGCCGAGGAGCTGCACGTCAAAGGGGCGAGCAGCGAGACCAAGGACGAGCTCGTGCGCGATATCAGGAAAAAGGAAGAGTGAGCTGGCGCGTCCACTCAGCGAAGGGGCGGAGGAATCTGGCGGAGCTGATCGGCGGCGTATAGCGCCAGCAGCTCCTTCACCGGCCGGTGCTCGACGTGCAGGTGATTCGTCCGGACTGTTTCAGCGTACTCGCAGACTGACTCCTCGAGCGCCACACCGGCGATGCGCACGGCCGGCGGTCGTTTCTCCGCGCCGGCGCCTTCGGCGAGTCGAAGCATGACGGGCAGTGCCACCGGCATGGCAATGAAAGGGTCCTGATCATAAAAGATGTAACTGATCTCCGATTGGCCCAGGTCGACGCGGACCTGGGCCAACGCCGCCGCAAAGTCGGCGAGCGCCGTCGTGACGATCCGCTGATCCTGCTTCAGCAGGTCGAAACCGGTCCGCTCCTCGGAGCGGCGCAACAGCAGCACGCGTTGAGCGAGCGCGCGACGGCGAGACAGCACGGGATAGAGCGAGAGCGTCCACGAAATACCGGCTGTGACCAGTCCCGCGCCCAGCCCTGCCTCGAGGGTCACGAGGTAGCGGAGCAGCAGACGCGTCGGTGTGATGTCGCCGTAGCCGAGCGTCGTCAGCGCCACCAGCGAGAAGTACAGCGCATCGCCGAAGCTGGCCTGATGCGACGGATGCAGCGGAACGGAAAATCGGAACGCGCCCGGCAAGTAGGGCCAGAAGATCAGCGCCCATCCGAGGGCGAGCAGTACCGTCCACATGACCATGACGCCGACAAGGGCAATCGGGCCGGCCATGACGAGCCGAGCGGGCTTGTCGCGCGAGAGGCGACGATACGCGTGCCACACCACTGTCTGCAGCTGCTTGCTCAGCGAGCCGCTCCCACCTGGACGAAACAGCTCCTTGAGAACGTCGCGCAGCGTGATCGCCACCACAGCCGCGCCAACAACGTTGCAGACGACGGTGAGCGCGACGTTCACGCTGATTCAGTGTCGAGCATCTCGGGCGGATGATCGTGCGAGTGATCGCGCCGGGGGCGCGTATGCAGCGCGCGAACGGCAGGTTGCATACCGGCCGCACACATGTGCAGTATCTTCTGGCCCACTTTCATTCACAATGTGCCTCGCCATGCGATTCCCCAGCTTCGTTGGGCGGCAATCATCGGCGCTCATCGCGCTGATCACGCTCCTCACTCCCACTCGAGCCCGCGCGCAGGCATCTCCGGCCGACATTCTCCTCCGCGGCGGCACCGTCGTCGACGGCACCGGTGCACCGCCTATACGTACCGACGTCGCGATCACCGGTGACCGCATCACCTTTATCGGCAATGCCGCGGCTGCGCATCTCACCGCCCGCCGAAGCATCGATGCCACCGGTCTGATCGTCGCCCCGGGCTTCATCGATCCGCACACCCATACGCTCGAGGACCTGTCCAGCGCCGCTCGCCGCGGCAATGTGAATTATCTCATGCAAGGCGTGACGACCGTCGTCACGAACAACGACGGCGGCGGAACGATCGAGATCGGCAAGACGCTCGCGAAGTGGACGCGCGACGGCATCGGAACGAATGCGGCGCTCTATATCGGCCAGGGCTCCGTTCGCCGAGCCGTCATGGGCATGTCGCCAGCCGCACCCACCGCCACGCAGCTCGACTCGATGCGTGCGCTCGTCGCGCGCGGCATGCGCGAAGGTGCCATCGGCATGTCGACCGGCCTCTATTACGCGCCGGGCAGCTACGCGAACACCGACGAAGTGATCGAGCTCGCGAAAGTCGCGGCGCGTGCCGGCGGTCTCTATGACACGCACATGCGCGACGAGAGCTCATATACGATCGGCCTCATCGGCTCCGTCAACGAGACGTTGCGCATCGCACGCGACGCACACATCCCGGTGCACATCTCGCACATCAAGGCACTCGGCGCCGACGTGTGGGGCCTCAGCGATTCGGTGATCAAGATCATCGATGCCGCGCGCGCGAGCGGCATCAATGTGACCGCGAGCCAGTATCCGTATCTCGCGTCCGGTACCAGCGTCGGCGCGTCGCTCCTGCCGCGCTGGGCGGAGGCCGGCGGACGCGATTCGCTGCGCGCCCGAATCGCCGACCCGGCGACGCACGCGCGACTCGTCGCCGACATGACGCGCAATCTCCAGCGCCGCGGCGGCGCGTCGACGCTGCTCATCACCGCGACGAAGGACAGCACGATTCGCGGCAGGAACCTGGCGCAGGTCGCGGCGGCCCGACACGAATCGCCGATCGATGCGGCGATTCAGATCGTGCAGCAGGGCGACGCCAGCGTCGCCTCGTTCAACATGAAGGAGTCGGATCTCGAGCACTTCATGGTGCAGCCGTGGGTCGTCACCTGCTCCGATGGATCGGACGGTCATCCGCGCAAGTACGGCACGTTCCCGCGCAAGCTGCGCGAGTTCGTCTTCGACAAACCGCTCCTCACCCTGCCACAAGCCGTACGCTCGTCGAGCGGAGAAACGGCGGCGATCCTCGGCTTCACCGATCGCGGTGTGCTCGCCACCGGCAAGTACGCCGACGTGATCGCGTTCGATCCCAGGACGGTCCGCGATCTCGCGACGTATGAGAACCCGAAAGTGCTCGCGACCGGCATGCGGTATGTCATCGTGAACGGCAAGGTCGCGGTGGACGGCGGCAAGTACAACGGAACACTCGCCGGGCGCACGCTGCATCGGGCGGGCACGCCGGGCGCGGCGATACCAGCGTCATCCGCGTCACCGGCCGCACCCGCGAGGCCGGGGCCCGATTACGCGGCGCACGTCGAGGTGAGCCGCACCACCTACGGCGTTCCACACATCAAGGCGGACAACCTCGCCGCCGCCGAGTATGCGCTCGCGTACGTTCAAAGTGAGGACTACGGCTCGCGCGTCGCCTTCGACCTGCTCAAGTCGAGCGGACAGATGGCGCGCTGGTTCGGCCACGACAGCATCGAGCACGACTTCACCGGCCGTCTGGCCTACGCGCGCGCGGTCGAGACGTTTCCGCGCCTCGAACGCGCCACGCGCGACGTATACGAGGGTTTCGCCGCCGGCGTGAATCGCTACATCGAGCTGCACCCGGATGAGTTTCCGCCCGGCTTTGCTCCGCATTTCACCGGCTACGACATTCTCGCTCACGACGTCAGCATCGCCACGGCGAACCAGGCGGCAAAGTTTCTCGCCCGCATCGATCCGGCGGACCATGGGCGTCAGCGCAAGGCTGGCCCGGCGGCCGAACCGAACGCCGCCGAAGGTGCGATGCCGGGCGGCGAAGGCGTCGACCCGCCGGACGAAGGTTCGAACGCATGGGCCTTCGCACCGAGTCGCACGAAGTCCGGCCATGCCATTCTGCTCCGCAATCCGCATCTCCAATGGAACGCCGGCTATTACGAAGGTCATATGGAAGTGCCCGGCGTCGTCGACTTCTACGGCGACTTTCGAATCGGCGGACCGTTCGGCGTGATCGGCGGGTTCAATCGTGACCTCGGCTGGTCCACCACCAACAACGCGCCGCTGCTCGAGCAGATCTATGCGCTCGACGTCGATTCCACGCGCGCCGATCACTACCTGTTCAACGGCGCGTCGGTTGCCGTCGAGCACACGCCGGTCTCGGTCGAGTTCAGGAATGGGAGCGGCCTCTCGATCGAGACGCGCGTCGCGCTCTCGACGCCGCTCGGGCCCGTCGTCTACCGCGGCAACGGCAAGATCTACGTACTCAAGGCGGCCGACGACCGGGAATTCCGTGGCGGCGAGCAGTTCCTGCATATGATGCGCGCACGCACGCTCGCCGAGTGGAAGGCAGCCATGCGCATGCGCGCCCGCGTCAACTCGAGCTTCACCTACGCCGACCGCGCCGGCAACATCTTCTACGTGTGGAACGCGTCGATCCCCGCGTTGCCGCAGTCGAGCGGCGGAGATACCGCGGCCGTACCGGCGCACGACAGCGCCGATATCTGGACGCGCTACGTCTCGTGGGATTCGCTGCCGCAATTGCTGAATCCAACGGGCGGCTACGTGCACAACGAGAACGATTCGCCGTACTACACGAACATGCACCAGGTGCTCGATCCCGCGAAGTACCCGGCCTACTTCCCGGAGCCCAACCTCGGGTTGCGCAGCCAGCTGGCGATCGATCTCATCGACACCAACGACAAGTTGAGTCTCGAGGACGTGCTGGCGCGCAAGTACTCGTATCGCATGCTGCTCGCCGATCGCGTGCGCGACGATCTCGTCGCCGCCGTGCGCGCGTCCCATCCCGCGCCGGAAGTCGCCGCGGCGGCCGATATGATCGCCGCGTGGGACAAGACCGTCGCGCCGACCAGCCGCGGCGGCGTTCTATTCGAGATCTGGTGGCGACGCTACATCGCCGGTACGAAAGCCGACACGATGTACGCGCAGTCGTGGACGACCAGCGCTCCCACCACGACGCCTCGTGGTATTCGCTTTCCCGAGCGCGCCGTCGCCGCGTTCGTCTGGGCCGTGCACGAAACGGCGCAGCGCTACGGTCGCGCCGACGTCGCCTGGGGCGACGTGCACCGCGTGCGCATCGGCGATGTCGACGTGCCGGTCGGCGGATGCAACGGCGACATCGGGTGCTTTCGAGTTCTCTGGTACAAGGACGACCCCGACGGCAAGCGCGAGGCTGTGGGCGGCGACGGCTGGATCCTCGCCGTGGAATTCGCCGACCAGCCGCATGCCGTCTCCGTGCTCGCCTACGGCGAGAGTCCGCGGCCGGACTCTCCATTCCACAGCAATCAGGCGGCGCTGTTCGCCGCCGAAGGTGTGAAGCCGGTGTTCTGGAGCGACGCCGACATCGATGCGCACACGATCAGCCGATATCACCCCGGCGACCAGCCGTGAATGGAGGCCGCCCGCCGCTCCGGCGCCGGACATCCTGTTCGGCAGTCGTGCGCGCGGCGACTACCAGCGAAGCAGCGATCGATCTACTCATCGTCGTCCACGCCGACGCAATCGCAAACTCGCTGCCGGTATACGGCAACGTCGATGGATTGATCGACATGCCGGCGTAATGTGGCTGATAGTCGATTGATTGCCAAGCCACCCGACGGGGCAGCTGCACTGGCCTCAGAACCGCTCGAGATCCTTCCCGATCACGATCGTGCCCTCATAACCGGCCGCGCGAATCGTCTTCACGATCTCGTCATTCCACGCCGGATTGCCGACGATGTGAATGAGCACGAGCATCTTCGGCTTCGCCGCCGCCGCGAGCTTCCCCAGCTCCGCGTCGCTGGTGTGGAACTCGTGCATGTACGTCGGCCACGTGCCGCCGCCGGCGCGGTTCTCGGGCGCCACGTGCGCACCGGCGTACACCTCGTGCACCAGCACGTCCACGCCGCGCGCCGCCGCCTCGACCGACTCTGCGTATCGCGTGTCGCCCGACAGCACGATGCTCCGCGTCGGCGTGTCGATGCGATAGCCGTACGCTTCCTTCCAGCTTCCGTGCAGTACCGGAAACGCCGTGATGCGCACGCCGCCGCTGTCGTACACCACGCCCGGCGAAATCTCGTGCACGTGCACCGCATATCCATTCGGTGCCTCGTGTTCGAGCCCGTTCGTGCGAATATCCTCATCCTCGCTCCACGCCGCGAGAATGTGCGTCGTCATCGCCTGCAGCCCGTGCGGTCCGTACGCCTCGAGCGGCGTCTTGCGGCCCATCACCCATGTCGTGAAAATGACGTCCGGATAGCCGAGGGTGTGGTCGCTGTGCAGGTGCGTGAAAAAGAGTGCGGTCGGTCCGTTGATCGGCAGGTGCGCGGCGGCGACGCGGCGCATCACACCCGGGCCGGCGTCGAACAGAAACACGCGCGAGCCGACGACGACGGCCGTTGCCGGGCCGGACGCGTCCGGGTTCGGCCGCGGCATACCGGTGCCGAGCAGAATGAGAGTTGTCGAATCGGCCATCGTCGGCGGCACTACGATGCCGGGTGAACTATCCGCGTGTGCGGACCGGGTCGGCCAGACTTGCTTCCACGTGCGGCTGCCGATCAGGACGCCCACGCCGGTGCCGGCGACCAAACCCATACCGCCGGCAAGCGGGATGGCGATCGCATCGGCCACTCCACATAAATCCTCGCCGGGCTTGCATGTGGAATGGGCTGCGGAAATGCCGCCCGCGAGCGTTCCGACCACCAATCCAGTCACGGCACCGGCCAGCGCACTTCTCCAGCTCGGGTGACGCTTCGGAACGTCGATTCGCGCGATGTTCTGCCAAGGAAGCGAAAGGGTTGCCGGACACCGGCGGCAGTGCGCGCGAACCTCGAGACCAGCGCTCGTCTCGCGTTCCACCGACGCGGGAAAGAGCACCATGCTGTCGGTTGTCGTGATGCGGAACTGCATCCCCGGCGCGAGCTGCCCCGGAGGCGCATCCTGGGCCTGATTGGCGGCCGGCCGCACCATTCCCGCCAGCACGATCACGAGCGCCGCGCGCATCGCGTATCCCGTCATGGGGACTACGCTACCGTCGGCTGGCGGTCCGCGCCAGTTGGCGCTCGACGGTGCTCCAGCTCCGCATGCAGTTCCGCGCCAGCGGTTTGTCGCGCAGATTCGTTGGATGCCGCCCCCGAGCGGGGAACCCCGATGCCCCATCTGAGATCGATTGCCCCGCACGGCCCGCTCGCCGGCGATCGCTTTCCGTTCAACGTGCCGGTAATCCGGAACCTCCGCCCGCTCGACATGAGCCCGACGGTCACGTTCCTCGTCGGCGAGAACGGCTCCGGCAAATCGACGCTCCTCGAAGGCATCGCCGCGGCGGCGCATCTGCCCACGGTCGGCAGCGAGATGGTCGACGACGATCCGACGCTCGCCGCCCAACGCGAGCTCGGGCAGTCGCTCCGGCTCACCTGGAACCATCGCGTGCGCCGCGGCTTCTTTCTCCGCGCCGAGGACTTTTTCGGATTCACCAAATATCTCTCGAAGCTCAGGAGCGACTTGCTCGGGCGTGTGGCCGAGGCCGACACGGAATTCGATGGGCGGTCGGACTACGTGAAAGGGCTCGCCCGCGGGCCCGCCATGAGCTCCCTCGCCGAGCTGGAACAGCGCTACGGCGTGAACCTGGACGAGAACTCACACGGTCAGAGTTTCCTCAAGCTGTTCGAGTCCCGCTTCGTGCCAGACGCGCTGTATCTGCTCGACGAGCCCGAGGCGCCGCTCTCGCCGATCAGCCAGCTCGCCCTGATGTCGATGATCGGCGGCATGATCCGGGACAACGCGCAATTCATCATCGCCACGCACTCGCCGATCCTGCTCGGCTTTCCCGGCGCGACGATCTACAGTTGCGACCGCACCCCGATCGACCGCGTCGAGTACGAGGAGCTGGACCACGTGGTGATCACGCGCGATTTCCTGAATGGGCGGGAGCGGTTTCTGAAGCATCTCTGAATACCGTATCTCCCTTCACGAACCACGAATACCCGAACGCCCACAGCGCGATCGTCTCGAACCAGAAGACGATCGACCAGTGGTCGAGCGTCGCACGGCCGATGAACGCCTTGCTCAGAGCGATCCCCACGACGCACACCAGCATCGCCACGCCGCACGTGCGGTAGACGCGGTTGCGCACCACCTTGCCGCGGGTGCACGTCGGCGCCGATTGGGTGAACAGGAACAACGAGAAATACGCGAGCACGAGAAACAGCAGCGCCGCCGAAATGAAGTGGATCCATGGCGCGGCCCACGGGCCGATGTTCGGAAACAGCGCCACGCCGAGCGCGAACACGCACGCCAGGTTCCCGGCGATCTCGTCCCGCCGATCGTAGCCGCGATAGGTGAACAGGAACCACGCGATCGTGAACAGCACGCCGACGAGCACGTCGCGGGTGCGCAGCGCGTAGTAGTCGCTGATCGACGGCAGGAACGCGACCCGCCCCTGGAGCGCGAAGCCCCACACCGCGAGCACGATCGGCAGCGAGACACCGAGCAGGCCGACGACGCGCCGGAGCGTGCGGTAGGACACGAGATCGTCGTCGTCCTCCCGGTTGCGGCCCGGCCGCGGCGGTCCAAGCGGGGAATTGTGCACGGCACCATGCTGTGCCGAAGCGGGCCGGACGTCAACGCCGGGTCTGTTCAAACCCCTGTGCGGATGCCATTGTCTACCAGTAAGACCATTACCTATCACGCCATGACCCGTCCGACGCTCGACCTCCTCCACGGCACCGTCGACTTGCTCGTGCTCCGCACGCTCGCCTGGGAGCCGATGCACGGCTACGCGATCGGGCAGTTCGTGAAGACGCGCACCGCCGGCGCCATCGCGCTCGAAGGGGCGGCGCTCTACCAGGCGCTGCATCGCCTCGAGAAGCGCAAGCTCGTACGCGCCTGGTGGGGCGTGAGCGAGACCAGGCGCCGCGCCAGGTTCTATGAGATCACCGCCGCGGGCCGCGCCGCACTCAAGTCGCAATCCACCGATCTGCGCGCCTACGTCACCGCGCTGTATCAAGTGCTCGACGGGCGCTGAGGTCTCCCATGCGCATTCCACGCTTTCTTCGACTGCCGCGCTCCGCGCACCGCATCCACGCCGACGTCGACGAAGAGATTCGCTTCGACATCGACATGCGGGCGCGCGACCTGGTCGAACGGGGGTTGCCCGAAGCCGCCGCCCGCGCCCGCGCCGCCGCCGAGTTTGTAGATCTCGAAACCACCCGCCGC
>Ga0207660_10001762_pt1 | contig 14489 bp, 6 predicted proteins | sample KBSC73BmetaG_FD_184335 | JGI IMG/M metagenome (GOLD analysis project Ga0207660, IMG submission 184335) | Corn rhizosphere microbial communities from Kellogg Biological Station, Michigan, USA - KBS C7-3B metaG (SPAdes) (version 2) | ecosystem: Host-associated > Plants > Roots > Rhizosphere ... | reverse complement strand
ATAATAACCGCTTGATACGATCCCGTTTGCATCCTCAGCATCCACGGGTTTGCCAAGATAGTAATCAAACTGCACGTGAACAGTTTGACTCTTCGCGTTTGTCACTGACGTTGCAAAGGCGTAGCTGCTCCCTCCGCTCAACTCAGAGGGCCCTGTATTTGATTGAGCATTTCCGTTTGGAGCACCAAAGCAGTCGCTGAAATAGAAATTCGTTGCATAACCACGTCCGTCAATGGTCTTCACGATGTTTCCGGCAACGTCATACTGCGCATAGGTGGAGATTGAACCGCTGCTGTTCAATAGATAACGGGTTGATGCGGTGCTGTTCCCACGCGTTGTGAGCGATGACGTGAATGAAGAATCCAGTCCCGTAATACTTGATCTACTCAGCAGCGAAGCATGGTTTGTATCCGTCGCATAATTGTCATACTCGAAAGTTGTTCGCGCTCGTTCTGTTCCCCCGGAGTCATAAATGGAAACTTGAGTCGGTAAGTTCCTAATATGAATCACGCTGCTCATACTGGCACTTGTTCCGCAGGTAGTAGATGGATTGCAGGCATAATCATTACTACTCTGAGTGGTTAGAAAACTGGTGGTCGAATGGCGGACTAGCGAACCCGCAGACCCAGTGCCATAGTTATATTCGTAGATGTCGGTTTGATTGTTGTATTGGTCGTAGCCGAAAGTCTGTTTCGAAACCAGATTTGCGCTGCTTGTTCAAGCGTCGCATCAGTTTCATTAATTCGGCCATTGATGTGCACACTTGTGTTTGAAGCTATGGGAGTTCCGTACTTCCACGTGTTAACGGCCCTTCTGAGGACGGTGGTCCCATTAGTATCAAACACATCCGTTTGCGATTCTTTGCCCGCATCCCAGGCCGCCAACGTCGTAGGCCATTGTGTCAAGGTTGGAGCTACTCCTGGCCCGATAAAATAGTGTTTAGACTTTGCCAATAGGTTATTGCTCGCATCGCGCTGTTCAACTATGACGTATCCAACTGTGGAGGTTCCACAACAAGGGCTGGTTTCAGTTTCCGGCACGCTGTAGGTCATCTTGTTGGCATAAGACGAGCCACTTGCGCCATCGGGATACTCGCGTCGCTCAACAACCCTCCGGTAAATGACCTGCTGGTAGTAACCGTATAGATACACGACTCCTTCAGTGGTTCCGTTTGTGGTGCCTCTGCCATAGTCGTATTCAGTAGCTCCTCCCGTAGGCAGCGTAACTCGCGCCAGCTCTCCATAGTTGTTGTATTGAAACTGGTATCGTCTGGTGACGCCGTCCCCGTCAGGCAGCCACACTGAGGAGACAACTGTTGGGTTGTAGTAGGTTGAAGTGCTGCCTCCGATTCCGGGAAACAGATAACCGATGTAGGTTAATGAGAAGCCGGAACGAAGGACATTGCTTAAGGTAGTCTTTGAAATGCGAACTACTCGTGATGTGCCGTGCGCGCCATTGAATCCTTTGTAAGTGATCTTGTCGCAAACACCATACGAGCCACCTTCGTTGTAATCGTAAACAATCGTGACCTGACGGTTGAGCGAGTCCGTAATAGTCGTCATTCGTGAACTAGTGTCGTATTGAAAGCTGATCTTGTTGCCGTTGCGATCTCGGATCCAGGTCACAAGACCATTGTCGATTCGATATCTCGTTCCATCTCGCAGCATCAAATAGCCATAAATTGCATACTGTTCCGGCATGTCGATTACCATCACCTGATCGTAGACATCATTGTCAGAGATGAAAGTCGCAGCGGATCCATCGACACTAACAAAGACCTTACCTCGGTTATAGCTGGGGTTGGTATCGCAGTTGTAGTTCGAATTTGAATGCGTTTGACCGCCCGTTTGCACATCCCTGAGCTCCATCTCAGTGCCGTCCGGGGCCGTGAAACTCAAGCGCGTCACAGTGCCGCCGTAATAAAGGGGAGCGCCTCCTTCTCCACCGCCCTCTTCGGGAGTTGGTGTCGGACAAGCCGTTGCCGGTCTTCCTCCATATCGAATGGCCATGACGCCAGGGCCGTAATTGGGTTTGATCTCTTCTTCTCGGCCATCTATTGGAGAGAGCCAAATGCCACCCCAGGGATCTACATAGCGCTCGACCATGAAGTGCCGTTCGATAGGCAACATAATTGTGTGACTAGCACCACCACGACCAACGATGCTCAATAACGGAAGACTGAAATTCAAACTACCGTTGTAGGGATTGATGTTGTCGAAACCACTAAGACTAAACGACCCTGATGGACGACCAGCCTGCAAGGCCAGTGGTGTCGAACCATCCGTTGGTTTTGAAGTCTGCGCCTCGACACTCCATCCGGAAATAAGAAACGCGAGGCAAAGGATGCGAAGCAAGTCGAAAGCGAGATTTGGCGAGTATCTGCTGTTCATGAGGATTCTCCCTGGTGTGATTACGTTTGAAGCACGGACGTTCTTTCGATCGTGCACTACGGTGTAATCGTCACGTCACAGGTCCATTCCGAATGATTGCTTACCTGAAGCACGTAGCGCCCGGGTTTCAAATCAACAACTTGTCGCCATGTCTTGACGCCCGTCAGCCGTTTTTGCTGCTGCAGTTCCGCATTACCCGTAGCTCTCGACAACGAGAAGGTGACGTCAGGAATACTGCTGCGATTGTTTACGGCAAGCAGGAACCTACCTTGAGGCCGGCGAATTTCGGCTGGCGTAAATCCCTGGTCCTGCAGCTCGACTACTTCAGTTTCTGCCTGAGTTTGTTGCAGCGGTACTGACGGAATCGAACTCAATGAATCCGACGGCGACGAATGGCCCAGGCCAGCACCGAAGAGAACGCCGAAGGCACAAATCGTGAACACAACAATGCCTACGGAAAGTGGGCGCAAAGCGATCTTCATAGTTGCTCCTTGTTAGCGGGACGTTGAGGGAATCGGCTTTGCTGGCCTCGGCAAGCTGCTTCAGATCGTATTTACGTTGACGCGGTGCTTTTGCGAGGAGCTAACGCGAGAACGTGGGATGGAGGAACTGAGCGGCCGCACTATAGCACTCTGTTGGACCATGTCAATAAGAATTTGCTCTAACTCCGGCCTCGCGGCCCTATGTGCCATACAATCTCATCCACTATCGAAAGATGGTCCAGAAGAATGGCCGGTGATCTGAGATCCACTGCTGTGTAGAAGAGGAAAGTAGACCAAGGCGACAATCGCTGTCGTAGCGCATAAAGCTGCTTTGATCTTGCACTGAAGTAAGTTTTCGATCGATCTTAAGGAAACAGTCCAACCACAAACTCAATTGTCTTAAGAATGGCTGAGGTTAAGCTGATTGCGATCTCGATTGGAGAACGTACAGCAAAAGGTTTTGGTGTCTATTTTGAGTCACAATCTCGATCGCAAATTCCAGCGAGGGTCCACAAGATACTGTATTGAAGAAGCCTCTGGTGTCTATATTCTGCGAGAGGTTCGAGTGCGAGGTTCGGCACCCTTCGTAAGTTGTTGAATGGATTAGAGTTATAGAGCTGATTTGCCGAAGGGGGGACTCGATCTCTGCGCTTCAGCTAAGAGCTTATAACTGAAGTAATTACGCGTAACTACCTTCGTCAAAAGAATTTGGATCTCGTCTCTGCAATCCTCATCATTCTCTTTAGTCTCATTGGTGCTCTCCTATTATAGACACCAAACAGACACCAAAACTGATCATTTGCTAGCGCACTTTCCGACGATCAGTTTCACCAAAAAGCATTTTAAGCACCCTTAGAAGTCCGCCGCGACAAAAAGTCTTAGGCGCTGAACTCCCCTTTCACGCAACTCTCCGAAAGACATTCTCGCGTGTTCGTCACGTTCTGCGGCGTCAAAGCTCCAATGAATACGCTTCGGAAGAAGTTACCCCTATGACGATCTGCTTTCCGCGGGGAACGTGAATCCTAGAAAGTCAAGCTGCTCGTGCGAGTGATTCCCCTTCCGATTGTCATCCTTGCAATAGACAATTTTTGTCTTCTCCGGATGTAGTTCCAACCCACACTGGTTCAACCGTGCCGCTATTTTGCGGCGTACCAAGTTCGTTTCGCTCTCTGTTCTGCAATGAACGATGATGTCGTCCGCGTAGCGCTCGAAGGGCAGATGAAACCAATTTCGTCGCATCCACAAATCAACCCCCAAGCAGAAACAGATTTGCTAGCAGTGGGCTGATGACACCTCCTTGCGGTGTGCCACGTTCACGTTTAGTAAACGCCCTCCTCATCTTGTGCCGGTGCTTTCAACCAGCGCTCGATGTAGAGTCGCATCCACTTCTCTTTCGCCTATATGCCGGATACCGTTCCGCCCTTAAGCAGGTTTCGTCGGAACTTGTCCCACAGTCTTCTAACAAACCACGGTTTGGTATCGTCTGGTGTTTTCGACATGAGAAGCCGTGATTCACTTTCGTTCTTCTTCCTGGGTGTTACTTGACTCGATTTACTTCCAAGCCTTTTCCTTCTCTGCTCGTACCACAGCTTTTGACTACAGCGCGGAAGGCAGTTTGAAACCCTCTCCTGCAAGCTGGTTTCAGGGCTTACCCTAATCGATTACGCACACACAAACGAATCGTCTGTCGCCGATTCGTTTGCTCGTGGCGCAATTAGAAGTTGAACTTCAGTGCAAACTGAATCAACCGTGGGTTGTTGTTGGTAGAGCTGATGCGCCCGAAATCACCGGGATCAATAATCTGACCAGTACTTGGATTAATGCTCGCGGCGTTGAGGTTGCTGATCGGGTTGCTGAGGTTGACGTGGTTGAGCAGGTTGAAGAACTCAGCGCGGAACTCGACCGATTTCGTTTCGCTCAGCACGAAGCGCTTGATGACCGAGAAGTCGATGTTAATTTGTCCTGGCCCACGCAGGACGTTACGCCCGACATTGCCTATGTCCGTGCCTTGCCCACTCGCGAAGGCCACGCCGTTCGAGCTTGGGATCGCTTGACCGGCCTGCACGACGGGCCGGACAAAGGCCAACGGGTTGAAGAAGTATCCGGGCGGAACGTTACTCATCGCCGTGTCGCGCGTCGCACCGGCAGCCCAACTGGGCCGGGCTAGTGCGTTAGGAAGAAGGTTAGCTCCGAAGTAGAACGAGCCGGCGGCGGAATCGACGATGTCAAACGGCTGACCAGACATCGCGGTGATGATACCGGCTATCTGCCAGTTAGACGTTAATAGTTTTCCCGCTTTTGATTGGCCTCCAAAACCCGGACGGGGCAAGTCCCACACGTAGCTCAAGACGAAGCGATGCGTGCGGTCGAAGTCTGAAACACCGCGGTTGGCGAGATTGTCAAGCTGATTACCGAGGATGATCGTCGTGTCAAAAGTCCCTTGGCCTGAGCCTGAAGCGTTGTCGAGCGACTTCGCGTAAGTGTAGGAAGCGAGCAGTTGCAGCCCTTGAGAGAGCCGCCGGGTCAAGCTGATCTGTAGCGAGTTGTAAGCCGCGTCAGCGGAGTTCTGAAACTGCTGAAAGCCGGCGATGTCGACACCCTGATACGGCGCCCGGAGCGTGGCGTTTAAGGGTGTGTTCGTAGTAATCACCTGTCCAGTTACGGCGTTGATGATCGGCTGTTGCGGACTGGCGAGGCGTGCCTGGTTGATGCGAACGTTGCGGAACAGGTTGCGCCCACGCGTGCCGACGTAGGCAACTTCGAGCAGTAGGTCCGGCGAGAGCGCAGTCTGAAGACTGGCGTTGTATTGATGAAAGTATGGCGTGCGCAAACGGCGCTCAAACGTGAAGCTGCTTAGGGTGCCGGGGAGAAACACAGGGAATTGATCTTGCGACGGCAGTGGGGAGAAAGGGTTCTCCAAAAGAACCAGCGCACCTGCCGGACTCCGGCGAAAGGCGTAGGTCGGCGGAGCGTTAACCGTGTTGGTGAGGTAATTCAGGGACGCGCGCGAATAGAAGACACCGTAGCCGCCGCGCAGTGACAGGCGCCCAGAAGCAAAAGGCGCGTAGGCAAAGCCGACTCGTGGTCCGAAGTTATTCGGGTCAAGGTTCGTGAAGACGCGCTTGTGCACATTCGGCAATTCGGGCAAGTCGTATTGCGGGATCACATTCCCCGCCTGCACGAATCCGGCGATGGGTGGGCCAATCGGGTTGCCGCTCGCGTCTATTTCCATCCTTGGCCGGTAAAGCTCCGGGTCAAAAGTCGAGAGTGCGCCCAGCGTCTCGTAAGGCGGCAAATCCAGCTCATAACGCAAACCGAGATTAAGGGTCAGCCGCTCAGCTAATTTCCAATCGTCCTGAAGGAAGAGGCTGTAGTCAGCCGCGCGCCAGAAGCGTTTATTAATGCCTTCCCAATTCTGAGAGCCGTTTGCCAGGCCGAGCAGAAAATTGTTGAAGTTCTGGAAGGTTATCGAGCCGCGCCGGCCGATATTAAACAAATAGTCAGTCCGATAAGAGATGAGCTGGCCACCCGTGCGAATATTGTGACGCCCCCGGGAGAGAGAAAGAATATCGACCAGCGTAATTGCAGAGTTGTCCAAATCAGCGTCCCAAGTGCCGGAATTGCCAATGATCAACGCGCCCGTGCCGATGCGAATCGACCCAAGGCCCGGGTAGGCACCGGCGTTCGCTCGCGTGATGCCTACGTCCGAGTCCTTTACCGGATTTCGCCCCACGCTGTTCGTATAGACGAGACTGTAACCGGCGCGCGCTTCGTTGACCGTCCGCGGGCCGAAGGTGTGGATGCTCTGCACCGAGAAGAGCCGATTGTCATTCTTAAGGTCCGCTCCGAAGCCCGGGACGTTGGCTTCGTTGCCCTGCAGGGCAGCGAACTGCGGCGCATTCGAGAAGAAGAACTTCAGCGCCAGCCAGTCCTTTTCAGTCGGGCTGTAATCCAGGCTCGTGTTGAATTGATCCTCGTGGTAAGTCGAGATCTCAGAGCCTGAGTAGCGCCCGTTCGCTTGGGGCGTGGGGATCAGAAAGCGGCCGTCGGGAAGCTTTGTGTTCAGCAGGGCCAGCGCTGATGGGTGGATGGAGGTCGGCGGCAGTCCGTTCGGGAACCTTGGCCCGAACGTAGCGAGTAGGGTTTGTGCTGAGCGGTCGTCGGTTAAGCCGCGAGCGATAAGAATGCTGGACGTGAGGCTGTCGGGTGATGCGCCGTTGCGCTCTCTGGTGCCCTGGTACGAGGCGAAGAAGAATGCTCTATCACTTTTCAGGGGGCCGCCGAGCAGTCCGCCGAAGACGTTGCGCTTGAGTACGGGGCGTTGGACCGAAGCCGACTTAAGGAACGGGTTGTTAGCATTGAAGGCGTCGTTGCGAAAGTATTCATAAACCGCGCCATGAAACTCGTTCGTGCCGCTGCGCGTGACCGCCTGCACACTGCCGCCCGCGCCGCGCCCGAACGTCGCGTCGTAAAGCGAGGTCTGGACTTTGAACTCCTGAAGGGTCTCTGGAGCGGGCACCGCCACAAATGTCGAGCGGTTAAAAACCAATTCGTTGGCGTCAATGCCGTTGATCTCGAAATTGTTCTGCGTGCCGCGCGCGCCGTTGACCGAGATGGCTTGCGAGTTGCGGCCCAGGGCCGTGTTGTCCGGGAGGGACGCAAACGTACCCGGCGAGAGCGCAAGAATTTGCAGGAAATTTCGCGTGGCGAGCGGCAGCTCTGCAACTGCGCGTGAGTCAACAACGCGACCCATCTGCGGACCATCTGTTCGAATGAGCGATCCTTGTGGGTAGACCACGACCTGATCGCTTATGGTCCCCACGTCGAGTTTAAGGTCGAGTTGAAAGGTTTCCGTAATTACTACCTGGATAGACTCAACATCGGTTTTTTTGAAACCACTCGCCGTTACGCTTAGGCGATACATCCCCGGTGGAAGAAGTGGCACTGTGTAGCTGCCGCTATCGTCGGTTTTAAACTTTCGCTCTTTTGCGGTTGCAAGGCTTATGACCGTTACTTCAGCTCCGACGATGACTGCGCCGTTCGGGTCTTTGATCGATCCAGTAATGCGGCCTGAAGTACTCTGAGAAAGAGCCCAGACCGGCAAGAGAACAAGCCAGCAACCGATCCAGAACAACGATATGGGTTTAATCGCGCTCATGTGGCAGTTCGTGGTTGGTACTGTGAAGTCGCCCGAAGAATTGTCCGGGGCAATTTACTGCCGGTACACCTCACTCTGCTGAAGCAGGGCCTCGAACCTCGGGTCTGTCCGCAGGCTGGCCCATTCCGGCAGAACGGCTATGGCATGCGGCAGGACATTGCTCTCTTCAAGCCCTTTTTTTAGAAATTCAAAAGCTCGGTCCTTATCACCCAGTCCTGTATAGATCAAGGCAAACTTGTCTGAGCCAACATGATTTTCTTTGGCCTCCGCCTGCAACTCGTGAAGAATCTTCTCGGCTTCGGCTCTCTTCCCCGCTACCGCATAGGTGTAGGAGAGGAACGCTCTTCCATTAAGTTTGTTGTTGGGCACGTTCACGCTCATCTTTTCAGCCGCCTCGATGGCCTCCTCATATCTTCCTTCCGCCAGATAGTAACTTGCGAGAAGCTTATAGGCGTTACCATAGTTAGGATTTAAATCCAGCGCCTTGCGATATTGTTCCATTGCCTGGTCGCGCTGGCCGGCGGAATACAGGATTTTCCCCAGGTCGACTCGCAACGCTTGCGAATGAGGATCAAGTTCAACGGCCCGTTTGATATGGAGAAGGGCTTCGTCTATTCGCTGATGCCCCCAAAGATGCAGGGCGTAAATTCCATGAACATCAGCCGAGTTTGGATCAAGCTCGAGCGCTCGCTGAAACTCGCTGCTCCTAACAGACCAGTCTGCTATTGTGAGGGCCAGGGCCGCATGAGCGTCTCCGAGGGTATCATCTAATCCTAATGCTTTTTGCGCGGCCCATTTCATTCTTTCCAGGGCGTCTGTCCGGTTAAGCGAATCGCTGTAAACTGCGCCAAAATAGGTGTAGGCCAACTGTGCGTAAGCCGGGGCGTAGTTCGGATCTTTCTCGATGGCCCGTTCCAAATAATCTCTGGCATTCTGGTCTCCTGCTCTGTCACGCCGGTAGAAACGGCCCCTCAGGTAAAGTTCATAAGCTTCCGCGTTGGTGGTGGAAGTCTTCGCCAACCGCTGATGTTCCTCGCTTGTCAGCTTCAGTCGCAGCCCTTGCGATATTTCCTGCGCGATTTCGCTTTGCAGCAAACGAACATCGCTCACCTTGCGGTTATATTGCCGGGCCCATAGGCGACTATTGTCCTTCACGTCAACGAGCTCGGTGCTAATCAAAATCTCATCGCCGCGAAGGGTGAGACGACCGATGAGCACGGCTCGAACGTTCAACTCGCGCCCGACTGTTTGCGGGTCTGTCTGCTTGCCCTTGTACCGCAAGACGGAGTTTAACGCGCTGATCTTCCTGAGGTTTGGCAACTGCGAAAGACTGCCTATGATACTGTCGCTGATCCCGTCGGAAAGATATTCCACGTTTGCGTCATTGTTGACGTTAACGAATGGCAGAACAGCCACGGAATCTATCGCTTCATTAGTTGAAGCTATGGTGGTCTTTCTGCTGGTGTAAAGGTACACGCTCATGACCGCAATCACTATTGCGATCGCGACAAGTGCCATTGCACGTTTATGACCCCTAATGTGTTTGACCAGATATCCAGCGCTCGACCTCGGGTGCGGACTAGTCTTGGGCGACTGCTGCGTAACCGTCTCGGTTGCGAAGGCAGGCACGGATCTTCCTTGTTTAATGCTGGGAACAGCTTCGACAAATCCTTTCAAACGCGCTTCGAGTTGCAACTCTTGCTTCAGACTCTTCAAGTCGTGAGCCAGATCACTAGCAGTTTGATAACGTTCCCTGACTTTCTTTCGTAGTGTTCGAGTAACAATTCGGTCGAGTTCAGGTGATACATCGACAAACGACGACAACGGCGGCAATTCGTCTTCCATCAAGGAGACCATCACATGACTCGGAGTCTCTCCTGAGAAAGGGGGGCGCCCGGCAAGCAGTTCATAGAGCACGACTCCAATCGACCAAATGTCAGATCGCGCATCTACCTTCTTCCCGCGGGCCTGCTCCGGAGACATATATTGCACTGTCCCCATTACGAGGCCGGGGTTCGATTGGAGCAATGTCGGTGTTTCCGATTCGGTCTCTGTAGTCTGCTGCTCAGTCAGTTTCGCCAAGCCAAAGTCGAGAATCTTGATGTAACCATCGGACCGAACCATGATGTTTTCAGGTTTAATGTCTCGATGAACGATACCCGCGGCGTGCGCGCCCATCAGAGCTCCGGCGACCTGGATGACGACATTCAGTGTCTCGCTGAGCTTCAACGGCTTCTCATTCATCATTTGACGAAGCGTCTTCCCCTCAACGAATTCAGTTGCGATGAAATGGGCGGAGTCTGATTGGCCGATCTCGTAAATCGTGACAATGTTCGGATGATTAAGGGCTGACGCCGCCTGTGCTTCTCGCTCGAAGCGGCGCACGCGATCAGGGTTCACCGTGAAATGTGGCGGGAGGAGCTTGAGCGCAATCTTGCGCTTCAGTCTGATGTCATCCGCGAGATAGACCTCACCCATTCCGCCTGAACCCAGTTTGTGCACAATCGTGTAGTTGGCGATCTGCTTCCCAGGTTTGTAGACGGGCTCCTGAGTTCGAAGCATCTCTGCAGCGAGATCTCCGGCCGACGTTGCGAAACCATCAGCTTCTTCGTGTGACGAAAGCAGTGATTCGACTTCGCGTTGGAGCGATTCGTCGCCCCGACAATGCGTGGTTAGAAATTGCTCGCGTTGGTCCGCTCCGCACGCGAGCGCCGCATGGAACAACTGATCAATTTGTTTCCAGCGTTCGGGGGTCATACCATTCGACTGGAGCCTAGCGTCCTCGCTTGCAGTTAGTTCGCAGCGCGAAACGGTACGTCGCAAGGGCGACAATTGCAACCAGGACGGTTGCGTTCCAGTTCCTATTGAAACCTAACGCGAGAAGTTTCTAGCAAACCTCTAATCTGCCAAACGGTCGGAGGCAATTTCTCTGCGTAGCCAGGCTTTGGCGAGTGTCCAATCCCTCATGACAGTTCCCGACGATACACCAAGAACTGCGGCGGTCTCTTCAATACTCAATCCACCGAAAAACCGCAGCTCGACAATTTGACTCTTTCTCGTGTCGAACTCGGCCAATTGCTCCAGCGCCTCGTGTACCTGGACGACTTCGGCACTTCGCTCTACAGACACAGTTAATCCTTCGTTTAGAGAAATCTGCTTCGCACCTCCTCCTCGCTTGGCGTAGTTTCGGCTGCGAGCATAATCAACCAGGATCCGTCGCATCATTTGCGCCGCTATGCCAAAAAAATGTGCGCGGTTTTGCCATCGCACATCTTTCTGATCGATGAGCCGCACAAAAGCTTCATTCACCAGTGCTGAGGTCTGGAGTGTATGTCCTGGCGATTCACGTTTCATGTATTGATGGGCCAACCGATGCAGTTCCTGGTAAACGACGGACATCAACTGGTCCCGGGCAACTTGATCACCATTGCCCCAGGCGACCAGCAATTGAGTGACTTCAGGGAGAGAAGGATCCATCTTTAGTTTTTGTGCGCTGCCGACCGGTCTGGAACAGCCGGGATTATAAACTCTCCCACCATCCTTCGTCCCGTCTTTGCCACTACAAATAAACGAACCATCGGTGAAATCGAGGCCGCCTTTGAGCGAATGACGTGCACACTGCCTACCTGCGCGCATAGTTCAACAAATCGTTGGACGCGAGCGGCGGGTGCGTTTTTCGCATCATGATTGGTCGGCGAAGGGATTTTGAAATCGCACCGCCGCGTCAACTCAACCGTTTGGCGTCATCACCTCATAAGACGTTAGAGGTTTCTGACTCGATTCTCGCGTTATTGTGTGTCTGGTTAGTTCAGGCGTTTAACGATATCGCTTTTGGAAGCAGCGATAGTTATGTGTGTCACGACTTTCAAAAAAAGGAGTCACAAATGATGCGAAATACTGATCCTGAGGTCCAAAAGTTGTTTCTAGACCACCGAACGCGTCTCCGTACGGCTGCATGCATCGTGGCAACTCTCGCAGTTATGGCTTTTTCTTTGGTTAATTTTACCGTTTCGGCTGACCAACCATTTAAGAAAGCGGCTCGAAACGATTTGAATAATGCACCTAATAGCTTTAACAAAGCTGCGGCTAATAAAGGTGGACCCCACAGTTCCAGCGTTCTCGACTTATGTGTACCCGGGAGCTCCGGCTGTCCGGTGTCTGGTCTCGTTCCGGGCAGTGGGCGCTACTTCTATCCTAGCTCTGCGAACTACCATAACGACGACGGTACACCTTGCTCGGCCACGAGCCCCTGCCGGTACACGGGCCCCCGCACGCCCGGAGGGGTGGACACGGACATCATGCGTTTTCGCGACGGCGTGCCGAAGACCAGCATCACCTGCGGCGTCGGCTTGGTCCCTCAAATGGCCATCCTGGCTCTCCGACCCCGCGTGAACGGCACGGACCAGATCCGGCTCAACGCAAATGGCCAGATCACCGCCCCGCACGCGCCGTTCAATGATGACACCTATGAGTGGAACATTATGCAGGTATGTATCGGGCCTTTACCTTCAGGAATCGTCACGCAGTATTTTGAGGTGAAGACCTGCAGTACCGCCGATGACACGAATCCCGCGTCGAATGACAACAACATCAGTAGCTTTACACGCAACCCGGATACGCAGCTGGGCGCGTGTCAGTCCCGTCTCAACGACAACGTCGTCAATTACAGCATGAGCTATAACGAGACCTCGATGACCCCTTGCTGGGACACGGAATCCTCTCCGAATCCCGCAGCGTTCAAGACGCTCGCTCTGACCCGCATAGGAGAACGCTCTCCGAATTTGGGCCTCGCGACCAACATCCCGACGGCGCCGATGATCGCGAACGGCGCGCTGACCACCTGTACGGGGGCAACGATCGAGGTGACCCCCTGGGACGGAGACGAATGCGACGGCCTTGAGTTCCACAAGTGGAAAGGCGAATGCTCGGGGACGGGGGCCTGCACGGTGACCATGACCGAGGACACGTTGGTCACCGCCCAGTTCACGGCTCACGAATGCGGACCTGGCCAGATGTGGGAGCCAGGCGCCTGTGAGTGTGTCGCCCGCCATACTGCGCCAGCTCTCGCCCCAACTCGACGCTGACGTTGAAGCAAGGCTACACCCCCAAAAAACTGAATGGGGGGGTTTGGCCACCGGCCATAAGGTGTCTGGTCATGGCAAGTAAGCAGCCTACAGGTCTTCATTTCTGAATCAGAAACGTTCGAAACATCAAAGAACAGTATTCCTCTCCACATCCAACGAGCCGTTAGAGCACGCTAAGAAAAGACAGATGTAGTCGATGCGGAATGATCACTGCACTTCGATCACCTAATTCCGCCCAACATCATTTCGGTTCTTGCATCAGTTATAGTTTCCAGCGCTGCTGTCTTCAAAGTAGCTAAAAGTTTTTGTGACCACAAAGTGTGGATCTCTGCTAGGCGCATAAATACTGGCTTTGAAAGTTTCGTTAAAATTAGGTAAGGGTGTGATCGGGACGTAAAACGCGTTCGCCGAAAACGCAGCACGGGTTGGACGTAAGGTGTTTTAGCCCCCGCCAAGTAATCAGCGGAGTACGTGAACTCTACGTAAGCATGTTTCGCCGTCTTAAAAGAAGTTGCAGTACGGCGTTCGAGTGAGTGTCTCGAACCCTCATGAGCAGATGGATCAATGACGCAAAATGCCCGAAAAACCGCCATTCAGGGATAGCTCACCTGGTCCAACTTTGACTGTTAACTATTGATTATACAGAGGTTAGGTGGTGCCGAAGGGGGGACTCGAACCCCCACGAGTTACCTCACACGCCCCTCAAACGTGCGCGTCTGCCAGTTCCGCCACTTCGGCATTTGGGTAAGCGGTTGTCCGATATGCTTTAGCTTGTCGTGAGGTTACAAACAAAGCTCACGGGAGAAATCAATAATCCTCAAAAGCACTTCTGAAAAATCAATGATCGTTCGTGTATTCCAAGCCACGACAAGCTAAAGCATATCGGACATCAAAAGCAAATCGGAGACAGGTCAAACAAGGCGACAATCTACTTGCTCTTGGACGGTGATGCGGCCGGTGCTGTTGGTGGCGCTGTGCTTGTCGCCGGCGACGGTTGTTGTGTTGGCGACGGGATAGGTGTCGAAGTCGGAGCGCTCTCTGGATTCGATTGCAGAACCGAACGGGACCCGGTCAGCGTCGGTAACGACAACATCAAAGCGGCGAGCATGAATACCGCCGCTGCGCCAATCGTAATTTTCGCCAACAAGCTCGCGGTCCCACGTGGTCCAAAGGCTGTGCTTGAAAGACTGCTCGAAAAGAGCGCACCTGCGTCGGCTTTGCCAGGCTGCAAAAGAATGCTGACGATCAGAACTATGCAAGACAATATGAATAGGCCGTATAAAATGTAAGTGAACAAATCGAAACTCCAGTCGTAAATCGTGAATCGTAAGCCACGGATGAATCGTAAACAATTAACGATTCACGATTTACGATT
>Ga0207660_10001757_pt1 | contig 14528 bp, 13 predicted proteins | sample KBSC73BmetaG_FD_184335 | JGI IMG/M metagenome (GOLD analysis project Ga0207660, IMG submission 184335) | Corn rhizosphere microbial communities from Kellogg Biological Station, Michigan, USA - KBS C7-3B metaG (SPAdes) (version 2) | ecosystem: Host-associated > Plants > Roots > Rhizosphere ... | reverse complement strand
AGCAGAAACAATGAGCTTTTCCTGGGCGAAGCCGTACGAACCCAAGAGTCCGTTCATGCGGTGGATCGACGAGCGTCTGCCGCTTCCGCGGCTGGTCTACGGCGCTGTCGGCGGCGGCTATCCGGTGCCCCGCAACCTCAACTATTGGTGGAATTTCGGGATTGCCGCGGGGTTGTTCCTGACCATCCAGATCATCACCGGCATCGTCCTTGCGATGCATTTCAACACCTCGACGGACGGCGCGTTCAACTCGGTCAACCAACTGATCATGCGCGACGTCAACGCGGGCTGGCTGCTCCGCTACGCGCACATGAACGGCGCGAGCTTTTTCTTCCTCGTCGTCTACATCCACATCTTCCGAGGGCTCTACTACGGCTCCTACAAGGCGCCGCGCGAGATGGTGTGGATGCTCGGGCTCGTCATCTACCTGCTGATGATGGCGACCGCCTTCATGGGCTACGTGCTTCCCTGGGGACAGATGAGCTACTGGGGCGCGCAGGTCATTACCAACTTCTTCTCTGCGATCCCGGTCGTGGGCGAGCCGCTGCGGGTGTGGATCCTCGGGGGCTATGCCCCGGACCAGGCGGCGCTGACCCGCTTCTTCTCGCTTCACTATCTGCTGCCGTTCGTGATCGCCGGCGTGGTCATCCTGCACATCTGGGCGCTGCACATTCCGGGCTCGAACAACCCGACCGGCGTGGACGTGAAGGACGAGCGCGACACGCTGCCGTTCCATCCCTTCTATACCGCGAAGGACGGCTGGTTCTGCGGCGCGATCCTGCTGGTTTACATGCTCGTCACCTTCTTCCTGCCGAATTATCTCGGCAATCCGGACAATTACACGCCGGCCAACCCGCTCGCGACGCCGGCCGAGATCGTCCCTGAATGGTATTTGCTGCCGTTCTACGCGATCCTGCGATCGTTCACGGCGGACTTCATCCTGCCGGCGAAACTGTGGGGCGTGCTGGCGATGTTCAGCTCGATCCTGCTGCTGTTTTTCCTGCCGTGGCTCGACCGCTCGCCCGTGCGGTCCGGCGCTTACCGGCCGGTGTTCAAGCGCTTCTTCTGGCTGCTCATCATCGACGTGATCGCGCTTGGCTGGGTCGGCGGATCGCCGGTGAAGCCGCTGACGGTCGCCGTCGGCCAGATCGCATCGGCATATTATTTCCTCCATTTCCTCGTCATCCTGCCGTTGGTCTCGGCGTTCGAAACGCCGCTTCCGCTGCCGCGATCGATCAGCGAATCGGTGCTTCACGGGGAGGAAGCCGAAGCGGCGCCGACTGGATCAAAAGCGCGGCGCACGAAGACCGCAACGGCTGCAGCCGAATAAGGGGACAGGCGACAGATGCGTTTCATTCTCGGGTTCATCGGCGCGGTCTTTGCCGGGGTGCTGATGATTGCGTTCATCAGCAATCTTGCGACCTATTTGACCAACAAGCCCGCGCCGCTCCCGGCTGATGAGTTCCATCTGCCACCGAAGGAGGTGCATTTCACCAGCGACGGGCCGTTCGGCTATTTCGACAACCGTCAGCTGCAGCGCGGATTCCAGGTGTATTCCGAAGTCTGCTCGGCGTGCCACAGCCTGAAGCTGGTGTCCTTCCGCGACCTCAAGGACATCGGCTATGACGATGCCGAAGTGAAGGCGATCGCGGCGCAATGGAAAGCGTCGAAGGTCCCGTCGATCAACCCGGACACCGGTGAAGCGACGACTCGCCAGCCGCTTCCATCCGACACGTTCCCGCCGCCGTTCCCGAACGAGGTCGCGGCGCGCGCGGCCAACAACAACGCGCTTCCGCCCGACCTGTCGCTGATCACCAAGGCGCGCGAGGGCGGGGCCCATTACGTCTATTCGATCCTGACCGGGTTCCAGAACCAGCCGGCGGCGCTGCTCAAGAAATTCCCCGACGCGAAGACTCCGCCGAACCTCCACTACAACCCCTATTTCGCGAACCTCAACATCGCGATGCCGCCGCCCCTGACGACGGACGGCCAAGTGCAATATCAGGATGGCACCAAGCCGACCGTCGACCAGATGGCGAGGGACGTCGCGGCCTTCCTCGTGTGGACCGCGCAACCGGAGCTCGCGCGGCGGCACGCGGCGGGCGCCGTGGTCGTGTTCTTCCTGCTGATCGCGACGATTCTCGGCTATCTCGCCTATCACCAGATCTGGGACGAGGCGAAGCGGGCGGTCCGCCCGACCGGGCCGCTCGATCCGGAGAACCAGGCGAAGAGCCGTCGCGCGAAGGCCAAGGCCGGCGTCGCCGGCTGACGAGCGTCCCGCAGTTGAGCTTTTGCCGCCGGCGTGCTGAGTAGCGCGCCGGCGGTTCTGGTTCGGGCCGGCGAGGGGAGGGCAAATGAAGCTTTTGGCAGCAGCGCTGTTGGTCTCGGCAGCATCCTTGGCGGCGCAACCGGCATTCGCGCAATCGACCGGCGATCTGGCGCGCATCGTCGATGAAGGGATGAACCGCAGCCATGCGATGCTCGACGCCAGCGAGCTGATGGACCGCATCGGCCCGCGCCTGACCAACTCGCCGAACATCCACAAAGCCGAGGATTGGGCGATCGCCAAGTTCCAGTCATTCGGCCTGTCCAATGTCCACAGGGAGCCGTTCGACTTCGGCCGCGGCTGGGAAATCGAGAGCTCCAGCGTGCGCATGGTCACGCCGAGGCCGCTGCAGCTAACTGCGATTCCCGTCGCCTGGTCGCCGCCGACCAACGGCACCATCCGCGCGCCGATCGTGCTCGCGCCGATCAGCCGCAAGGAGCAGCTGGCCGCTTATCACGGAAAGCTCGCGGGCAAGATCGTGCTCATCAGCCTTCCCGGCGAGGGCAGCGAGCCGAGCGAGGCGCCGTTCAAGCGGCTCTCGAGCGAGGACATCTCCAAGCTCGATAAATATGAGCAGCCGACGTTCGACCCGACCCAGACGGCGGGATTCCTCAAGCGTATCCAGCTCGCCCGCGACATCGACGCCTTTCTGGCGCAGGAAGGTGCGCTCGCCGCAGTGCGCATTTCCTACCGCGACGGCAAGCTGTTGTCGGGCGAAGGCTACGACCATCAGGTCGGGCACACGCCCAAGGTCCCGTTCATCGAGCTCGCCGCCGAAGATTACCGGCGTCTTGCGCGCCTCGCGAAGACCGGCGAAGCACCCGTGCTCGAAATCAACAGCGATGTCCGCTTCTTCGACGGCGATACGCACGCCAACAACATCATCGCCGACATTCCGGGCACGGACCCGAAGGCCGGCTATGTAATGGCCGGGGCGCATTTCGACAGCTGGGCCGCGGGCGACGGCGCTGCCGACAACGGCGCGGGATCGATCATCGTAATGGAAGCGGCGCGCATCCTGAAACAGCTCGGGATTCGCCCGAAGCGCACCATCCGCTTCGCATTGTGGGAAGGCGAAGAGCAGGGGCTGTTCGGGTCGCTGAACTACGTCAACCAGCACATCGCGCGGCGCCCGTACCAGGTCGGCGAGGACGGCATCCAGAATTACACCCAATGGTCGACGAGCTATCCGATCACGCCGCTCTCCGGCTATCGCGACCTCAAGGCCTATTTCAACGTCGACAACGGCTCGGGAAAGCTGCGCGGCATCTATGCCGAGGGGAATGCCGGCGCGGTACCGCTGCTTCGCCAGTGGCTCGAGCCATTCGCGAGCATGGGCGCAGGGACCGTTGTCGCCGCACCCACCGGTGGAACGGATCACGTATTCTTCGAATCCGTGGGCGTCCCGGGCTTCCAGTTCATCCAGGACCCGCTCGATTACGAAAGCCGGGTCCACCATTCCAACATCGACACGCTGGATCATGTGAAAGCCGACGACATGCGCCAGGCGGCGGTGGTGATGGCCGGAATGCTGCTCGAAGCGGCCAACAGCGACCAGGTGCTTCCGCCGCTGCCGGTTCCGTCGCAGCCGCTGGTGACCGACCCGTTCAAGTACGACTATCCCGAACCGAAATAGGGTCCCGCCCAACCATAGGAACGTCTGGCCCCGGCCATTCGTTTTGATTCCGAACCCGATTTTCTCGGGGAGGAGTTGTGATGCGTATTCCCTATATCTCGATGCTGGCGGCGGGCGCGCTTGCGCTCGGCGGCTGCGCTTACGGCGGTTACGGCTATGGCGTGGGCTATGGCGGCTATTACGGCGACTACGGCTACGGCGCGCCCTATTACGGATACGGCGCCTACGATCCGTTCGGCTGGTACGGCGATTATTATTACCCGGGCGCGGGAGTCTTCGTGTTCGACAGCAGCCATCACCGGCACCGGTGGAACGGCGACCAGCAGCGCTATTGGACGAGCCGCCGGACCCAGTGGGAGAGCCATTCAGGACATCACTGGAGCGGCCAGAACTGGAGTGGCTTCAGTCACCACGGCAGTGGCGACCGCACCAGCCGCACCCATTAGGTCTTGGGCCGCCGCCTGATCAGAACGATCGACGTGAAGTTCATCACCGGCACGCCATCCTGATTCGTCACCGTCGTGTATGTCCGGAACGAGCCCATGTCGGGCCTGCTTCGTGACGGACGCTTTTCGAGGATCTTCCCGTTCACGTGGAGCGTGTCGCCGGGATAGACCGGCTTGGTCCAGCGAAGCTCGTCGATCCCCGGAGAGCCGAGCCCGGCCTGCTCGTGCGCGACGACGTGCCGGGAAATCACCGCCATAGTCATTGCGGCCGTATGCCAGCCGCTCGCCGCCAGCCGGCCGAAATGGGTCTTCGCGGCTTCCTCGTCCGAAAGATGGAACGGCTGAACGTCATATTTCCCCGCGAATTCGACCACTTCCTCGCGGGTCACTTCGTAGGAGCCGAAATAGCTCTCGGCGCCGACTTCCAGGTCCTCGAAATAGATCATTGGACGCGCATAGCGGCGGCGTCCGCTTGGCGCGAGTAGGCCAGGCGGGTACGCGTTCGGCATGTCCGAATGGATTACCGCCCGGTGGCGTCATGCGGCGGCCGTCATTCTCCTCGCGACCGTATGGCTCGCGATGCTGCTGCTTGGCCGCGGACAGCTCGACCGGATCATTTACGAGGCCTTGTACGCGGGTGGCCGACCGGCGCTGATCCTGATCGCGCGGATCTTTACGTTCTTCGGCGAGCCGACCGTGCTCATCGGAGCCGGATTCCTGCTTGCCGCGTGGCTCTGGCATGGTGGCAAGGGGCGTTTCGCGATCGGCCTGCTGCTCGTCATCCTGGTCGGCCGCGGGCTTGCAGAAGCGCAGAAATACTGGATCGCGCGCGCCCGTCCGACGCTCGAGCCGCATCTCGTGATCGTGAAGACGTCCTCGTTCCCGAGCGGCCACTCGACAAGCTCGATGATTTTTTATCTGACCGTCGCGCTCGCGCTCGCGCCGCCCGGCCGGCGACGGATCGCAGCGGGCGCTGCGGTCCTGCTGTCGCTGGCTATCGGCCTCAGCCGTGTCATGCTCGGAGTCCACTGGCCGAGCGACGTTGTCGGCGGCTGGTCGTTCGGGCTGCTGTGGGTACTGGTGGCGCTCCGACCCGCGGAACGGCTGTTCGGGCCGGATTCACGCCGCGCGCCAAAACATCTATAGAGATCGGCGGGAGCAAAAAGGGGGAGCCGTCAATGACCCGTTCGAAGCCCTTCACCTGGATCGCAGCGATAATCTTCGCGCTTGCCGCGATCGTCCACATCATCCGGCTGTTCACCCATTTCCAGGTCGTCGTCGGCAGCCATACGATTCCGATGTGGTGCAGCTATATCGCCATCGTAGTCGCGGCGTTCCTGAGCTGGATGCTGTGCCGCGAGGCGAGGGGGACGACGGGGCCGTAGCCGAGCCTTAGCGGCCGGAAGTCTGGGTTTTCGTCGGCGGCTTCGCACAAGCGCGCGTTCCGTACGCCTGATCGTAGGACCGGTCGAAGCAGACGAGAAAGCCGTCCAGGATGTTCAGGTTCGGCGGCCAATCCATTTTGAACGGCTTGCCGTCAGGGCCGACCGGATGAAAATCCGCCGGCTTGGGCAAGGCCGCCAGCTTGTCGCGTGCGGCTTGAAGCGCTGCCCGGTCGTGCCGAAGAAATGCGATGGTCCCGTCGACGTAGAAGTTCCAGCCGATCGGGTCCCGTGTCTGTCGGGATTGTTCGAAGAGCGAAATTGCCGCAACGGTCTGTCCGGCCGAGGCGCGCATCTGCCCTTCGTGCCAGAATAGGATCGTGCTTTTCGAGCGATGCGCCTCGCGATAATCGCGGATGAGGTCGGCTGCGGCGACATAACAGAGCGGCTTGCTCTCAAGCACGCGCCAGCCGCCTTTCAAATCCTGGTCGAAGGCATTCTGGTCGAGCGACATGACCTTGTCGCGGTCGTAGGCACATGGGTCAGCGGGCGGGGCGGCGGCAACCGCCGCTGCAAGCAACAGGCCAAACATCATGCCGAAGCTAGATCGGCAGCACCTCTGCTGCAACGTCAGACATTGAAGCGGAACAGCATCACGTCGCCGTCCTGCACGACATAGTCCTTGCCTTCGGAGCGCAGCTTGCCGGCGTCGCGCGCACCGGCTTCGCCGCCGAACTTGATGTAATCGTCATAGCTGATCGTCTCGGCGCGAATGAAGCCGCGCTCGAAGTCCGTGTGGATTTCGCCGGCCGCCTCGGGAGCCTTCGCTCCCTTCTGCACCGTCCAGGCGCGCGATTCCTTCGGGCCGGCCGTGTAGAAGGTGATGAGGCCCAGCAGCGCGTAAGCGGCGTGGATCATCCGGTTGAGGCCGGTTTCGTGCAGTCCCAAATCGGCGAGGAACGCGTCCCGCTCGTCGGCGGGCAAGGTCGCGATTTCCGCCTCGATCGCCGCCGAGATGACAACCGCCTGCGCCCCTTCGGATGCCGCTTTGTCGAACACTGTTTGCGAGAGCGCATTGCCCTCGGCGGCATCGCCCTCGTCGACGTTGCAGACGTAGAGCACGGGCTTGGCGGTAAGCAGCTGCGCGCGCTGCAGCGCCTTCCCTTCTTCGGCGTCCTTCGGCCGGACGAGCCGCGCCGGCTTCGACGCGCTCAGCAGCTCCAGCGCTTGCCCGAGCACGGACGCTTCGATCTTCGCTTCCTTGTCGCCCTGCTGCGCTTTCTTGACGAGGTTCGGCACTCGGCGCTCGAGCGATTCGAGGTCGGCGAGCATCAGCTCGGTCTCAACCGTCTCCGCGTCGGCGATCGGATCGACCCGGCCTTCGACGTGGGTCACGTCGCCGCCTTCGAAGCAGCGCAGCACGTGGACGATCGCGTCGACCTCGCGGATATTGGCGAGGAACTGGTTGCCAAGGCCTTCGCCCTTGCTCGCGCCGCGGACGAGGCCAGCGATGTCGACGAACTCGATCTGGGTTTCGATTTCCTGCGCGGACTTGGCGATCGCCGCGATCTTGTCCAGACGTGCATCCGGCACCGCGACGCGGCCGACGTTCGGCTCGATCGTGCAGAAGGGATAGTTCGCAGCCTGTGCCGCGGCGGTCTCGGTCAAGGCATTGAAAAGCGTCGATTTGCCGACGTTCGGCAGGCCGACGATGCCGCAGCGGAAGCCCATGGTTGTCCCTGGAGATTGTGTTGAGCGCGGCGCTTAGCCGCTCACGGGCCGAGCTGCCAAGAAGCGCTCTGGTGAAGGATGCGCTCGGCGGGTAGAACGTCGCCGTCATGTAGGGGAATGCCATGACGATCCAGCTTTCGAGGAGGACTTTGCTCGGGGCGGCGTCGGCCGGAACGGCGGTCGCCTTGGGCGGCCCGCCTGCGCTCGTGGAGGCGAGGCCGCAAGCCCCGATATTCGGTCCCGCGCCGGGAGTGGCCTGGCTGACCTACAACGAAAATCCCTACGGACCCTCGCCGCGCGCCATCGTCGCGATGGCCGAGGCGGCGTCGAAGGGCTGCTATTATGCCGACGATGCTTCGGACCGGCTGCGCGCCATGATCGCCGGGCGGTTCGATCTTGCGCCCGATCACGTCGTCGTGGGCAACGGCTCGACCGAAGTCCTGAGCGCAGCGGGGCTCGAGTGGGGACGCCAAGGGCCAATCGTGTGCCCCGAACTGTTTTTTGACGATCCGCTGCAGGTTGCGCGTCGCCATGGCGCCCGGCTCATTCGTGTGCCGCTGAAGCCGGACATGGGCGTAGACCTGGACGGCATGGTCGCGGCCGCAGAGGCGAACAAGGCGGCCATGGTCTGGCTATGCAATCCGAACAATCCGACCGCCATGATCGTCGAACCCGATGCACTGCGCGCGTTCGCGCTCCGGCTCCCGGCAGGCACGACCCTGCTCGTTGACGAAGCCTATAATGAATTGACCGACCGTCCGGAGGCCAACTCGCTGCTCGAGCTGGTCAAGAGCGGCCGCGACGTGATCGTCAGCCGCACCTTCTCCAAAATCTACGGCCTCGCGGGCCTCCGCATCGGTTATGTTCTCACAACGCCCAACAATGCGCAGCGTGTTGCCGGCAATCTCATGACAATCGATCTCAGCACCAGCGCGCTCGCCGCCGCGATCGCGTCGCTCGACGACACCGCGTTCATGGCTTTCTCAAAGAATCGCATCCTCGAAGGGCGTGAGATGATCCTCGATGCGACCAAGCGACTGGGACTGGAAACGCTCCCGTCGCAGGCGAACTTCGTCTTTGTGCGCGTGCCCGACGCGGACGCGGTGAAAGCGCGCATGGCGGACCGCGGAATTATCATCCGAGGCGCGTACGGCAAATGGAAGAACTGGTCGCGCGTGAGCACGGGCAGGATCGAAGATGTGCGGCGTTATGCTGCCGCGCTGCCGGCCACGCTCAGGGAAACCTGCTGCTAGCCACTCAGCGGAAGTTGAAGCTGATGCTCAACCGCTCGCCCTTGCCGGTGGCGGGAAGCACCTCGTGCCTCAGCCAGCTTTCCCACATCAGGAGCATTCCGGCGCGCGGGTCGACGGTGACGAAGCTGTCCGACCGCGGCGGCGCGGCCATCATCAGCGGCAGGCGCGGGTCCTCGAACCGGATCGGGCCGGAGCCTGTCGGAACTTCGACGTAGAGCGTTCCGGATAGGATGCTGTGCGGGTGGATGTGGCCAGCGTGGTGGCCTCGGCTCTCCAGCAGGTTGACCCACAGGCTGTCGAGCTTCGGCTTGACCTCCCAACCGAGATCGCGCGCGAACCCCCGGGCGTGGCGCGACAGTCTGCCCGCAAGCGTCCGGAAGGCGGGGTCGCGCTTTGGAAGATCGTCGAGAGACGCGTAGCTGGTATAGCCGGCATAACCATGCTCCTTCGACCAGCGGCGGCCGGCCTCGTCGCCCTCAGCGAGGCTGCGGATCGAATGCGCAAGTTCGGCGAGCAGAACGCCGCCGCCGATATCCGCCTCGTAGAGACGTGTCGCAAAGAGTGATCGCGCCGCCATGAGGACGCTCTGCGGCCCCGTGCGGCCACGCGCAAGGGCGTGGACAGCCGGTGGAGCGCGCTTTAGCGTCGACCACTCTCCGGGAGGGTCGATTCATGCGCCGCTTGTTGTTCGCGTCTTCGTTGTCGCTCGCGCTGGTTCTTGCCGCGGGCACACCGGCGAATGCCGCCCCCGCCAAGCCCACTGCACAAGCGCCCGCGGAGAAGCCGCTGCTGAAGGTCGATGCTGACCCGCTAACCGGCAAGATCATCGCGACTTTTCCGAAGCCGGACGCGAATGGCGTTTCGGCCCGCTATATCTATTTGACTCAGCTCGGCACCGGGCTCGGCTCCGCACCGATCGGACTAGATCGCGCGTCTGCTAGCGAAACGCGCATCCTCGACTTCAAGCGCATCGGCAAGAAAGTCGCCGCGGAGGTCGAGAACAGCAAGTTCATCGCATCGAGCGGAGACCCGGACGAGCAGCATGCGGTCGATACCTCCTTCGCGACATCCACCTTGTGGATGGGCGACGTGATCAAGACCAATGCGGATGGGTCGTATACCGTCGACCTGTCGAGCTTCCTCGCGCGCGACGACACAGGCGTTGCGCAGGCGATCAGGAACGGGGGCGGCGGCGACTTCAAATTCGCGCCGGAACTCAGCGCCGCCGACCCCAATTTCGTGAAGGTCTTCCCGAAGAACGCCGAGTTCGCCGCGAAGCTCACCTTCCGCTCCGACGATCCCAAGGCGGAGGTCAGCAATATTGTCGGCGGCAACACGCTGACCCTGGTGCTTCGCCATTCGCTGATCGCGCTCCCCGAGCCCGGCTATGTCGAGCGCACGGACCCGTACGGCTACACGATCGGGCTTCAGAAGGTCGATTTCTCCGCGCCGCTCGGTCAGCCGATCGTGAACGACCTCGCTCGGCGATTCCGGCTCGAGAAGGTCGATCCGACCGCCGCCCGTTCGCCGGTCAAGAAGCCGATCGTCTTCTACATCGATCGAAGCGCGCCCGAGCCGGTGCGGACGGCGCTTGAGCAGGGCGTAAGCTGGTGGACCCAGGCGTTCGACGATGCCGGGTTCGAGAATGCCTTCAAGGTCGACGTGCTGCCGCCGGGCGCCGATCCGCTCGACGTCCGCTACAATGTCGTCAACTGGGTGGACCGCGCGACGCGCGGCTGGTCGTACGGACAGCCGATTGCCGATCCTCGGACGGGCGAGATCATCAAGGGCTCGGTGCTTCTCGGGTCGCTTCGCACGCGGCAGGACCTGATCATCTTTCAGGCGCTGGTAGGAGCGGGACTGACCGGCACCGGCGATCCCAACGACCCGATCACCGCGGCGCTGGCTCGAATCCGTCAGCTCGGCGCGCACGAGGTCGGCCACGCGCTCGGACTCGCGCACAATTTCGCGGCGAGCACGCAAGGGCGCTATTCGGTGATGGATTATCCGGGACCGCGGATCACGCTCGACTCGAACGGCGCGCCGTCGCTTCGCGACGCCTATGGCGCCGGAATCGGCCCGTGGGATAAGTTCATGATCAAGTGGCTCTACAGCGCCCGGACCGATGCGCAGGCGCGGCCGCTCGAGGCGCAGGCACGCGCCGAAGGGCTTCGATTCGTCGCCGACAACGATGCGCGTCCGGTAAGCGCGGGCCAGCCGCTCGGCTCGTTGTGGGACGATGGTCCCGACCCGACCGGCGAACTCAGGCGCATCATGGCCGTCCGGCGCGCAGCTGTTGAGCGGTTCGGGACGGGCGCACTTCCGGCCGGTGAAACGCTCGCCGACCTGAGGCGCGCGTTCGCCCCGATCTGGCTGCTCGACCGGTACCAGCTCGAAGCGGCCGCGAAGTCGGTCGGCGGAGTCAATTTTCCGTATGCGGTGAATGGCGAGAATGCGGCGGCCCAGGTCGTGCCCGGAGCGACCCAATGGGCCGCGCTCTATGCGCTTCTGGATACGCTCTCGCCGGCGGAGCTGACGGTCCCCGCGCGGCTGAACCCGCTGCTTTCGATCGGCTTCGGCGGCGACAGCGACCGGCAGACGGATATCGAGATCATCCCGACCGCCGGTGGCCCGGTGTTCGATCCGCTGAAGGCGACCGAATTCGGCGCGGTCCAGACGCTAGACGCGCTGCTCGCGCCGGACCGGCTCAACCGCCTCGAAGGCCAGCATGCGACCGACGCCAGCGTGCCCGCGCCCGCACAGCTGTTCGATTTACTGCTCGACCGCACGCTCGCGCAGAGCGCGACAGAAGTCGGCCGCCGTATTGCAACTGTAAGCATCCTCGCGCTCGCGCGGGTCCAGCAGAACGCAACGCTGTCCCCGACGGTCGCGATGCAGCTGTCGGGCCGCCTCGACCGCCTCGCCGATCAGTTGGAGCGCGAGCGTGGCCAGGCCGGCGAGCAGGATTGGGCGCACGGTCTCGCCGCTCTGCTGAAAGATCGCCAGGCCCTCGACAAGGCGCTCGCCGACCCGGCAAAGCTTCCGCGCGTGCCGCCCGGCATGCCGATCGGCGAAGACGACGAATAGGGCGGGACTTTCATTTCCGGTTAGACTCCTGTTACCCACACAGGCTGAATCGATGTCGGATGTCTTCGTCTCGTATGCGCGCTCCGATGAGCCGCAGGCGAAGCGCGTCGCGGAAGCGCTGCGCTCGCTCGGCTATCATGTGTGGCGCGACGATGAGCTGCCGGCGCACCGGCCTTATTCGGAAGTCATCGAGGAGCGCCTGAAATCTGCCAAGGCGGTCGTCGTCCTGTGGTCGGCGGAGGCGGTGAAGTCGCAATGGGTCCGCGCTGAGGCGGATGCCGCGCGTTCGGCCGGGACGCTGGTTCAGGCGCTTCTCGACGGCCAGATGCCGCCACTTCCATTCAACCAGATTCAGTGCGCGGACCTCGCGGGCTGGGAAGGCGCGGAAACAGGCGGCTGGAAAAAGCTCGCCGCAAGCGTGGCTGAGCTGGCCGGAGGCGAAGCAGCAAAACAGTCGACCGCCAAGCGCCGCCAGACATCGGTGTGCGTGTTGCCGTTCCAGAACATGAGCGGCGATCCCGAGCAGGAATATTTCAGCGACGGGATCAGCGAGGACATCACCACCGATCTGTCGAAAATCTCGGCGCTCGAGGTCATCGCCCGGAACACGGCCTTCACGTTCAAAGGTCGCGCGGTCGACGTCCAGGACGTCGCCCGAAAGCTCGGGGTGAGCCATGTCCTCGAAGGCAGCGTGCGCAAGGCCGGCGGCCGCGTGCGAGTCACCGCTCAGCTGATCGACGGCGCGACCGGCGGGCACGTCTGGGCCGACCGCTATGACCGCGACCTGACCGACATCTTCGCGATCCAGGACGAGATTTCCAAGGCGATCGTCGAGGCGCTGAAGGTCAAGCTCCTTCCCGAGGAAAAGCAGGCGATCGAGCAACGTGGCACCAGCAACGCCGATGCCTACAACCTTTACCTTCTCGCGCGGCAATATTGGATCACCGGCGATTTCGGCGACCGCCGGCGCGAGGAGCGGGTGATCCGCATTTGCGCTCGCGCGACCGACCTCGATCCCGATTATCCGCAAGCCTGGGCGCTGATGGCGCTTGCCCAGGCGAATTTGCGCTATGCCTATACCGGCAATTCCGGCGCCGATGACGGCGCAGCGGCTGCCGAGCGGGCGCTGTCGCTCGATCCGACCATTGCCGAGGCCCATCTTCCGCGCGCCTGGCGGCTCGCCGTTCTAGGCGAAGACGAGGAAGCCAATGCCGAGATCGCGACCGCTCTCCGGCTCAATCCCGAATCCTGGGAAGTGAACAAGGAAGTGGCGCGGCTGCTTTATCGCCAGCGCAAGCTCAGCGATTCCGCTCGCCACCTCGAAAAGGCGACCGAGCTGATGGAGAGTGACTTCCACGGCTGGGGCATGCTTGCCGCCTGCTATCTTGCGCAGGGCGACAACGCCGGCCTTCAGCGCTGTGCGGAGAAGCTCACGGGACAGGTCCAGGACGCGCTCGCACGCGATCCCGACAACGGCTCGGCGCTCGCCTTCGGAGCGCTCGCCTTCGCGGTGCTGGGGCAGCTCGACCGCGCTCGAGAATATATCGACCGCGCGCTGCTGCTCGACCCGGAGAACCTCTACATGCGATACAATCTCGCATGGCCGCTGCTCGCCTATTTCAAGGATAAGGACGCGACCATCGAGATGATCGAAGCGGCGCTTGCGAAAGCCGGCAGGAATCTCGTCCGCCTCGCCGCGAGCGATCCCAACCTTGACGGCCTGCGCGACGATCCGCGGTTCGACGCGATGCTGCGCTCGGCGGCGCAGCGCGTTGGGCTCGCGGGCGCTAGTCCGGCTGCTGCAGGGTGAGCGCTATTTCGCTCATGAACCGGGCGTCGTCGCCATCCGCCAGCCACTCGGCTTCGCCGGCGATCGCAGCGAGCACGTCCGACAACGGCTCCATCTCCGACTTCGAATAATTGCCGAGCACGTGGCGGGTGACGAGGTCCTTCCGCCCGGGCCCGGGGTGACCGATGCCGATCCGGACTCGCCGGAATTCGGGGCCGAGCGCTGCGTCGATCGAGCGCAGGCCATTGTGGCCGGCGAGGCCGCCGCCGACCCGCACCTTCACCTTGAACGGAGCGAGGTCGAGCTCATCATGGAAGACCGTCAGCGCGCCGATGTCGAGCCTGTAGAAACGAAGCGCCTGCTGAACCGCATCGCCGCTGTCGTTCATGAAGGTCTGCGGCTTGAGGAGAAGCACGCGGTGTTCGCCGATCCGGCCTTCCGCGATCAGGCTTCGGAATTTCTTCTGCCACGTGCCGAACCCATGCGCCTCGGCCATGACGTCGACCGCCATGAAACCGACATTGTGCCGGTGAAGCGCATGTTGAGCGCCGGGATTCCCAAGGCCGACCCAGAGTTGCATTGGCTCACCTAGCTTGGGCATGGCTCAAAAAGAAACCGCTCGTCCATCAGGGCGAGCGGTTCCTGAATGGATGAGGTGAGGAGTGTTATTCCTCCTTCGCCCCTTCGGCTTCGCCGCCCTCGGCAGCTTCGCCTTCCTCGCCTTCGACGGTCGGGACCTCGCCAGCCGGCGCGGTCTCTTCCTCTTCGGCCTTCATCGCCGACGGAGCGACGATGGTCGCGACGGTGAAATCCTCGTCCTTGTTGGCCGGCTCCACGCCGTCCGGCAGCTTAACCTCGCTGATGTGGACAGAATCGCC
>Ga0207660_10001756_pt1 | contig 14531 bp, 16 predicted proteins | sample KBSC73BmetaG_FD_184335 | JGI IMG/M metagenome (GOLD analysis project Ga0207660, IMG submission 184335) | Corn rhizosphere microbial communities from Kellogg Biological Station, Michigan, USA - KBS C7-3B metaG (SPAdes) (version 2) | ecosystem: Host-associated > Plants > Roots > Rhizosphere ... | reverse complement strand
GACAAACATGTCGCCAAAGTTGTCGGCACCAAGGACGGCCAAAAAGTAGAGTTCCCGACTGACGGCGTCTTCGTCTTCGTAGGCTTGGATCCCAATACAAAATTCTTAGACGGTAGCGGAGTTGAGCTTGATGAGCGCCGATTGATCAGGTCGGACACGAGATTGATGACTAACGTGCCTGGGATTTTCGTGGCTGGCGACGTCCGTTCGGGAGCAACTCTTCAGATCGCCAGCGCCACCGGCGAGGGTGCCACCGCTGCCTTGATGATCCGCGAATATCTCGAGAATCATGAAAAAACTTCTACGGCGACCGTGGCCACGCTTTACGGCGAAGGCTAGTCCGTTTAAAATTAACAAAGACAAGGAGCACTATGGCACACCAAGAAGTCACGACTGGATCCGACGCGCCTAATGAGGTAAATCTGATTATTGAAATCCAAAAAGGCGGCGGCAAAAATAAGTATGAATTCGATAAGGATACGGGCCGGCTGACTCTGGACAGAGTTAATGGCACGACCGCCGGTTATCCGGCTGATTATGGTTACGTCCCGGGTACCTTATGCGAGGACGGCGACCCGCTGGACGCTCTTTTGATAATTGATGAGCCGGTAGTCCATGGCGCGGTAGTGCCAGCCCGCCCAATCGGAGTTTTATACATGATTGACGACGGTGAAGGTGACGAAAAATTGATCTGCGTGCCGGCTAAGGACATCAGTAAGGACCACATCAAAGATTTAGCCGATTTGGGCCAGAATTTCCAAAAACAGGTCGAGCAATTCTATACTCATTACAAAGACTGGAAGAATGATTGGACCGGCGTGAAGGTTGAATTTAAGGGCTGGGGCGACGCTGAGGCCGCCAAGCGAGTCATTACTGATTCGGTATCCAGAGCCCAGGCTAAATAGTTGCTTTAACTTCTTGCAAAACGTACAATAAAAACATAAAACGCTTACGCTAAACAGGTGGGAGAACATGAAAACTAAAATCGCTATCAATGGTTTCGGACGCATCGGCCGCAATGCTTTTAAGATTGCTTTTGAGCGGCCCGACCTTGAGATTGTGGCTGTCAATGACTTAACCGATACCAAGACTTTGGCGCACCTGCTTAAGCACGATAGCAACTACGGCGCCTACCAGCACGAAGTCGCGTCGGATGAGCAAAATATCATCGTCGACGGTAAGCCTATCCGGGTGCTGGCCGAGAAGGACCCGGCGGCACTGCCGTGGAAAGACCTGGGCGTAGAAGTAGTCATTGAGTCAACCGGCTTCTTTGTAGACCCGGCTAAGGCGAGGGCGCATATTGATGCCGGAGCTAAAAAAGTAGTTATCAGCGCGCCGGCCAAGGGAGAAGGCGCCGAGACGATCGTCATCGGAGTTAACGAGGATAAGCTCAAAGACAGTGGCGACGTTATCAGCAACGCTTCCTGTACTACTAACTGCATCACGCCGGTAGCGGCGGTTATAGAATCCAATTTTGGTATCGAGAAAGCCATGATGACGACGGTCCACAGCTACACCGCCAGCCAGCGGCTGCAGGACGCCCCGGCCAAAGACTTGCGCGAGGCCCGTTCGGCCGCCGAGAATATCGTACCGACGACTACCGGCGCGTCTATCGCCGCAGCTAAGGCGATGCCGTCTTTGGAGGGCGTGTTCGGCGGATTATCAGTCCGGGTACCTACCCCTGTTGTGTCGCTTTCCGACTTCGCCATAGTCACAAAACGGGCCGTGACTGTCGAAGAAGTCAATGAAGCCTTCAAAAAGGCCGCGGCTGAGCCATTCTTCCAAGGCATCCTGGATGTCACCGAAGAGGAGCTGGTCAGCAGCGATTTTATCGGCAACAGCCACTCGGCGATCGTCGACTTGGCCCTAACCAACGTAGTCGGCGGCAATCTGCTCAAGGTAGTCGCTTGGTATGACAACGAATGGGGGTATTCTAACCGCCTGGTGGAAATAACCGCCGATGCCGGCAAAATTCTTCAGGAAGGCACAGACAAAGTGATTCCAGACGCTCAGCCGGTCACTGACTCAGCTAAAGAGGGTATGCTGCCGGCGCCAGGCACGGATGATTTTTTGCCGCCGCCGGTCGGGCAGGAGGCGAATGAACCCGTCCATGAATCAAAAGACGAGCATCAGCCCGTCGAGGGCGTACCCGGACTGGGAACTCCTGCCGATACCTTGCCAGAGCACCAGTCTTTAGGCGCCGAGCCCGAGGATCCGGCCGCCGGCCCCGATAGGCCACACAGTTTTTAATTTTTTTAAAGATGAATATCGCACTTGCTACCGACCATACCGGCTTCGAACAGCTTAAGGATATCAAGGAATACCTTGAATCTCTGGGCCACGACTGCCAGGACTTCGGGCCAACCAGCCTGAACATCAGTGATGATTATCCCGACTTTATTTTTAAGGCCGCCAAAGCGGTCGCTGACGGGTCCTGTGAGATGGGCGTTATCTTAGGCGGCAGCGGACAGGGCGAGGCCATGGCCGCCAATCGGATAAAAGGCGTCAGGTGCGCGGTATTTTACGGCCCGGCGGTAATCGGCCGGATTATTGATGCCAATGGCCGGGTCAGCAGCAGCCCCTATGAGATCGTCCGGCTCAGCCGGGAGCATAACAATTCCAACATGCTTAGCCTGGCCGCCCGTTTCGTATCGTTGATGGACATGAAGCAGGTTATAAAGCTATGGCTCGAGACACCGTTCACCGAACAGCCGCGGCACGTACGGCGGATTGATAAGCTTGACAGATTGGCCGGTTAAATGCCGATTATCTGTCCGTCAATCTTGGCCGCCGACGAGCAGCAGTACCGCGAACAGATTGAAAAAGTCGGACAGTTCGCTGAACGGATGCAGATTGACCTGACCGACGGCATTTTTGCTAAAAACAAGACCATTAGCCCTGATGCGGCCTGGTGGCCGGTGGGTGTAAAAGCTGATTTCCATCTGATGTATAGTAACCCTCGGCCGGCAGCCGAAGTAATACTGGAGCACCGGCCAAATATGATAATCGTCCACAGCGAAGCCGATGGCAATTTCGCGTCGTTTGTCAGTTTGTGCCGCCAGGCGGGGGTCAAAGTCGGCGTGGCGCTGCTGGCCAGAACACCGATAGATACCATCCTGCCGGCGCTTAATTCCATCGACCATGTCCTGATTTTCAGCGGCGAGCTCGGCAGCTTTGGAGGCCGGGCTAATCTCGAACTTCTGAATAAGGTGAAGCTTTTGCGCCAGCACCGGGCTGATCTGGAAATCGGCTGGGACGGTGGCATCAACAGCCAGAACATATCCCAGCTGGCCTTTGGGGGCATCGATGTATTCAATGTCGGCGGTTTTCTGCAGAACTCTGACGATCCGGAAAAAGCTTATAAAACGTTGAGCCGCATCGCCGAAGAAACCGGCACGACCTAGAGGAATTAAGATATAATCATAACCAAGATGGCAAAAACCCAAAAAAACTACTCAGTGCCTGATATCGAGAAAAAAGCCAACCAGATTAGGATGGATATCATCAAAATGCTGGAGCACGCCGGCAGCGGCCACTCCGCCGGACCGCTAGGGCTGGCTGACATCTTCGCGGCGCTTTACTTCAAGGTGCTTAAGCACAATCCGGAAAATCCGGATTGGGAGGAGCGCGATATCTTGGTATTGTCTAACGGACACTGTGTCCCAGTCCGCTATGCCGCTATGGCTAATGCCGGATATTTTTCACGCAAGGAGCTGATGACTCTTCGCCAGATGGGTTCGCGGCTGCAAGGCCATCCGGAGCGCCAGCGGCTGCCAGGTCTGGAGACCACCAGCGGCCCCTTGGGCAGCGGACTCAGCCAGGCGGCTGGTATGGCGCTGGCCCTGCGCATGGATAAGCAGCAGCACCGCTGGGTCTATGTGGTAATGAGCGACGGGGAACAAGACGAAGGCAATATCTGGGAAGCGGCTATGCTGGCCTCTAAATACCATCTCAATAACATCATTGCCATTACCGACCGCAATAACATCCAGATAGACGGGCCGACCGAGACGGTAATGCCGCTGGAAAATCTTAAAGAGAAGTGGGAGAGTTTCGGCTGGCATGTAATTGAAATCGATGGTAATGATGTCGAGAACGTGATTGACGCCTGCCAAATGGCTAAAGCCATCGTCGAAAAACCGGTTATGATTATCGCCCACACGATTCCAGGCAAAGGCGTTGATTTCATGGAATATGATTTCCATTGGCACGGCAGTCCGCCTAACCACGAGCAGGCCGTCCAGGCGCTGAAAGAACTGCGCACACTTGGCGGTAAGATCAGGAGTGAGCATGAATGAGCTGCATCTGGCACGGCAGGCACTGACAACCGAGCCGATCCGAAAGGGCTTCGGACGCGGACTGCTAGAGGCCGGCCAGAAACACGAAGAAGTCGTGGCGGCCTGCGCCGATTTGACGGAATCGACCCAGATGCATCTGTTCGCCGAAGCCTTTCCCGAGAGGTTTATCGAGATAGGCGTGGCCGAGCAGAACTTGGTGACCGTCGGCTCAGGCCTGGCGGCTATGGGTAAGATTCCTTTCGTTAGCAGCTATGCGACATTTAACCCCGGCCGTAACTGGGAGCAGATCCGCACAACGATCGCGCTTAACAACCAGCCGGTAAGGATCATCGGCTCACACGCCGGTATCTACACCGGCGCCGATGGCGCTACTCATCAGATGCTCGAAGACATTACGATAATGCGGGCCATGCCGAATATGGTGGTATTAGCGCCAGGCGATAGTATTGAGGCCGCTAAAGCAACTCTGGCATTGGCTGTCGACCGCCGGCCGGCCTATATGCGCCTGACGCGCGAAGCCACGGCCGTTATGACCACCGATAAGACGCCGTTCCAGATCGGCCGGGCCTATGTTTACAGGAAAGGCACCGACGTCAGTCTGATCGCTACCGGCACTATGACCTATCAGGCTATGATGGCCGCCGCCAGTCTGGCAAAAGACGGTGTCCACGCTGAAGTGATTCACGTGCCGACCATCAAACCGCTGGATTATGCCACCATTCTGGAAAGCGCCGAACGGACTAGGCACGTAGTTACGGCCGAGGAAGGACAGATCAACGGCGGACTCGGCGGGGCAGTGGCCGAGCTGCTGGGCGAGAATCTGCCGACCCCGATGCTGCGGGTCGGGATGAACGACCGGTTCGGCGAGTCCGGCCAGCCCAGTGAACTGCTGCAGCATTTCGGACTTACCTCGACACACATCGCTATGTCGGCCCATCGCTTATTAATGGATCATTCGGGGCATAAACACTGATGACGGCTAATTATTCTAAAATTCGCCGAGACTGCGCCGCCGCCCGCGATGCCTTTGACCGGGCCCGAAAAGAACATTATGCATTGGGCGCATTCAACCTCGATAATCAGGAGACACTCAAGTCGGTAGTTTTTGCCGCCAAGGCAAAAAAAGCGCCGGTTCTGGTTGAAGTCAGCAAGAGCGAGGCCGACGCCCTAGGACTGGATAATGTTCGCGACCTGGTCGATAACTACAAGGCTGACTTCGGCGTCGAGATGTATATCAACCTGGACCACAGCCCGACGGTCGAAGACGCCATCGCCGGCATTACCGCCGGTTTCGAGTGCATTCATATCGACGTTTCGCAAGCCGACCATGAAGCGACCGACAAAGACATCATCGCCAAGACCAAAGAAGTCGTGAGGGCGGCCAAGCTGACTGGCGCGCTGGTCGAAGCCGAACCGCATTATTTCGGCGGTTCGTCAAATCTGCATACCGAAAAGATTGATTACGCCGAGATCCGCAAGACCTTCTCTACACCGCAGGGCGCCAAGATGTTTGTCGAGGAAACCGGCATCGACACCTTCGCCGCCGCCATCGGCAACCTGCATGGCAAATACCCGGTGCCGAAAGTGTTGGATTTAGATCTGCTCAAACAGATCCGAGCCGCTATCGACTGCAATATCAGCCTGCACGGCGGCAGCGACACGGCCGCGCATTACTTTGTCGAAGCCGTTAAGATCGGCGTGACCAAAGTCAACATCAATAGTGATATGCGTGTCGCTTACCGGGAGACACTCGAGAAAGTCTTGGCCGATAATCCTACCGAATTCGCTGTAGTCAAGCTGATGGATACGGTTATCGAGGCTGTCCAAAAAGTGGTTGAGAAAAAAATCGACGCTTTCAATTCGGCTGGAAAAGCCCGCCTTTAAGCTGTAAAATAAGCGTAAGCATGAAACTAAAAACAAAAAGGTACTGATAATGGCCCAGCATCAGCTCGACGTGCTGTCCGTAGGTGATGTAGTTATCGACGCATTCATAAAACTGCTTGATAAAGAAGAGAAAGTCGAGCATGAAAAGAATGGCGACACTTGGCTGGCTATACCGTTCGGCACGAAGATACCCTTTGACCACGCCGATGTCATCCCGGCTGTCGGCAACGCCAGCAATGCATCGGTGGCCTTCGCCAAACTCGGTTTAAAATCCGGCCTGGTGGCGAACATAGGCAACGATGGCCAAGGACGTGAGATCCTCCAGGCTCTCGATAAAGCCGGCGTCGATGACCGGTTTGTACACATCAATCCCGGCTTTAAGAGCAATTATCACTACGTACTTTGGTACAAGGACGAACGGACCATACTGATCAAGCACGAAGAATATGATTACCGCTGGCCGCGTTTCCGGGTCATCGATATACCCAGATGGGTTTATTTCAGCAGCATCAGTGAACACGCCATGGAGTACCATGACGAAATCGCCCATTGGCTGGAGTCTCACCCGACTGTTAAGCTGGCATTCCAACCCGGCACTTTTCAGATAGAAGCCGGTATTAAGCGGCTGAAGAAAATCTATGAGCTGTCCGAAGTCCTGGCGGTTAACCGCGAAGAGGCTACGACGATCTCAAGCGGCGACCACCATGATATCAATGATCTGTTCGATAAATTACACGCCTTAGGGCCGAAGATAGTTTTAATCAGCGACGGCCATGCCGGCGCCTACGCATCCGACGGCGAAAAGCGCTGGAAAATGCCGATTTATCCCGACCCTAAGCCGCCGTATGACCGGACCGGCGCCGGCGATGCCTTCACTTCGACTTTCGTGGCGGCGTTAGCCAAGGGCTCATCTATCGAGGAGGCCTTGCTGTGGGCGCCGATAAATTCCATGAGCGTCGTCCAGGAGGTTGGTGCCCAGGCCGGTTTGCTGGATGAAAAACAATTGAGTAAATACCTGCGCGAAGCCCCGCACTGGTATCATCCGGAGAGGTTAAAATGAGCAAGTTCATTTCGGCTATCCTGGGGCAGCCGGAGCGGACGCTTAAGCGGACCATCGCTAAACTCGAGGAGAAGAACGGCTATCCCAGCCACGATGCCCGCCACTTGGCCGAAAACATCCAGGCCATCAGGCTGAAACTGAGCGAGTTAGGCTTGGACCCGGATGACACTACGGCCGAGGAGCTTTACCACGCGCTGCTGGTTAAATTCGAAAAGGACTGCCTGGCTTTCGATATCGAAAATAATTTCCACTCCGTGGACTTTGTACAAAAAGCCGAAAAGGCTATCGAACTGATCCAAAAAGATATCGTTTTGCCCCAGCGCTGGGTTTTAAAGACCACAGCCGCTAAAAAAATACTGCGTCTCCATCCGCCTAAGAAACTGATGAAGCAGCTGTCTTACCGCTCAGTTGAATCGATGATAAAGCGGGTGAATGTCGCCAAGTTGTATGTCGCGGCTAATCGTATAGAATCAGCCGCCTGGCAGAAGGGATTACACCAGCTTGTCTCAAGGCAAGACACTACTGCCTTTGAAGTCAGACAGATAGCGCTTTGCCAGCTTGAGGCTGATGGCAATGCTTTGGCGCCGCTGGTTTATAACGATGATATCGGCGCTTTAGCTATTGTTCATAGCCAAACCACCGATAGCATGCGCCTGCTGGGACTGACGGTTCTGCTGGCCGACTTTATGACATCGCTGAGTAATTCAGAAGTTCTACAATCGCGCAGCGAGTCAGCTGTGTTGAAATGGTGGCAGGAAATGGATGGGCTGATATTCGGGCTGGACCAAAACCATGTCTCTCTCAACATCAAAGACGCCAGCCTAAATCACGCCCGGCAAAACGATTTCTCCGAGCGGGTATCAGCCGCCGGACAGGCACATTTTTGGAAGAGCCTTGTCAGCAGATACGAGAATCAGTTAGCGGTGGAAGAGGACATCCTAAGCGACTTAAGCGCCAGGGTCGCGGCGGCTAAGATACCGATCAGGCAGCCGGCTTTTGAATTCGCCGAGGAATTCGATGGGTAAATATCAGATTTGTGTATCTGGCGCGGCTAAAGGTTTGAGTGCCGAACAGGGCAAAGAATTGGCCTTTGCCGCCGGCGGAGCGATTGCCCGGGCCGGGCACAGCCTAATGACCGGAGCTACGACCGGCCTGCCCAACACGGCTGCGGAAGGCTATAAAGACGCCGGCGGCAAGATGAGCCTGGGCATCAGTCCGGCCTCGACCAAGGTCGAGCACGTTATGAAATATCGGCTGCCGACAGAGGCTTATGATGCGATTCTTTATTCCGGTTTGCATTATTCCGGGCGCGACGCTCTATTGATCAACTCGGCCGACGCGGTTGTCAGCATCGGTGGTCGGCTGGGCACTTTACACGAATTCACCGTGGCCATGGAAACCCACACGCCGCTTGGCCTGCTGGAAGGCGCCGGCGGCATCGGCGACCAGATAGAAGGCCTGCTTAAATTATTACCCAACGCCGACCCTGACCTGGTAGTCTTCGAAGCTGATCCAGATAAGCTGATAGCCAAACTTACCCGCATGCTGGATAAGCTGCACGAACCTTACCGCCAGCTCTATAAATAACCCTTGTGCTTAAGCTAGAGTCCGCTTAATATTAGCTTATGAATAAAACACAAAAAGGTTTTGCCCTCATCGAAGGACTTTTAATCATATTAATCTTGGCTATCATCGGCTTCGGCGGATACTACGTCTGGCATACCCAGAAGCAAACCGATAAAACACTTGATACTGCCGCCGCGACCAGTCAAAAGGCAGCGTCAACCGCCGCTCAAGCCCCTGCACAAAAATATCTGACAATCAAGGAATGGGGAGTGAAAATTCCGCTTACTGCGTCCGACCAGGATGCATACTATGTGATAAAGACTGATCGACCTGATACAGCCTATCTTTCGTTGAAGAAGTATCAAAATACGGAATGCTCCGCAGATAATACAAGCATCGGTGCATATTTCCGATTCACTAAGGATCAGACGGACGACTTGAACGGCAGCACACTAATTTCCGAGAATCCAAACGCTCCACGCGTCGGCAACTACTACTTTGGATCTATCCATTCCCAGGCCGCCTGTTCTACGACTTCGGATAGCGCCGAACCATCACAGACAGATGTTGACGCGCTTCAGGCACCCTGGCAGGCTCTCGTAAAGGACCTCGGCCACATCCAAGCCGAGTAACTTGCTACAATCTATAGGTGAGTAAGTTCAAGCTTGTGAGTGATTATCAGCCGCGCGGCGACCAGCCGTCGGCGATTGCCCAATTGACTGAAGGTCTACGAAAAGGTGAGAAAAACCAGACCCTGCTAGGCGTTACCGGCAGCGGTAAGACCTTCACAATGGCCAATCTTATCCAGAATACCCAGAAGCCGACGCTGATCCTATCGCACAACAAAACCCTGGCGGCCCAACTGTATAACGAGTTCAGGATGTTCTTTCCGGATAACGCCGTCCATTATTTCGTAAGCTACTTCGATTATTACCAGCCGGAGGCTTACGTACCGCGCAGCGATACTTATATCGAGAAAGACAGCGACATAAATGAAGAGATCGACCGGCTGCGCCACGCCGCGACGGCTTCGCTGCTATCACAGCGCGATGTGATAATCGTGGCCAGCGTGTCCTGCATCTACGGCATCGGCTCGGTCGAAGATTATAACGGCCTGGCCGTTCGGATTACTGCCGGTGAGCGGCGGGTACGCGACAAGCTGCTGCGCCAGCTGACGGATATCCAATACAAACGCAACGACATTGATTTCCATCGCAGCACCTTCCGGGTCAGAGGAGACGTGGTGGATGTTTTTCCGGCCGGCGACGAAGCGGCTTATCGGATAGAGTTCTTCGGCGATGAACTGGAGCGGATAACACAGATAAACCCATTGACCGGTGAGATTGAAAAAATACTTAACAAGTTAACTATATTCCCCGGTTCGCACTATGTGACGCCGAACGAAAAGCTGGTGCGGGCGCTGGATAAGATCCGCCAGGAGACCGAAGAGCGGGCGGCCTGGTTCCGGATGCGCGATAAGCTGGTGGAAGCCCAACGGCTGGAGCAGCGGGTCAAATTCGACCTGGAAATGCTGGAGCAGACCGGTTTCGTTAAGGGCATCGAGAACTACAGCCGGTATTTGACCAATCGCGAGGAAGGCGAGCAGCCGGCCACGCTGATGGATTACTTCCCCGATGATTATTTGCTGATTGTCGACGAATCGCATATGAGCATCCCGCAGGTCCGCGGCATGTATCACGGCGACCGGGCCCGCAAAGAAGTGTTGATCGAACACGGCTTCAGGCTGCCCAGCGCCCTGGATAACCGGCCGCTGACTTTCAGCGAGTTCGAAAGACACATGAACCAGGTGGTCTATGTCAGCGCTACTCCGGCAGAATATGAACTCAGCCGCAGTCCGGAGCCGACCCAGCAGGTCATCAGGCCGACCGGTTTGCTGGACCCGGTGATAGAAGTCCGGCCAGTCGAAGGGCAAGTCGATGACCTAATCGCCGAAATCCGAAATACTGTGGAAAAACACCAAAGGGTGCTGGTTACAACTCTTACCAAGCGCATGAGCGAAGATTTAGCCGAGTACTTACAAGAGCTGAATATGAAAGTCGCTTATATCCACAGCGAAGTCGACACGCTAGATCGGACGGACATCCTGCGCGATCTGCGGCTCGGCATTTACGACGTCTTGGTCGGCATTAACCTGCTACGCGAAGGTTTGGACTTGCCGGAAGTCAGCCTGGTGGCTATTTTAGACGCCGACAAAGAAGGTTTTTTGCGCTCCGAACAGGCGCTGATACAGACCGTCGGCCGGGCGGCCCGCCACCAGGAAGGCCGGGTGATTATGTATGCCGACCGGGTTACCGGCAGTATGGAGCGGACGATCGAGAAAACGACAGCTCGCCGTTTAATCCAGGAAGAATACAATATCAAACATGGTATAACACCGACCAGCATCAGCCGCGGAATCGGTGATATGCTGCCGCGCGAAGCTAAAGAGGAGGCGCCCAAGCTCGACCTAAAGAAAATACCTAAAGACGAGTACAAACATCTGATAAAAGACCTGACTTCACAGATGGATCTGGCGGCCGCCAACCTGCAATTCGAGAAAGCCGCCGAATTGCGGGATGTAATCGATGAAATCAAAGCTAAGTTATAAATTAAAACTTGAGGAGCCCGCTTGGCATCAGAGAAGCCGGCCTGCGCTTGCCAGCCGGCTTCTCTTAGTGCTATTCACAAGTCAGCTCTCGCTGAGTATTTGGTCGCTACGCCAGCCAGCCGATCAGCCGGGCCAGCCCATAGCCCGTTCCGGCTAGCACGGCATAGCCGCAAACCGTAACCGCCGCGCCCAAGACGCCGGCAACGAGCAGATCCGGGTCGTTTTTTGCAAGCGCCCGAACAACTTGCACTGTCTCTTTGGTCTGCACTTCTTCTTACCTCCTAGTCGGATGGATGCTCCTCAAGTTTCTTCGGCTCGAGCGAACCGAATAGCTCGCGAGCACGATAAGGATACTATCAGTCAAAAACATAAGCCTGTCAAGAATGGTTAGCCTATCTGAGAGGTGTTATAATTAGCCTAAATATGAGCAAACTCAGCCGCGAAGATGTCTTAAAATTGGCCGCTTTGAGCAAATTAAAACTATCTGATGATGAGATCGAACGGCTGCGTGATGAGCTAAGCGAAATACTCGATTATGTGAACCTGCTGGATTCAGTAGCTGTCAGCGGTCTGGAACCGACATACCAGGTCAGCGGTCTTAGGAATGTATATCGAGAGGACGCTCCCAAAGACTATGGCTACAAAATACAGGATCTATTAAAAAACGCGCCCGACATCCAGGACGGCCAGTTCAAAGTAAAGAGAGTGCTTTAAGATGGACGGCTGGCCGGTAATTCAAAAGATTGCAGATGATGTTAAAAGCGGCCGCCTCAAAGCCGCGGATTTGGTTAATAAATCACTTAAAGCTATCGACGGGAATAAAGATTTCAACGCGATCATTTTGACATTGGAAGATAGGGCGCTGGCGCGGGCGGCCGAAATCGATAAGAATCCTTCCGGCCGGCTGGCCGGCGTTCCTTTCATCGCCAAGGATAATTTTTTGACACTGGGCGGCAAAACAACGGCGGCCAGTAATATTTTGCGGCCGTTCGAGGCACCCTATCAGGCTACGGCTATCGAGAGACTGGAAGCCGAAGGCGCGATTTGCGTAGCTAAAGCCAATCTTGACGCCTTCGCGCATGGCTCGAGTACCGAGAACTCCGACTGGTTCGTAACCAAGAACCCGCACGATAAAACCCGCGTGCCTGGTGGCAGCTCCGGCGGCTCAGCCGCCGCGGTTATGTTGAACATGGCGCCTTTCGCGCTCGGCACGGACACCGGCGGTTCAGTCCGCCTGCCGGCCAGCTTCGTAGGAGCCGTCGGAGTAAAACCGACCTACGGACGGGTTAGCCGCAGCGGCGTGGTGGCTATGGCTAGCAGCACTGACGTGATAGGCCCGATCACGAGAACGGCAGAGGAGGCCGCGCTGGTGCTGGATGTTATGGCCGGCAAGGACGAGCTCGATAGCACTACCATTGAAAAGACAGGCAGCTTGAGCGATACGTCTTTTGATTTCTCGGGAAAGAAAATCGGTATCGTTAAGGAATATATGCAAGAAGGGCTGGAGCCCGGTGTTAAAAGTGTCATCGAGGCTTCGATCGATAAGATAAAACAGGCCGGGGCTGAAGTTTCGGATGTGAGCCTGCCCAGTCTGCCGCTGGCGCTGGCGGTTTACTACATAGTCTGCCCGGCGGAAGTCAGCAGCAATTTAAGCCGCTATGACGGCCAGCGTTATGGCTACAGTGCCGCCGAGGCCAGGGATCTTGATGAAAGCTATGAGCTGAGCCGGCAGCAGGGGTTCGGCGCCGAAGCTAAACGCCGGATCATGATCGGTACCTATGTGCTAAGCAGTGGCTACTATGATGCTTATTATAAAAAAGCTCAGACTGTCCGTACCAAAATTATCCATGAGTTCACGGACGCGTTTTCAAAATACGATTTGCTGATCGGACCCACCAGCCCGACCGTAGCTTTCAAAATCGGCGAAAAAACCGCCGATCCGCTGAAGATGTATCTCAACGACATCATGACTGTGGCCGCCAATATGTCCGGTAACCCGGCCATTAGCGTACCGGCCGGTTTATCAGACGGCCTGCCGGTCGGTTTGCAGATGATCGCACCTATGGGCGCCGATGGTCCTATGCTGGCTGCGGCTAAAGCTTTTGAGGAGCTGTCGAAATGATCGCGTTTTTGGCCGTAATCATCATTTTTGGCGTTATTGTCTTGGCTTTATTATCAAAGTTCACGCCGCGCCATAAGCCGGCCTTAAACCAGGAATATTATCAGCAGCAGTGGGCCGAATTATTAGCCAGGGTTAAGACGCCTGAGGGAATGATACTGGCGGTAGTCGACGCCGACAAACTGCTCGACCAGGCGCTTAAAAAGCGTCACTTCAAGGGTAAAACGATGGGCGAACGACTTGTGGCTGCCCAGCGGATGATCAGTGACAATGATGCCGTATGGTATGCCCACAAGCTACGCAACCGGCTGGTGCACGAGCCGAATGTGAAACTCAAGAAAAAAGAGGCCCAGACAGCTTTGTCCGGGTTCAGGCAGGGCTTGAAAGATTTAGGAGCCCTCTGATGTCCGTCAATGAAGAAAATAAAAGCCGATACAAAGCGACGATTGGGATCGAATGTCACGTCCAGCTTAAGACTGAGACCAAGTTATTTTCGGCCGTTGGGAATGACGCCCGCGCGGCCGCGCCGAACACGCTGATCAGCCATATAGATGTCGGGATGCCCGGAGCGCTGCCGGTGCTTAACGAAAAGGCACTGGAGCTGGCGGCGAGGGCGGCCTTCGCGCTTAACACTGAGCCTCAGAAATTCTCCAAGTTTGACCGCAAACACTATTTTTATCCTGATTTGCCAAAAGGCTACCAGATAACCCAGTATGAAGACCCGATAATCAAGGGCGGATCGGTCCAGATCGAGACCGAATCCGGCAAAAAGACAATATCGATCACAAGAGTCCATCTTGAAGAAGATGCCGGTAAAAATACCCATCCGGAAGGTACGGACTATTCACTGGTTGATCTAAACAGGGCTGGAACGCCGCTGCTGGAAATTGTCAGCGAGCCGCAGATCAGCAGTCCGGCCGAGGCCAAGGCTTATGCGCGCGAGCTTTATCTGCTGATGAAATACGCCGATGTCAGCGACGTCGACTTATACCATGG